>Ga0137308_100627_pt1 | contig 52088 bp, 44 predicted proteins | sample Inofrocosms_June_FD_97181 | JGI IMG/M metagenome (GOLD analysis project Ga0137308, IMG submission 97181) | Mouse cecal microbial communities from Vienna, Austria - N-Acetylneuraminic and N-Acetylglucosamine D2O microcosms_June | ecosystem: Host-associated > Mammals > Digestive system > Large...
GCCGTGTCCGCCAGATTTTCCTTTGCGGTCTGCGGATCCATGGCCTCCTCCAGGGTGGAGATACGGCGCAGAATCGGAAAGAAGGCGTCGATCCCGCTTTCATTGCATGCGACAGCCTCTTTGGTGACGCTCCCCGCAAAGGCCAGCACGGGTTTGCCGTACTGTTTGGCAAGGCGGGCCACGCCCACGGGAGCCTTTCCCATTGCGGTCTGTCCGTCCAGACGTCCCTCGCCGGTGATCACCACGTCCGCCTCTTTGAGATAATCCGCGAGGCGGGTTTCTTCCAGCACGATATTAATTCCGGATTCCAGCCCGGCTCTGGTGAAGGTCAGAAAGGCAAAGCCAAGACCCCCGGCCGCTCCGGTTCCCGGCTGGTTTGGGTCTGCCTTGGGGAAATGCTCTCTTGCGAGAGCTGCGTAATTGCCAAGCCATTCGTCCATCCGTGCGATCATGTCAGGGTCGGCTCCCTTCTGGGGGCCGTAAATGGCGCTGCATCCCTGCTCTCCGCAGAGGGGATTGGTCACGTCGCAGGCGATTTTAAAGCTGCACAGGGACAGCTCCGGAATCACGTGGTCAGCGTTTATGGCCGCTAAATGTGCAAGGCCCCCCGCCCCGAGGGGAACCGGTTTTCCTTCTTCGTCCAGGAAATCAAAGCCAAGCGCCTGCAGCATTCCCACACCGCCGTCATTGGTTGCGCTTCCGCCAATGCCGACCAGAAAGCGTCTGCAGCCCTTTTCAATGGCATCCTTTATCACCTCGCCCACACCGTAGGTGGTGGTATAGAGCGGGTTGCGGCTTTCGGGGGGCACCAGAGTGATGCCGGCGGCACCGGACATTTCAAGAACGGCGGTACGGCTCTTCTCGATTATGCCGTATTCGCAGCTGACCGGGATTCCCAGAGGGCCTGTTACCGTAACGCTCTGCCGGATACCGTCCATTGCGTATATCAGGGCATCCACGGTTCCCTCTCCTCCGTCCGCCAGCGGGCGCACGAGAACCTCCGCATCCGGATCCGCACGGAGTATTCCTTCAGAAATTGCGTTCCCCGCCTCCATGGAGGAGAGGCTTCCTTTCAGAGAATCGATTGCTATCACTGCCTTCATGTTTTTAAATAAACTCCTTTCTCGGTTTGTGATATCTGATGCCTGCGGATTGTTTCGCACTTCGTGCTCTCACAATCCTGAAAACATTCAAAATCCGCCCTGTCGGGCTGCTTTTTCATGTTTTACGGGTCCCAAAGTCATGCACAGATATGCAAGCATATCGTGCATGACCTTTTGACCCTGGCATCATTATAACAGCTTTCAAAAATAAAAGGAACACTCTTCTTGACTTTGACACCGTGTCGCACTTTAAAATAAGGATTGTAGTAACGAAAACACAGGAAGGAGGCGGGACTGGATGGAATTTCTGACAATAAGCCAGGTGTCAAAACAGTTTAACATTTCCACCAGAATGCTGCGCTATTACGAGAAGGAGGGGCTGCTCTGCAGCAGCCGCAGGCAGGATTACTCCTATCGAATATATGACGGGGAGGCGGTCAGGCGCCTGCAGCAGATACTGGTGTTTCGAAAGCTTCGGATTCCGGTGAAGCAGATTGCGGAGATCCTCAATGACAGGGAGCAGGTGCGCACGCTTGAGATCACGCAGGAAAACCTGCGGCAGATCAACGAGGAGATCGCCGCACTTTCTCTCATGCGGGATGTGTTAAACCGGATGGCGGAGAAGCTTGACGGGAATCTGAAACGAAGGGTACGGCTTGATCTTCTGGAAGACGGAGAGATTATGGATATCATTCATGTCCTGGAGCCTCCGAAGACAAATCTGAAGGAGGGATATTCTATGGAGGACCTGACAAAGGCCGACAAGGCCATGGAGAGGAAAATGGAGATCCGAATCGTGTATCTGCCGCCCGCCGAGGTGGCGTCCTACCAGTATGTCGGGGAGAATCCCGAGGATCCTGCGGGGGACATGATTCTGGATTTCATCAAAAAAAGCGATTTGGCAAGGATTAAGCCGGATTTCAGGCTCTACGGATTTAACAATCCGTCGCCGGCGGAGGGGCAGAAGGAGTACGGGTATGAATTCTGGGCCACTATACCTGAGGACATGGAGGTGCAGGCTCCCCTTAAGAAAAAACATTTTAACGGAGGGCTGTATGCGGCCCATTGCATCAAGATGGGCGATTTCCACGAGTGGGAGGGTTTTGTCCGACAGGTTCTCGCAAGCAAGGAGTATGAAGGCGACTTTAGGGAACCCAGGGGAATGGACGGCTGCCTGGAGGAGGAGCTGAACATTTATACCAATGTCGCGGAGGGAAAGAGAGAGAACGTGCAATTGGATCTTCTGATCCCGATTAAGAAGAGAGGAAGCTGATTGCCAGTTTTTTGTACCTGTGATAAAATAGTGCCAGAGTCAAAAGGTTATGTTTATAATCGGCAGGCAGTTTATTGCAGGAGGATCTGATTTTGGAAAGCACGGATGGAAAAAGAAAGACGCTGCCGGACAGGAGTTACTGTCTGGAAAAAACGAGAGGGAGGCTGCTGTCACTGTGGCTGGCCCTCTTGCTGCTTTTTCTGGGAATGTCGGCAGGCGTGTACGGCTGGATGCGGATGGGGGAGGACCGATCGGCCTGGGACTATATGGAATACATAAAGATGGCAATCGGCTGTCTGGGCGCTCTCTTTCTTACCGTATCCGGTATCTGGACGGCTTTTGCGGCATTGCGGGACGCCTTCTGGCCGCAGAAGAGCGCACTGGCCCGTTCGATCCGTTCCCAGCTTCCCTATCCGGATTCCGCACCCGGGGTCAGGGAGCTGTTCGCCATGGTGGATCAGGATATCAGACAGAACGGTCAGTGGTTCGACAAGGTGGCGGTGGGAAAGGAGTGGGTGCTGGGGGATATGGCCAGCTATCTGCCCAGGGTCCGTGTGTTCTTCGGCCGGGATGAGATAAAAACCCACAGCTTGGGCGAGCGGGTGAACACCTCCCGGATCGTGGAGCTCTACATACTGGACGACCGCAGACAGTGCCAGATCACGACGCTGCGCAATCCAGGAGAGCTGGCGCCGCTCCTTGACTGTATTTCCCTGCGGGCGCCGGACGCCCTGCGAAGGCCTTACAGCGAGTACGCATCCTGGTGCCAGAAGACGGACATGGAGTGGGAGAACATGCTGCGGGAATACCGGGTGAAGCAGGGAAAAAGGGAACTGGAGGCGTTCCGGACAAAAGATGCAGGCATGGATCAGAATGTGACTCTGACCTTCCCGGACGGCAGCGTGACCTCCAGAGTGACTCCGGAGAGAATCCGGGAGGCAATGCTCCAATGTCTGAAAGAAGGGGAGGGGGTCTTTTCCCTTTCGCTTGGACGGCCCATAGAAAAAAACGGCTGCCGTTTTACGGGGATGGAGTGTTTTGCAGCCTTCTATGAGGATATGGAGGAGCCTGAGGATCAGGAGCTGGAAGAGCTGGGAGAGGCCGAGCTGCTGCTTAAGATGATCTCCCCGGGTGCGGGGGAAATGCAGTACGGCAGAACTCTTCAGACAGATGTGCGCACGGCAAAACGCATCCTGAACGCCTGGCTTGTGGGGGAGGTTCCGGAGCTTGACGGATGGGAGGCCCCTCAGGCTTATGTGGAAAGGCGGCAGGAGAAAAACAGAGAGCCTTTGCCTCCTCACCTGAGGCTCATGACGCCTCTTGGCGTGTTCCAAAGCCATGACAGGTTCACGATGGAGGATGTGGAGGTGGCGGCCCGGGGGCTGCAGGACGGGAGCTATCAGACAGTGGATCTGACTTTGCCGGGCGGTTATCTGTGGATGCGGGTTCAGGGCGGCGACAAGTCGGATGGCCGCTGCCGCATTTTTGTCACACGGGCCGATCCGGACCGGCTGCGTTGTTTCAGGAACCTGTGCACCCACAGGCAGGCGGCGGGCTGGCTGATGGAATTTGCCAGGGGCACGTTCCGGCCGGACTGGAAGGAATGGAAGGATTACACCAGACAGGCGCAGAAAGAATTCAAAAAGAAGTAGGAGGACAGAACCATGGGAAAATGCTTTAGTGACGAGGTGGAGCGGGCGCTTGCGTATATTTATTATGATCTGCGCTCGGGCAGAGGCGCAGAGGGCTTTAAGCTTCTGCAGCAGGCTTCTGATGCGGGGGACGGGGATGCGTCCTGTATCCTGGCCCGGTGTTACTGTGGGAACCAGTATGTGTGGAGCGGACATGATTTTCCGGAGGATGATGACAGGGCTGTAATGCTGATTCACAGAGCGGTGGAGCAGGGCAGCGGGATCGGCGTGCTGGTGGCCCTGCGCACCGGAGAGCTGACTCCCTCCCTGGAAAAGAAGATGCCTTTTTCCAGCCTGCAGGAGGCTTTTGATGATGTGCTGGAAAAGGCGCGGGAGGGCGATGCCTTCTGCCAGTACACGGTGGCGAACTCCTACTTCTGGTGGGATTTCCTTCGGATTCAGGGAAAAGGGCGGGAGGCCTTTTCCAGTGAAAAAGAGTACAAGGAATATCTGCGGATGAATATTTCCCAGTGCGAGGACTGGTTCTGGAAAGCGTTCCGGGGCGGCATGTATTTTGCGGCCAATAATCTGAACCGTTTTTACTCCGAGGGAGACGAGGATATCATAGCGCCCCGTCCACAGCTGGCTAAGGATCTGTTCCTCACCGGGGCGCAGATGGGCTATCCCATACATCAGTGGATGTATGGGCAGGATCTGGAAGAGCAGAAAAAATACGAGGAAGCGCTGCACTGGTATAAGCTGGGGGCGGAGGGCGGTCAGCTGGAATGCTGGTTCCGGATCGGCCGGGCCTATGAGCTGGGACAGGGCGTGGAAAAGGATGAGGCCTATGCGGCCAGGTGCTATGAGAAGGGACTGACCCAGAAAAAGGACAGCGGCAGCCGGATTGGCTGCGCCAACCGTCTGGGCGCTTTTTACTATGACGGGACGGGCGTGGAAAAGGACTATGCCAGAGCGTTCCAGCTTATGAAATACGGCTACGACCACAATACCACCTTTACGGTCTGCTATCTCGGGTTCTGCTATTTCCGGGGCCAGGGTACGCAGCAGGATTACGGAAAGGCCAGGGAATTTCTGGAAAAGGTGAGCTGGAACAACAAGGAGGCGTTCTATATGCTGGGCGTGATCTACGGACAGGGGCTCGGCGTGCCGGCGGATATCAAAAAGGGCGTGGAATATCTGCAGAAGGCAGGCGATTATAAGGAAGCAAGGGAGGAGCTGCTCAAATACAAAAAGACGCTTTTCGGCAAGTGGGTGCGCAGATAAAGGACAAAAACGGGCAAAAAACCGCGGCGGGGTCTGGATACGAAGGCCCTGCGGCGGTTTTTTCTTTTCTGAAACGCAAAGTTGACAGGATGCAACCATTGGTGGGTGGTCATAAAATGTGACTTCCTTTAGGATAAGTGATAAAATAATCACAAGGAGGATGTTAAGATGACTTTTGGACAGAAACTTAAGGCTTTGCTGAAGGAGAAGGACATGACGCAGGAAAATCTGGCGGAGCTTCTGGACGTGTCCCGGCAGGCCGTGGGGAAGTGGGTCAACGACAAAGGGATTCCGGAGGTGGATAAGCTGGTGCAGATCAGCAATATTTTTGGCGTCTCCCTTGATTACCTTCTCAGAGAAGAGCAGGAGGAGGAAAGGGAAAGAACAGGCACGGGGTTTTACGTCAGCAGGGAAATGATTGAGGGATTTTTGTCCTACAGGCAGGAGAGTGCGAAAAGGATTGCGGCTGGCATTGCCCTGATCATTCTTTCGGAGCTTGTGGACTGCTTTCTCTCTCCCGGAAAAATCTCCATGCTGCTTTACAATGCGGTCTTTTTGTCCGGAATCGCCGTTCTGATATGGAACGGGCTAAAGCCCAGGAAATACCGGGAGATCGGGTCAAGGCAGCTCTTGTTTGACGAGGGCGTGATCCGGGAATTCCGGGAGCAAAGTGAGAGAAACCGGAAAAAGTATGCGCTGATGTTTATCGCAGGCGCGGCCCTGATGCTTCTCGGCCCGGAGATCGCAGAGCTTGTGGCGGGCCGCTTTGGACGGTGGATGGGAAACGCCGCAGACCAGATCCTTCTGGCTGCCTGGTCCGGTCTCTTTATTCTGGCAGGCATGAGCCTTTATGCGGAGAATCTGCTTCTTCGGGGGACTCCGAAGAAGGACAGGAGAGGAAAATACGCATGGCTTTACGGGGCGGTTCCGGTGACGGCCCTCCTGGTACTGATCGGATATGTGACAAACGCCTGGAGGCCGGCCATGCCGGTTCTTATCTTGTTTTGTATTCTTCTGGTCACGGTGTGTAAGCTGATTGTGGAGGGAAGGGAGAGAAAAGAATGAGAAAGGAAATACTTGCGCTGGCAATTCTCGGCATCATCGCCTGTCTGGGCGGCTGCAGGAATTTTGAGGAAGAGGAAAAAGAGACGCTTCATACCGCCAGACTGGAGGTTTATGAGGCGGACGGGACCACGCTGATAAACACGGTGGAGGATGAGGAAGCCGTGGCCCGGTTTGAAGCGGGCGGATGGGGGCAGGAGGATGGCATTTCTTCCGATGTGGATCCGGCGGGCAAAGACCTGGAAGGCCGGGAACCTCTTTTTACAATAGCGGCAATGAAGGAGCCGGCGGCGCTCATAAACAACGGAAAGATGGAAAAAACGTTTACCATCACCGTCTACGAAGGCACGGACGTGGTAAAGATGATGGTAATGCCACAGATCGTCAAAAATATAGGCTTGTCAGAGGAGCTTCTGACCTTTTACTTTGAGGTTCCCGAGGAGGATATGGAGTTTTTCCTGTCCCTTGCCGGGGATTAGGCTTTTGTAAAGAAAGATATTACATAAAATTATTTGAGAAATAATTTATTGAAAAGCGTTAAAGCTTAAAGTATGATATAGGTAATTGCGAAACAGTAAGTTGCTGAAATATTCAGACAATATTTCTCCTCAAATCCTGTTTCGCCAAGCATTCCATCAAGCCCAGTAAAGCATAAGTCAGTCGAGCAAAGGCTCTCCTGCCTTCTATGGTCTTGATTCCATGGCGAATAAGGCTTTTCGCAGAAAGTATTGTCTGAATATTCTGCAAATTTACAAGTTTCGCAATTACCTAAAAGTATGATAGAAAAAAAGGAGGAGGGATTGAATGACACGAATCAAAGAAAAGGCGGTTGAAATGATTCAACGCATACCTGATGATGATATGTTTTATGTAATCAATATCCTTCAGAATTTGGAAGAAATGACCGCAAGGAAAGATACTGAAAGAGAACAGGCTATGGCAGCATTTCAGGATATACTGAAGTATAGAGGAAGACTGCCGGAAGACTTCGATGCGGATAAGGAACTGGCAGAGGCAAGGGAGGAGAAGTATGGTAATCTTGGTTGATACAAATATTCTTATAGATGTTATTGTCAATCGAGAGCCGTATGCTGAGTATGGAAAGAGGATATTGGAAAAATGTGCCAAAAGAGAAGTGGCAGGCATTATGGCGACTGCCGCAGGGGTCAATACGCTCTGCTGCGTTGCAAGTTTGATGCCCCGCCAGTTTGCTACGGGGTTGTTGACTGCACACTCGTGGAATCCGGAGACGGGTATGGAGAGAGTTCTGAAATACGGAATCGCCTGTTTTCAAAAACGATGCAGGGTGATGATGGAATCGGAAGAAAAAATCGAAAAATTATAAATGTTATGATAGAATAATGGCATATTTAGAATTACAATCTAAATATGCCATTATTCTGCTGTAGGAGATGATTTTAATGGATTATATTCACAGAGCGCTCGAAGAGAGACTGCAAAAATATGAGAAGACGTACAAGGCGATCTGTTTTTGACCTTAAATCCCCCGCCCGTTACCATTGACGAGGTGCAGAGAGCGAAAGAGCTGTTTCGTTATATCAAGATCAAATGTGATGAGAGCGGAGAGAAGGGGGTGTTTTGTCTCTCCGGTTCCCAGCCCTTTCATCTGATGCAGAATGTTTCGGAATCCCTGTCCGGAAGAATCGGGATTCTGGAGCTCTCGGGTTTATCCATGAGGGAGAGCTGCGGCGATCCCTTCAACCGGCATTTCCTTCCCACGCTGGAATATGTGGCACAGAGGAGAAAAACAGGAAAGAAACCGGAAAATATTTGGGAAGTGATTCACAGAGGCGGATATCCGGAGCTTTGGAACGGGCAGAAGGAGTGGAGCGCCTTTTATGCGGATTACGTGAGAACCTATGTGGAGAGAGATGTCCGGGATCTGGCAGCGGTACAGGATTTGAACGCTTTCAGGCAATTGCTGATTGCCGCAGCGGCAAGAACCGGACAGGTCATAAATTATTCCGCCATAGCCTCGGAAATCGGGAAGGATGTGGGAACCGTAAAAAGCTGGATCTCCATCCTGGAGGCGTCAGGAATCGTTTATCTGCTGGAGCCGTATACCTCCGGCCTTTTAAAACGGGCAATCCGCTCTCCCAAGCTGTATTTCCGGGATACCGGACTCGTGTGTTATCTCACCAGATGGCTGACTGCGGAGAACCTGGCTTATGGCGCAATGAGCGGGCCTGTTTTCGAAACATTTGCGGTCAGTGAGATTTTAAAATCCTTCTCAAACGAAGGGCTGGACTATCGGCACTTTGTTTCGTACTACCGGGGACGTGACAGGAAAAAAGTCAAAGAGGATGGAGAGACGAGAGAACTGGAAATGGAAATTGACCTGATCATTGAGGAAAACGGAGTCCTTTATCCGGTGGAGATCAAAAAGAGCACGCAGGCTAAGGCAATTATGGCCTCTGCCTTCCCGGTGCTGGATCAGGTTCCGGGAAAGACAAGAGGCATGGGTGCGGTTGTGTGTAACTGCCCGGATGTGGGGGCCCTGCGGGAGAATGTCCTGCAGATTCCGGTCTGGTATATATAAATGTTGGGTCAAAAGGTATTTTGTTGTTAACTATAATGTAAGGCCAATCAGCCGGTCCGTCTGGTCAGCCATAAACAAGGGAATATTCAGAACATCACCATCCAGCTTCAGGTTATTCAGGGAGAACCGGATGCGGAGTTTGACCTGATCCGGAAACAGCTCCTTATATTTCCGCAGGCTTTTGCTGGCGATATTGGCCTCGGACTTGACCTCCACAGGAAAAATGTCATTTTCCCGCTGAATGAGGAAATCCACTTCATAGGGAGGGTTATTCCGGCTCCAGTATCGGGGAACCACTTCAAACTGCGTGGTCAACGTCTGAAGTACAAAGTTTTCCGTCAGTGCGCCTTTAAACTCGGTAAACAGGCGATTGCCTTCGCCGAAGGCGGTAGGAGCCAGCTGCGCCAGCCGGCGGAGCAGACCCACATCCGCCAGGTAGATTTTAAATGCGGACAGATCGTCATAGGCAGTCACCGGCAGGCCGGGAGCCGTGCTGCGGTAAATTTTATGCACCAGTCCGGCATCTACCAGCCACTGCAGAGCGTCCTCGTATTCACGGGCTCTTGCCCCCTCTTTGACGACCTTGTAGATAAACTTCTTATTCTCCCGTGCCAGCTGGGACGGTATGGATCTCCAGACCATGGAGATTTTGGGAAACTCGTTAATATTCGGGTGTTTGGCAAAATCCCGTTCATAGGCGCCAATGATTCCGGACAGGGCCTCCTGCATAGCGGAAACATCCTGCGCCTGCGTCCACATCAGCACGGGTTCCGGCATGCCTCCGGTGACATAGTACATTTTCAGTTTTTCATAAAGAGGATTAAAGAACGCATCCGGAATCGGTTCTATGGTATCTGCGCCGTCCAGGAAACGTACAAGATTTTCATCGCCGTTGGCAAGAAGGAATTCCGTGAAGGTCATGGGATCAATCCGCATGAAGTTGACCTTGCCCACCGGGAAAGAGGATGGCTTTGCCAGAGCAATTCCCAGAAGGGAACCGGCACAGGCAATATGATACTGCGGAGCGTTTTCACAGAAATACTTCATAGTGTTGATAACCTTGGCGCAATCCTGTATCTCGTCAAAGATGATAAGGGTCTTTTCCGGTACGATTTTCTGACCGCTGGCCATCATCAGATTTTGCAGGATTCTATGCACATCCTTTGTGGTCTCAAAAAACTGCTTGTACTCTTCATTTTCATCAAAGTTAAAGTAGGCTGTGTTTTCATAACAGCGTCTGCCGAATTCTTTCAGAATCCAGGTTTTACCTACCTGACGCACGCCTTTTAAGATCAGCGGTTTGCGGTAGGGAGAATTCTTCCAGGCAAGAAGCCGGTTCAAAATCAATCGTTCCATACATATACCACACTTTCACACTTTTATTGATGTTTATGTGTTGCTGTATCACATTTTTATTATATACTTTCGGCAAAAAAGTTGCAACCGCACAAGTGGAAAATACTTGACATTCTGGTTTACAACGTGTAAACTATAATTGATTTACAGGTTGTAAACCAGAGAGGGGGAAAAATGATGGAATACAAGCTTGGAGTGATCGAGATGAGATTTGCGGATATCATATGGGAAAACGAGCCTCTGCAGTCCGGGGAGCTGGTAAGGCTGTGCGAGAAGGAGCTTGGCTGGAAGAAATCAACCACCTACACGATTTTGCGAAGGCTCTGTGAGAGGGGGCTTTTCCAAAACCAGGAAGGAAGTGTGACCTCGCTTTTGTCAAAGGAGGAGTTTGCGGCAAGGCAGAGCGAGGAGTTTGTGGAGGAAGCCTTCGAAGGGTCGCTTCCCAGATTTCTGGCGGCCTTTACCAGGAGGAAGAAGCTGACGGATCAGGAGATTGCGGAATTGCAGAGGATAATCGAAGAGAGTGGGAGGTGAAAGGCCATGTGGATACCAGAGCTTTTGGGAAAATTGTTTTTGGCAGTGCTTCGAATGAGCCTGAGGGGCAACGTTGTGATCCTGTTTGTGCTGGTTTTGCGACTGCTTTTCAGGAAAGCGCCCCGGTTGTGCAGCTATCTTCTCTGGGCGGCGGTTCTGTTGCGGCTGCTGTGCCCTTTCTCCATGACAGGGGATTTTTCCGTTTTTTGCCTTTTCCGGATCGGGGAGGCGCAGGAAATGATCCACACATCCCAGAGCGGAGCGCAGAGGCTGGATCGGCTGCTTTCAGGAATCGAAACCTATACGGATGGGGGAGAAGACAGGACCGGTCCGGAAGCGGGAGATTTGGAGAAGATGGAGCGGACGGACGCTTTTGCGGCTCCCGCAGCGGAGAATCGGGGCCGGTCCGTGTTCTATGCCGTGGCACGGACGGCGGCCTGGGTCTGGCTTGCGGGAATTCTGGTCATGACGGTCCACGGCCTTATCGGGCTTGTCCGCCTGAAAAGAAAGCTTACGGGCAGCATACGTCTTCGGGACAACATTTTTTTGTCGGATCACATTGCCTCGCCCTTTGTGCTGGGCCTTTTTGCGCCCGGGATTTATCTTCCAAGCGCACTCGGGGAAGAAGAGCAAAAATATATCCTGCTCCATGAGCAGATTCATATCAGGAGAAAGGATCCGCTTATCAAGATGGCCGCCTATGCGGCTCTTGTGATTCACTGGTTCAATCCTCTTGTGTGGCTTTCCTTTTTCCTTGTGGAGAAGGACATGGAGATGTCCTGCGACGAGGCGGTTCTGCGAATGCTGGGCGAGGGGATCCGGGCGGATTATTCAGGCTCCCTTCTTCGGCTTTCCGCGGGACGAGGTATGGTGGCGGGCACACCCCTTGCTTTTGGCGAAAACAATGTGGCGGCCCGGATCCGGAACGTGATCCGTTACAGAAGGCCTGCGGCCCGGGTGGTTTTGCCTGCGGCCGTGCTTGCGCTGACGCTCACTGCCTGTCTGATGACGGATCCGGCTGTCGGTCCGGCGGATGAGAAACAGGAAGCACAGGAGAAACAGGAAACACAGGAAAAACAGGAAACGGACGAAACGGCAAAGCGGCTCGAAAAATCGGCGCAGGAGCTTGCCCTGTTAAAGGACGAGGAAGTGAAGCAGATAGCGGCATTGGAGGAGGCGTTCAAGGAGGAAGTGCGTCTGCAGGAAGCGTCAGGGGAAATCGGAAAGTGGGCTGCGGCGACCTGTGCCAGGGACGGCAGGACGGTTCTTTCCATGTGCAGCGAAGAACTCAGGGCTTTTTACGAAAAGGAGGGAATGACGGATGAAGGCGGCGTTTCCTTTGGCTGGTCCAGCCCCTGGCCGTGGGATGAGAAGAAGGACTACCGCATCATGGAGATCACGCAGAACCGTGCGCGGATCCTGTATTATGCCTGGACCTCCGATCCCCATGTGACGGTGTGGGAACAGAGCCTGTCCTGGCATTGGGAGGACGCAGGTCTTGTGATGGATGCGGCGAAGCTGGAGGTTCTGGATTCCATCTGCACGGCGGAGGAATTTTACAGGGCCTATCCGGAGGGAATCATTGACAATACGCCTGTGGATTATACTGCCAACGGAGCAGGAGAGGCTCTGAATCAGAATGCCGTAAATCACAGAAAAGACGGATACGTATCGCCGCTCTTTGAGCCGGAGACGGCGGCAGGAGCCCTGCTGAACCTTCTGACGGATGAGAACAAGGTACAGATTACGGCGCAGAGAGAAGCGGGCAGGGCGCAGGTCGTCATTTATTTTCCGGAGGATGACAGCAGGGTTTATGTGACCATGGTGCAGCCTTACGGGGAGGACGGGGTGTGGATGGCAGCGACCTTTATGGAAACCTAAAATATTTCCATTCGTGCGGTTGCAAATATTTCTTGACAGGGAAGGAAAAGTGGATTATAGTATAATTAATAAATGCAAACGTTTGCATTTGACAAATGGATGTTCTTAAACAGCATCCTTTGTTTTTACCGATAAATGCAAACGTTTGCGCAAAAGGAGATTGCTATGAAGGCGACGATAAAAGATATTGCGAAAAAGGTGGGAGTCAATCCATCGACAGTGTCCCGGGTGATCAACGGGACGGCAAGTATTTCCAGTGAAACCAAGGAGAAAATCCATGAAGCCATGCGGGAGCTGGATTACCATCCAAACAGTTTGGCCAGGAGCCTTGTAAACGGAAGCACCTTTACAATCGGGCTGGTGATTGATGCGGGTGACAGTAACGCCTTTTCCAACGCTTTCTTTATCAGGAGTGTGTCGGCGATCGAGATGGTAACGCAGGAGAGAGGATACAATCTTCTCATAACCAACGACAGCAACCGGGAGAATGAAAACGCAGTGAAAAACCTGGTTCTCGAGAATAAGGTGGACGGCGTGATCCTGCCGGTATCGTGTATGTCAGAGGAGCTCGTGGAGCTTCTGACACAAAAGGATTTTCCTTTTGTGGTCATGGGAGAGCCGGAGAGTGGGCTGGAGCGGAATTATTGGGTGGATATGAACAATGAGAATGGGAGCCGTCTGGCCGTGGAACATCTGATCGATGCGGGCTACAGACACCCGATCCTGTTTGTGGAAAATAAGGCTGCCATGTTTGAGAAAAAGAGAATACTGGGATTTCAAAAGCAGCTGGACTTAAGGGGAATAAAGGGAGGGGATTTGCTGGTCATTGAGTGTGGAACCGGTGCGGAGAAGATAAGAAATAAGGCAGAGGGGCTTTTGGAACAATGTCCGGGAGTGGACAGCATAATATGTACAAATAATATTGTGGCCTTTCACGTGATGAAGGAGCTTAAGAGGGGAGGTGTAAAAATACCGCAGGATATGGGGATTATAACCTTTGATAACTATCCGCTGGCGGAATATATGGAACCGCCTCTTACCGTAGTGGATGTGAATACCTATAAACTGGGGGAGCTGGCCGCAAATATTTTGTTTGATAAAATGAAAAAGGAAGAGAGAAAGGAGAGAGAGTTTTTGGTTGACACACAGATTATTGCGCGCGGATCAACGCAGAGAAGCGGGTTTGGAAGAAAGGAGGAGGAGAGGTGAAGCGGGAGGCTGTATTTCATATTAACACGGAGGAGTATATTTATCCGGTAGCAAGAAACCGGCTGATCGTGAGAATCCGGACGGCAAAAAAGGAAATACGGCAATGTCAGATCATCTACTGGGACAGGACAGACTGTGCCGGGAGAAAGATTCTCGATATGGAATGTGCGTACAGGGACGGATTGTTTGATTATTTCCAGGCAAATCTGGTTTTTCCCCGGGTCGCCAGATATCAGAAGTATTATTTCCGCCTGAAAGAGACAAATGGTGAGATCTGGTATTATAGTGTTTTCGGAATTGACAGGCAGGAGCCCGGGGACAATTTTTTTGAATACCTGTATGCGAATCAAAATGACGTGATCTCTGTCCCCGGCTGGGCACAGGGAACGGTCTATTATCAGATTTTTCCGGAACGGTTTTTTAACGGGGATGGCCGGAACGATCCGGATTCCTGTATGGAATGGGGGACTCCTCCGACCAGGGAAAACTATATGGGAGGAGATCTGGAAGGAATCCGGCAGAAGATTCCCTATCTCAGGCGGCTTGGGATTGAATGCCTGTATCTGAATCCCATATTCGAAGGGGATTTTAACCACAAGTATGCCACCACGGATTATTTCCGGATCGACCCCATATTTGGAACAAACGAAACTTTCCGGGCGCTGGTGGAAGACTGCCACGGAGCCGGTATCCGGGTGGTGCTTGACGGAGTGTTTAATCATACGGGAATTCATTTTCCGCCCTTTCAGGATCTTTTGGAGAAGCAGGAGCGCTCGGAATATCGGGAGTGGTTTTTAGTCAACAGCTATCCGGTGACCGTAACCCACCATAGCTATGAATGTGTGGGCGCATACAAGTGGATGCCAAAGCTGAATACGGCAAACCGAAAGGTGAGAGAATTTGTTCTCGGGGTGCTGGATCACTGGATTGCGCAGTATGGAATCGACGGCTGGAGGCTGGATGTGGCTGACGAGACGGATCCCGCCCTGTGGCAGGAGGCCAGGCTTTACCTGAAAGAGCGGTATCCCGAGGTGATATTGATCGGGGAGACCTGGGGCTATGGAGGCCGGCTTCTCAGAGGAAATCAGATGGACTGTGTTATGAACTACATGTTCCGGGACATAGCCAGAGATTATTTCGGAAAGGAAATCCTCACCGAGGAAGAGCTGGATCACAGGCTGAACCGGATGCTTGCGCTGCACAGGGATCAGACGAACCGCCTGATGTACAATCTTCTTGACAGTCATGACACGGAACGGTTTCTGTACTGGTGCAGACAGGACAGGAGAAGGATGATGCTCGCCGTCGCATTCCAGATGCTTTTTCCCGGATCGCCTGCGGTCTATTATGGAGATGAGGCCGGGATTACGGGTGAAAACGATCCGGACTGCAGAAAATGTATGGTGTGGAGCGGGAGAGAGGACGAGCTGTTTTCCTGGTATCAGAAATGGATCCATGTAAGAAAGAAGTACCGATGTATCAGAGAGGGAAGTTACCGAACCATTCTTGCGGACCGGCAGGGAAAGGCCTTCGGATTTGTCAGAGCCTGTGGAAAGGAGCGAATTTATGCATTTTTCCATAAAGGGGAGGAAAGTACGGAGATAATCTGCCCTGTTTTGGAAGCGGGGGAGTATGAGGATATCGAGGGGACGGAATGCTTCCGTGCGGAAAGGGCAGATGGCAAGGCCGGTCTTTTCAATGAAGACATCATGGATTATAAAGGGGTGATACGAATGAAAATGGAGCCCTGTTCGATCAAGGTCATAAAAGAAAAAGGAGGATTTGAAGGATGAAAGCACACAAAAAAATACTGGCAATTTTACTCACAACCGTGACATGCCTGGCAGCTATGATGGGATGTGGAAAATCACCAGTACAATCTGAAACCGACTCGCAGAGTCAGGAAACAGCGCGGAAAGCTTCTTCGGAACCTGCCGAAACTGAGAGCAAAGCGAAAGAGCCGTTGGAAGTTACGATCAATTTCTGGCACCATTACAGTGCGCAGTCGGCCGAAAACGAAACGCTCACAAAGGTTCTGATCCCGAAATTTGAGGAAGAAAATCCGGGGATCAGGGTAAACGCCGTGTCGCATGAATGGGCGGATCTCCACGAAAAGCTGCTGATCAGCGCACAGTCCGGCACGCTGCCTGACGTGGCAAGGCTTGACAGTGCCTGGGTTCCGGAACTTTGGGAGATGGGGATATTGACATCACTTGACGAAGAGATGTCCGATTTTGACGAGGTGTCAGGAGCCCTTCTCGAAAGCGCCATGAGCACGGCCCGGATAGACGGCCATTTCTATGGCCTGGCTCTGAACACAAACACCAAAATCCTGTTTTATAATGTAAAAGCCCTTGCGGAAGCAGGCATTGACGTGCCTGAAACCATGGATGAATTTGTGACTGCGGTAAAAGCCCTTGCGGGAACAAACGGCAACGGGCAGCAGGTATGGGGCTACAACGAGCCCGCTCTGTCCGGATGGAATCTGTGCCCTTTCATATGGAGCATGGGAGGTTCCCTTACGGACGAGGCGCAGACAAAGGGATCCGGTTTTATTAACAGCCCGCAGACAGTCGAGGCAATTGAAATGTTTGCAGATCTGTATGCGGACGGTGCGATCACTGGCTGGAACAGCGGAGACATTCCCATGACAGACGGCTTTGGAACCGGCAGATACATGATGCTGCTGGAGGGCCCCTGGAAGGTCGCTGAAATGAAAGGAGCTTATCCGGATTTCGAATATGCCACAGCTGGGATGCCCGCGGGAAAAGGAGGCTCCGTCTCCGTGTTAGGCGGTGAAGATATCGCAATGTTTAACAGTGCGGACAAAGATGCGTCATGGAAATTCATGAAATTCATGACGGGCGGATATGCGCAGGAGGAGATGGCAAAATGCGGCCAGATTCCGGTAAATAAGGAAGCGCTTGAGAGCGATACGGCGAAGGAAGCCGATTTTGCGCCTTTCCTTGAGGCTATCGCCGCTGCAAAGTCGCGTCCAACGGTATCCTGCTGGTCGGAAATGGATAATGAGCTTTCCGTTGCTGTTACCGCAGTGGTAAGCGGTGAGAAAACGGCGGCACAGGCCATGGACGAACTTGCAGAAAAATTTGATGCACTGCTTGCAAAATAACACCGTACTTATTATAGCCGCAAAACGAAACAAAGTCAATTGACTGCGGAAAGCAGAAGATAGATTTGGCGCCTTGGGCTGGTTTTCCAGTCGTCCGGTATCCTGCAGCTTCTGTTTTCCGCAGCGGAGGAAAGGTATTTTATGAGAATTTCCACAAAAAGTAAATGGCAGATTGCCCTGCTTCTTCTGCCCGGACTTCTGATCTTTGGAACGTTTACCTTATACCCGATTATAAAGCTGTTTTATATGAGCTTTTTTGAGTGGGATTTTAAAAATGCGCTGGGACAGTCTTTTATCGGGATGGGAAACTACAGGGAGGTGGCGGGGGACGTCTATTTCAGAACCGCCTTTGTAAATACGATTCTGTACACATTGATAACCGTGCCGGGACAGATGGTGATCGGGTTTCTCATTGCGCTTTTGATCAGTCAGGTCACAAAATTCAAAGTGGGATACAGGGTTCTGTATTATCTGCCCGTGGTCACCTCATGGGTGATTGCATCCCTGGTCTTCAAGTATGTGTTTAACACGGAGGGGCTTTTGAATTATTTTCTGGTGAATATCGCGCATGTGGCGGGAAAAAATGTGCGTTGGCTGGATACGAGATGGGGCGGTCTTGCGGTGGCGATGCTTTTGGGGATCTGGAAAGGAATCGGATGGAACATGGTGGTATTTCTGGCCGCCCTTCAGACGGTTTCACAGGATCTGTATGAAGCGGCGGAGGTTGACGGCGCAGGCCCTGTTCGAAAGCTGTTTGCAGTTACGCTTCCGGGGATCCGGGGGACGATTCTCTTTGCCCTGGTGATGCTGACCATAGGAGGCTTCAACGTCTTTACTTCCGTGAAGATGATTACGGGAGGAGAACCGGCGCACCGGACGGACGTGGTGCTCACCTGGATGTATTACAAGGCGTTCAGTGCGGGAAAGTTTGGGTATTCTGCGGCGCTTTCCTTTCTCATAACACTGGCGCTTGCAGTCCTTGCGGTAATACAGTTCCGCCTCATGCAGAAAAAAGACAGATAGGAGGCAGTGAATGAAAAGAAAAAATTTGTGGATTCATTTGATTCTGTTTTCCGGGCTGGCGCTCGTGATCCTGCCCATGGTATATATGGTCAGTACCTCGTTAAAGCCAAACGGGGCTTTATACGAATATCCGCCCCGGTTCCTTCCATCCCTGAGCGAGATAACCGTGGAAAATTACAAATATATTCTGGGACAGGGAAAATTCTATATCAATTTTCTCAACAGTATTTTTGTGGCTTTCGTCTCCGTGCTGATTACGGCCATGGTATCCTCCGCACTGGGCTATGTGATGGCAAGGTTTGAGTTTCCGGGAAAGGGCTTTCTCTTTTCTTTTATTGTGCTGACCATGATTATTCCCGGACTTACCCTTATTATTCCTCAATACGAGCTTGCGGTGAAGCTGCGGGCCATCAATTCCCTTGTCGGCCTGATCCCCTTTTATGTGGCGTGGACCATTCCTTATTCCACCTTCATGATAAAAGGCTTCGTGGAAAATGTGCCAAGAGAGCTGGACGAGGCGACTTACATGGACGGGGGAAGCGTGTTCACGGTTTTTGCAAGAGTTATTCTTCCTCTGGCAAAACCGGGGATCGCCTCGGTTTCCATCTTTAATTTTCTTACCTCGTGGGAGGAATTTCCCTGGGCAAACACGGTGATCAATGACAATCTGAAACGCACGCTGCCCATTGCGATTTCCGGATTTTTTGGTCAACATCAGTTTACGCAGTGGGGCTATGTCTTTGCCCTGTCCGTGTTCAGTCTGGCGCCAATCCTGCTGGTTTTTCTTTTTTGCCAGAGATTTTTTGTGGAAGGCCTTACCAGCGGGAGTGTAAAGGGGTGACGGACTCGGTGCGGTCTTCCTTCGTGGTTCCTCCATAGCGGTACTTCACGGGCAGCAGCGTGAGACTTGGAACGGTCTGGGAATCCTGGGTTACCAGGATTTCCACGCATTTTTGCGCAAGCTGCTCGATAGGCTGGCAGATGGAGGAGACGAACAGGCCGTCCTGTACGTTCCCAAATTTGGTGATGCCGTCAAAGCCGATGAGCTGGACATCCTCCGGAACCCGGAAACCATCCTGTTTCAGGAGATTCATGAACAGATAACCATGATAATCCGTATGGGCGAACACGCCGTCAAAGGTGAGCGTTCCGTCTTCTCTCTTGTGCTTTTCCAGAAATTCCTTCATGATCTCAATTTTCTCATCACAGTCCACCACATCCAGATAATCCGGCTGCAGTCCGTATTTTTTGCAGGCGTGGAGGTAGCCGTCCTTTCGCTTGTCGGATTCCCCGGGAAAGACAGAGTGGAAGCGGATATAAATCGGATGTTTGCAGCCGAATTCCAGAAGCTTTTCGATGGCAAGACAGCCTCCGGCAAAATTATCCGAAGCCACCCGGGGGATCACCTGGTTTTCGAAGAAGCGGTCGAACACCACGATGGGAAGATCCCGGGTGATGTATTTGCCCACATCCGAGTAGGTAAGGGCGATAATGCCGTCCACCTTGTTGTTGATGGCCATATTCAGATAATCGATCTCCTTTTCCGGAATGCCGTCCGCACAGCACAGCAGAAGCTTCATTCCTTTCTTATATAAGGCGGCCTCGATATGGTCGGCGAAGGCGGCGAAAAAGGGATTATGAGTGTTGGGGATGATCAGAGCCACCAGATTGCTCCTCTGCGTTTTAAGACCCCTTGCATAAGTGTTTACCTCATAATGAAGCTCCTTGATGGCGTTCTCGACCTTGATTCTGTTTTTTTCCGAGACGGGGATTCCGTTGATTACCTTGGAGACGGTTCCCAGGGCCACGCCGGCCTGTTTTGCCACATCCTTCATGGTGGCGGCTCTTTTGGAAGTCATGTCATTCCCTCCGTTTCTATTTATAAACATCTATCCAACGGATGCCTGCGGATTGTTTTGCGTTTCGTGCTTTCACAATCCTTGCATCTTACACTATTTATACCACAATTAGAGGAACGTTTCAATTAGTGAAAATTAATAATTGAAACGTTTCATAATTGTCTGTTTTTAACAAAGTGTATTTTATTTTAAAAACTATATTGATTATTTTTGTTATAGATGCTATGATTGTCACAACAGAAATGAAACGTTTCACAAATTATGAAGGAGGAGAGCACCATGAAGAAGGGGAAGAAGGAAGGCACGGCTGTAAGTGCCGGAACGATACCCAAAGAAAATCTTTGGAAGCAGATGAAAAAGCACTGGGAATTTTACCTGTTGCTGCTTCCGGGAATCATTATAACCGTTATTTATAAGTACATACCCATTTACGGGATCCAGATTGCGTTTCGGGATTACAACGCCATGGACGGCTTCTGGGGAAGCACCTGGGTGGGGCTTAAGTGGTTCGAGAGGTTCTTTAACAATTACAACAGCGTCCGCATGATCCGCAACACCGTGCTTCTTAGCTTATACAGTATTTTGTGGACGTTCCCGATTCCCATTATTTTGGCTCTTCTGATCAACCAGGTAAAGCTCAAGAAGTTCCAGAGGGTTTCCCAGACGGTTCTGTATGCGCCTCACTTTATCTCCGTCATGATCCTGTGCGGTATGCTGCGGATCTTCCTCTCGCCTTACGGCGGACTGATCAGCCTCATCATGCAGGCCTTCGGGGCGGAGCCGGTGAACCTGATTGATTCCTCATCCGCTTTCCGCACGATTTATATCGCATCCAGTATCTGGCAGGATGCGGGCTGGGGAACCATCATCTACATAGCGACGCTCTCCAGCGTGGACGCTTCCCTGCATGAGGCGGCCAAGGTGGACGGGGCCAGTGCCCTGCAGAGGATCTGGCATATCGACATACCGGAGCTGATCCCGGTGATTGTGATCCAGCTGATCATGTCTTTCGGAAACCTGATGAATGTGGGATTTGAAAAGGCTTATCTGCTGCAGACTTCCCTGAACAAGGAGACGTCGGAGATTATCGCAACCTACGTTTACGAACAGGGTATGTTGAAGGCCATGTACAGCTTTTCCACGGCGGTCAGCTTGTTTAACACGGTAGTTAACATCATCCTGCTCCTGATAGTGAACAAGATCTGCAATAAGCTTTCCAACGTAAGTTTTGTATAGAGGAGGGAGAGTAAAGTGAAAAAAGAAAGCAAGATGTCATCTGATAAGGTATTTGATTTTGTAAACTGTGCATTCCTGCTGGTATTGGTAATCATTGTGGCCTATCCTCTCTATTATGTGCTGGTGGCATCCATCTCGGATCCTTACGAGGTGTATGCGGGAAAGACCTTCCTGCTTCCCTCCAAGGTGACGTTCGAGGGCTATGCGAGAGTGTTTAAGGAGCAGTCCATTGCGAAAGGTTATCTGAACAGTATTTATTACACGGTTCTGGGAACGCTGGTGTCCGTGGCGTTGATCATCACCACCGGCTACTGCGTATCCAAAAAGACGCTTCCCTTCCGGCGTGCGATCATGATCTTCTATGTGATCACCATGTATTTTGGAGGCGGGCTGATCCCCACTTACCTGGTGGTTTCCAAGACGGGGCTGTTAAACAGCGTATGGTCCCTGATCCTTCCGGGCGGCGTTGCGGTCTACAACGTGATCGTGGCAAGGACATATTTTGAGAGCAGCATTCCGGAGGAGCTCTACGAGGCGGCGGCCATTGACGGCAGCAGCAATCTGGGAACCTTCTTCAAGATTGCGCTTCCCCTGGCAAAGCCCATTCTGGCGGTGATGGTGATCTTTACCATGGTGGCCTACTGGAACGACTGGTTTACCTCTCTGATTTATATGAGTGACAAGGCGAAATATCCTCTGCAGCTGGCTCTGCGCCAGATCCTGATCCAGAGTCAGGCCACGGCGACCATGATGGGAAATATGGACGGCGGCTATGCGGAGGCAAACAAGATAACGGAGCTGATCAAATTCGCATCTATCGTGGTGGGTGCCGTACCCATGCTGATCGCATACCCGTTTGTACAGAAATACTTTGAAAAAGGCTTTATGGCCGGTGCGGTAAAGGGCTGACACGGCTTGAGCGATAAAAAGAAATGGAGGTTACTATGAAAAGGATTGTAAAACAACTGACAGCAATGGGACTGACAGCGGCCATGGCTCTGACTATGGCGGCCTGTGGAGGAAAGTCCTCAGGGACGGATGCGGCGCAGACGGACACTGCGCAGACGAATTTCAAGATTTTTGCGGGGATCAGCCCGCTCTCCCCGGATAACAGCGAGAAGCCGCTGGTAAAGCAGCTGAACGAGGCCATGGGCGTTACCATTGAGTGGAACTGCGTTTCCGGTGATACCCTTACCGAGAAGAAAAACCTGATCTTAAATGCCGGGGACGATCTTCCGGATGCGTTGATGGCAGCACAGATGACGGACAGCGAGCTGATCACAGGAGGCTCCAGCGGACTTCTGATCCCTCTCGAGGGCTATATCAACGAGGAAACCATGCCAAACCTGATGAAGATCGTGGAGAAACGCCCCAATATGCTGGCAACCTGCACCATGCCGGACGGCCATATCTACGGGCTTCCCAGTATTTCGGAGATGGGATTTGAGTACAAGGACGGAAACACCTATTATATCGGAGCTATTCCGCAGTTCACGGCAATCAACACCAAGTGGCTGGAGGCCGTAAATATGGAGATGCCCACTACCGTGGATGAGCTTCATGACGTGCTGGTGGCATTTAAGGAAAATGATGTGAATGGAAACGGGGATGCCACGGACGAGATTCCCATGTCCTTTATCTTCCCGGAGAGCAACGGCGCATGGTGCGCAGGCATGAGCACCTTTTTCGCACCCTTTGGCTGCACGGATTATCAGATGGATCACAGGGCAATCAAGGATGGTAAGGTGTACTATCAGGCGGCTTCCGAGGAATATAAGAATGCCATCGCCTACTACCATGACTGGTTTGCGGAAGGCCTGATTGATATCGAGGTGTTCTCACAGGATTCCAGTCAGTATATCGCAAAGGGCAACGGTGACGACGCCCGTCTCGGTGTCTTTGTCTGGTGGGAGATTCCCGAGGTGGTAGGAAAAGAGAGAGCGGCGGATTACGCATATCTCCCGATTCTGAACGGACCGGACGGAACGCACCATGTAAACTTAAACGAAATGGGTACTACGGGCCACGACGCTTTCTCGGTGACAAAGGCCTGCAAGAATCCCGAGCTTCTGCTCAAGTGGGTGGATCAGAGATACGAGCCCCTCATCAGTATGCAGTGTATCTATGGACCGATCGGCGTTTTCTATACCGACGAGCCTGACGAAAACGGCTGCTACTCCATGAGAGAGCTGAATGAGGGCGAGACCGAAGGCGAGCTGAAATCCAAATCCGAGTGGACCGGTCCCTCCGAGCAGCTGGCAGAGGATTATGGCACCTACTATTATATGGAAGAAAGAGCACAGCAGAGACTTGACGACCTGAATGATTTCTGGTTCCAGTATGTTGACAGCACAGAATACTTCCCGTCTGTTGTTTATACAGAGGAGGAGATCGAGGTGATCAACGACAAGCTCAGCGATCTGAAAGCCATGAGCGAGGAGAGGATTGCACACTGGCTTCGGGACGGCGGTATTGAGAACGAGTGGGATCAGTACCTGTCAGATCTTGACAGCATGGGACTCCAGGATGTGATCGGAGCATGGCAGGCGGCTTATGACCGCTATGCCGAGGCACTCGGGGAGTAAGCGGCAGGAAACGGATTGGAAGAGAGGGCGGACATGGCAGTGGTCTGCCCTCTCTTTTTAAAACCATATTGACCCGAAACGGAGAAATGACAGCATGGAAAAGAGCGGTTGGAGAGAGAAGATTGACGGCTGCGTGGCAGCTTACAGACATCTGTTTGAGATGTATGAGACGGAAATTCCAGAGTCAGGGCTATTGGCGGGAATCCATCAGCCTATGTTAAAGTACAATTTTGCAAAAAGCTCACAGGTCTGGGAAATATTTGAGGCCGACAACATGCATTATCCCATGGGGAATGCTTGCTTTGAATACGGAATCGGAGGCGTTCTGGATAGGACGGCGCAAAGGCTTTCCGCGGACACGCAGGAGAGCGCCGTCTACCGTCAGGGGATCCATGACGTATATGTGGAGGTCCGAAGCTTCCTTCTAAGGCATGAGGCCAGGGCAAGGCGGCTTTCCGAGGAGGCGGTCGATCCGGAGGATAGGAAAAGACTTCTTCGGATTGCGGAAAACTGCGGCGCTCTGGCCAAGGAAAGGCCCCGGGGGTTTGTACAGGCACTGCAGCTCTTCTGGTTTCTGTATCTGTTGCGAAGCCCTTTTGGCGGTGGATGTATCGGAAGGCTGGATCAGAGGCTTTATCCCTTCTACCGTATGGATCTGGAGAACGGCGTCTGGGACAGACAGGAGGCACTGTCCGTGATCATTCAGTTTTACGAAAAGCTGAACCGGATGACCACGGGGGATACCCTGCGAAACCTCATGCTCTCCGGGCAGGACGAGAAGGGGGAGGATCAGACCAACGAGCTGACATACCTGTTTCTCGAGGCCTACGAGAGGACACAGGATGCGGAGCCTCACCTGAATGTGCGCATCCATGAGAAGACACCCCAGAGGCTCAAGGAGATCTGTATCCGCATGCTGGCTTCGGGTAAGGGGCAGCCCACCATCTATTTTGACCGGAATATCCTTCCGGCCATGGAACGTGCGGGGATTGCAAGGGAGGATGCCTGCGGCTACGCCAACGACGGCTGCACGGAGACTGTCTACGAGGGAAAGAGCGGAATCACCTTCTGGCAGCATGAGATGGTCAAGACCGTGGAGCTTACGGTGTTTAACGGAAAAGAGAATCCCTTCCTCTATCCGGTTTCCATGAAAAAGAACCGGGCTCTGGCGCCTTCCTTTGAACCGCATACGTCTCTGGAATTGGGATTTTGCTCTGGCGATGTGGAAGAGATGCAGAGCTTTGCGGATTTCCTGGATGCGTTCCGCTCGCAGCTGGACTTTCAGCTTTCCCACTGGATCCGGGTCATTGACCAAAGGATCGAGGCGGATGAGAGGGACACCCTGACCTCGCCCCTGATCGGGGGAACTTTTCGGGAGAGCGTGTGCACGGGAAGGGACCCTCTGCGGGGAGGCGGCTTTTCGGTTCCCAATTACCAGCTTCTCTCCGGGACGGTTTCCACGGCGGCGGACTGCCTGCGGGCGGTGGAATACTGTGTCTTTGAGAAGGAATACTGCACGCTCACAAAGCTTCGGGATGCCATGGCGGCGGATTTTGAGGGGCATGAGATCCTGCGCCTGCGCCTGCTTCACGCACCCAAGTATGGCAACGGGGACGAAAGTGTAAATGAGCTGGCGGCTTTGATTTCCCGCTGGTTCCTGGATCGGGTCAGTGCCTACCGGAGCCGGAGCGGAAAGAGGATTCATCCAGGCCTTTACAATATTGACTTCAAGATCTTTGCAAATATCACCGGAGCCACGCCGGACGGCAGAAGGTTTCGGGATGCCATCGGGGAACACTGCTCTCCCACGCCGGGAGCGGCGGTAAGCGGCCCAACGGCCATTGTGCAGTCTGCGGCCGCTCTTCCCATGGAGGAGGGATATGCCTCCTCGGTTCTGCAGCTGACCTTGGACGGCAGCGGCTTTGTCATGGGAGCGGACAGGGAAAGGATCATCTCCCGGCTTATGGAGGGATCGGAAAAGGCAGGTATTCCGGTGTGGAATCTGGCCATGTACGAGAAACAGGAGCTTTTGGAAGCCAGAGAGCACCCAGAAAAGCATAAGGATCTGATTGTGCGGGTGTGGGGCTTCAACGCAAGGTTTGTGGAGCTGGACGAGGAGCTTCAGGATCACATCATAAACAGGATCAGTTAACGCCGGCGCCGCCTCGGGCGGCGCAAAAAAGGCGGAAGAAAGGCAGGCGGAGAATCGAATGAAAAAGGCCATGATCATGGAGATCCAGCGCTATTGCATCCATGACGGACCGGGGATCCGGACCACCGTGTTCTTCAAGGGCTGCCACATGTCCTGTAAGTGGTGCCACAATCCGGAATCCCAGAGGCCGTCGGCGGAAATGCTCTTTTACGGGGAGCGTTGTATCGGATGTATGGCATGCTTTTCCTTCTGTGAGAGAGCGGCCCACCGCATGGAAAACGGCGTCCACAGGATGGATTTATCTCTCTGTGAGGGATGCGGACGGATGAACGAGTGCGGCGAGGGCTGTCCGGCAGGGGCGCTTCGGGTCTGCGGGCAGGAGACGGATGCGCAGGCACTTCTGGAAAAGGTGCTTGCTGACCGTGACTTTTACGGGAAGGAGGGAGGCGTCACCTGCTCCGGCGGGGAGGCTCTTCTGCAGGAGGAGTTTCTTCTGGAATTCCTTCCTCTGTGTAAGGAAGCGGGGATTTCCACCTGTCTGGACACTACTTTAAATGTGGAATGGGAGCGGATTGAAAGGCTTCTGCCCTTTACGGATCTGTTTCTGGCGGACATAAAGTTTATGGATCCGGAAAGGCACGGTCAGTACTGCGGCACGGACGGTGTGCGGACTGTGGAGAACCTTTACCGGCTGTCGGATGCGGGAAAGCCGGTAATCCTGCGGATGCCTCTGCTTGCCGGGATCAATGACACAGGGGAGGAAGCGCAGGAGCGGAAACGGCTTCTTGAGAGGCTTGCCAACGTGCGCAGAGTGGACTGTTTTGGAGTGACGGGCCACGGGGCATCAAAATACAGGGCGCTGCAGAGGGAATTTGTACCGTTTAACCAGGGTGTGGATCCCAAAGCCCTGGCGGAGCAAATGAGAGAAAAATTGAGATAGAACGGGATGGGAGAAAGAAAACATATGATTCGGCTTACTTTTGAAAAGGGCGTGCAGGAAAAGGCGGTATGTGTCTGCACGGACAGCGATATTAGTTTCAGGATGAACCAGGCCCCCTTTGAAAACCGAGGGATCCGCTTTAGCGGGAGCGCACTTTTGTTTGACGGCTATTCGGTCTGGTTTGAGGATGCGGGGGAGAGGCTGAAACGCAAGGGGGATTTTTCCGTCAGCTTTCTGCTTGCCCCCTACGGGTATTCCGACCGGGGAGACGGCCTGTTTTCGCTCTTTGACGGGGAAAGAAAAGAGGGCTTTTACGTTCTGATCACAAAGCAGGGAAAGCTGCAGGCGGGCTTTGGAAACGGGAGAATGCTTTTTTCCTTTGATTCCCTTGAGGTGCGGGCGGATCTGAACGCCTGGAATATGGTCACCGTGGTATACGGACAGGAGGCCGGCTGGTGCGACCTTTATGTGAACGGCTCTCTTGCAAACCGGAAACAGTTTCCCAGGCATATGGAGATAAAATGGCCGGAAGGCAGGGCGTATCTTGGCAGGTATGTGGATCATGTTGTCTGCACGGAGGAATCGCCGTCAGGGTGCTTTTACGGGCTGATGGAGGAATTACTGCTGTGGGGAAAGGCCTTGCGGGCGGATGAGGTAAAGGAGCTTCACAATGTGCGGCCCACAGGGGAGACGGCGGAAAAGCTCGGACTGGACAGGAGCGTCTATGAGGGGGATGCGCAGCACCCGCAGTATCATCTGATCCCTCCGGGAAAATGGATGAACGAACCTCACGGCCCCCTTTATTATCAGGGATATTATCATATTTTTTATCAGGCAAACCCGCATGCTCCCATTTGGGATCACATTCAGTGGGGGCACATGGTGAGCCGGGACATGGTGCACTGGGAGGATATGCCTCTTGCCCTTGAGACAGATGAGACGCTGGATCCGGACGGCTGCTGGTCGGGAAGCTCCCTGGTGGATAAGGAGGGAAGGCCCTGCATCTTCTATACGGCGGGAAATGACAGATGCTTTCCCAACCAGTTCGTCGCAATGGCGGAGGCTGTCATTGACGGGGAAAAGAGGCTTCCGGTGTGGAAGAAATGTGACAGGCCGGCGGTAACGCAGACACAGGGGTGGCTGGGGGAATTCCGGGATCCCTTCGTGTGGCTGGAGGATGATACTTACTTTATGCTGGTGGGAACCGGGGATGCGGATAACGGCGGCGGAAATGCGGTCCTGTATTCCTCGGATGACAGGGAGAGCTGGCAGTGCCACGGATTTTTCCTGGATTACGATTACGGAAAGAACCGGGAGGCGGGACATGTGTTTGAACTTCCGGTGCTTCTGCCGCTTAAGGGCGAAGAGGGAGATGTGGTCTGTCATATTTTTCTTTTCTGTGCCTGTCAGATTGAGGGAGACGTGGTGGAGACATACGGCTTTCTGGGAAAATGGGATCCGAAAGGGAGAAATTTTTCGAAGTTTCACGAGAAGGCAATGCTGCTTGACCTCGGAAACGGAATCTTTACCGGTCCCAGCGGATTCGTGACCCCGGACGGGCGCACCGTGGTGTTTACCATCGCCCAGGGAAAACGGGGATGGAAGGAGGAGTACTATGCGGGCTGGGCACATAACGGAGGTCTTCCTGTAGAACTTTCGGTGCAAAACAGCGAACTGCGCATACGGCCCATCCGGGAGCTTTCCTCTCTTCGAAGGAGAGAGCTGCTCCGTCTTGCGGATGTTTCCCTGGAGGAGGCGAAGGAGGCGCTGGCTGCTTTTTCCGGAAACATGCTCTGGCTGAGGATTCGGGCGGATGCCCGGCTCCTTCAGGTGGAAGCCGGTGATGCGCAGACAAAAAGAATTATTTACTATGACAGGGAGGCGGAGCGTTTCGGCGTTTTTGACGAAACGGGGGCGGAGTTTGGAAAGTATCGGGGAGAGGAAGACCGTGTGGAGATCGGAGACGAATTGGTCTGTATAGAATATTTCCTTGACCACTCCATGATCGAGGCGTACCTGAATGAAAAGAAATCCATTACCGCCAGAAATTATATTGCGGGCAGGAAACGAAGGATCAGTCTGGATGGGGATGTGAACCGGATTTGTGAGCTGGAGCTGTGGGAGATGGGCCCGGCCTATGAGAAATGAGACAGGCGGGTCTTCCCAAAAGAGGGCAGGACGGCCCGAAGAGAGGAGAATGTGAGATGGAAGGACGGATTTTTTATCATGCTCCGGGAGCGCGGACAGGGGATGTGATCCCCAAATACATAGACGGGAAATATCAGCTTTTTTACCTGAAAAACTGGAAGAACCCGAAGGATCCCCGGGCAGTGCCCGGGTGGCACAGGATGGAGAGCGAGGATCTTCTCCATATGAGCGGCGAGGTTCCGATTCATGTTAAGGGCGGAACCGGGGATCTGATTTTCTGGCAGGGACAGTGGCATCTGTTTGCCTGCATCTTCCCGGAGGGACGGCAGCTTGTGACCCATTATGTGAGCAGGGACGGGAGCCTTGATAACTGGGAATACATACAGGAGGATACTTTCGGCCCGGACGGGGTGATCTACCACCCCTCGGACTGGCGGGATCCCCGGATTGTATACAGGCAGGAGCTGGGCGAGTTCTGGATGTTCCTTGCCGCCAGAGCCATGGATAACCACAGCCAGACGGGCTGTGTGGGTCTGTGTGTGTCAAAAGACCTGAAAAAGTGGGAATACAGGACTCCGGTGTATTATCCCGGGCGTTTTAACGGGGCTCTGGAATGCCCCGACGTGTTCCGGATGGGGGACTGGTATTATCTGATTTTTTCCAGCTATACAACGCTGTTTGGAAATTATTACGTGAAATGCCGGGCGGGTGAGAAGAACTGGCAGATTCCCAAAAACCACAGGCTGGACGGCAGAGCCTTCTATGCGGCAAAGTCCGCAGGAAACGAGAGAGAGCGTTTCCTGTTTGGATGGAATCCCACTAAGGAGGAAAATATATTCGGCTTCTGGCCGGATAAATTGAAGGCACAGGATTACCGGACCTGGGACTGGGGCGGAAGCATGGTGATCCATCGGCTCTCCCAGCAGCCGGACGGGGATTTGAGGCTTTCTCTGCCGGAGGAAAAGAAAAATCTTTTTGATCTTCCCGTGAAGAATGAGCTGCGGATATTGACACCGGGATGGGAAATGGAGGAAAATAAATATAAAGCCACAGGAAGCGCCAGTCAGCAGATGCTCCTGATGCAGAACCTCCCGGAGAGCTGTTATGTTGTGACGGAGATCATAATCGGTGACGCAAGGCAGGCCGGAGTGATCCTGCAGGCGGACGAGAGCTTGGGAGAGGGCTATTATGTGTATCTGGAACCGGAGAGGGGACGGCTGGTTTTCCGCTCCTGGCTTCGGATGAAGGAGGAGGGCGGAAAGACATTCCCCTACGACGTGGAGCTGGAGGCGCCTGTGCGGGCTTCTGCGGATCACAGATATCTGTTGGAAATCTTGACTGAGGGCAGCGCCGCCACGGCCTATGTGAACGGGGAGGCGGCTTTGAGCTTTCGGATGTATGACCTCGCCGGGAGAGGGCTTGGATTGTTTTCCTTTGGCAGAGCGGAATTTGAAAATACGCAGATGAGGATAAGGAGTGAGCGGAATGTTTGATATGAGAGGACTTCCCTTCCTGGGAGAAGGGAAAAGCAGGAGTATTAACTGGGAAAACCGAACCGGGGAAAAGGGAAGGGGCGGCATGGCCGCCAGCGACCTTGGGCCTTCCAGAAAGGGATCCCCCTGTATTCCCAGGATTAAATCCGGGGAGACGGTTACGCTGGCGCAGATTCAGGGGCCGGGAGTGATCCAGCATATCTGGATCACGGTGACAGACCGGGTCAGTGACAGAAACCGCTATATTCTGCGGGATCTGGTTCTGCGCATGTACTGGGATGACGAACAGGCACCTTCCGTGGAGAGCCCTCTGGGCGACTTTTTCTGCTGCGGCTTCGGCGTGTCCTATCCGGTGAATTCCATGCCTGTTGCCGTCAATCCCACAAGAGGTTTCAACTGTTATTTTCCCATGCCCTTTGGGCGCAGTGCGAGGATTACCATAGAAAATCAGTGCGACGAGGATATTCCCGCCTTCTTTTATCAGGTGGACTACTGCCTGACCGGAGAGGAGCCTGCGCAGAATACGGGATATTTTCACGCAAAATGGAACCGCCGGAGAATCACGGAGAAGGGACAGGATTACGTGATTCTGGATCAGGTAAAGGGCAGAGGAAAATACGTGGGAACCTATCTGGCGCTGACCACGCTCGAACGCTACTGGTACGGAGAGGGAGAGATCAAATTTTATCTGGACGGGGACATGGATTATCCCACGATCTGCGGGACAGGGACAGAGGACTACTTTGGCGGAGCCTGGAGCTTTGCCACGCAGAGCGGGGGACGTACGGTGGAAAACACGTACTGTACGCCGTTTCTGGGATACCCTTACTATTCTCATCACGACACCTTTATCCACAATGATTACCACAATGACGACCAGATGCCTCAGAGAAGCTTTTACCGCTGGCACATCATGGATCCGATCCTGTTCGATGAGGATCTGAAGGTCACGATCCAGCAGATCGGCGTTTACCATGGAGGGCTGTTCGAGAGGCAGGACGACGTTGCGTCCGTAGCCTACTGGTATCAGTCGGAGCCTCACGCCGCTTTTGGAGCGCTGATGGGGCGAAAGGACCGCTGGCCCAGGTAAGAACCCCTGGAGGAAATCCGGAAACGTTAAACGGCGGAAGATTTGGCAAATAGATTTCAGATGGAGAGGAAAAGATTATGATCAGTCAGACATTACGCGAAGCCCGCAAGTATGAGGAGGCTTCCGAAAAATTAATTGCAAAAGAGGAGAGGCCGGATTTTCATCTGTCTGTGCGCACCGGCTGGCTCAATGACCCCAATGGGTTTTCGTATCATGACGGTAAGTACCATATGTTTTACCAGTATCATCCCTATGACGCTCACTGGGGACCCATGCACTGGGGCCATGCGGTGAGTGAGGATCTCCTGCACTGGGAATATCTCCCGGCGGCCCTGGCCCCGGATGCGTTTTACGACAGGGACGGCTGCTTTTCGGGCAGCGCCATCACTCTTCCCGACGGGCGGCAGCTCCTGATGTACACGGGGGTTCTGGAGGAGAGCACACGGACCGGAGGAAAGAGGGCCATCCAGACCCAGTGTCTTGCGGTGGGAGACGGGGTGGATTATGAGAAGGTGGAAAACAACCCGGTGCTGGACGAAAAGGATCTTCCGCCGGGAGCTAGCGCCAGCGATTTTCGGGATCCCAAAATGTGGCGGAGGAAGGACGGAACCTATCGCTGTGCCATAGGAAGCAGGCCGGCGGACGGCAGCGGCCAGATCCTGCTGTATTCCAGCCCGGACGGGTTTTCCTGGAGCTTTGAGAAGGTGCTTGCGGCCAACAACAACCGGTTTGGGAAGATGTGGGAGTGCCCGGACTTCTTTGAGCTGGACGGAAAAGGCGTGCTGCTCACCAGTCCTCAGGATATGCTTCCCCAGGGCTTTGAGTATCATAACGGGAACGGGACATTGTGCCTGATCGGGGAGTATGATGAGGAGACTGACACCTTCCGGGAGGAGAACAACCAGGCTATCGACTACGGAATCGATTTTTATGCGCCTCAGACTGTCCTTACGCCGGACGGCCGCCGGGTGATGATCGGGTGGATGCAGAACTGGGATACCTGTGATTTCCGCTCCCAGAATCTTCGCTGGTTCGGACAGATGAGCCTGCCAAGAGAGCTTTCCGTGCGAGGCGGAAGGCTGTACCAGAAGCCGGTTCGCGAGCTGGACGCACTGCAGCATGGGAGGGTGGAGTACCGGAATGTTTCCGTTGCCGACACCGTCCGTCTTGACGGGATTGAGGGACGGAGGGTGGACATGGAACTTGTGCTGCGTCCTAAGGATCCGAAGGACATTTATCAGAAATTCGCAGTGCGTTTTGCCCAGAATGACCAGTATCAGACCTCCTTAAGCTTCCGTCCGAGGGAGGGGGTTCTCAAGGTGGACAGGAAATTTTCCGGCTCCAGAAGGGCCATCATCCATCAGCGGCGGTGTCTGGTGAACAGTCCGGATGCCAGGAAGGGTGAACTGAGACTTCGCATCATTCTGGACCGGTTCAGTGTGGAGGCCTTTATTAACGACGGGGAGCAGGTCATGACGGCCACCCTCTACACGGATCAGGCGGCGAGGGGAATCTCCTTCTTTGCGGACGGAGAAGTCTGCATGGATCTTGTGAAATATGATTTGGGGGACTGATGAAGATGAAAAAATTCGACGTGACAGCGTTGGGAGAACTGTTGATTGATTTTACGGAAAACGGGATGAGCGCACAGGGCAATCCTCTTTATGAGGCAAACCCGGGCGGTGCGCCCTGCAACGTGCTGGCCATGCTGAACAGGGCGGGGAGGAAGACCGCCTTTATCGGAAAGGTAGGGCAGGATATTTTCGGAAACCGTCTGCGGGCGGTTCTGGACGAGGTGGGAATTGACACCTCCAATCTGGTGTCGGATGCGGATGTGCGGACTACGCTGGCCTTTGTGGAGACCTTTGCGGACGGTGACCGGGACTTTTCCTTCTACCGCAATCCCGGTGCGGATATGATGCTGGGGGAGGAGGAGCTGCATCTGGAGCTTCTTGCGGACACAAGGCTCTTTCATTTCGGAACTTTGTCCATGACCCACGAGAAGGTGCGAAGAGCCACGAAGAAGGCCGTCGCCGCGGCAAAGGAGAACGGCGCGCTGATCTCCTTTGACCCGAACCTGCGGCCCCCGCTGTGGAAATCTCTGGAGGAGGCGAAGGAGCAGGCGGCATACGGCTTCTCTCAGTGCGATATTCTCAAGATCTCGGACAACGAGATCCAGTGGTTTACCGGGGAGGAGGATTTCGATGCCGGAATCCGAAGGCTCAGAAGTCAGTACGATATCCCGCTGATCCTGCTCTCCATGGGAAGGGAGGGGAGCCGGGCTTACTATAAGGATCTGTGCGTGGAGGCGGCACCATTCCTGCAGGAGGAAACCATTGAGACCACCGGGGCGGGGGATACCTTCGGGGCCTGCTGCCTGCATTTCGTGCTGGAATACGGTTTAGATCATTTGGATGAGGGTAAGATTGCCGGGATGCTGCGGTTTGCCAATGCGGCGGCTTCGATTATCACTACCAGGAAGGGGGCTCTGCGGGTGATGCCGGAGATGTCCGAGGTGGAAGAATTCCTTGCGCAGAGAGAGGGGAAGCGGTCATGATCCGCTCCCTCTTTGCGGCGGCCGTGCTGGGGATCTGGCTGAGCGGGGGCCTGCATATGGCAGATCCCCGCTCCTTGCAATGCGGACAGCCTGCCAGGCGGTATGGGGATACGGCTGCGCAGGAGCGCATGGGGGAGACAGCGGCCGGGATTGGGGCAGAAACTGAGGCAGAGGTTACGGATGCGGGATTAGAGCTGGAAAAAAGGACGGATGCGAAATTGCCTGGTGATGCGGGGCGCTTTCGCATCCGTTATTCTGCGGGCCGGGGACACAAAGGAGCGGCAATACGGTCCTATGATGTCTCCGGAGAGGGGCGGATCGCCATTGCCTTTTCGGATGAGCGGATTGGGGTATATGACCGGGATATGAATTGTCTGTTTGAGCTGTTTTTTGAAGAGACGGGTGCCTACGGCGTTTTGTGGAAGGGCGAGAATGTGCTGTTTCTGGATCACCGGTCCAATACGGCAATGGAATACAATGACAGGGGAGAGCTGATGAACGTCTACCGGATCAAGGGTCCGTCCAATCACTGGTTTGAGATCGTGGAGGAGAGGATGCGCAGCTGCGGGGAGGATGTGTATCTGTGTACGAACCGGTATGGGAGCGACAACAGAAACGTTCGCTATGGGTCTTACACCATTCTGAAAAGATACGGGCCTTCCGGAGAGGAGATTATATACCGGGCGGATGCGAGAATCGACGGTGGCCTGTGGGGAGCGCTGGTGATTGGAGGGTTTGCGCTTGCGGCGGGGGCTGTGCTGTGGATGATTGTCAGTGGGTGGAGGAGGAGATCGAGTTGAAAGAAAAGAGTATGTACAAATGCATTGATTATTGCGCAATTAGTGTGTACAATAGTAATATTCGGCGGAACACTAATGATACATAGAAATTAATGGGAATCTTAATCAAAACCAGAAAGGAAAAATAAGGAAATGAGGAAAGCAGTCAGAAAGAGATTGGAAAAGGCGGCAAAAAAAGGCAGGAGGATTGTTATTGCGGCAACTGTGGGAGCACTGGTGCTGAGTAACGCCGGTTATGTTCAGGCGGCAGGCATAGAGGATGTCTTTGACGAACAATACTATGCGGATGAGTATCCGGAGCTTAAGGATGTGTATGGTAATGCCAGATCAGTTCTGCTGAAGCATTTTATAAAAGAGGGCCTCTTAGAGGGCAGGAGAATGAACGGGCTGATAGACATCGTCAAATATAAGGAGAAATATCCGGATCTTCAAGAGGCGTTTGGGGATGACTGGGATGCTTATGTTGAGCATTATCTTTCCCACGGAGCCTATGAACACCGGGATAACGGCACGGATTTTGATCCCGTGGCTTATCTTAACAGATACAGCGATTTGAAGGCGGCCTTTGGCATGGACTTACTGGCGGCTTACAAGCATTATGAGGAATTCGGGAAAAAGGAAGGCAGGGATGGCAGAAGTGAGGCCGTGGTGAGGGCTGAACAGGAGGCGGCTGCAAGGGCCCGGGAAGAAGCGGCCGCAAGGGCTCAGGCGGAAGCGGTGACAAGTACTCAGGAAGAAGACGTAAACGATGAAGAAGAGGACAGAGATGACAGGCCGTCAGAGCCGGAAAAGAAAAGCTTTGAGATTCAGAGCGTGGAGGTTACAGGCAGCGGTCATATCAGGGTTACTTTAAATCAGAGGACGGAACAGCCCCTTGCGCTGGAGGCGTTCAGTATCATATGCAACAGCGGCGGTTCCGATATGACGATACTGTCTGTTACCACGAATGATAATATGGTCTATGACCTGACCACTACCTATTACAGAGATCAGGAATACGATTTGCAGATCACGCTTGCCGACGGAACAACGATCTCAAAGGTTTTTGTTTACAGGACGGATTGTGCGCAGATCGCAGGCATTAACGCTGTCCGCACCAGTGGCAGCGAGGCAAGGATTAGCTATAATTCAAATGAACCTGGTTCTTTTTACTATTTGTTAAGAGAAAACTCGGTATCCAGGGAGTCAGAGGAAGTGACGGAATCCGAAATCATTGAGAGCGGCATTAAGACGGAGATGAAACAGCATGAAAACAGCTTTACCATTTCCGGTCTGACTGAGGGTATGCCATATACCATGTATTATGTGGCTGTCAATACAGAGGGAAATGCCACATTGGTAAAAAGTCTTTCCATTGACAAAGAGGTCTATGAGGAAACAGCCGCCGCAATCAAGAGGGCGGATGCGTTTGCGGAAAAACAGGAAAACGGCGAATTCCTGTATGGCTTTGAGATAGAACTGGAAAATGCCACCCAGGAACCCCTGACTCTGGAGCAGTTTGATATAAGCTGCCCGCTGAACGAGACGACGCTCGGAGAGGTCAGCACTTCCGATAATAGAGTTTACCGTGTGTACATGCAAAGAGGAAGCATCCCCACCGGCAATAATACCTATACAATTCTGATCACGTTAAAGGATGGCACACAGCTAAAGGGTACGTGCTACCTTGACCTTCAGGCACCCAGGGTTGACGCAAGAAGTATTGAGTGGGAAGATGCGGATACGATAAAGGTAGTTGTTAACTCAGACGAGGCGGGCACGCTTTACTATGCAATTCAGGACGAGGTAGAGGGCGAGGGGACAATTGCTCCCAAGGATCCCGCACAGATTTATGCCCAGGGTACGAACGTCTCGATCGGATACGGCCTGAATTATATAACGATTGGCGGTATAAGGGCGGGGCAGTGGTTCTGCTATGCGTCGGAGGATGCGAAGGGCAACAGAGAGGATTTCTACAGCTATAAGCAGATTCCGGAGTATACCGATCCGGCTCCGGATGATTCGCAGCAACCGGAAATCACAGGAGTGACGGTTCTTTCGACTTCGAACAGTGCAAAGCTCAGGGTGGTGTTCAATCAAACCATATGGGGACTTTACGACAACGGCCAGACTCAGATCAGCGGGATTGAAGGAAAAGTGGGATTTATTGCGGATTATGAATCTGAAGGGGATTTGGAGGACAATGTGCTGGTACTTACCGTGATGGATCCGACAATTTCCATACCCGAGGGCAGCCATACCCTGACGATCGTATTAAAGGACGGAAAAACATTAACGTATGATTTTACGGTATAAAAAGATCTGGCCAATGTAAGGCAGACAGTTTATAATGTATTCGGGCAACAGTTCAGCTTCCGGCTGAACTGTTGCTTTTTAGATTTAAATCCTTCTGCCGCGGTACGCTCCGGGCGTGCACCCCCTGCACTCCTTGAACTTGCGGATAAAATAGCTGATATTGTCAAAACCGCAGTCCATGGCGATCTCCGTGATGGGAAGAGCCGTGTGGGACAGAAGAGAACAGGCCTTCTCCAGGCGGTAGGAGATGAGATACTGGATGGGAGAGACGCCCGCAATCTCCCGGAAAAAACGGCACAGGTACTGGCTGTTGCAGGGGATTGCGTCCGCAAGCTGCTGCAGGGATACCGGTTCCTGATAATGCTCCTCTATATAGGAAACAATGGTCTTGTAGCGGAGAATCTTCCGGGCGTTGTCCGGGGACATGACCTCCTTTACCGAAAGCAGCATGCGATGGGAGGCCATGAAACCAAAGATTTCCAGAAGCAGAAGCTTGCAGGAAAGATACCAGCCATCCGAAGGCGAAAGCGCCCTGGCAAGGAGCCGGGAAAGCAACCGGGAGATTTCCGGATACCCCTCGTCCCGGGGACGCAGGATATTCTGGAAAATCAGGGAGCGGTTTAAAAAGGGAGCGGCATAGGACAGTTCCCACTCGTCGCCGTAGGAAAAACCAAGAATCCTGGGATCAAAGAGAACCACGTCGTGGACGGCGGACAATTCGTTTCCCGTGAATTGATGGAGATCCTCACTGTTTAAAAAACAGATATCTCCCTCTGAGAGCAGGTGGCTTTCCAGATTGATCTCGAACAGATAGCTTCCTTTCGTGATGAATACGATTTCCACATAATGATGCCAGTGGCGCTCCACAAAGAAGCGCTCGGGAAGGGGCGCCGTAAAGTGCATGGCGTGGATGGGGTTCTGCGGCGTGCCGTGAATGATGTTTTCCTTCAGGGACTGATCGGGATACATGGGAAGACCTCCTTTTTCAAAGTCAAGATTGTGTTATTTTATTATATGAGATAATGCAAGTAATCACAAGGAAAAAGTTATATAGTCTCTGTAGATAAAAACGTAAAAAGCGGCGGGAAGCGTCCTGCCGGATAAGGAGGAAGCTATCATGATCAGAAAGTTTCAGTTTGGAAAACCCTTTGAGACAGAGGCTGTGACGGCGGATATTGCCGTATCGCAGGGGATGCCCTCTTACGGACAGATCAGCCTGGAAGAAGGCTTTTGCTTTCGCTATACCATGGACGAGAACGACATCGTCTATGGACTTGGGGAGGCAAACCGGGGGATCAATAAGAGAGGATACTGCTATATCAGTGCGGCGGCGGATGATCCGGATCACACGGAGGACAAGAGGTCTTTGTATGCCGCACACAACTTTATCGTGATTTCGGGCAGCAAGAATTTCGGACTTTTCGTGGACTATCCCACAAGGCTCACCTTTGACATCGGATATACCCGGTCGGATCTGCTTGAGATCAGTTGTGAGGCGGCGGACCTGTATCTGTATGTGATCGAGGGCGAGAGCGCTTACGACATTGTGAGGCAGTTCCGGAAGATCATTGGAAGAAGCTATATCCCGCCCAAATTCGCCTTCGGGTTCGGACAGAGCCGGTGGGGCTACAAGACAAAGGAGGATTTCAGGGAGGTTGCCGCAGGATACCGCAGCAACCGGATTCCCCTTGACATGATCTATATGGATATCGACTATATGGAGGGCTATAAGGATTTCACTCTGAACGAAGAAAACTTTCAGGACTTTCCGGAGTTCGTGAAGGAGATGAAGGAGCAGAACATCCGGCTGGTTCCCATTATTGACGCGGGCGTGAAGATTGAGGAGGGATATTCGATCTGTGAGGAGGGCGAACAGGGCGGATACTTCTGCAAGAAGGAGGACGGCAGCGATTTTGTGGCGGCGGTATGGCCGGGATACACGCATTTTCCGGACGTGCTCAATCCGGAGGCGAGACGCTGGTTTGGGGATCAGTACCGTTTTCTCACGGACCAGGGAATCGAGGGCTTCTGGAATGACATGAACGAGCCCTCCATCTTCTACACACCGGAGGGAATTGACGGGGTGAGGGAGCTGATCCGCAGCTATATGGAGGATAAGGACGGTGGCGCGTCCATTTTCGAGATCAGGGAGGCCATGATGAGGCTTGCCAACAGCCAGAAGGATTATGAATCCTTTTATCATCAGGTAAACGGACAGAAGATCCGCCATGACAGGGTACATAATCTTTTTGGTTATAACATGACAAGAGCGGCAGGCGAGGCCTTTGAGCGAATCGATCCGGACAGGAGATTCCTCATGTTTTCCCGTTCCTCTTATATAGGAATGCACCGCTACGGCGGAATCTGGACCGGGGACAACAAGTCATGGTGGTCCCATCTTCTGCTGAACCTGAAAATGATGCCGTCCCTGAATATGTGCGGCTTTTTGTACACGGGAGCGGATCTGGGCGGATTCGGGGCAGACACCACGAGAGACCTGCTGCTGCGCTGGCTTGCCCTCGGCGTGTTCACGCCTCTTATGAGAAATCATACGGCGATCGGAACCAGACAGCAGGAATGCTATCAGTTTGAGAAGACGGAGGATTTCCGCCATGTGGTGGGAGTGCGCTACTGCCTGATCCCCTATCTTTACAGCGAGTATATGAAAGCGGCGCTTTCCGACGATCTGTACTTTAAGCCTCTTGCTTTCGAGTATCCGCAGGATGCGCAGGCTTCTCAGGTGGAGGATCAGCTGATGCTTGGGAATGAGATCATGATTGCACCGGTCTATACCCAGAATGCGAAGGGACGCTATGTGTATCTGCCCGAGGAGATGCTGTTCGTGAAATTTATGCCGGACGGTTCCGTTTTCCAGAGCGAGCTTTCCGCCGGACATCATTATGTGGAGATTGCCCTGAACGAGGTGCCTCTTTTCATCCGCAAAGGCAAATGCATTCCCATTGCCAAAGCGGCGCAGAGCGTGGCGGAGCTTGACACGGAGAACCTGGAGCTTCTGGGATATGCGGGAGCGAAATACGAGCTCTATGAGGACGACGGGGTTTGCAAGGATTATGAGAATCCGGCGAACCGCAGGATTTTGGAAAAGTCAAAGACCCCGCAATAAGCTGACGGGGCATCAAACTTGCAACGCACCAAGCTGCGGGGGCTTTGACCCTTGCGGCATTCGCCAAATGCCTAAGTCAACTTTCGGTTGACTTTAAGCAGCCGCTTGGCTCATTGCTTGCGGAAATAAATGAAAGCCTGTAAAATACCTGCCGTATGGGACAGCGATCCCTGCGGCAGGTATTTTTGGGAAAGGCGGTAGCGGTTGGGAAGATCTTGTGTTAAAATGAATTTGCCAGTAAACAGAGGGGGAGGGAGGATGAAGAAATACATATTGCCAGTTGCTATGTTTTTGCTGTTTGAAGTGGTGGCGGTGTCTTTGTGGCTTACCACGGGTAATCGGTTTTACCTGTTCAACTTCACTTATATCGGCGGCTGTATCTCGGTGGGACTTGCTCTGTTCGTAAGTGGAAAGAAACAGGCCAGAAGGTTTGTGCAGTTTGCCGTCGGCTCTTATATGCTCGTCTACCTTGGACTGATCTGCCGGGAAAATATGCAGATCGAGGGATTCTGGTATTACCTGTTTTTGGGCGTTTTCGAGGCGGCGACCATACATTATGCCGTGGCGAAGATTTTCGGCCCCCTGCTTTTCGGGAGAGGCTGGTGCGGATACGCCTGCTGGACAGCCATGGTTCTTGACGTGCTTCCCTATAAGCAGCCCCAGGGGCCCAGGAAAAAAGCGGGTTTCCTGCGCTATGTGACGTTTGCCTTATCGCTTGCCCTTGTGACGGGTCTGTTTGCGGCAAGGGCCGCCAATCTGGAGACGATCATGTTCTGGCTTTTCCTTGGCGGCAACGCACTGTACTATGCGGTGGGGATTGCGCTTGCCTTTGCATTTAGGGACAACCGCGCGTTCTGCAAGTATATCTGCCCGATCACCGTTTTTTTAAAGCCCATGAGTTACTATTCGGTTCTGCGAGTCCACTGCGATGAGGACAAGTGCGTCCACTGCGGAAAGTGTCTGAAGGTCTGTCCCATGAACGTGGAGGTAAACCGGGAATCCCGGAAGCGGAAAAACGGGACGGAATGCATTCTGTGCTATGAGTGTACGAAACAGTGCCCGGTGAAGGCGCTGCGCTGAAAACTCCTTTGGGGAAATGGATCAAGCCGGTGTCCGAGGAAGGGCTTGCCACGATCGGGAATGCGGAAGGGGCATGGAATTAAGGAGGAGAAAGATATAATCCTGATAAATGAGATTAAATATTGTTAAATAGGAGAAGATATGTATAATAGGAGATGAATTTCTTTAAGCGAAAAGGAGCTTGCGGATTTAATCAGGCGGCCCAATGGAATCAATATAATTTTTTAAGTAAAGGAGATTAAAACAATGAAAAAGGTGGCAATGTTATTGGCGGCGGCAGTGATGATTTTTCCCCTGTTTGGCTGCGGGGGAAAAGAGACAAATCAGGAAGCGGCCAAGTCCCAGTATGCGGATTCACTGGAAATCCTGAATAAGGTGGTTGAGTCTTATGATGAAAATGATCTGTTCGCCATGTATGGCGGAGACCAGCAGAACGCAGTGATGGACGGGCCGGGGAAATTCGATATCAGCAAGACCGAGGAGCTGGATTACACGCTGGGGCTGCCCGCAGATCAATTTTCCAATATAGAGGATGCGGCCTCCATGGTACATCTGATGAACGCAAATACCTTTACCGGAGCGGTGTACCGTCTGAAGGAGGATGTGGATTTAGACGCTTTCACAGATTCGGTGAAATCCAATATTCTGGCAAAGCAGTGGATCTGCGGACAGCCTGACACACTGATCCTCATAAACGTGGACGGCAGATATGTGATAACCGCTTACGGCCAGGAACAGATCATGGAAACCTTCAAAAATAATGCGCTGGGAGCGCTTGACGGGGCACAGGTGGTTACAGAAGCGCCCACTGTCTGACGGATGCTTGTGATTTGGGCGGCTTCCTGCCGTCCGCGATCCGGAGAGAGATATTATGCTGTTTTCGAGTATTTCATTTTTATATTATTTTCTGCCTCTGATGCTGGTCTTATATTTTCTAGCTCCAAAGAGAGGAAAAAATGCGGTTCTCCTGCTGGCAAGCCTGATATTTTACGGGTGGGGAGAGCCGAAATACGTTCTGCTGATGGGGCTTTCCATTCTGCTGGGATACGGATTCGGACTATTCGTGGAAAAATACAGGGAAAGAAAGGCCGGTAAGGTTATCTGCGGGATTTCCGCAGGCATCAGCCTTTCTTTCCTCTTGTGTTTTAAGTATGCGGATTTTTTTATCGGAAATTTTAATGCGGTGACAGGGCTGGGACTGCCGCTTTGGCGCCTTGCCCTGCCAATCGGCATCAGCTTCTATACCTTTCAGATCATAAGCTACACGGTGGATGTGTACCGGGGACAGGCTGCGCAGAGGAATCTGATCCATCTGGCGGCCTATGTGGCTATGTTCCCGCAGCTGATTGCCGGACCCATCGTGCGTTATTGTGACATTGCGGAGCAATTGACAAAAAGAAAGCATTCCTTTCACGGAGCGGCCCTGGGAATCCGCCGTTTTGTGATTGGGCTTGGGAAGAAAATCCTGATCGCAAACCAGTTAGGAGAGCTGTGTGCGGTCTTTCGGGCCTCTCAGGAAAAGTCCGTGCTGTTCTACTGGCTGTATGCGGTTTCCTTTGCCCTGCATATCTACTTTGACTTTTCCGGCTACAGCGACATGGCTGTCGGGCTTGGCAGGATGTTTGGGTTTCAATTTCCGGAGAACTTTAATTATCCCTATATTTCCGCAAGTATCACGGAATTCTGGCGCAGATGGCATATCTCCCTCGGCACCTGGTTTCGGGACTATGTCTATATCCCCCTCGGGGGAAACCGCAGGGGCCGGGGAAGACAGCTTGTAAATATCCTGATCGTGTGGATGCTGACCGGGTTCTGGCACGGGGCGGCCTGGAACTTTATTCTGTGGGGGCTTATTTTCGCATTTCTTTTGACCGTGGAAAAGCTCTGGCTCCTTACGCTGTTGGAAAAGAGCCGTTTTCTGTCCCATGCCTATACTCTGTTTTTTGTCATGATAAGCTTTGTGATCTTCAACGGGGAGAGCCTTGAACAGGCGTTTTCCGATCTGGCAGGCCTTGCGGGAGCGGGAGGGATTCCCCTCGTCTCGGCCGAGGCTCTGTACTGTCTCCGCAGCTTCGCCGTTGTCCTTGTGGCCGGAGTGATCGGGGCTGCGCCCGCAGTTCGCTCTCTGGCAGGAAAAATCGCACAAAAGCCGGCAGGCGGAAGGCTCTTGAACCTCCTGGAGCCCGTGGTGCTGGCAGGACTGCTGCTTGTTATGACGGCTTATCTGGTGGACGGATCCTTTAATCCGTTTTTGTATTTTCGATTTTAGGGAGGCTGGCTTATGGATATGAAAAAGAAAGATATCATACTTTGTGTCACATTTGCCCTGCTGCTTGCAGGAGGGCTTGTGCTTTGCCTGTTTCTGCCCAAAAGCTCGTATTCTGACAGTGAACGGCGGATGCTTTCACCCATGCCGGAGCTGTCGGCGGAAAATGTGTGGAGCGGCCGCTTCATGTCTGACTTTGAGGGGCATGCGGCGGATGCCTTCCCCTTCCGGGAGTCCTTCCGGAGATTGAAAGCAATGACGGCGCTTAAGGTTTTTGCCCGGCAGGATAATAACGGGATCTATGTGTCAGAAGGATTTCTTGCCTCCATGGAGTATCCCATGAATGAGGATTCTCTGGTGAGGGCGGCCGGGAGATTCCGCTATATCTGTGAGAAATATCTGACGGATGAAAACAAGGTTTATCTCTCCGTTATCCCGGATAAGAACTGCTTTCTGGCGAGAGAGAGCGGCCATCCGTCCATGGATTATGGTGTATTCGAAAAACGGATGGAGGAGCTTGCGGATTTCGCGGAGTATATCCCGGTCTCGGATTTGCTGGAGAGGGGCGACTACTACAGAACCGATACCCACTGGCGGCAGGAAAGAATCACGGATGTGGCGCAGCGCCTCCTGCAGGCCATGGGGGCGGCGGCTTCACAGGATTATGAAATCCATACGCTGGATCGGGATTTCTACGGCGTTTACCATGGGCAGGCGGCGCTTCCCCTTGCAGCGGACAGCCTGCAGTATGTGACGGGAGACGCCATCCTCGGCTGTCAGGTTCATGACTGGCAGAATAACCGCAGGATACCGGTCTACGACATGGAAAAGGCGGCGGGACGTGATCCCTACGAAATGTTTCTGTCAGGTTCCCTGTCTCTTATTACCATGGAGAACCCCGGTGCCGGGACAGATAAAAAGCTTGTCCTGTTCCGGGATTCCTTCGGCTCAAGCATCGCCCCGCTGTTAATCTGCGGCTATTCGCAGATCACCCTGGCAGACATCCGCTATATCCAGCCGGATTTATTGAGCCGTTTTATTGATTTTCAAAACTGTGACGTGCTGTTTCTGTACAGCACCCTGGTGTTGAATCACAGCGATACGCTGCGGTAATCTCATGCTTCAAAGGTAATCTCATATCTTTTGCCCTGTGAGAAGAGAATCCCGTCCTTTAAGCGGATACGGAGGATGCAGGTATTCTCATCGCCAAAATCGTTGTGCCCGTTGTCGATCCACTCCGCAAAGGCCTCTCTCAGCTTTGCAGCCATAGGCGCATTTTCCGGCTTGCCGAAATATCCCAGATTTTCCGCTGTGCCGTGTGCGGTAAACCAGTCCCCGGCAATAGCCACAAGGGGATTTTCCGCAATCTGTCTCATTTTGCAGGAAAGTGCGTAGGTGATCACATAAAAAGCCTTATCCTCGTAGAAAGCGTTCACGTTTCGCACATGGGGAACGTTGTCCTGTGCAGTGGCAAGTGCGATCACGTTGTCCTTTCCAAAACGTTCCTTCATGATTTGTTCGGTTTCCTTGTTTAGTTTTTCCATTCCTTTATCCTCCTGGCAGATGTTATTTAAGTTTCTTTCCGATAAAAATCCCCGATCGCACCCAGGTATTTTCCGATGGAATGATAATTCCCTGAGTAGATGATGGGGTCGAAAGCCGTAAGGTCAATCCCCCGGGTATCCACGTCAATCCGCTCATCCACCTGTACGTTTCGGATCCGGCAGAAAAAAGTATCGGATTGTCCCGTGGTGACGGTCTGAGCGACCTCGCATTCGCAGACCCAGGGACTTTGATCAAGTGTGGGAGCCTCCACGCATTCCGCCCTGGAAAAGTCATAGGGAAGGGCGTCCTTTCGCCCCTTTTTCCCTGAGATCTGGCCAAAATAATCAACCAGGGTGATCATTTGGCTGGTGGCAAGGTTCATGCAGAATTGTCCGGTGCGCTGTACGTTCTGTTTGGTTTTCTTTGTGCCGTACATGCTGATGACGATCAGATAGTCGTAATCCTTCTCACAGGTTTTGCTCACCCAAGTGATGGGAGCAAAGTCAGGAGAACCGTCCTCATTGTAGGTTCCGATCAGGAAGGTGGGCTGTACGATCATTTCGTGGCGGGTTCCGATTGATTTTCTTTTCATAGAATAGTCATGCTCCTTTCAAAGAGATTTTTCGTGTGCATTTGCTGAGGCAGTCTGTTATTTGATGGATGCAGTCTCGATTGCCAGTCTGAAAATCACAAAATAGATTTCGTCCTGGTTCGTATACTCCTGCCGGATCATGGGGTATAAATCCAGGATGGCCTCCCGGATTTCATGGGAGCTTTCCTCCTGCGCCCGTGCGCTGATGCGGATCCACATGCGGGTATACAGATTGTAGCTGGAAAGCTCTGCGAAAGGGGTGGAGGTCAGATCCTCATAGACGTTTTTCCGCTTGTCCGTCACAAGAAACAGTGCCTTGCCGTCCGAGTAGATCATTCCCATAGGCCGAAGATGCGGTTTTCCCGCAGAAATCGTGGCCAGGAAAAAGTACCCGCATTCCCGGATAAACTGAAAACAGTCATCAGCGGAGGGCTCCCTGTGCCTTTCTCCCTGCGCCGGGTCTTCTTCAAGCTCGTCGTTTAACAGAAAGTCAATGCTGCATTCCAGAAGCCGGCTTAACCGGATCAGCTTTTCCGTCTCGGGAAAGGCCGCATTCAACTCCCACCGGGAGACCGACTGCCGGGAAACCTTCAGAATTTCGGCAAGATGATCCTGTGTGATGCCCTTTCTTTTTCGCAGAGCGGCCAGTTTTTCTCCTGTGGTCATAGTGATCTTCTCCTTTCGTGCGGGTGTCTACTTAAAATATTGTAAAGCCTGCGCTGCAAAAGGGGAAGTCCTTTGCAGGTGCTGTGTGTAACGTTTGGGGTGCGCGGTTGTTTCCTTCACCGAAAACGGATTCGCCCTGTTTTGGACTTTTATCAAATTGATAAATGGGTATTTGCTACTCACTTAGCTTAATTCGATCAATTCCTAAGATATTACGAGAACAAATATACATAGAATCATTTAAAATATAAACTTATCGGTTTGTACTGGAGAAAATTATATCAGGCTCAATTACGAAAAACAATCTCTGTTCCATTTTAACGGCAAAACCGTCTGCACTACTGCGGTTGCTGCCGGTAGGATTTGGGATGGCTCTGCCCCTGGGCCCCGGCCTCGCCCTATCCTAAGGCTTACGTCACGAAAAACCGGAGCTTTGCACATGGCCATGCGGGCAGTCCGCACTCGGCGCAGGAAAACAACTGTATATGGGGGATGGAGGTGCGCACCTTTCTCTTAGGAAGGGGATGGTATTTCAAAAATCCTGCTGCTTGGAGGGTTATAGGTAAACAGCAGAAAGCAGACCAGAAGAAGGAATACGATGGCGCCCAGTAAACGGGTGAAGGGTTTCAGTCTGCAGGATACGGTGAACCCATAGGAAAGCCGGAAGGCGGCAAGGATGCCAAGCAGGAAGGTCCCGATATCCAGAAACAGCAGATCTTTTCCAAGGATTGCGGTATAAGCATAGTAAAGGGCGGGAATCAGAAAGGTTCCCGCTAAGAGCCCAAAGAACAGGGAGGATGCGATGCAGGGATATTCTTCCCTCAGCCTGAAAATCATGAACAGTGCGTACAGCAGCATGGGAAAAAACAATAATTTCATGTGCTCCCATACGGATTCGTTGACCGGCGTTACAAATCCCGCAATGCGGCTGTTTCCGGACCAGTCATAGAAAAAGTGGGAAAGGGTGCCTGTAATGATGACAAATAGGATTCCGATTATGGTATCGGTTTTTAACTGTTTCATAGGAAGTACCTCATGAAGAGTATATGCATTTTATGGGGCAATTAATCTTCCGGGGATTCTTTTCTTTCAATAGTCCGTCCGCTATGGTATGATATTTGTGACAGGATGGTCGGGAAGAGCGGCACGGGACGCTCTGAAAAATGAAAGAATCTGGCAGATCCTGCTTACACTGGTGCCAAGAGCGAATTCAGGGAGGAAAAACGTATGAAGCTTCACGTAAATGCCAGAAGAACGATCGGTAAAAGAAGCCCTATGCTGTACGGACATTTCATCGAACATTTTCACAGACAGATTTATGATGGAATTTATGATCCGGGGAATCCTTTGTCGGACGAGGACGGATTCCGCAGCGACATCATAGAGGCGATGCGGCGGATCAGGGTTCCGGTTATGCGCTGGCCGGGCGGATGCTTTGTCTCATCCTATCATTGGAAGGATGCGGTGGGAGCAAAGAGGCAGCCTTTTTTCGACAAGGCCTGGCGTGTGGAAGACCCGAATACCTTCGGGACGGACGAATACATCCGTCTGTGCAGGAAGATTGGCTGTGAGCCCTATATCTGCACGAATGCGGGAACCGGAACGCCGGAGGAGATGAGCGACTGGGTCGAGTACTGCAATCTGGAAACCGAGGGAAAGTACGCAAAGTGGAGGATTGAAAACGGCCATGCGCAGCCATACCATGTAAAATACTGGAGTATCGGAAACGAAAACTACGGCAGTTGGGAGATCGGAGCGAAGAGCTCTGAGGAATGGTGGAGGCTTGTAAAAGAATCTGCCAAAATGATCAGGCATGTTTCCCCGGACGCAGAGCTGTCAGCGGCGGCGCTCCCGGACATTGACTGGACCATGACTCTGCTCAAAAACTGCGGGCAATATCTTGACTGGATCTCCCTTCACGGATACTGGGACATGGTTCCGGAAAAAAACGAGCTGGCGTCCTATGAGCAGTGTATGGCATATACACGGCAGGTGGACCGGGCGGTCATGGATGTGAGAGGACTGCTCACGGCCCTGCATCTGGAAAAGAAGATAAAAATTGCCTTTGACGAATGGAATCTGCGCAGCTGGCACCACCCCAATGTACATACGATTCAGCAGGGCGTTGGAAAGGAAAGTTATCTGGCGCCAAGGGATAAAAATGATGATAATTCCTCCTACACAATGGCGGATGCGGTCTTTTCGGCATGCTTTTTAAATGCCATGAACCGAAACTGCGATATGGTAGGGATGGCGAACTTTGCACCGATTTTGAACACCAGGGGATGCATTTACAGCCATAAGGAAGGTATCGTGCTAAGAAGCACCTATCATGTGTTTGACCTGTATGCAAATTATATGGGAGACATCGTGTTGGATTCCTGGAACGAGGGACAGGAGCGGCGGCTTAAGGTGATAAGCAAGGATGGGAAAGAAGTGGATACGCAGACGCTTGATATCCTTGCAACACAGAGGTCAGACGACGGAACGATTTCCATTGCCGTTGTGAACAAGGATCCGGGCACGGAGCAGAGGCTGCAGATCCGCCTGAACGGGATGCAAGAAGGCTCCTATAACGTAAGGGAGTATCGAATCGCCGGCAAAACCACGGATTCCTATAACGACGTTGACAGAAATGAGGTATTTATCGAGACACTTCCCGCAAAGCGGTCCGGAAACGATTATGAGGCAGTCCTGCCGCCGCATTCTGTCAATGTGATTGCATTTTCGGAAATGTGACTGAAATTTCAGAAGCAGGATAGAAGGATTCCCAAGACACCGGCTCCGATCATCACATAGATGGGATTGATTTTCCATTTCCGCAGTACCAGAAAGCCTGCGGCAAAAATGAAAACAGACTTGTAGTTGATGCCGCACAGATCCCCGGGCAATGACCGCTGACCGAAAAAGGACAGGATGATGAGGGAGATTCCCGCTGAGGCGATCATAGCGACGACCGCTGGACGCAGACCCGTAAGGATCCCCTGTACCACATCCAGCCCCCGGAAGTGGTAATAGACGTAGGCCAGCGCCATAACGATGATGCAGGAAGGCAGGATGCAGCCCAGGGTGGCAACGATTGCCCCGGAAAGCCCGGCTATCTGAATTCCGACAAAAGTTGCCGTGTTGACGGCGATGGGGCCGGGTGTCATTTCCGCAATGGTCATGATGTCCGCAAACTGTGTCATGGTCAGCCATGAGTGGACATCAACCACCTGATGCTGAATCAAAGGCATGGCGGCATAGCCGCCGCCGATGCTGAATAGACCGATCTGAAAGAAACTCCAAAATAATTCCGTATAAATCATGTTCGATTCCTCCCTGTCCGCTCCCGCAAGAGGGTGTCAACAGCCCCGATCACACCGCAGGCCAGAAGAACTAATATGATATTGAGATTCAAAAAGCGGACGGCGGCAAAGGAAGAAAGAAGGACGATAACCGGTAAGAGACGGTCCTGTTTCAGGATTCCCCTTATCATTGTGACCACCACGTCGCAGATAACGGCCGCAACCCCCGCCAGCATTCCGGCCATTGCCAGATTGACTATGGCATTGTCCCGGAAGGCGGCGTAAAAAAACGAGATCACGGAAATGATAATCAGGGGCGGGAGAACGGTGCCCAGAACTGCGGTAAGCGCCCCGGGAATTTTGGCTGCCTGGTATCCGATCAGGATAGAGGCGTTTACGGCTATGGCGCCCGGTGAGGACTGTGCGATTGCGGTCAGATCCAGCATCTCCTGCTCGTCAATCCATTTCAGCTCATCCACAAAGCGCTTGCGCATGAGTGGAATGATGACAAACCCACCGCCGAAGGTACAGGCGCTGAGGCGGAAGGTTTCTCCAAACAGCCGGATATAGAGATGTTTTTTCATAGGCCCAGCTCCTCGTTGACCAGCAGAACTTCGGCTTCCATTCCGGACATGGGCTCCCATAAGGTTACCATTCCACGGCAGATGCGGTCCGTACTTTTGCAGTCATAGCACATGTCACAGCGTATGGCGCAGGGGGTTTTCCGGTTAAGCTCTCTGGCGCGCCTGGGGGCGGCGATATTTCTGGCACGCCATACGGCCTGCTCACAGGTATCCGTTAGTTTGTTACGGCCGATCACAAAATAGATTTTTTTATGGCCGAAGAGCATGGAGGAAAGACGGTTTCCCACGCCGTCGATACTGATCATTTCCCCTGTCCTGGCAATCGCATTCACGCTGGTCAGATAAACGTCCGTGGTCATGGCTTCTCTTCTTGCCAGATCCGCATCCTGTTTCCAGTGCCAGAAAACTGTGTTGTGGGTAAGGAGCTTCTCGTAGATGCCGATTTTGTGGATTGTGGAGGAACCGCCGATCCCTACCGTCTGCCCGTCAATCTCCGCATTCAGATATTCGCAGGCGTCTCTGCCCGTTTCAAAGACCGTGGCCGTATATCCGCTGCTTCGCAATATGCGGGCTGTATCGTTTAATATTTGTGTCATCATGGTTCCCTCCGGATTTGACTTTGTTTCTATCTTATCAGTGAGAGGATATGATGTCAATTGGCTGTTAAAGGGAGGACGTAGAGGTGTCCTGTTCCTATGAAGTCAGGGAAGACGACCGGAGCGCACAGTGATGGGGAACCACCAAAATCTACTCCGAAGAGGAAGACGGAGAGATAAAAATTGTCAGCAGTTCAAGCACATACTGAAACTGAGGAATATAATTGCATTAAATGCCAAAAGCCGGGACAGGAGCCTGGCAGGCAGGAAAGGAAGAGAGAATATGAAGATAGCAGTTACTTATGAAAACGGAGAGGTATTCCCGCACTTTGGGCATACGAAGCAGTTTAAGATTTATGAGACTGCGGATGGAAAGATTACAGGCGAACAGATTGCAGATACCGCTGGAAGCGGTCATGGGGCTCTTGCGGGAATGTTGTCCGCATATAAGGTGGATGCGCTGATCTGCGGCGGAATTGGCGCTGGGATCACGTAAAAGTTGATACTCGTAGGCAAAACCCATATACAAACGTGGATACTTTTACTTTAGCGGGAACGGCTTTCTGCCGAAGTAATAGGAAACAGCCGGGGAGACTTACAGGCAAAAGAATATAAAATCTGAAATTAAATATGCAGCCCAGTGGAGTCATGTCTGGGAATGGCTGGTACGTTCAAGGAGATAGAGTAAATGGGCAATAGATAATATAACTGAAAAAAGGCGATAGGAAAAAATAAATTTATCCGTATCTTTATGAAATCTTCAAAATTATCTGCTATTCTTTCTGTAACAACAAATAGAAAGGATATGCAGAGTATGGACATAATTTTGAAAACAACGGAACTAACCAAAAGTTTTAAAGGGCAGATTGCGGTAAACCGTATATCTCTTAGGATAGAAAGAAATTCGGTTTATGGTCTGTTGGGACCAAACGGAGCTGGAAAATCAACAATTTTGAAAATGATTGCAGGAATCTTTAAACCAACGTCCGGTAGGATAGAGGTTGGCGGACATGATTGGAGCCGCAATGATTTGAAAGAAATTGGCGCTTTGATTGAAAACCCCCCGCTGTATGATAACTTGACAGCATATGAAAATCTGAAAGTACGCACTCTGGCGCTGGGATTATCAGATGATCGGATTTCAGAA
>Ga0137308_100629_pt1 | contig 51977 bp, 48 predicted proteins | sample Inofrocosms_June_FD_97181 | JGI IMG/M metagenome (GOLD analysis project Ga0137308, IMG submission 97181) | Mouse cecal microbial communities from Vienna, Austria - N-Acetylneuraminic and N-Acetylglucosamine D2O microcosms_June | ecosystem: Host-associated > Mammals > Digestive system > Large...
ATGGCCGGGGAGGTGAGGATATTGCTTGTTCCTATCAGCGAAATCACGGTCAATCCCGGACGGCGGGAAGCCGCACCAGGAGACGTGAAAGAGCTGGCCGACAGCATTTTAGAGGTAGGGTTGATTAACCCCATCATGGTGGATCAGGCCCATACGCTGATTGCCGGACTGCACCGGCTGGAGGCCATGAAGCTGCTGGGCCGGACGGAGATTGAGTGTACTATCAGTGATCTGGACGGTCTGCAAGTGGCTTTAGCAGAGATAGACGAGAATTTTGTCCGCAAAGACTTATCTGACGATGAATTTCGGGAGCTGCTTCTGCGGCGGAAAGAAATCTACGAAAGTCTGCACCCGGAGACAAAGCATGGTGGTGATCGCAAGAGTGAAAAAATCAAAAGTGCAAAATGCACATTTGATTCTGTAAAATCTTTTGTGGATGATACTGCTGAAAAATTAGGCGTTGACCCTAGCACCGTCAGACGCGAGATACAGACCGCAAAAAACTTGACGCCGGAGGCAAAGGAGATCATCAAAGGCGCCAAGGTCACAAAATCGGATGCGCTGAAACTGTCCCGGCTGGCCCCGGAGCAGCAGACAGAAGCGGCCAGCCGGTTAGTATCGGGCGATATTCACTCCGTAGACGAATATCAACCACCCCCGGCAGTCCTGGGACCAGTAGAGGCCCCGTCGCCCTCTGTCCCCTACTCGTCCAGTGGGAGGCACTTTGCAACTTTCGAGGAATCCATAGCTGATTTGAAAAATCCCGATAAGGATTGCAGCTACACGCCGGATTCCCTCTTGGCAGAACTGGATTCGTTCATTGAAAAATTTCACCGGGAATTTGAATGGTACAGCGACCCCTTCTGCACAATTGCCTTTTCCGACATATCCCAGGTGCAGCTTGATTATCTGCAAAAGCGGTTTGACACGATCTCGACCGCTATCCATGACTTACTGAAACAAATGAAAAGGAGCATGAGGAAATGAGTTACCGAAGAAAACAGGCCCCGCCCAAAGCGGAGCAGCAGACCCTTTTCCCGTCCGCCGAAGTGTCGTACAGTAACCCCGGCGCTATCCGTACCCTCTCCACCAGCCAGTTGACTTCCGGCCTTCCCTACCAGCGGACGGTGAAGCAGCAGCGGGTGGATGAGATCGTCCGGGAGTGGAATGACCGGAAGCTCACCCCGGTGGTGGTCAGCTTCCGGGATGGCAAATTTAATGTGGTGGACGGTCAGAACCGGATTGCCGCTATGCGCCAGATGGCGGGCGGCGGGGATGTGATCGTCCCTTGCATCATCCATACCGGCATGACCTATGAGGAAGAAGCGGATATGTATGCCAAGTTGGACACGGACAAGGCCCCGCTGACCCCGCGCCAACATACCAAGGCTCTGGTGGAGGCCGGTACGGACGCAAAGGTTACGGAGGTCAAGCGTTTGGTGGAGGAAGTTGGCTTTATCTGGGCGCTGAATGAGCCGACCGGCGAACCTTTTGAGATCGCACCCGTCCGTACCCTTATTAACGCCTACCAGCTTCTCGGCGGCGAGGGTTTTGCCCGTATGCTGTCCCTGCTGGCCGGGACATGGCAGGGAACGCCCAATTCCCTCAAAGCGTCTATGCTCTCCGGCATGGCACGGTTCGTCAAGACCTATGAAACGGAACTGCGCGACCGAACCTTTATCCGGCGAATGTCCGCCGTCAGCCCGGATGAGATCATCCGCCTGGGCCGCATTGAAACGGACGTTGGCCTGCGCTTTGCCCGTATCATCCTGGACAAGTACAACGGCGAGGGCGCAGAGCTACCCTACCGCTTCAAACGCTGAAAGGGGACCAGGAATATGGAATACGCTACTCCTTCTCCTGCTGGTATGCCCTTGGCTGACATTCGGGATGTGTCCGTGGACCCGAAGCTCCCCAAGGAGGAACGAATTGCCGAATTTCTCCGGCAGATCAAAAATCCCTACTGCTTCAAGTGCGGTAAATTCACCGTCCGGGCGCAGTTTGCCGACAACGGCGTGTCTTTGGAAGATTGCCTGAAACAGATTTTAATTTAGCACTTTAATGTGTTGACTTACCCGTGGAGGTGTGCTATACTTGTGACTGGAAAAAGAATTGAATAAGGATGAATCAGTCACTTCGTTGCATTGCTGGGTGAGTACGGCATTTGCAAAGGAGTGACTTTTTATGCCTAAGTACAAAGGTGACGCATACCTGCGTCTCTCCTACTCCGCTGACCGCAGCGTGGAGAGTGACAGCATTGCCAATCAGAAGAAGCTGATCGAGGACTTTGTGGCGGCGCACCCGGACATTGAGCTGGTATCGGAGCGGGTGGACGACGGTTACAGCGGCGTTCTGTTCGACCGTCCGGCGTTCCAGGAGATGATGAACGACATTGTTTCCGGCAAGATCAACTGCGTGATCGTCAAGGACCTGTCCCGCCTGGGCCGGGAGTACATCGAGACTGGCCGCTATCTCCGGCAGGTGTTTCCCACCTACGGGGTCCGTTTCATTTCCATCAATGATGGCATCGACACCGCCAACGAGCAGAACGGCGATGATCTGCATATCAGCTTGAAAAATCTGCTGAACGATACCTATTGCCGGGATATTTCTGTGAAAACCCGGAGCGCACTGCTGACCAAGCGGCAGAACGGGGACTATGTGGGGGCCTGCCCGATCTACGGCTATCGGAAGGACCCGGAGAATAAGAATCACCTCATCATTGACGAGTACCCCGCCCGTGTGGTGCAGGACATTTACCGCCGCCGCATTGACGGAGCCAGCGCAAAGCACATTGCGGAGGAATTGAACCGGCTGGGCGTCCTCTCCCCCATGGCCTACAAGAACAGCCGGGGCCTGCCCCATCCCACCGGAGGATTTGCGGATGTGCCGGACGCCAAGTGGTCCGCCCGTGCGGTGATTCGCATTTTGCAGGAGGAAACCTATACCGGCGTTCTCTTGCAGGGGCGGCAGGAAACCCACAACCACAAGCTGAAGAACATTATCCAGAAGCCAGCGGAGGAATGGATTCGCATTGAGAACGCCCATGCGCCGATCATCCAGAAGCGGGATTTTGACCTTGTTCAGAAAATTTCCAGTCTGGATACCCGGACAGCCCCGGACGGCGAGGCGGTGTATCTGTTCTCCGGCCTGCTGGTATGCGGCTGCTGCGGCGGGCGCATGACCCGTAAGACCAACACGGTCAAGGGCAAGAAGTACATCTATTATCACTGTCCCACCGGGAAGAAAAAGGGCTGCGCCCACCCGGTCATGCTGAAGGAGGCTGATTTGATCGACTGCGTTCTGGTCAGTCTGCAAGCCCACATCCAGCACGTTGTCTCCCTGGACGAGCTGCTGGACAGCATCAGTGAGGAACAGATCAATCAGGAGGAAATCGCCAAGTTTAAGGCGCAGATCGCGGATAACGAAGTCAAGCTGGAAGAAGCCCGCCAGTTCAAAGCCACGCTCTACGAGAATTTCATCAGCAATCTTATCAGCAAAAAGGACTATCAGGATTTGAAGAATCTCTACACCGGGCGGGCGGAAGAAGCGCAGGAGGCCATTGACCGGCTCCGGGCTGAGATGGAGATGGTGACAAACAACAGCAGCTCTCGCCTGCGGTGGACCCAGCACTTCAAGGCGTTTTCCACTATGACCACGCTGGACCGGCGGGCGGTGATCGCCATGGTTCAGTCCATCCGGGTGAGGGGCAAGAATGATCTGGTTATCAACTTTCGCTATATGATTGAGTATGTCAAGGTGCTGAAACGTCTGGACCGGCTGGGAAAACTCCCGCCCGACCTACGGGAAATTCTGGACACGCTGTTGGCGATGGAAAAGGAGGCGGCATAAATGGCACGGAAAAGCAGAAAAGACGTTGTAACCCAGGAGAAGCCGAAGAAAGCCGCCATGAAAATCTGGCGGGCGGCGCTCTACATCCGGCTGTCGGTGGAGTTCAACGGCAAGAAGGGCGATTCCCTGGAGACACAGCGGCAGATCATGGAGGCATATATCGCCCTCTGCCCGGATATTGAGATTGCGGAGGTCTACACCGACAACGGCACCACGGGCCGGACCTTTGAGCGGGAAGCCTTTCAGCGGATGCTGGCGGATATAGAGAACGGCAAAATTGACTGTATCGTGGTGAAGGACCTTTCCCGGCTGGGCCGGAACACTATCGACACCGGGTACTACATTGAGAAGTATTTTCCGCTCCATGGAGTGCGGTTTATCGCCGTCAACGACCAATTTGACAGCGAGGATTCCGAAAACAGCGGCAACCACCTGATTGTGCCTTTGAAAAATATGATAAACGAGGCTTACGCCGCCGACATCAGCAAGAAGGTTCGCGCACAGCAGAATCAGGCCATGCGGGACGGGGAGTTTGTGGGGGCGCGTCCGCCCTATGGCTACCGGAAGGACCCGGAGAACTGTCACCGCCTGCTGGTCAATGAAGATACCGCCCCCATCGTCCGGCAGATTTTCCAGTGGACGCTTGACGGCGTTGCGCTGAATGTGATCGTGAAGCGGCTGAACGAGAGCGGCGTTATGACCCCCGGCTACTACCACGCTTCCTGCGGCCTGTTCAGCTATGACAACAAACTGGCTGGCAGCGGCAAATGGCAGACCTGGACCGTGGGGAAGATTCTGGCGGATCAGGTCTACACCGGCGATATGGTGCAAGGCAAACACACCAATATCGGCCACAAGCAGGTTGTCACCAAGCCGGAGGACTGGATCGTGGTACGCAATACCCATGAGCCGCTGGTCAGCCGTGAGGTATTTGCAAAGGCCCAAGCCGTCCGGGAGCAGATGGCATCAAAGTACACCAGGACCACCAAAATCCCTTACAGTGAGAACATTCTGCGGGGGCGCGTGTTCTGCGCTTACTGTGGCAAGAACCTTCACCGGCAGAGAAGTCATGGGCGGTATTTCTATCGCTGCATTTCCAATGACCGCATGGGAGAGGGGTCCTGCACCGGCGGCATCATCCATTTGCCGGAGCCTGATTTATTCGATGCGATTCTGACAATTATCCGGCAGAAGGCCGAGGTTGTGATGGGCGAGGCCCTGCGGCTGAAACAGTGTGACAGCAAGATTGCCGCACAGAAGGCCCAGGTGGACCAGGAGATTTCCGAGCTGGGGCATCAGATGCAGAGGGACAAAGCCCTCCGCGCTGGCCTCTATGAGAGTTTCGTCAAGGGAATCCTCACCAGAGCGGAATATCTGGAAATGCAGGAGGATTACAACCAGAAGATCAGCGGCGCGGTGGAACGTGTTCAGCAGCTTCAGTCCCGGCAATCTGAGTTGGAGCGGCAGATGGAACGCTATACCAGCATGGCCGATAAGCTGGCGGCGGTGGACAAGGACACGGCCCTTTCCGCCCTGCTGGTAAACCAGTTGATTGAACGGGTCACGGTAAATGGCCGGGATGATGTTTCCCTTGACTTCTCCTTTGAGGGTGGTTTTGAGCGTGTGATGGAGGTGCTGGGGAATGAGTAACAGCCCGATCAGCTATGTGATCGCCCTCTATATCCGGCTCTCCACTGAGGACAGCAAGGTGGGCAGTTTCAGCATCGAGAACCAGAAAAACACGCTCCACCAGTATGTTGACGCTATGGAGGGTGTTAAGAATGTGGAGGTCTTGGAGTTCATCGACAACGGGTACAGCGGGACCAACTTCGAGCGGCCAGCCGTCCAGGAATTACTTGACCAGATGCGGGAGGGCAAAATCAACTGTATCATTGTGAAAGATTTTACCCGGTTTGGACGCAACAGCATTGAAGTGGGGTACTTTATGGAAATGGTTTTCCCTTTGTACGGCATCCGCTTTATTTCCATCAACGATGATTTTGACAGCGATAAGCTCCATGGAGACACAGGCGGCATCAATGTGGCGTTCAAATATCTGGTCAGTGAGTTTTACAGCCGGGACCTGTCAATCAAGTACAAGAGCGCCAAGTATGTGAAGTTCCGGCGCGGTGAATACCAGAGCAAGACCTGTCCCTACGGCTACCGGAAGGGCGCGAATGGCCGCATGGAACCGAATGAGGAAACTGCTCCCATTGTCCAGATGATCTTTGAACTGGCGCAGAATGGGTACAAACCGAATGAGATCGTCAAGGCTCTGTTTGAACGCCATATCCCCACACCTGCCGAGTACAAAGCGGCCCATGGCTACAACGGTCACGACATTTCCCGGTGCGGCGGGATTTGGTCCACATCTGCGGTGGTCCATATTCTGGACGATGAACGCTACACCGGCACCTACATCATGGGCAAGCGGGAGGTGACAGAGGTAGGCGGACACCGGGTACGGATGAAGGATGAAAGCCAGTGGATCAAGATTCCCGACCATCATCCGGCTATCATCAGCCGGGAGCTGTTCGCTCAGGTGCAGGCCCAGCGGCCCCGGTTCAAATGTCCCAAGAAGAATGCCAACGCCTACCCTCTGCGGTGCAAGGTGTTCTGCGGATGCTGCCGCCACGCTATGCCGCGCACAGCAAACAAAAACCACTATTTTCAGTGTCGGCACAGCAAAGTGAATGAAGCCGCTCCCTGCCACGGTCTGACGATCACAGAGGCGGAGTTGGAAGGGATGTTATACGAAATCCTCTCCAAGCAGGCACAGATTATTTTAAATGTGTCTGACCTTTCCAATGCTGGACAGTTGGATATTCAGCTTGCGAGGCAGGCCGAATATGACAAGCAGATTGAGGGCTATCTGGACCAGAAGCGGGTACTGTATGAACAGCTCATTTTGAAGCAGACCACCATGGAGGACTACAAAATCCAAAAGGCCGCTGTTGACCGTGAACTTGACCGGCTCCGGGAAATCCACTCCAATCTGAAAGCGCAGACTTCACAGATGGAGATGGACGAAAAATCGAAAAGCGCCAGGACTGAACTGGCGCGGGAAGTAGTTGGGTCTGGCGGTCTGACGGCTGGGCTGGCCGACACGCTGATTGACCGGGTGTATATCTATCCGAATAATCAGGTGGAAATCGTCTGGAAGATGAAAGACTTTTGCATGGAGGCGGCGTGATGGAATGGAAATATAAACGAAGTAATGTCCTCAGTCAGAGGAACAAAACTATCAGTTTATAATAGTTGTTAATACGTATATAGTTACTTTTTAGCACGCCATACAATAAAAATGACCCCTAATATTGCGACTATTATTAAACTAATAAGGGCAAAAAGGAATATTGTGCTTATTCTAGTTTGGTTTATCTCTGATAATGTAGGTGCGGATGACAACATTATTGAAAGTTCCAAACTTGCCAATGAAAATATCGTTAGAAACATATAAATTATGCGAGAAAACGAGCTGCGATTATCTGAATCAAAAAGAATGCTCATTAAGTTTATAGACACTGCAAAAAGCACAAGCAAAAAATCAGAAATAATAGATGTAAGTGTGATATTATATCCTAAAAACCAAATGTACAGTATACTCATAACAAGGGGGAGGATAGAACAAACCACACCAAAAAATATCCAGTTCATTATCCTGGTTTGTAAAATAGGAGTTTCCTCATGACGCTGTAATTGAAGTTTTCGCTCAAGACGATATATTTTGCTTTTGTACTCTTGTTCAGCACTATTAAAACGCTCTATTTGCCCAGCCAATTCAGATTCATATTCCAAAAGTTTTTCTCTCAGCTCGTCTCGCTCTAATTGAAGTGCTTGGACTTTTCTCTGAAAACTGTTTTTTTTAGTTTTCTGTTTATGTGAAGATATACTCATATTTTCCCCTCCAGTGCTACTACTTCTATCGGCAGAAAGTTATTAGGTTTTAAGAGGAAAAATCTATTTGAGCAGGATATGAGGAATTATGGGAATGTGAACTTGCCAACTAGAACGATTATAATTGGAAGAAAATTTTTGTCTTGGGCTTGACATTTGGGTGACGCAGGTCGTGGAAGCGAATGTTCGGAAGGCCGGCCTGCTTCAGCAGAACCTTCAGCTGTCGGTATGCGGAGCCAGGATTAGTGGGCTGTTCCGGTTTCAGCGGGTTGGGGAATATCCACTCAGTCAGAGCCGATGCTTTCTTCTTACTGAGCAGAGCTGTTGTACTGGCGGGCAGCACGATTTTCCGAGTGCCGGCGTTAGTCTTGGTATCCCCGGCAGTCAGCCCGCCGCCAGTTTCCCGATAGACGGTGCGGCAGACTTTCAGTGTGCCGGCGACCTCATCGAAGTCCTCCCACTTGAGCCCGCAGATCTCACCCCGCCGCAGGCCAGTGGTCAGCTCAGTGTAGAAGAAGTCATGCCAGATTTCATCCTCTGCGATGACCTTCATGAACACATCCAGCTGCTCGTCCGTTAGTATCTGCTTTGCCCCATAGCTGAATCTGGGAGCGGTGATTTGCTCGGTCGGGTTGCTGGCGATCAGGTGCGCCTGCTGCGCCGCCTTCAGCGTACCGTGGAGCGTGGTGTGGATGCGGCGCACCGTACTGCTGGCCAGACAATCACTCAGCTTCTCGTAGAACCGTTGCACATCCTTCGGTGTAATTCGAGCCAGCTGTTTGTCTCCCAGGTTGGGGCGGATGTGGTTCTCGATGTAGCTGCGATAGTTCCTCAGCGTGTTGGGTCGCAGTGTATCTGCCGTGCTCCTCAGCCACTGGTCCAGCCACTCCGAGAGCATCATCCTGCTCTGCTCCGTCAGGTCGGCACCCTGGTAGCTGTCGATGTGCTGGCGGAGCTTCGCGGATAGCTCTTTCTGCGTGGGAGCATAGACGTAGTGGAAGATGGAGTCGCCGTTTTTCTTGTGGCCAACCACGATACGGCCCTCCCAGCGTCCGTCGTCACGCTTGCGTACCATGCCGTCACCAGATGGTCTGCGCTTCGCCATGAGTTGTCACCTCCTTGTAGCCACACACCATACCACACCTTGGCGGGAATAGCTACTGATTTTTTCGAGGACTTTTATTCTTTGTTTTGCGGCGCAGAATTTGATGGGGACAGAAGGAATTTTCAGTTTGCAACCATTTAGTCTTTGTGCTACAATGCACATAATATCTTCTGAACAAGCGGAGGTGTGATTTATGCCGCATTCCATTGAGCGCTCTATTGAAGCTGCGGAGGTCTCTCTGCGGATGGAGGGGCTTTCTGTTACGGAAGTCTGCAAGGAGCTGTGCCGGAAATTGCTTGCCGGCGAAATTACGTTGGAGCAGTACTTGGCTCATGTTACTACTGGAAGAGGAGAGCGCTGATATGGCCTATAGCATTGACTCCACCACAGACGGATGCTATCCGGGGACAACATGTCTGGTCAACAAGCTGGGCATCCAGGACGAGTTGGCGCTGGCAGAGACAGAGGCGGCTGTTGTTTTAGGAAAAGCCAGCCTGCTGGACCAGCAGCCGATTCCCGGCGTTTTTGACTTTGACCACTACAAACGCATCCATCAATTCTTGTTCTGTGATCTCTATGACTGGGCTGGACAAATACGCACCATCAACCTCTCCAAGAAAGGGACGGCTTTTGTTCCCGCTGCGGAAATCGAATCGTGTGCGGTTGCGTGCTTCAAACGCTTGGCTGAGTTCAGTGGCGAGGGCATGTCTCATCGCGAACTGGCAGAGGAGGTAGCGGACTTTTACCACACAGTCAATATGCTGCACCCATTTCGGGAAGGCAACGGCAGAACGCAGCGTATCTTTTTTACTCAGTGGATTCGCAGCCTTGGGTACGATTTTGATTTGAGTTTTGTGGACCCGGACGCATTCATGATCGCCACAATCTATGCGGCGCAGGGTGTCATGGACCAACTGGCTGACTTTTTTGAGCAGATGATTGAGCAACCGCAGATGGAGATGCGGACGACCTGACGATCTTGGTTCTGAGTTTATGCTGGGCGGAAACGTGCTGCTCGGCATTTTTGTTCTCTTTTTGGTTGACGCAGATTCTTGCAGATATCCCCGCCTGGACCCGCCAGTTTTGCGGTGGCTGTAAGGGCAGAGGAAAAACTGACCCCCGACTTGCCCCCAGGGGGTAAAAAATGACCCCCGCACCGACTCCCGTGAAATTCCGGAAAACCATCTACGACAGCCACCTTGCAGAATGGCGAAACACTGAGGTTTTCTCTCTGGATTTGCTGATACCGACCACCTGCCACAGCAAAAAGTTGAAATTCCGACCACCTATGGAAAATCCCCGACCCGCTCTGCGGGGCGGTGTGGCTGGCTGGGGGGCGCATAAGCGACCCCCGCGCTTTATCCTGCTCTTTTTTCAACCCCCTCGGTTCACTTCGCTTTTGTCGCAGTTGACAAAACTTATAAAAGCAATCTATCTGCATAATTATTTGCAACAAACAGGGTTCATTGTTGAGCCGGATACGGGAGCGGAAGCTCTCCGCTCATCTCGAAGCAAGGTATGACTCATAAGAGTGCGAGGACTGTCTGCAAATTTCGGCAGGATGGTGTTTGCTATGCTGAACGTATCTACCCGCAAACTCACCGGGCTTTTGAAAAAAGCCAGCCGTGGCCGGTTTGGCTAAGAGAAGGCAAAGCAGTTAAAGGAAACGGTGGCCAATTCCTTTGGTGTAAGTTTCGCAAAAGATGCGTTTGCTTTTATGCAGAAAATAGCTATAAATGAGCAAAATCAAAAAATGCACAAAGTGGCCCTAAAGCGGCGAATGGCATGTCCCAAGGGCAAAAGAGTATTGAGGAAGACGACAAAGAAAAAATGGGCCAGGGGCAATATGACCAGCAGGCGGTCAATCGCTTTAGCGGAACGAACCATGAAGGATTTGAGGCCCATATACATTTTTTGCTGCTTGAACATGACTTCGAGTTTTCCAGCGGCGGGTGTAATGGCAAGGATCATCTCATCAGGTAGACTGCAAGCGTTAGGCACAATATTCCGTTTGCAGCATAGCAAATATTTAGGAAATGGGCAATAGGTTTTGCACGGCTGGCGGAAAACCTGCGCGAGTGGACGGTTGGGGCGGTTGACAGGCCCCTTTTTTTCCATGATGTGCTATAATTAGGAACAGGACCGAACATATAAAATGTGCGATCCTGTTCTTTGGAGAGGAAGAGAGGAAACAAATTTTATGGGGATACATTCTCTTTTTCTTTGGGAAGCATAACCCCGTCTCGGTTGAAAATACCGAATCCGGTGAAGATATAGATTGCGGAAAATACCACGCCCAGATAGGTAATCGGCGCGTACATCACATACTCGAAGGAACTCAGGCCCAAGGTGCCAAGGATAAAAATGGAGATGTTGCTCCAGGGAACGATGGGGGAGAACGCAGTGCCGGTATCCTCCAACATTCTGGAGAGATTTTTGCGGTGCAGGTTATACTTGTCAAACATGGGGGCCAGAATGGGGCCAACAATGGAGAACGTGACCAGATACACGCCGACTAGAGAGGCCAGCACTAGGTGGAGGACGTAGCTGAAGCTGAGCAAGGATTTGCGTCCCTTGGCGTACTTTTGGATGGTGTCCAGCAGCACCTGGAATACCCGGGTGGTTTTCAGCGCAGAGCTGAACATGGCCGCACCGATAATCAGGGCGACAGAGGCCATCATGCTCAACAGTCCACCGCGGTTGATCATAGAATCGACCAGGGAGACGCCTGTGGAGGCCCCCATGCCGCTGGCCATAGCGGTCAGAACCTCTTTCAGTGTCCGGCCTTGGATCAAGACGGCCAGCAGATCGGCTAGGAGGACTCCAATCCCAAACACCGGGATGGTGGGCTTCCTGAGGAAAATCAGAACCAGGACCACCACCGGGGGCAGAAGAAGGATGGGGTTCAGGCTGAAATTCTTGCTTAGCGTTTGGAGAATCAGCTGATAGTTCTCGCTTTGGATATTTCCGCCCTGGAACTGCATCCCCAGGATCGCATATAGGACCAGCGAGGCGAGGAGGCAGGGAATGGTGGTGTAGAGCATGGACTTGATGTGCTCAATGATATCCACACCGGACACATAGGGAGCCATGATTGTGGTGTCGGAGAGAGGGGACAGTTTGTCGCCAAAGATTGCACCCACCACGATGGCCCCGGCGGCGTAGGGGGCCGGAATGCCCAGTCCCTCCGCAACGCCCATCAGAGCCACGCCGATGGTGCCCATTGTGCCCCAGGAGGTGCCGGTCATCAGAGACATCAGACAGCAGAGGATACAGGCGGCTATGAGAAAGATGGGGGCGGGCAGCAACTTCAGCCCGTAGTACATGAGCAGGGGAACTGTGCCGGAGGTCATCCAGGAGCCGATGAGAATGCCCACAAACATCATAATCAGCATGCCCATGAACATGGTCTTGAAGGTGTCACCGATGTCGGCCTCGAAGTCGCTCCAGCTGTATCCAAAGGCCATGCCCAAAAAGATAGCCGCCAGAGATGCCAGAATCAAGCTGACGCCGGGATTGGCCTTCAGTCCCACAACGCAGTACAGCAATACCGCCAGGGAGAGGACCAGGACCGCGATCGACTTGCCAGAGGAAATATTTTTTTCATTGTCTTTCATAAATGCGCTCCTTTTCCATTAGATTGTCCAATTAACTGACCCAAATTGGGCTTGACCACGCCATCGCTTTGGTCTTCTGATGTACCCGCACATAGTAATACAGCCAGCCGTGTTCCGGGACGCTACTGTCTGTAAAGGTGAACTCCAGCTCTGTTCCGGATCCCATATGACGGTAGACCGTATGTCCCATCGAGATCACCTCCACCCGGTCGATCTCGCCAGTGCCGGACACCTTCACCGTCAGGTGACGCACCGGATGCTCCGCCAGTGGGAGTTCCTGCCCCATGCCCACGCCGTTGAGGGAGACATCCAGAAGGATTCGCTCCCCCGTCGTGGCGTATACCCGGCGGTTCCAGAGGGCATCAAAGACGCTCTTCCGGTCCAGCCGGTCCGTCAGGACACAGGTCAGCCCGCCCCGGTAGCTCTCCAGATCGGAGGGAAATACCCAATAGGCGTAGCCCGGCGTTCCCGCGTGGCTGTCGCTCCCCGTCACAAATCCCAGGCGGTAGCCCTTCTCCAAAGCGTGCTGCACCGAGTGGTTCTCATAGATAGAACCGCCGATAATAGGGAACTCACAGCCCGCTCCCTCGGAACTACCCCAGGAGGAGTAGATCTCCACCAGCCGCTGAAATTCCTCGTCATGGAGGTCCCAACTTCCCAGCATGACCTTCTTCGCTGTGTGGTGTGGCACGGTAATAGCCCGGACCTTCTGATCTCTGATCTGCTGCCAAAGCTGCTCCGGTGTATAGCTGCCCTCGTCCACACACCGGCGGATGGGCTCATCATAGCTCTCGTAGTACACATTGCGGTCCCCGCCGAACTCCGGGTCGGGGGCATCGTTGTGATACTCATAGCCCAGGAGGGGAACAAACCGGCCCGGCTCATAGAACTGCCGGTTGACCTCCTGAATCCCCCGCCACTGCTCATCCGTCATGTAACAGCTCAGGGAATTCATCGCCGTCTCATTGTTGTTAGTGTAACGTCCGGCATCCGGATCGGTGAGGGCGCAGAAGTCTACCTGTGCTACCTCTCGGGCAAACTCATAATAGGACCGGCCACTGCCCCGGCCCCACTGGATGCCGGTGTGTCCGTGAAGGTCGCCCCAGAAGTGCCGGGGGCCCTCCAGCTTGTCCAAAACCACTGCGGGATTGCTCCAGATCTCCTTCCCTCCCTGGCCATCGGCGACGGAGATTCGCAGCGTCCCAGTCTCACTGGGGACAAATTGAATCTTCTTGACACCGCACTCCCACGGCTCAAAGCTGCCCTGATAGATCAACTTCTCCCCCATATGGCACTCCAGTTCCCCGGTATGTCCAGTGGCCAGATTGTGGAAGCAATCCACAGCCAGCACAGAGATCTCACCTGGTACATCCCGCTCCAACTCAGAGGGGAGAATCGCCTCGAAAGTGACCGCCCGCCCGGGGTGGATCGTCATAATGGGAGGATTGCTGGTCAGATAGTAGCCGCTGTAATGGGCCTCCAGGGTCCCGCGCTGGTCGGTGGCGGCGTCAAACTGCACCGGACCCGCCACCCGGCAGGTCCGCCCTGCGGCCTGATGGTGATAGCTGGTGTCGCCGTAGGTCAGGATGATCTGATCGCCCTGTTCCAGCGCGTGCCCCAGCACCCGCACCCACACGTGAGTCCCCACATGCTCGCATACATTTTCGGTCTTTTTCCGGTCCGGTCCCCGCTTCCACCAGTCGTTTTCTACTAGAAAAGTACTGACAGAGGCGTTTTTCCTGCTGGTCCGCGCAGTGGTGTAGCCCGGATAGATGGGCATGTCTATCTGCGGAGGAAGAAATCCGAAGGGGATCGTAAACCGGACAACGCCGCCAATGAAGATAGGGTCCTCGCCCACGGTGTAGGTCACCTTTGCTGTTATGTCTTGCCCGACTGAAACGTCCGCCGGTTCCACAGACACCGAGCCGTTTGTCCGGCTGATCTGCTCCATCCCGTTCCACATGATCTGGACCTCGTTGTAATATTTCAGTCTTTTTTCCATTCTCTCATCTCCTTCAAATAGTCTGCTACAAACTGTACGCACAGTGCGGTCCCGTTTTTCAAAATGCCCTCGTCCACCATAAATTTACTGCTGTAGTTGTTTTCTACAAAGCTCAGCTGCGGACCGGCACAGCCAAGATTGACATAGACACATGGGACATGCTTGCCGTAATGGGCAAAATCCTCGCTGGACATCGACGGCGGCATGTTGGTCAGTACAGCTTCTGGGGAAAACACCTTTCGAGCCGACCCAGCGGCGATTTGGCTGAGACGGGCGTCGTTTTCCAGGGAAGGGAGCATGTATTGATAATCCAGCTTCACGCTGCACCCGTGGGCGGCGGTGGAGTGAAAGATAATATCCCCAAGCTCCTGCTCAATTTTTTTCCGAATCTCCGTGGAGTGGGTCCTCACTGTGCCCTCCATACGGACGTGGTTGGCGATGATATTCCGCTGGGTCCCGCCCTGGATGGTTCCGATGGTCACAGCCAGAGGGTACAAGGGGTTGCTGTTGCGGGACACATAGCTCTGAACGTCGAAAATGACCCCTGCCGCCGCCACAATCGCATCTTTGCCCAGGTGGGGCAGGCTCCCATAGGCGCTTCTGCCAGTGATTTCAATGGAAAATTTGTCCGCGCTGGCCATCCGGTGGCCGGGTGTGATCTCCACCTGGCCGGCCTCCAGGCCACCGTATACATGGGTGGCGTAGACTGCGTCCACGCCGGACAAAATCCCCCGCTGGATATATTCCGGCGCCCCTTGGGCTGTCTCCTCCGCCCCCTGGAACAGAAGCCGGACATTTCCTTCCAGCTCATCCTGAATCTGATACAGCAGGCGGGCGGCACCCAGCAGCATTGCGATATGACAGTCCCGCCCTGTGGCGTGCATCAGCCCCCGGTTGGTACTGGCAAAGGGAAGTCCGGTTTCTTCACGAAGGATTACGCCGTCAATATCTGCTCGAAGTAGCAGGGTCTTGCTGCCAGAACCGCTCCTTCCGCCCCGTATCTCGCAGGACACTCCGGAGATATCTTCAAAGCGCACCGGTTCTAAGCCAATTTTGCGGAGTTGATCCTCAATCGCAATGGTAGTCTGTACCTCCTCCCAGGCCACCTCGGGGTGCCGATGGAACCAACGTCTTTGCTCGATGATGTAGTCTTCGCATGCGTTCGCTAAATACTTGATATCCATTGTCGAATACACTCCTCATCTATTGTGCTAAAGTATACACCAGTTTGGGCGGCTTGTATAATACCGCATCAATATACCTGGTATAAGATTTCTGTATTATCTGATTTAAAAAATCCAGATATAATTATATTGTTAGTTATACCAGGAAAGTTGCGTAAAGGACGGCGAAGACACTATGACGCTGAGACACCTGAAAATTTTTATTTCCGTCTGCGACACAGGTAGCATGACGGCCGCCGCCAAGGAACTTTATATCGCCCAACCAGCCGTCAGCTTCGCCATTGCGGAGATGGAAAATTACTATGGACAAATGGTGTTCAACCGGATTGCCAACCGCTTGTATATTACCGAAGTGGGCAAGGTCCTGCTTCAGCACGCCAGGCGTATCGTCGCGCAGTTTGACGAGATGGAGGCGGAGGTCCGCAATTGGAGCAGCGGTGAGACCCTGCGGGTGGGGAGCAGCGTAAGTATCAGCGGCGCGTTTCTGCCACGCATAGTAAAGATATTTCAGAAAGAGTACCCAAAGGTAGATGTTCGGGTAGCGGTAAAAAATTTGCTGGATATTGAGGATATGATTTTAACTGGGCAGCTGGACCTGGCGCTGGTCGATGGCCCTGTAATAAACCGGTTGATTTCATATCAAAAAATTGGCTCCAGCGATTTGATGTTTCTTTGCGCGCCAGAGCACCCCTGGGCCAATCATACCGTCGAGGTCTCTGAATTGAATAATTGTAGCTTCGTTGTACGGGAGAAGGAGTCGATGGAACGCAGGATTCTGGAGCAGATGTTCCAGAATCATAAAATAAAGATGAATATTGTGTGGCAGAGCGTCAGCATAGACACCATCCTGAATGTAGTGGCCTCTGGGCTAGGGGTCGCCGCTGTATCAGAAGCTTTTGCGGCGGAGCGTCTGCGTGCTGGGATGGTATGTCAATTTCATGTGCGTGGCATCCATCTGAGCAGGGAGAGCTTTCTGATTTACCAGCAAAGTAAGGTGTTGGATGACCTGGAACAAGACTTTTCCACCCTATGTACCAGCGCCTTCCTTCGGGAGGAGCACGCGGAGGACCAGGAATGAGATTCAGCATTTCAGATAACACACAACGGTTAGAACGTAATAAAATCCTAAAAGGAAGCAGTGGAGATGGTACTGTTATGTATTCTTTTTTTACCAGTCTGCCGGCCAGTACAGTAGGCACCATATGTGGTATTGGCGGAGGAGTAATCATTAAGCCTGTGCTGGATATGCTGTATTTGGAGACGGCATTGACCATCAACTTTCTGTCCGGCTGTACGGTGCTTTCGATGAGTTGCTACTCAGTGGGCCGGGCTATGTACGCCAAAGAGAGACAGATATCTCTATCTACAATGTTTCCATTGGCTCTGGGGGCGGCAATGGTCGACCTGGTGGGCGGATGGGCATTCTCGGTGGTAAAATCGCTTTTTGATAATCCAAATGGTAGGTATGGTACAGGCAGTGTGTCTTTCCATTGTTACCACCGGAACACTGCTGTATGCGCTGAACAAAAACCGCATATCCACATTGTATATAAAAATAAGCTGTTTTGTGTATTGATTGGGCTGTTTTTAGGGTGTATGTCCAGCTTCTTAGGCATCGGCGGAGGCCCGATCAATTTGGTGGAACTGTATTTCTTTTTCAGCATGGACACCAAAATAGCTGCCTCTAACAGCCTTACATTATTTTATTCAGCCAGCTGTTCAATTTGTTGAACACCTTAGTTACTCAAACGGTCTCTCACTTTCAGCCCCCTATCTTGATGCTGATGGTGGCAGGCGGAATCGGCGGTGGCATGATTGGCAGGAGATTGCGGAGGGTGGATGACCGGATGGTTGAGCGAATGTTTCTTATCCTTATGGCTGTAATTATTGGTATCAGCCTATTCAACAGCATCTGGTATGGTCGTCTTGCCCAAGAGGGTGCTGTTTGAGAATGAGGCAGTCACGATCAAATAAAAACGAATCTCATTCTTAAGATAAGGTATAATAAGTTGCGCAAATAAAAAAGACAAGGTTTGCAGGTCTCTGGTAGAATGAAGCCATGACACACCATTCAGAAAGGAGACAAGTTATGATTATCGCAGCCTCACTCCATTCGCCAAGGAATCAGGGCAAAGTTATCAATCTGTTTTCGGCCGCTGGCCCCTTTGTTTACTGTATATCAGATTCTGGGTACATGATTTCGTATCTCATAGCCTTTTGTTCTCCCCTTTAGGGGCAGAGGGTGCCGGGGCTCTGCCCCCGGTGGGTGCGTCCGGCGTATAGCCGGACGCTATACTTGCCCTACCCGAAGGTAGGTAAACTGCCCTCCCCCCAAAAAAAGCCGATACCGCAAGGGCGGCACAAACGGGTGTCAATCGCTTCGGTGGGTTCTTTTTCCACCCTTGCCGATAAAACGGCATACAGGACTTCACAGGGGCAACGAGGGGTTACTCTGGTGAGTCGTCGCACCTCCAAAGATCACTTGACAATTTGTCCGGTTGGAGTTTAGATAAAGACAGAGAAAAAATCCTGCTCTGCCGCTAGAGGTTTACGCCTTGACATCGACTCCCCAGCTGTTTTGGAGCTTTTTCATTGTTTTCTCCGTAGCAGTTTTTGAGTGGCCTGATACCTCTTGACCCATAACTTGACCCAGAATAGGAAAAAGGCAGTGGGAACAACGGAGAAAAGAGGGGTGGAAAGTATTTGCCTTTGTTGAGAAGATGCCCGGAAAGCGCTGAAAAGGCCCAAACCACACTTTGGAGAGCAGCTCATAACCCGGAGGTTGCAGGTTCAAGTCCTGTCCCCGCAACCACACCTATCCCCTAGAGCCGCAAGGCTTTAGGGGATTTTTTATGCCCTTTTAAAAGCGTTTCCCTTATTGGATTTTAAGCAGAAACCGTACTTCTGCACAAAGGCGTCATATAGGGCATTGAGCTTGCGCTGCTGGACCTGAATATCCTCAGAGGGTAATCTCAAGAATGATGCGCAAAATAGTTTGCAGGCTCTGGCAGAATAGAATCAGCCAGCAATAGAGGCATCCTCCAGGGTAGCCACTAAGTGCTTCATATTCATGTACTTCTTGTTGCCCCACTGGGTGCCAGCTGCATGTCGGAGCCTGGGACAGACCAGCATCAAAGCAGAATTGCCATCCGGAAAGCAGCCCACTACTCTGGTGCGGCGGCGGATCTCCCGGTTGAGCCGTTCCATGACATTGTTGGTGCGGATACGAGTCCAGTGTTCGCTGGGAAAGTCGCAGTAAGTCAGAGTCTCCTCAACACCAGCTTTACCCCGTCCAGGCCGCGGCTTCGCAGCCACAGGAAGAAGCTGACCCAACTGGCCTTGTCCTCTTTCATATGAAAAAATCGACAAGTCGAGGAAATGTCGATAAAAAAGCGGGAAAGTCCGTTTTTACAGACTTTTCCCGAAAATGGCCTTGCAATTTCTCCCGTCATAGGGTAAAATAGCCGTGGAGACATAAATAGCGGCAGAGCACAGCGGGGCCCTAATCCCGCTATGCTCCGATGAAGAGTGGAGTAAGCACTCAACACCATAGTCTATCCAGACTACACCGTATCTCCCATTATACTGTCATATCGCCCAATTTGCAACAGGAAATGGGTTTGGTGTTTCGCTTTGATTGAAGTTCAGTCAGGCGGTGTTGAGTTATACGCTCAACACCGCTTTTTATGTTTCCGACGAAAGCCCTTGGGCGGGGGCACATCCCCCGCCCGCCCTTCGGGGCTTTGTTGGAAATAAAGTTTGAAAGGAAGAAGGTAAATGAAAAAGAGATTATTTTCCCTTGCGTTGGCTCTTGCGCTGTGTTTGGGGCTGACTGTTCCGGTATCTGCGGTGGGTCAAGTAAAAATCGCCAGTGGATCAGAGCATTGCGCCTTTATTGATGCCAACGGCGACCTTTGGATGTGGGGCCGAAATATCAACGGACAGCTTGGAAATCACTCAACAGAAGATTCTATAAATCCTGTTAAAATTATGTCTGATGTAGCTTCTGTCAGTCTTGGTAATCAAATATCTGCCGCAGTCAAAACAGATGGCACACTTTGGGTATGGGGGCGAGTTAGGGATATTGTGGGATATGCCAACGACTCATTTTTAGAGCACTTTCGAGAGGAGGGCCCTCCCGCCGGTACTCACTTCGCGGATGCTACATGGCACCCTGTTGATTATGTGAAATATCCTCTCAAATTAACTGATAATGTTGATTCCGTTTCCTTTGGGGATTTTAGTCTTGCGGTCATAAAGAAAGACAGTAGTCTCTGGATATGGGGAGATCATAATCTCTACCCCGACAACCTTGCAACTGGTGAAGGCACAAAAATAATGGATAATGTTTCGACAGTCAGTGTTGGCAATGGCCATTATGCCGCAATCGATACGAATGGAACTTTGTGGATGTGGGGGGGGAATACCTACGGGCAATTAGGTAATGGAGACGCATGGACAGTAACAGGCGACGAAGAATATCATCCAGCCTTTGTAACTAAGCCATTCAAATTAATGGATGATGTGTCCATTGTCAGATGTGGCCCGAATTTTACGGCCGCAATCAAAACAGACGGGACATTATGGATGTGGGGTTTAAACAAGGGTTTATCTACAGACGGTCGCCTAGGACGAAGCATTTCTCCCAATCATAGCGTTACTGTGCCTGTATTAAACGGAACATTTACATTTACAATGCAGACAGTTCCCGCTAGGGCTGCTGGTGGAATACAGGATGTAGCAGTCACTGGTGCTTCAGCTATCCAGCTTTTGAACGGTGGTGTTGTGATACAAAATTCAGGCGGCTATCAGCCCGCTGGATCTCTTGCGATATATATGACGAATGCGGCAGATATTAGTGGGTTTGCAGCAATTAAGAAAGACGGCACGGTTTGGTCTTGGGGTGCACCAGTGAAGACTTCCGGGCTAAGCCAGCCGGTGCAAATGGACAGCTTAAAAGCGGGTCCCACCACTTCTGGTCAACTCCCCTCGATTCCTGAAAGCCCGAGTAATTCTAATGGCTTCACCGATGTAAAAGCTAGCGACTACTTTGCGGAAGCGGTACAATGGGCGGTTGAGCAGAACATCACCAGCGGCACTAGCAAAACCACGTTTTCCCCCAACGCAACTTGCAGTAAGGCGCAGATTTTGACCTTCCTGTGGCACGCTAACGGCTCGCCAGAGCCGACAGCGGCTACCCCCTTTACAGATGTTAAGACCGCCGATTATTTCTATAAAGCGGCGCTGTGGGCCGCTGAAAAGGGCTTGGTGTCTGGTTCCACCTTTGGCGCAAACGCCGATTGTACCCGCGCCATGACTGTGGAATATATGTGGAAAGCGGCGGGAAGCCCCGCGCCTGCTGGCAAAGCCGATTTTGATGATGTTCCTGCCAATGCAGACTATGCGCAAGCTGTGGCTTGGGCAGTTGAGAAGAACATCACAAGCGGGACCGGTGACGGTAATTTCTCTCCCACCGCAACCTGTACCCGTGGGCAGATTGTTACGTTTCTGTATCGCGCTATGGAGAAATAAATCCGGGCGGCTTTTGCTGTCTTGACAACATATAGGCGATGAAAAAACGCCCACCCCCTTTTGCTTCTTAAAAAGGGGGTGGGCGTTTTTTTCAGGTGCGGGAAATCCTTAATTTAATGACATTGCCCTTCCACCCCCTAAATTTGTGTGGCGTATTACGGATTTTTGTTTGACATTACCACATTATCGGCGTATCATTGTGGCAATATCCTACTTGTGGTAATATCACACGTTCCGTCTGAATACGCCACGGGAATTTCTGGAGGTGCTTTCAATGGTCGCTATGTACTTTGTCCTTGTTGTTTTGTACTTCTTGTTTGTCCGATTGGTCCTCTTCGCTGTCCGTGTAGGTCAGCGACAGGAGGTAGGGCCGTATGTCCTTGGTGATGTCCGCGCCGTCGAACGTGACTTCCACTGCCGCCCGGCGTGCGTCGTTCGGTCCTGTCATGCGCCCACCCCCTCTTCTTCCACGGGAGGAGCAGGCTATTGATGGGCTTCTCGATTTCCGGCAGGGTCAGCACCACACCGGAGGGGAAAAGATAGGTGTCCTTGTGTTGTAGGTTCGCGTTGATAAGGCGGTCTGCGTAGGACATGCTGCCCAACTGCTTGTAGGCAATAGAATCCCACATATCCCCGCTCTTTGTGGTGTAGGTCGCCATATCTCACCCCTCCGTCATGCGTATGCCCTGCGGTCCCGCTCCCGCTCCATGCGGTCAAGGTGAGGACGAACATGGAAAAAAATTCATTCGACGAAATGCGAAAAGTGACAGCGTGCCTTACGGGACATAGGGAAATCAATGAACTGCTGGGAGCGGTGGATCGCAGGGTGACGGAGGCGGTGGAGCAGGCGATTCAGGCGGGGTATCGGTACTTCGGCGCAGGAGGGGCGCGGAGATTTGATGCGCTGGCCTCGGAGGTGATACTGAAATTGAAGCAAAAATACCCTCAGATCCACCTGATTCTTGTCCTGCCCTTTAACCGGCGGTATGCCCGCGAGAAGGGCTGGACCCAGGTGGAGGTGGACCAGCACAACAGGCTGAAGCGTCTGGCCTCCAAGGTGGTGACGCTGTCGGCCCAGTATGCCCCGGGCTATACCGTCCGCTATGCGGAGCGAGGAAAATGGAGTGTGGTCAAGCTGGCCACAGCATAAAAAGAGCGCCTGTTCCAATGGAACAGGCGCTCCTGCACGGTAGGGAAAATCCCTTACTTCGCAGCCTTGGCGGCCTTGATGGCCTCGATCAGCAGCGGGGTGACCTTGAACAGGTCGCCGCAGATGCCGTAGTCGGCGATCTCGAAGATGGGGGCGGTGTCGTTCTTGTTGACAGCGATGATGCACTCGGAGTCCTGCATGCCGGCCTTGTGCTGGATAGCGCCGGAGATGCCCAGAGCGACATAGATCTTGGGGTGGACGGTCTTGCCGGTCTGGCCCACCTGGTGGTCGGCGGACAGCCAGCCGGAGTCGATGGTGGCACGGGAGCCGCCCACGACGCCGCCAAGGACCTCAGCCAGCTCCTCAGCCAGCTTGATGCCGCCCTCCACGTCCTTAGAGATGCCACGGCCTACGGAGACAACCACGTCAGCGCCGATCAGGTCCACCAGCTTCTTGGCTGCCTTGACAACCTCGACCACCTCGGTCTGCATGTCGTCAGCGGTAAGGGTAAAGCTGGGCTTGATGATCTCGCAGGCATCGGCTTTGGCCTGGTCAAAGGCGGCCTTCTTCATCACGCCGGGGCGCACGGTGGCCATGGCGGGACGGAACCGGGGGCAGATGATGGAGGCCATCAGGTGGCCGCCAAAGGCGGGACGGGTCATCTTCAGGTCGCGGGACACATCATGCTTCTGGCCCAGCACCATGGCGTGGCTGGTAGCGTCGATGCGCTCGGGAGCCAGGGTGGAGTTCTCCTTCAGGAAGTCCTTGTAGATGCCCATATCCACGTCCAGGTGGGTGCAGTCGGCGCACAGGCCGGTGTGCAGACGGGCGGCGCACCGGGGGCCCAGGTCACGGCCGATATTGGTGGCGCCGATGAGCATGATCTCGGGCTTGTACTCCTCAATCACGTCGCAGATGACCTTGGTGTAGCCGTCGGTGGTGTAGTTCTTCAGCAGGGGGTGGTCGCAGACATAGACGCCGTCCGCGCCGTAGCCGCCCAGCTCCTTGGCGATGCCCTCGATGCCCTCGCCCAGCAGGATGCCGTACAGCTTGGTGCCCAGCTCGTCGGCCAGCTTGCGGCCCTCGGAGATCAGCTCGTAGGAGGTGGGCATCATGCTGCCCTGGCGCTGCTCGCAGAATACCCAGACTCCGCCCTTGAAGGCGGCGACGTCGGAACTATTAAAAGTAGACATATTCTTCTATCTCCCTTCTTAGATCATGTGCTTCTTGGCCAGAATTCCGGCCAGCTGCTCGCAGGTAGCCTTGTCAGCGCCCTCCAGCATCATGCCGGCGCCCTTCTGGGGAGGTGTAAAGGAGGTCAGGATGTTCGTGGGGGAGCCGCTCAGGCCGATGGTGTCCTTGTCGATGAAGGGATGATCTTTCAGGGTGTTGTAGTCGAAGATCTCATAGGGCTTGGAGTAGCACTCGTAGATGCCGCCCACGCTCATGTAACGGGGGGTGTTCAGCTCCTTGATGCAGGTGATGAGGCAGGGGGTCTTGACCTTGATGGTCATGTAGCCGTCCTCCAGCATCCGCTTGACGGTGATGGTGTCGCCCTCCTTGGTGATCTCGGCGGCGTAGGACACCTGGGGCAGACCCAGCTTCTCGGCGATCTGGGGGCCAACCTGGGCGGTGTCGCCGTCGATGGCCTGGCGGCCGCACATCACGATGTCGTCCTTGTCAACGCCGATCTTGTCGATGGCGGCGGCCAGGATCTGAGAGGTGGCGTAAGTATCGGAGCCGCCGAACTCACGGGCGGACACCAGCACGGCGCGGTCCACGCCCCGGGCCATGACCTCGCGGAGCATACCCTCGGCGGGCGGGGGGCCCATGGAGACCACGATCACCTCGGCGCCGGTCTGCTCCTTCAGGACCAGGGCGGCCTCAACGGCGTTCAGATCGTCGGGGTTGGTGATGGCGGCCATGGAGGCCCGGTTCAGGGTACCATCGGGGTTGACGGCCACCTTACCGGAGGTATCGGGGACCTGCTTGACACATACAATGATTTTCATTTTGATCTGCCTCCTATCTTATTTCACGCCCATGTACTTGGCAATGACCATCCGCTGAACCTCGGAAGTGCCCTCATAGATCTCGGTAATCTTGGCGTCGCGCATCATGCGCTCCACGGGGTACTCACGGGTGTAGCCGTAGCCGCCGAACAGCTGGACGGCGCGGCGGGTCACGTCGGAGGCGGTCTCAGCGGCGAACAGCTTGGCCATGGAGGCCTCCTTGCTGTAGTCGCCGTGCTCCTGCTTCTTCATGGCGGCGGCGTAGACCAGGTGCTGGGCGGCCTGGGTGCGGCACTCCATGTCGGCCAGCTGGAACTGGGTGTTCTGCATCTGGCTCAGGCGCATACCGAACTGGACGCGCTCCTGGGTGTATTTCACAGCCTCCTGAATAGCGCCTTCGGCCAGACCCAGGGCCTGGGAGGCGATGCCGATACGACCGCCGTCCAGGGTCATCATGGCGATCTTAAAGCCCTGGCCCTCTTTGCCCAGCAGATTCTCCTTGGGGACGACGCAGTCCTCGAAGATCAGGTCGCAGGTGGAGGAGCCGCGGATGCCCATTTTCTTCTCATGCTTGCCGGTGGAGAAGCCGGGGAAGTCCTTCTCCACGATGAAAGCGGAGATACCGCGGTTACCCTTACTTTTGTCGGTCATTGCCATGACCACAAAGGTGTCGGCTACGTTGCCGTTGGTGATAAAGCACTTGGTGCCGTTGAGGACATAATCGCCATTCTCGTTCTTGATGGCAGTGGTCTGCTGGCGGGAGGCGTCGGTGCCGGCGCCGGGCTCGGTCAGGCCGAAAGCGCCGATCTTCTTGCCGGAGCACAGGTCGGGCAGGTACTTCTTCTTCTGCTCCTCGGTGCCGTGCTCAAAGATGGGGGCGCAGCACAGGGAGGTGTGGGCGGAAACGATGACGGCGGTGGTGCCGCACACCTTGGCCAGCTCCTCCACGCACATGGCGTAGGAGAGGACGTCGCCGCCGGCGCCGCCATACTCCTTGGGGAAGTAAATGCCCATCATGCCCAGCTTGGCCATCTTCTCCACGGTCTCCATGGGGAAGCGCTCCTCCTCGTCGATCTCCTCGGCCAAAGGCTTGACCTCGGTTTCGGCGAACTCGCGGTACATTTTGCGGACCATCTCTTGCTCTTTAGACAGGTGAAAATCCATTTTGCAGTCCTCCTAGTTTAAATTACTTGACACTATCGTGAGCGCCCCGGCCATCCCCCCACCTCTCTCAGACTGGGGACGGAGGGGCAAAACGATACATAAGACGCGCCAAACCCTTCCGTCCATCTTTGTTAGATTTTTAACAAAGATAAGGCGAAAAAAGAGCAACACGGGCCCATCCCGGCGTTGCGGACTTATCAGGTCTGGCATTATGTAGTGTCTAACCATTGAAATTATATCGGGTTTTCGAGTTTAAAGCAAGTGGGACAGCCCTGTCAATTTATACAGTTTTTTCACTCGAAAATTGTGTAAAAAATAAAAGATCGTCGATACCGGGAAAAACCATTGGAGAACCTGCATAGAATTGTCATTCAGCACGGGGGAAAGGGCTCGATGGCGGAACATTGCCTTGGTGATGTTTCCGGGAAGGCAGCCGCCGTCTTCTCCCCGGACAGCGTTTGCACCCAGAGGCAGATCGTGCCCTTCCTCTACCGCGCGTTGGCAAAATAAGTAACAGCGCCCCCGTCCATTGGACGGGGGCGTCAGCTTGTCGAACAACCTGTTACTTGCTGTAGTCGTAGAAGCCCTTGCCGGTCTTGCGGCCCAACAGGCCGCCCCGGACCATCTTGCGGATGAGCAGGGAGCAGCGGTACTTGGAGTCGCCAGTCTCGTTGTACAGGGTATCCATAATGGCCTGGCACACATCCAGACCCACCAGGTCGCCCAGAGCCAGGGGACCCATGGGATGGTTGGCGCCCAGCTTCATGGCGGTGTCGATGCCCTCGGCGGAGGCCACGCCGGTATACAGCAGGTCGGCGGCCTCGTTGATCATGGGAATGAGAATCTTGTTGACCACAAAGCCGGGGGCCTCAGCAACCTCGACGGGCTCCTTGCCAATCTCCTTGGACAGGTTGAAGATGAAGTCGAAGGTCTCCTGAGAGGTGTTGGCGCCCCGGATGACCTCAACCAGCTTCATGCTGGGCACGGGGTTGAAGAAGTGCATGCCGATAACAGGGTGCTTCAGGCCCAGGGCCATCTCGGTGATGGACAGGGAGGAGGTGTTGGAGGCGAAGATGGTGCCCTCCTTGCACATGGCGTCCAGCTCATTGAGCAGCTCCTTCTTGGTGGCCATGTCCTCCTTGACGCACTCGATGATCAGGTCGGCGTCGGCAGCCGCGGACTTCTCCTCCACCAGCACGTTGGCCATCAGGGCGTCCTTGGCGGCCTGGTCCATCTTGCCCTTGTCCACCCGCTTCTGGAGGGACTTGTCCAGATTGTCCTTGTGCCGCTGGGCGGAGGCCACGCTGCTGGCGTACATCAGGGCGGTGTGGCCCTTGGCCGCGAAGACCTGGGCAATGCCGCTGCCCATGGTGCCGGCGCCGAAAATCGCTACTTTCATAACTGTTTCCTCCTAAAAGATGATTTCCCCCTTCCCGCCCGAACGGGCGGAGCGCGAAAAGAGGGATGTTTTTGCCGGACGCTCCGGCGGAAATGGCCGGATATCCGGCCCCGCTCTCTTGGCTACCAGTATAACCGTTTTTTTCCGGAAAGGCAAGAGAAAAATCGTGCCCGAAAGGAGAGGATTTCGCTTGACACATATCCGGCGGGATGTTAATATATTATACTATGAACAGCGCAGAGAACGGAAAAGTAGCGTCCTACCCAAAGGACAGAGAGGGCCCTTCACCGGCTGAAAGGGGGCCCGCGGCGGGAGGATGTGAAGTGCGTCCGGGAGCGCGGCGGGTAATGCCGCCCGGTTTGGCCCCGATAGCGGCCAGTTGAGTGAAACTAAGAGTGGAACCGCGAGATCATCGCCTCTTATGCCTTCGGGCGTGGGAGGTTTTTTGTTTCCACCCAAGGGGGTACAATATGTTCAAAGCCTTAAACGAAACCCTGGAGGCCTACCAGCGCCGGGACCCGGCGGCCCGGTCCAAACTGGAGATTTTCCTGCTGTACCAGGGGGTCCACGCCACCCTGTATCACCGGCTGGCCCATTGGCTGTACTGTCACAAATGGAAATTCCTGGCCCGCTGGGTGTCCCAGTGGTCCCGGTTCTGGACGGGCATCGAAATCCACCCCGGGGCCAAAATCGGCCGCCGGTTCGTCATCGACCACGGCATGGGCATCGTCATCGGCGAGACCGCCGAGGTGGGGGACGACGTGCTCATCTACCACGGGGTCACCCTGGGGGGCACTGGCAAGGACCAGGGCAAGCGCCACCCCACCATCGGCAACAACGTGCTGATCTCCTGCGGGGCCAAGGTGCTGGGGCCCTTCAAGGTGGGGGACAACGCCCGCATCGCCGCCAACGCGGTAGTGCTGTCCGAGGTCCCGGAGGACGCCACCGCCGTGGGCATCCCCGCCCAGATTGTCCGCATCGCCGGCCGGGCCACCCACTTCGCCGACGACGTGGACCAGACCAGCGTGAACAACCCCACCCTGGAAAAGCTGTCCGCCATCAACGCCCGGCTGGAGCTGGTGGAGAAGTTGCTGGATGAGAAATATTTGGAGCAAAAAGAGGGGAGGGAACCCAAACGCGCACCCTAACTATAACCGCCCCAGCTCCAGGCCAATGGAGATACCCGCGAGAAGGACAGCACGTTCCTGATTAATGTCGATTTTCAACAGTTCTTCTTTTAATGCTTCCATCCATTTTTTCGCTTCCGGGCTCACGGTTTCTAGCTGGTTGGTCAGTCGATCTACCTCGCGCCAAGCCGCCCGAGTCTGTACGGCGGTCTCTTGCTGGAAGCGAGAGATAAGGTTTTCAGCGGCATATAGAGTAAGAGCATCTATCAGACTTTCCATAATATCTCTCCTGTTTGCCTGATTCCGTACATACGTACGTCATACAGGCATATTATATCCGCACATACGTACTTTGTCAAGGGGTGAATTTATTTTGTCTGTTTTTTCGGAGCGGTTATCCTTTTTGAGGAGACAAAAGCATATTTCTCAGGAAGCCTTTTCAAAAGAAATTGGAATTTCAAATCGTGCTTATCAATATTACGAAACCGGGACGCGGGAACCAACACTTTCTGTTGCCGCCAAAATTGCTGATTTTTACGGTGTTTCCTTGGACTATTTGGCGGGACGATCAGAAGAAAAATAAAAAATGGAGGAAAAAGCCATGCAATTATACAACAGTGCCACCCACAAGAAGGAAGAATTTACCACCCACACCCCCGGCCATGTGGAGATGTACACCTGCGGTCCCACGGTGTACCACTTCGCCCACATCGGCAACCTGCGGTCTTACATCATGGAGGACGTGCTGGAGAAGTTCCTGCGCTACGACGGCTACGACGTGAACCGGGTCATGAACATCACCGACGTGGGCCACCTCAGCTCCGACGCCGACACCGGGGAGGACAAGATGCTCAAGGGGGCCCGCCGGGAGCACAAGACCGTGATGGAGATCGCCCAGTACTACACCGACGCCTTCTTTGACGACTGCCGCAAGCTGAACATCAAGACCCCCGACGTGGTCCAGCCCGCCACGGGGCTCATTGACGAGTTCATCAAGCTGGTGGAGGGCCTGCTGGACAAGGGCTATGCCTACGTGGCCGGGGGCAACGTGTACTTTGACACCTCCAAGCTGGAGCGGTACTATATTTTCAACTCCCATGATGAGGAGGACCTGGCGGTGGGCGTCCGGGAGGGCGTGGAGGAGGACGAGAACAAGCGGAACAAAAACGATTTCGTCCTCTGGTTCACCAAGTCCAAGTTTGAGGACCAGGCCCTGAAGTGGGACTCCCCCTGGGGGGTGGGCTACCCCGGCTGGCACATCGAGTGCTCCGGTATCTCCCTGAAGTACAACGGCGAGTACCTGGACCTCCACTGCGGCGGCATCGACAACGCCTTCCCCCACCACACCAACGAGATTGCCCAGTCCGAGGCCTATATCGGACATCCCTGGTGCCGGCAGTGGTTCCATGTCCACCATTTGAACACAAATTCCGGCAAGATGTCCAAGTCTAAGGGAGAATTTTTGACCGTCTCCCTGCTGGAGAAGAAGGGCTATGACCCCATCGTCTACCGCTTCTTCTGCCTCCAGAGCCACTACCGCAAGGGGCTGGTGTTCTCCTGGGAAAATCTGGACAACGCCACGGTGGCCTTCCAGAAGCTCATCGCCAAAATCGCCGCCCTGGACCCCGCTGACGGCCCGGTGGATGAGGCTGTTGTGGCCGAGTACAAGGACAAGTTCCGGAAACAGGTGGGAAACGACCTGAACACCGCCCTGGCCGTTACCGCCCTGTACGATGCCCTCAAGGCTAAAAACAACAGCGCCACCCGCCTGGCTATTCTGGACAGCTTCGACCAGGTGCTCTCCCTGTCCCTGCTGGACAAGGCGGCAGCCGTCCGGGAGGAGCAGAAGAAGCAGAAGACCGCCTCCCAGGGGGGGTATGCCATCACCGGCGAGGGCGACCCCGCCGTGGACGCCCAGGTCATGGCCCGGTACGAGGCCAAGAAGGCCAAAAACTTCGCCGAGGCCGACCGCATCCGGGATGAGCTCAAGGCCCAGGGCATCGAGGTCACCGACCTGCCCGGCGGGGCGAGTTGGAAAAGAGTATGATTCACGAAACACAGAACCCGAAACTAAAACCTGCCGCACAGAAGTTGCGGAAAGATATGACAAGGGAAGAACGTCACCTATGGTATGATTTTTTGAAGACTCTTCCAGTAAATGTGAACCGGCAGAAAGTAATAGGACCCTATATTGTGGATTTCTATGTTTCTCGGGCAAAAATTGTGATTGAATTAGATGGTTCCCAGCATTATGAACCTGAACACAGGCGAATGGATCTCGCTAGGGATGAATATTTAGCGGCTTTGGGCTTGCAGGTTTTGCGCTATTCTAATGCGGATGTTCGAGAGCGGTTCTCTGCGGTGTGTACAGATATATGGAAGCATGTCTTTTCCGATGAAGGGCCTCATCCGTCATTTGCTTCGCAAATGCCACCTTCCCCTTTAGGGGAAGGCTAAAAGAGATACTATCGGCTACAGTGTCGAAAAAAGGCTTCCCCTTTAGGGGAAGCTGGCACGGCGAAGCCGTGACTGATGAGGCCGTCTCCCGGCGGGGCGAGCTGGAAAAGGGCATGATTTTTCTTAAACTTTTTCGTTAAATCTATACCGGCAAAAGGCAGATTAAAAAAGCGAGGCTCCTCAGCTGGGGAGCCTCGCTCTATTGTCAGGAAGCGGCTGGCCGGAACCCGAGACCAAACTGGATGGCCTTCATGGTGTCATCGTCAAACTGGTAAGTGAAATCCCGGATGCTGAGGGTGGACCCCTTTTTGCGGTACAGCCACATCACGGCGGAGTTGCGCATTTTCTGCTTCATGGTATAGGCTTTGCCAGGCATTCCGGGATTGTACACAACATCCTTCAAATTTTCGTAGGATATACGTTTCCCGTTCAATACCAAGCCTCGCAGGTAGAACTTCGCCCCTGAGCCTCCGGATTTTTTGGGAATTTCTACAATAAGCTCCCCAAATTCCTGGTCGGGAGCCCCCTGAGCCGTGGGGCCGCTCCATTCCAGCACAGCCTGACCGCCGTGGCGCTGGCGCTGCTCTTCTGCCTGCGCCTGACGGTTATGCTGGCTTGCATACCAGCCGCGCAGAAAGCTGACAATTAAAATAATGCCAACCACAATGATGACAAGAGGCAAAAGGTCAATCAAAACAGCTAAAATCTGAATCATTTCAACACCTCCCTTCCACTGTGTTTTATTTCCCGGCATACCTGGAGGCGTTAGCCCCTGAGAAGCCAGGCGAAAACAAAAACACTGCGCAGGGCAAGCCTGCACAGTGTGAGAAGTATATTCCACCTTACAAAAATAGCAGAGATTGAATACGAAAAAGGCACCCTTGCAAACAAGGATGGAATGCCGTATAATATCCCATGCGGATACGGTAGGTTGCCGTTGTATAGGTGGGTTCGCACCTGTGCAGGCTTGCGGGTGTTGGCGCACCCGTGAGCCGCCGCATTTTTGTTTTCCTGTCGATTATAGCACGGATTTTCTGGTAATGCAATAGAACATTCACCTAATAGATGGAAAAATACAGGCTGAAAGGGGCATACCCTCTCAGCCTGTTTCTCAATGGAGGAAGAACCACACCGCGGCCGCAGCCACAATAAGCCCCAGTATGATCCAGGGGGCGGCGCTCTTTTTCTTCTTCTGGGGCGCACTGCGGGAGACGTAAAAATTGACGTCGCCGCGCTGTTTGGCGGGCTCCGGGGTCTTGGACAGCTCTTTCTGCTTTTCCAGGTCCTGAATCAGCCGCAGATGGGCGTCCAGCGTGGCGCCGCAGTAAGTACAGAAAATCCGTGAGTCTTCGTTGACACGGTGACATTCCGGGCAGCGTTTTGACATAATGATACTCCTTTACAAATACGGCGCAAAAGATGGCCACCTGTTTTGATAAATTATACCAGAAAAAAACGTCCGCCGCAAGATGGTATTGCTAAATTAGCTGTCTGCGAAAAAAATTCAGGGCGTTTTTCCATAAAATGCCCTCTGCCTGGGGGACGCTGAGCCCCCGCTCCAGGAGAAAGCTGTACAGCCCGGCAAATTTTTCCGGGCCGTCCAGACAGGGGGGCAGGTCGGCGCCGTCGGCGTCGGAGCCCAGGGCCAGGCAGTGCTCCGCCCCCAGTTCCACCAGGTGCTCCACGTGCCGCCACAGGTCGTCCAGCGTGGCAGGCTGTCCGTCCGGCCGCAGGAAGATGTTGCAGTAGTTCAGCCCGATGAGGCACCCCCGGGCTGCCATCTCCCGCACCTGTTCGTCGGTGAGGTTGCGCCGGTGGCCGCAGACAGCCCGGGCGTTGGAGTGGCTGGCGGCAAAGGGTTTTCGGGCGACAGACAGAAAATCCTCAAACCCCTGGTCGTTCAGGTGGGACACGTCCACCAGGATGCCCGCCCCCTCCAAGGCCTGGACAGCCTCCCTTCCGAAACCGGACAGGCCGTGCCCGGTCACGCTGCCCGAGCCGATCTCGTTCTCCCCGTTCCAGGTGAGGGTGACCATCCGCACCCCGTCCCGGGCCAGAGTCGCCACCCGGTCCAGCCGGCCAGCCAGGGCGGAGCCGTTTTCCACAGTGAGGATGGCCGCTGCCTTGCCTTGAGCCCAGGCGGCCTCAATGTCGGCGGCGGTGCGGCAGGGGAGGGCCTTGGCCGTGAGGGTCTCCATCTGCCGGTGAAAATTGCTCTGGTGCAGATGGTAGTAGGCGACAGCCTCCTCCTGGGACAGGCCGTCCGGGATGAAAATGGCACAGCACTGGCACCAGCGTACCCCCTCCGGCAGGGCGGACAGGGAGAAGTGCCGGCCGGGAAGGTCCAGGGTGTCGGTCTCCCGGACCCGGTCGGTCAGAGCGGCGAAGGCATCCCTCCGACGGGCCGGGTCGCGGAGGGCGTCCAGCAGGGAGGCGTCCTCCGGCCGCAGGGCGGTGAGGGTGTCGCAGTGCAGGTCGATAAGGGCGTGGGGATACATGGCGAAGCTCCTTTCAAAGTGCGAATCAATAATAAAAAACTTTGATATTCCTACAAATTAAGCGCGGCTGACTGCTCCGCTTGCCGCCACAGAATTTCAGGTCAATTAAAATTTTTATCTTTTTATTCTACTCCATCCTGCTCCATTTTTCTACTGTGTTTACTATATTATTTATCGCAAAAATACCCGCCACCTTTTTCTGTAAAAAGATGGCGGGCTATTTTTCCACACGGGAAATCTGTAGTTTATGATATTGCGGTGTGCCGGTGGGCTTGCGTTCAGCTCTCCATGTGCCGCCCCAGGAAGCCGGCGATGGACTGGGCCAGCTTGTACTCAACCTCGCCGCCGGTGAGTTTGTCTCCGGTGCCGGCGAAAACGACACAGCCCAGTACATCTCCCTCGGAAAGAATGGGAGCGGCGGTACATAGAGAATACTTCTCACTGTCGGCGCACAGGGGAACAGTCTCCTCTCCTGGCTTGTACTGGTAGACCTGCCGGCCCTCCATCAACCGCTCCATCTGGGGGGAGATGGCCTTCTCTGCCAGCTCCCGGCGGGGCACCCCTGCCACCGCGATGCAGCTGTCCCGGTCGGTGATGACCGTCACCTGTCCGGTGGTGCGGTTCAGGGTTTCGCACAGCTGGCCGGCGAAGTCCACCAGCCCGCCCATCAGGGAATACTTCTTAAAAATTACGCCGCCGTCCTTGTCGGTGTATATCTCCAGGGGGTCGCCCTCTCGGATACGCATGGTCCGGCGAATCTCCTTGGGAATCACTACACGGCCCAGGTCGTCCCATTGTGTCAAGTAGGTGCAACAAATTTTTTATACCCCGGAACCCCTTGAAAATCAAGGCTTTGCGGGATTGGGCTTCTGCATTGGAACTTAAAAAACGTGGTGGGGGATTACGTTATTTTAGGGCAAAGACCGGAAAAACAGGTGCCGAACCATGCCACGGCCGCTCTATATCTCCTGTGCTATGCGGTCATAGTGGTGTCTTGAAACTTCCAGACAATCTCAATGTCATTGGGGCCATAGACAAGTATCCGCTCAATGGCATCATACAGATGCTCTCTAAGCTGCTTCTCTGTCAACTTTGCAATATGGCCCACCGACTGCTGTTTTTCATCCGCCGTTTCGATCGCTTGCCTACTGGACTCATACTGCCTTGCACATTCTTCCATCTGCTCTTTTAATAAGTTTTGCTGTAAGGTTAACTGGTCGCGGCTGGAGAGAAACATCTCATCCGTCATTCTGCCTTCCCGGTACGCCTCATATTGCTCCAGCTTCTCCCGGCCACAGGCATCATACCGAGCTTGAAGAACTGCAAGCTGACTTTCCAGACGATTTCCCTTGCTCTGGGCAGCAGATTTGACATCGGCGGTTTCAATCTGGACGATCTCAATCTGAACCTTCAGCGCCTCAAAAACAGCATCCTCCAGAGCGTCCTTTTGCCACCGCACCTCCTCGCACGGACTGCCGGAATGATAACGGTGAGATGGACAGGAAAACGATATGCCGTTTGCCTTTTCCAGTTTCCGCCCGCAGTGGCCGCAAAAGTACACCCGGTCAGATTGGTCATGCCGGGAGCGGACAGTCTTTTTCCTGCGGCTGATTGCCTCCTGTGCCTGGCCGAACTCCTCCAATGTAACAATCGCCTCATGGGCATCCTCTCGAAGATACCATTCTTCTTTTGGAACGCGCCGCTGACTCCCATCCCGGATATGCCGGCTTTCCCGTGTGTGATTTACCATTGTTCCGGTGTATTTCAAGTTTTCAATGATATTCAAGATCATGTAATGCGTCCACTGTGGTGTTCCAGAGGCCGTCCGGCGCCTGATGGACTTATGCTCCGCCGGAGTTGCAATTCCCTCACTGTTCAGCTCCCTTGCAATCTGGCTGGTCGATTTCCCGGCAATCACATCCAGGAAGATACGGCGGACAACAACAGCAGCTTCCGGATCAATCACCAGCTGATGCTTCATCGTCGGACTGATTCGATAGCCGAAGGGAGCACAGCTGACATAACGGGCCTCCCGCTGCTTCATCCCCATAGCCGACTTCACCTTTTTGGAAAGGTCTTTGGAATAGTAATCATAAATCAGGTTCTTGAACGCAATATCCATTCCGATGGTTTTCCCGGAATGCTTTATGCTGTCATAGTGATCGTTGATCGCCTGGAACCTGACACCGAGGAATGGGAAGATATGTTCCAGATAGTCGCCGACCTCCAGATAATCTCTGCCAAACCGGGACAGGTCCTTGACTACGATACAGCTGATTTCGCCGCGCTTGACCAGCTCAATCATCCTGGAAAACTCCGGGCGGTCAAAGCTGGTGCCCGAATATCCGTCGTCGCAGAACTCCAGGCGCGGAAGATCACGCAGTGCCGGGTTCAAATCCAAGTGACGGGTAATCAAAAGCCTCTGTGCAGAAATGCTGTTGCTCTCATCTTTTACCCTGCTGGTTCGCTTGTCAATGTCCTCCTGCGAAAGCCGCAAGTAAATGGCTACCTGCTGCTTCATTACGCACTCTCCTTCCTGATGTGTTCACAGGCATCCATAAGGGCGGCAAATTCGTCCATATAATTCAGCTTAATGTCCAGGCTGCCATCCTGATGCAGTTTTATCGTCTCAACAAAAGCCTCGACCATCTCCGGGGACAGCTCAGTGGCATTTTGATAGCGTTGCACCATATACCGCCACTTCATTTCTCCAGTCAAAAGGTCGCGGGTCTGACTACTTGCGCTTTCCTGTTCAGCCAGCTCCGCCTCAATCATACGGATGTCTGCATCCACGCTTTCCCGAGCAAATAGGTAGTCTGGCCGAGACAGCAGCCCCTCCTTATAATCCACATACAGACCGCTCAGGATAGACTTCTTATTTTCCAATTTTTGTTGCAGCAGCCTGCGTTTTGACGCGGTGCGTCCCTGTTCAACCTTCCCTGTCTTAACTGCCAGCAAACGCTTCAACGTACTTTCCATATCGACAAACACAGCCATCTGCGCCTTGATAAAAGAGAATACTGCAATATCCAAATCTGGTTTTCGCATTTTGACATCCGAGCATCCCTTTGAGCCGTGTTCCGCATAGGTTGGGCATTTGAACATGAAATACGCCTTATCCCGCAACCTGCTGAAAGACCGATGGAGCTTTATCACGGCCCCACACTCAGCACAGGTGAGTTTCTTCCCAAAAATATTTTTCTCCCTCGGAAGATAAGCATATTTCCCCGAATTTGCCTTGGATCGTTCCGCACTCTCCCTGTTGATTTTTTGCACCGTCTCAAACAATTCGGCACCGATGATCGGTTCATGAGTATGCTCGACAATGATCCATTCATCCTCGCTGGTAATGTGATACGGGATACCGGCATAGAGGCATTGGCTTCCCTTCTTCTGGGCAAGATGGCCTATATAGACAACGTTTTTGAGGATTTCCGTGACCATGTGCTTATTCCAAAGCACGGGACGCCCCTTGCGGTTGTTGTTGGTCTCAATTCCGTGTTCCAGCCGGTATTGACCCGGGGACGGAATACCGGCCTCGTTGAGCCGGCGGTTGATCCCCATGTAGCTGACACCTTCGGATCGCCACTGGAATATCTGGCGGATGACAGGAGCTGTCTCCGGATTAATGACCAGACGATTTTTATTTTCCGGATCTTTGCAGTACCCGTGAGGTGCATAGTTTCCGATATAGTCCCCCTGCTCCATTTTCGTTTGCAGGGCGCTGGTCACTTTGCGGGAAATGTCCTTCGCGTAATAGTCGTTTACGATGTTTGACAATGCCATGGACAACTGTGCCGTATCCGTGACCGCGGCCGTATCAAACCCATCGTTCACCGCAATGAACCGCAGTCCATAGAACGGACAAATCTTTTCAATGAACTGCGACGTCTCAATATAATTCCGGCCCAGGCGGGACAGGTCCTTTACCACAATGCAGTCAATCACACCGGCCTGGACTGCCTCCATCATTTGCTGAAACTGGGGACGGTGAAAATTCGTGCCGGTGTAACCGTTGTCCACAAATAGCCCAGCCTTGCTCAGATCGGGGCAGCCAAAAACATACGATTCCAGGAGGGCGATCTGATTTTCTATGGAATCGGCATCCTTGCCGTTATCCTCCACAGATAATCTGACATAGAGCGCAGTCCTCCAAATACGGGACGCTGCCGCAGCTTCAGGGAGGCTCTTCCGCTTTCTCGATACACGGGCCATACTATACCGCCTCTCTCCCGATCGGAATGATGTTTGTTCTGAATCTCTGCTCATTCAAAAAGGCAACAATGGAGGCAAAATGATCCGCGTGCAGAAGGCGAACATCAATATCTTTGTCCTCACGGATCTCAATACGGTCAACCAGTGCGGCCACGCTGTTCCTGGAGAGCTCTTGAATGTTCTCATACTGCGTAAATTGAGACAGCCATCCCTGTTGCTTCGCCAGACCACCCATGATGCTGTTGCGCTCCCGGTCCAACTGCGTGAGCGCTTCCACAGCCCCTCTGATTTGACGTTCAAATTGTTCGGTAAAGGTTTTATAATCCTCTCTGCTGATCAAACCGTTTTTGAAATCATCATACGCTCCAGCTTTGAGACGCCGGTTCTTATCTGCGATCTCTTCCTGGAAGGCTCTTTTTGCCTTGAGCCGTTCCAGCTCCCGGTTCTCCCACGCAAGACCGTCCACCTGCCGTAATGCGGCCGTCATATCCATAGCAGCGGCGATCTGGGCCTGTATGACAATCAACACAGTATCATAAACGGAACTCTCGCGAATCATGTGGCTGGAGCAGACGTGCTTATCCGCCTTGTTGCCGCCGCAAATAAAATAGGTGTATGCACGGCCATTCGAGCGGGAAACCTTCCGCACCATTGGACTGCCGCAATCAGCGCAAAAGACTTTGCCGGAGAACAGATGCACCCCTTTGGCTCCCACGGGGCTTCTTGTATCATCAAGCATAAGCCTTTGAACCAAGTCAAACTGAGCAGGGGCTATGATCGCCTCATGGGCGTGTTCTGTTCTCACCCATTCGTTGGGCGCTTTGCGCACAGTCTTTTTTACCTTATGATTCGGTGACGTTGTTTTCCCTTGAACCAGCGTCCCTATATAAATTTCATTTTTAAGAATACGGTAGATTGCCACCGCACTCCACTGCGCAACCTCTTTTGTCTGAAAGCAGGTTCTCTGTTTCGACCCCTTCCCCTTCTTGTACTCAATTGGCGAGGGGATATGATTGCGATTGAGCCTGTCCGCAATTTGCGCCGGAGACTGCCCATCAATTTTCCAGCGAAATATGTCCTGAACCACGGCGGCGGCCTCTGGGTCGATAATCAGCAGGTTTTTATTCTCTGGGGATCTCATATACCCATAGACGACCTTGCTGCCCACAAACTGGCCGTTCCGGCGTTTTGCCTCCAGGTTGCTTCTGACCTTAACCGAAATATCCCGGCAGTAGGAATCGTTCATCAAATTTCGGAACGGCAGGATCAGTTCATTGTCCGCCGCTCCCGGCTGCGCATTATCATAGTTGTCGTTGATTGCAATAAACCGGACGCCAAGCATGGGGAACAGCTTCTGAATATAAGCCCCGGAGTCAATATACTCCCGGCCAAAGCGGGACAGGTCTTTCACAATAATGCAGTCTATCTCTCCCTGCCTGACAGCCTCTATCATTCGCTGAAAATCCGGCCGGTCAAAGTTGGCGCCGGTATAGCCGTCATCGCAGTATTCTTTGACCAGTGTGATTTCCGGACACTTTTTGAGAAAATCCAAGATCACCAATCTTTGATTGGAGATACTGTTGCTCTCGAATTTCTCACTGGAACAGGAAAAGTCGCCATCTTCCCGGGATAATCTCAGGTAGATGGCGGCTTTATAGTGCCGGTCTAAAGATAATTTCAACATCAGCCACCACTCCTTTGTGATATTCCTCACGAAATAATCGGAAAACACAAGGGTGGTGTTTCGCTTGATTTTGCCCACTTCGATGATAACATACCACTATGCAAAAGTCTAGTGAAATATGAAAATCCCATCAGAAAGTATTTTCCAATTACTCCACATCTAAACTATATGCTGGACAGAAGATTTACAAAGTTATCGTTGATTGTCGATTGCGTATTGGCATAAGAAACACGAACAACTGTACCTCCCACCTTGAACATATATGGGTTCCTGATCTGTTCCACATAAGACCTCATGCGTTCCTCTACGGGCTGCGCGGGATCAATTTTTACCGAGCGAATATCAACCAAAGAATCCAAAAGTTCCTCTCTGCTCTGCTCTCTTGCCATTGCTTCACCTCATTTCATCCATGAGTATTGACCAAAATTTTCCGTTTTATTCGGAATACAGCCGATTTTGCCCAATAACTGAAACAGGCAAGGCCATCGGCGGTTTCTTCATTGCCGCTCCAAGGCGTAAGTAGAATCCGCCGATGCCTATACCTGTATTCAGAAAAACGGCGAATTTGCATCTCCGATGCGTTATTTTTATTTTGCGCCCCCTGATTTTTCAAATGTGAGAAAATTGTTCTTAATTGCTTTGAGTTTTTGATTTTATATGCAAAAATCCCGCACCGAAGGGTGGCACTTCGTAAAGAAGTGCCACCCTTCGGGCTACCTGTAAAGAAATCTCTCTATGTGGGACGGCTATGCCGTCCTTTTCTTGCGTTTCTGCATGGCCTGATAGTAGGCCATATATTCCCGTTCCAGCGTTTCCGGCTCCGGCGCTGTCCAGAGACCGATGGTGCTGTAGTAGATGTCCACCCGCTGGTGCCGTTTGCCGTTCAGCTTGTCGGGCTTGGATACCACGATCTTGTCAATGAACTCGTGGACAATCTCAGGCGTCAACTCCGTCAGCCGGGTCACCTGTCTGGCCCGCTGGATGAACTTCTGCAAATCATCGGCTTTATCGGCGGTGGCGTTCAAGCTGTCCTCCAACACTGGAATATCTGCTTTTAACTTCGATACGGTTTTTTGCCAGATAGTCAACCTGGGCGGTGATCGTGTCCAGCTTTCGCAGTTCCTCTTTCATAAACGGGCTGGTGGGCTGGTAGGTCGTGCCTTTTGGCAAAATGCCGAGCTGGTACTCCCAATAGAGGAACAGCCGATAGATGTGGGAGGTTCGCTGAAACGGCACATAGACCCGCAGCTCCTCGGGCAGTTCCGGGGCAAAATTGACGGTGGGACGCTTGTTGCCAAAGCTGGCCCGTGTGCCCAGGCTGCGCCCGATGTTCTCCGGCGTCCACCGCTCGTCCAGGGTGTCCAGACGGGTGAAGTGCTGGTACTGCGGTAGGCGTATTTTCCAGTGTTTCCCTGTGAAGTCGGTGAGATAGCCCTTGCGCCGGAGATACTTCTCCATCATCTCTACCGTCCTGCTCCCGTTGACAGCCTCCCGCACATCTGCTCGGTAGATGTTGTATCTGGTGGGCTTGCCGCTCTGCTCGTCCAGCCAGACGGGACGGCTGGGGGCCTTGCGCCCATGCTCAATGACGGACAGGCCATATTCCAGGCAGAGCCGGTCTGAGGTATCCCGGAGACGCTGCCGCTCGGCCTTGGAGTAGTTGTACTTTTTGCCGTCCTTGAAAGATACTGAGTTGAAGCAAAAATGATTGTGTACCGGACCTTTTTCGTCCTTGCGATCTATGGCGGCTTTCGCCGTGGGGAAATCCTGGGCCTGGAATGGCCCGACCTGGATTTTGAAAACTGCGTTGTCAGTATCCGCCGCACAAGCCAATATTTGAAGGAGCGCGGTGTATTCACCGACACGACAAAGACAGCCAAAAGCCGCCGCACCTTGAAGCTGCCCGTTGAGGTGTTCGACGTACTGAAACAGCACCGGGCAGATCAGGCGCTTACCCGGCTTCAACTGGGGGACCAGTGGCACGACTCACAGCGGCTTTTTGTCAATGCGTTTGGTCAGCCCATGCACCCCAACACCCCTTATAGCTGGCTAAAAGATTTTTGCAAAGAGACCGGACAACGTTTCCTTGGCGTCCATCAGTTCCGACACTTGAACGCCTCTCTGCTTATCAACAGCGGCGCTGATGTGCGCACTGTCTCCGCTTCCCTGGGGCACTCCCAGGTAATGACCACCCTGAATATCTACGCCCATACCTTCGCAGAGGCACAGGTCAGGGCCGGGGAGGCTGTAGCCGCTGCCCTGGATTTCGGACGTAAGCCAAAAGCACAGGCCAGGGCATGACCCTGGACTGCAAAAGGAGCGGGACGCATACCGGAAATATCCCGGACAGCGTCCCGCTCCTGCTCTATTTTAACGACCAAACAACGACCAAATCAGGGGTTGGAAGAAAAAGTAAAACCCCAAAACCCTTGCAATTACTAGGGCTTTGGGGTTTTATCGGTGGTGCGGCTGACGGGAGTCGAACCCGTACGCCCATCCGGACACAAGCACCTCAAGCTTGCCAGTCTACCAATTCCAGCACAGCCGCAAGACGCGGTCATTTTCAGACCGCTTGATTATTATACTGTTCCCGGACAAATTTGTCAACGGGTAATTTCAAGTTTTTACGTCTTTTCCGCTTTTTGTGCCGCGATGGCCTCCCGCTCCCTGAGCAGCTCCTCATGGAGCTGCACGGTGTTCCACGCCTGATTCGTGTCGGTAAGCACCGCTTTCAGGGGGATCGGGGGCAGTTTGGCCAGACGGATGACCTCCAGCACCTGGTTGAGCAGGGCCTGACCCAGGCCGCAGAACACCAGCATGGGCTCTGGCAGGGCCTCGGCGGTCTCTCCCGCCTCTCCCTGCCCCCGGGCCAGCTCCTCCAGGGGGACATGGTACCGGTCGGGCTCCACCACCCGCATCCGCAGGCGGAGCATGGCAAAAATCTGCTTCAGCTTGGAGAACTCCGGAGCAGAGCAGTTATACAGTAAAACAGTTCCAGCATTTTTCATTTTATTACCTCTTTTAGCCTCTGTGTCCCCGCCCTTACGGGCGGGGACACGCACTTATTTATACATGGGTCAGGGCCTGCTCGATGTCGGCAATCAGGTCGGCGGCGTCCTCGATGCCGCAGGAGAAGCGGACCAGATCGGGGGTAATGCCGGCGGCCACCAGCTCCTGGTCGTTCATCTGCCGGTGGGTGGCGGAGGCGGGGTGAAGGGTGCAGGTGCGGGCGTCGGCCACGTGGGTCTCGATAGCTGCCAGCTGGAGATGCTTCATAAAGGTTTCCGCCGCGGCCCGGCCGCCCTTGAAGCCGAAGGACACCACACCGCAGGTCCCGTCAGGCATATACTTCCGGGCCAGGTCGTAATATTTGTCCCCCTCCAGGCCGGGGAAGGTGACAAAGCTGATCTTGGGGTGAGCCTTCAGGTATCTGGCCACCGCCAGAGCGTTCTCACAGTGGCGGGGCATCCGCACGTGGAGGCTCTCCAGACCCAGATTCAGCAGAAAGGCGTTCTGAGGGGACTGGATGGAACCGAAATCCCGCATAAGCTGGGCGGTACATTTGGTGATAAAGGCCCCGCCCAGACCGAATTTCTCGGCGTAGGTGATGCCGTGGTAGCTGTCGTCTGGGGTGCACAGGCCGGGGAATTTTTCCTTGTGAGCCATCCAGTCAAACCGGCCGCTGTCCACGATGCAGCCTCCTACTCCGGCCCCATGGCCGTCCATGTACTTGGTGGTGGAGTGGGTGACAATGTCGCAGCCCCACTCGATGGGCCGGCAGTTTACCGGGGTGGCAAAGGTATTGTCCACAATCAGGGGGACACCATGGGCGTGGGCGGCTTTGGCGAACTTCTCAATGTCCAGCACCGTGAGGGCGGGGTTGGCGATGGTCTCGCCAAAGACCGCCTTGGTGTTGGGCTTGAAGGCGGCGTTCAGCTCCTCCTCGGTACAGTCGGGGGAGACGAAGGTGAAGTCAATGCCCATCTTCCGCATGGTGACGTGGAAGAGATTGTAGGTACCGCCGTAGATGGTGGAGGAGGCCACCACATGATCGCCGCAGTTGGCAATATTGAAAACGGCGTAGAAGTTGGCCGCCTGGCCGGAGGAGGTGAGCATGGCGGCGGTCCCGCCCTCCATGTCGCAGATTTTAGCGGCCACATGGTCGTTGGTGGGGTTCTGGAGCCGGGTGTAGAAGTAACCGCTGGCCTCCAGGTCGAACAGCTTGCCCATGTCCTCGCTGGTGGCATATTTAAAGGTGGTGGACTGGACAATGGGGATCTGCCGGGGCTCGCCGTTGCCGGGCGTGTAGCCCCCCTGGACGCACTTGGTGTTGATTTTATAGTTGCTCATGGAGAACGCCTTCTTTCCTTTGAATAGACCTAAGATTACAGACAAATACAGAATTTGTCAAGTGTTTTTGTGGAGGCCGCCTCTACGAAGGGGTGTCCGCCAGCTCGTCCCGCAGCACCGCCTCCCCGGGGGCCAGCAGCTGATGGCTGCGGTAGCTCACCTTCCGGCCACCGGCGGTGATCTCCACCTCCTCAACCCCCTCCACCTGGGACAGGGTAAGGACAATGGAGTAGTCCGCCAGACTCAGAGACACGTCAGCCAGAGCGCCGTACTGCTCAGACAGGTCCACCAGCAGCACCCCCGGCCGTTCCTCATCCCAGCTCCACCGCTGCATGGCTACCCCTCTGGGGAAAGGGGAGACCAGCCCTGCCTGGTCGGGCCCGGCCAGCAGGGCGGACAGCAGCGCCTCCGGGGTCATCTCACCCTGGTAGGGCTGGGGGGACAGGGCGGGGCCATGGCTCCGCTCCCCTCCGGTGCAGAACCAGAGGACGGGCCCCTCTGCGTGCTCCGTCTCCCCGCCGCAGGCGGCCAGGAGCAGGGTCAGAATCAGAAGCAGAACCCACCGTTTTTTCCTCATTGGCCCCGCCCCCTCTCATCCTCCTCCAGCACATACCGGGGAAAGCCCACGGTAAACAGACTGCCCTCCGGGCTCCGGGGCCGGGCGGTAACCCAGCCGCCGTGGCGGCGCACCGTGTCCCGGACGATGGACAGCCCCAGTCCGGTGCCGCCGGCGGCCCGGGACCGGGCTTTGTCCACCCGGTAGAAGCGGTTGAACACCTTGGGCAGGTCCTCCTCCGGGATACCCACACCGGTGTCCCCCACCTCCAGCAGCACCTGGTCCCCGTCCCGGTACACCGAGACGAACACCTTTCCGCCGTTGTAGTTGTATTTGACGGCGTTTTCCACCAGGTTATAGCAGATTTGAGACAGGTCATCCTCGGTACAAAGGACAGCACAGCCCGGCTTCAGGTGTTTTTCCACTGTGACCCCCGCGGCGTCGGCCACCGGCTGGAGCAGGGCCAATGTCCGCTCCGTCACCCGGGCCACGTCCACTGCCCACTCCTCTCCGGCGGGCAGGCTGTCCAGCCGGGTGAGGGCCAGAAGGTGCTCGGTGATGCGGGTAAGCCGCTCCGCCTCAGAGCCGATGTCCCCCACAAAGTCCCGCACCACGGCCGGGTCCATCTCGTCGGTCTGCAAAATGGAGTCGGCCAGTAGGCGGATGGAGGCCAAGGGGGTTTTCAGCTCGTGGCTGGCGTCGGAGACAAAGCGGCGGCGGACCTCCTCGGTGGTCTGGAGGCGGTCGGTGAGCTGGTTGAACTCTCCGGCCAGCTGGGCCATTTCGTCCCGGCCCACGGGCTGGAGCCGATGGCCGTACTCACCTTCTCCCACAATGCGGATGGCCCGCAGCAGGGCGGCGATGCGGGCGGTGAGCATTTTAGAGAAGAAGGTGGACATAACCACTGTTACCGCCGCGATCACCAGGGAGATGGTGCGCAGATTCTGCTGTAAGCTGTCCAGCAGCTGCCCCTGGGCCCGGTCCACCTCCAGGATGTAGATGGCGCCGATGACCATGCCCCGGTAGACGATGGGCATGGCAGCGGTAGAGGTAAACATCCGGTCCACATACCGGGAGTAAAACACGTCGTTCCCCCGCAGGGCGGACACCACCTCCTGATACAGGGCGTAGCGGTACTCCGCCTCCCCGTTGGAGCTGTCCGCCTCCTCCTCGCCGGGCTGTCTGGTACTGTCGTAGAGGATCAGCCCCGCCGGGTCGGTGACCAGGATGCGGGTGGTGCCCATGCTGTCCAGCATGTTCATCACCCGGGCCACCTGCTCGGCGGACAGGGACTCCAGCTCCATGAGGGCGGAGGCCATCACCGCCGTCTGGCTTTTCAGCGAATCCCGCTTGGAGGTGAACAGCAGCTCCTGAGAGGCCATGAGGGGGTAGGTGTTCAGCAGCACCAGCACCACCGCGAAGATGACAAAGTAGCTCAGGGCGTATTTCACTTGGAGGGAGGCAAAAAAGGGGACCTTATTTTTCTTGTTCATAGCTTGGCCAGATAGTACCCCACACCCCACTTGGTGCGGATAAACTCCGGGCTGGCGGGGTCCAGCTCCAGCTTCTCCCGCAGGCGGCGGACGTGGACGTCCACCGTGCGGTAGTCTCCGATATACTCATAGCCCCACACCACGTTGAGCAGGTTCTCCCGGCTGTATACCCTCCCCGGGTTGCGCAGCAGCAGCTCCATCAGGTCGAACTCCTTGGCAGTGAGCTCCACCGGCGCCCCGTCCCGCCAGGCCGCCCGGGCGGCGGTGTCCAGCCGGATGTGGCCGGCGGTAAGCACCGCCTCCGCCTTTTTCTGCTCCGCCGCCCCGGAGCGGCGCAGCAGAGCCCGCACCCGGGCTTTCAGCTCCAGCAGATTGAAGGGCTTGGTGATGTAGTCGTCGGCTCCGCACTCAAAGCCCATGATCTTGTCGGTGTCCTCCCCCTTGGCCGTCAGCATGATGATGGGCACGTTGGAGAACTCCCGGATGCGCATACAGGCCTGAAGGCCGTCGATCTTGGGCATCATCAGGTCCAGCAGAATCAGGTCAAAACTGCCCTCTCGGGCCAGCTCTACCGCCTGCTCGCCGTCGAACCCCACCTCAACCTGGTAGCCCTCGTGCTCCAGGTTGAACTTGATGCCCTTCACCAGCACCTGTTCGTCGTCTACTACTAATATCTTTGCCATAGTGATGCTCCTTGCTCCGTTTTGTGGGACCCGGCCCCCCTGGCCGGGTCATCCCGTAATGGCCCGCCGAGGGCGGCGGGCCCCGCATTAATATTTTACCCCGCAGTCACATACTCCCGCAGGCCCTCCAAAATACCCGGCCCGATGCCGGACACCTCCGTCAGCCCATCCACACTCGAGAAGGGGCCATGCTCCTCCCGGTAGGCCACAATGTCCCCGGCCCGCTTCTCCCCGATGCCCGGCAGGCGCTGGAGGTCGTATGCGTCCGCCGTGTTGATGTTGATAACCTCCCCCGGCAGGAGGCTGTCCGGATAGACCTCCCCCTCCACGGCCGGCTCGTCGGACACCTCCTCCGCCGGCGGGCGGCGGACTGAGGACACCTGAAAGGGCTCCGGGGCGGTGGTTCGGGCCAGATACCAGGTGCCGCACACCAGGACAAAGGCCGCAAACAGGGCCAGCACCGCCCCCGCGTATCTGGATTTTCCTCCCATATCCCGTGCCCCCTTGCGGTTCTGCCCGCTTTTTGTTATAATCAGTACGGTCGCGGTTATGCCGTAAAATTAAAAAAATCTTAATTGCCTTTTCCCCTCATGTGCGATACACTGGGGTACGCACCTCATTATAACATACATATGGAGATTTTCCTATGAAAAAATATCCTTTTCTTTCCCTGATCCTTTTGTTTGCCTTGTCCATGTCTCTACTGCCCGCCTCCGCCGTCGTTCCGGGGCAGGAGGACCTGGACCTGTTCTGCACCCACGCCGTCCTTCTGGACGCCAACCACGGCGAAATCCTATACGATATGAGGGCCACCGAAAAGGCCTATCCCGCCAGCATTACCAAAATTATGACCGCCCTGCTGGTGCTGGAGGCCATCGAGTATGGCCAGCTCTCCCTGGACACCCCCATCACCGCCGGGGAAACCCGGATGCAGGGAGTCACCCAGTCCTACGTCAACGCCAATCTCAAGCTGGGAGAGGTGCTCACTGTGGAGGAGCTGCTCTACCTGACGCTTATCCCCTCCTACGCCGACGCCTGCAACGTGCTGGCTGTGGCTGTGGACGGCACCATCGAGGACTTTGTGGACCATATGAACCGGAAGGCCTCCGAGCTGGGCTGCCAGAACACCCACTTTACCAACCCGGTGGGCATCCACAACGAAAACCACTACTCTACCGCCTACGATCTGGCCCTGATTCTGAAGGCCGCCCTGGAGTACGACACTTACCTTGAAATCTCCAAGGTCCCCAAATACACCCTCCACGCCACCGACATGTCCGGTCCCCGGGAGATGTACAACACCAACGCCCTGGTCTCCACATGGCGGTACAGCGGATACATCTATGAAAAGTGCATCGCCGGCAAGACGGGCAACACCGACGAGGCGGGCCGGTGCCTGGCCGCCGCCGCCGAGGACGGGGACGAGGTGCTCATCTCCGTGATCTTGGGTTCCGGACCTATGGAGGTCCCCGGCGACACCGAGTTGCGCCAGGGCCAGTTCCGGGAGAGCAAGCGACTGCTTGAATATGGCTTTAACAACTTCCAGCGGGTGACCATCACCAAGGACAGCGAGCCGGTGGAGACGGTGAAGGTCACCATGTCCCGCCAGGCCGACGAGGTGAACGTGAAGCCCCAGGGCTCCATCACCCGCACTCTGCCCAAGTCCATGGACCTGAACGACATCGAGACCAAGATCACCCTTTACGCCAAGGAGGTGGAGGCCCCGGTGGAGGCCGGACAGGTGATGGGCATTATGACCCTCTCCTACAACGGAGAGGTCTATGGCCAGCTGGACCTGGTGGCCGTCACCTCGGTGGAGCGGTCGGAACTGTTGTATAAGAAGCAGCAGTTTTTCCAGTTCTTCCAGAACGAGGGGGTGCGCATCATCCTGGCTGTGGTGCTGTTCCTGACCGCCATTGTGATCCTTAAACTTACCGTTTTCCGCCGCAAGCGCCGCCCCAAGGCGGGGGCCGCCGCCCGGCGGGGAAACTACAAGGGCACCCGGATGTGAAAAAAGAGGGGATGCGTGAAACGCTGCATTGTCCTCAGCGGGATCATGGACAACTTTCCTGTTTTACAAATAAGCACTGATTGCACGAAAATGTACAACTTTCTGCCTGGAATACATATTGCCATTTTTGTGCCCCAAGATCAGGAAGGAATTTAAACGTCGCAGAAGTAAAGACACCCCCTGAAATCTTGGCCTCCCCCTGATAGGGGTATCTACGACTCGAGAAAGCACCCCGGCAGGAATCACGCTGAAATTTCCTGCCGGGGGCTTTCCTTGTCCTGCGGAATATCCCCGCCAATGAAGCCATATTCTAATCATAAACCTGCGAAAATGTAAGCTCCTTGTTATGGAAAGCTTTCCATAACAAGGATAATGAATAGAAAATCAAACGTACTTGTCCATCTTGTGTTCCTCCCGTGCTTAGCCGAAGTACCGCTCCAGCAGGCCCATGAACGCCTTGCCGTGGCGGGCCTCGTCGCGGGCCATCTCGTGCACGGTGTCGTGGATGGCGTCCAGGCCCAGCTCCTTGGCCTTCTTGGCGATGGCGACCTTGCCGGCGGTGGCACCGTTCTCGGCCTCCACACGCATCTCCAGGTTCTTCTTGGTGGAGTCGGTGACCACCTCGCCCAGCAGCTCGGCGAACTTGGCGGCGTGCTCGGCCTCTTCAAAAGCGGCCTTCTCCCAGTACAGGGTTGCCACACTTGGCACTTTTCCCCTTGTGGATATTGGCTTTTTGCCACAAAAAAATCCACAACGGAGGGGTTACAGTGGCAAAGAACGACACGGGCGTTTACCAGCTCCCCAACAAAAATTGGGGCTTTCGCTATGTGCTGATGGTAAACGGCGAACGGAAAGAGGCGCGAAAAACAAAGGATGAATTTGGCGCACCATTCAAAACAAAGCGGGAGGCAATCAAGGCGCGGCAAGCTGCTATTGAAGCGGAACAAAATTCCCGGAGGCCAAAACCCACGGTCAGAAAAACTTTTGCGGAGGTTTATCAAGAGTATTGCGAAAAGGGGCGGAGCGGCAAAGCCTACAATACCATCCGCAAGCAAGAAAGTCTGTGGGTCAATCACCTGTGCGCCGCTTTTGGGAAACGGTACATTGATGAAATCAGCGCGGCGGAGGTTGTAGACAGCTGCTGCGTACTCCTGGCAAGGCGGGGGACTTCCAGGGTGATAATACTATCCCCGGCCTGGGCCTGTTCCAGCATGGCCCGTTGCTGGCTCTTGATTTTGCTGTCCCCGTGTTCGTACTCCAAAAATATCTGTTCCGCTCCCGCCGCTTTCAATTCGCGGACTTGTCTGTTTATGTCCTGTTTGCTCTCATTGGTGGAGCAACGCGCATATCCGTATATCATATTATATCCCCCTTTATGGGGGCGGGGATTGCTCCCCGCCCTGTGTATGTTACCCGGCAACTACCATTTGCACGTCACAGTCCAAACAGGCGATATTGACCGATTTCGTTGCCCGGACGGAATTTCCGCAACAGGGGCAAATATACTTTCGCGTGCTGGACGGTCGGCGCGGCCCGGTCGTTCCTGTGCCGCTGTGCGTTCCTGTCCCTGTCACTTGAAAACCGCCGTATTCGTTTCGGTTAATCAGAATATCGGTCAGGCCGTTTTCAAGGATGAAGTCTAACAGGGCTTCACCGGGGGCGGTATGCGACCAGCCGTATTTGTCGCTGTGGGTGACGGTCAGGCCGTGGGCCTCGGCTGCTGCCTTAAAGCGTTTGTTGTGGTAGGTGTTCCCCCGGCTGCAATCCTGTACCCCGTTTTCGTAATTGAAATAGTGTACCATTTCATGTAACAGGGTGGCGGCTACTTCCTCGATGGGCCGCGCCAGCGTTCCCGCGCCGATGTTGATTTCATGCGTATCGCCAACAGCGGAAACCCATGTGTTGTCCCTCAAAGAGAAATGACCGTATGCGCGGGGCGTGGACTGAATGGTGATAGTAGGTCTTGAAAGTGTACCTTCAAAAAATTCGGCGTTCAGCATGTCGAACATTTTATTCAAATACCCGGCAACTCGATTATAGCTTGTCAACTGTTTCATTTCTGATTTTCTCCTTTATATCTTGATTTTGTGGAGAGGGCAAGCTATAATGTTCTTGCCCTCTCCTTGACGGTTTGGGTATGGCCTCTTGCCTGTTGCTTTGGTCGGCTGTCAGGCAAGGGCCTTTTCTCATGCGCTGATGGTAAAGCGGCGGCTGGAAACGGGCTTGGTGTAGGCTTTGTAAACGTCCGGCATAACCTTTTTGAAAGATGTGGTATCGAACCTGTTGGAAATGATGGAAGTCCAGCGGACGATATACTGTCCAGCGGTCAATTCCTCGGTGTCGCGCTCCATCATTTCGGCCTTGATAGCGTCCCGGATGGCTTCGGCCTCGGCTTTGGCTTCTTCAATGACGCTTTCCCATTCGTTCAGGGCTTCGATTTTGGCTACCAGTTCATTTCTGCTCATTGTTCAAATCTCCTTTTGTTTTATTGGGGTGTTCCCCTTAACTGATTATCATTTTACACTATTTCCTGTGTAAATGCAATTCGCAATTTACACAAAATTCTGTGTAAATCTTTGATGATATTTTACATTGATTTCTGTGTAAATCTGTGCTACAATAGGGACAATGGAAAAGGGCCGCAATTTTTCAGCGGCCCCGGATGGGAGGAAATACAATGGGTATCAAATACAAGATTGACATTATCGCCGCTTTGAAAGAGGCGGGGTACAATACCAGCACCTTGCGAAAAGATAAATTGCTGTCGGAGGGCGTGATACAGGCCCTTAGAGAAAGCAAGTACATTTCTTTGCAGAATGTTTCCAAAATCTGTGAGCTGCTGGACTGTCAGCCGGGGGACTTGCTGGAATATGTCAAAGAGGGGTAGTGTTCACGAAAAGGCCGTTTTGTTTTCATGAACAAAATCACCCCTAATACCGGGAATATTTACCCTGTTTCCGCCCCTGTGCAAGTGTTCACGAAACCATCTGTTTTATTGAACAGGTTCCGCGCCGCTGCGCGGCCTGTCGGAATGGAGGATTGCCCCCATGTTTCCAGATACAGACTTACCCCTTGCCCTTATCATGGAAGAAATTCTTGGATGGGAAAAGAAAGAAGATAGCGACAAGGAAAAAGAAGATGCTGCAAGTTAGCAGTATCTTTCTACAAGAAATAAGAAGTCGGCGGGAGATTGTTACATCTCCACCGACTTCTAAACTTTATTCAAACAAAAATCCTCATACCGAGCGGGTGTCAAGGTTTCCGGTTCACTTCGATTTTTTGTTTCTCTTGTTTACTGCGTCCTGTATCGACTTCTCTAATTTTTCGGCTATCTGCTGCCCGTACCTCTCAAAATCTACGCTGGGGGCCTGTCCGCGCTGCAATCTATACAAGTAATAGCTTGTCTCCTGTATCAACTGTTTATTGTCTCTGTTCCTGGCCTAATACGCCAGAATGGGGGCTATTTCGTTTAACATGGCTGCGCCTCCTTTCTCCAAATGGGTTAATATCTATGTAAACAGGCGGCAGCTCTCTGGGACTCTGCCTCACCTGGAATTGTCATACACATTTATTTTTGAATGGTGTATTTCAAGTTTCTGCTGGGCCATCTTCACTGTGTCCGATAGCAACTAAAATCTTAATAATATGTTGCTATCGGGCGTAGTGAAGATGTTGCAGATTTACACGGAATTTACCGCATAGATTCCTTTTTGTACTCTTGCAATAGTCTTGCTGGCTACAAGTCTGGTTATAGAATTGGGGTTCGTGTACCCCCATCCTTTTAGCTGGGCCGTGGTGATTTTGTCCCCCGGCTTCAATGTTCCGCCTGTGGCGGTGGTGAACCTTTCCCTAATTCGCTCAATGCCCTTGTCCTTGTTATTGGCTCTGTTGTATTCTGCCATTTCACCGGGGTTTCTCAAATTCCTATTCTCTGGATATTCTAAATTCTCGCTGTCGTATTCAATCGTAAAGCTATAATCTTTATCTGG
>Ga0137308_100630_pt1 | contig 51963 bp, 37 predicted proteins | sample Inofrocosms_June_FD_97181 | JGI IMG/M metagenome (GOLD analysis project Ga0137308, IMG submission 97181) | Mouse cecal microbial communities from Vienna, Austria - N-Acetylneuraminic and N-Acetylglucosamine D2O microcosms_June | ecosystem: Host-associated > Mammals > Digestive system > Large...
ATGTAGTTGCGATAGGGGATCATGAGTTGGATATTCCAATGATCGAAACGGCAGGGATTGGAATCGCAATGGGAAATGCAATACAGGCGCTGAAAGAAAAAGCGGATTATGTCACTTTGACGAATAATGAAGCCGGAGTGGCGCATGCGCTGGATGACTATTGTACCTTCTGAACTTTCTGCTTTAGAAACCGGGATGCTTTTGAGAAACTATGCAAAACAACAAAATAATCAAAACAAATACAAAAGAGCCACAGCATATCCAACCTAGGGTTAATATGTAAAGGGTGGTTTCTGCCACTAAATACATATGACTGCGGCACATATCGATTGTTCTCAGATATAGATTTTGAAATGGCAAGAAAAAATATGGGCAGAATTAGGATAGAAACTGTTGAGGATATGCAGAACCTAATTGTTTCCATGATAAATTTGCAGGCGATTGGTGGGGAAATTTAGCATATGAAAAATTCATATGAATTTCATTGTAAATGTGGAAATCATTTTGTATAATTAAAATGTAGCAGGAGCAGGCTATATCGCATATTCTGTCACAGATTTTAAGAAACCGAGGTGATAAAGTGCAGGACGAACCCAAACAGCCACAGGAAGTCAAGGCAAAGCGCACTGCCAAAAACAGTGTATTTTTAGACCTTTTCCAAGATAAAAAGAATTTGCTGAAACTGTATAAGGCATTGCACCCAGAGGATACAGACGCAACAGAGGATAAACTGGATATTGTTACGATAGACAATGTGCTAACCGATAATCTGTATAATGATTTGGGTATCATGGTAAGTGGTAATAAATTGCTTTTGCTTTTAGAAGCACAATCTTCATGGACAGTAAATATTTTAATTAGAATACTGCTCTATTTAGCACAGAGTTACCATGAATATTTCGAGAGGACATCGCAAAGTCTGTATAAGAGTAAAAAAGTTAAAATGCCAAAACCCGAATTGTATATCATCTATACGGGCAATAAAGGCAGGAAACCCGATATAATATCATTGTCAAAAGAATTTTTTGACGGAGCGGATATTGATATTGAGATAAAAGCCAAAGTCATATATGAAAGCAACAAGGATAATATAATCAATGAGTACATTATTTTCTGCAAAATTTTTAATGAACAGGTAAAAGCGCATGGAATGACGAAACGGGCAGTTACAGAAACGATCCGTATCTGCAAGGACAGAAATATCCTCAAACAATATTTAAGCAGTAAGGAAGTGGAGGTAGTAACGATTATGATGAGTTTATTTGATGATGAGCAGATTATGAGAACCTATGCGAAAGACATTGAAAAAGAAACGGAAAGAAAAACAGCCGAACAAATGATAAGAAAGGGGAAAATGACACTTGAAGAAATTGCGGATTGTGTATCTTCTCTGTCATTTGACGAATTAAAAGAACTTGAAGCCGAGGTTATGCAGTTAGCGTAATCAATCATATCAATCAAAATCAAATATGGTAACAGCGTTAGGGCATATAGAAACTGAAAAAACTATATGCTCTATTTTTTTGCCATTAAGGAGGAACAATGGGCGACAACATTCAGACCAACACCACAGGGCGATTAACGCCCTGTTTATAACAGAAGATTGACAAGACAAGATATTTAGTCGAGGTACATTTTTCTGATACGAGTACCCAAAGCGTAAAGGATAAGTTAAAGCGTGTCATTCTCCATGATTTAGAGCATGGGAAACAGGGCAGACCAAGAAAAAGTGATGAAAAATGATGAATATGTCCTTGACAAGTAGCAACAGGGGAAGCGGACCTTGTCCACTTTGTTGATGAGAAAAGACCAGTGGCATAACCACTGGTCTTTCCTATGAGGGGAGTATAAATAATTAATAAGGGGTATAACTTGTGTAAATCGGATTTCTGAAGGTGAAATCCTCTTTACAAGTAGAACTATACCATAGCTTGTCGAAAAATGCAAGAGAAAAATGAAAAAAATCGAAAAAAATTTTTTGAATAAAAAAAGCACTTTTTTCAGATACTAACAACGCATAAAAAATTTAGGAGGAAATTATCATGGCAAAAAACAGCGATATGCAGAATAAGGGAACAAATTCTTATGAAAACAGCAGCAAGAATGCAAATTCTCAGAACAATGCGAGAAATGCATCTTCCCAGAATAACGCGAGAAATGCATCCTCTCAGAACAATGCGAGAAATGCATCCTCTCAGAACAATGCAAGAAATGCATCTTCTCAGAATGGGACAAACAGCTACGCTAAGAATACCAATGCACAGAACGGTACCAATGCAAGCGGCTCTGACTGCCATCGTTCCTAAGAGAGGTAATTAGGTACAGAAAAACTGAATACTGCATAATATAATGTAGAAACAGATTATCGAAGACACATTCGGTGATCTGTTTCTGCATGTTAGAGAGGTGATTCTATGGAATTTCAGACAATCAGTATCCGAGAATTCAACGAATACCGCAAGCGTCCGGATGCATGGGTCATTGATTTGCGCAGTAAGGAAGAGTTTGAGGAAGTTCATGTGGAGGGAGCGAGAAATATTCCCTTCGAGGACTTAAAGATGTACCGGAAATATCTTCCCAAGGATAAATTATATATTCTATATTGTGACAGAGGCTCCAGCAGCTTGATGGCGGCCAGGGATCTCAGCAGAGAGGGTTATCGCACCGTGACAGTGGTAGGCGGATTTCAGGCGGTAGTCCAAAACAGGCAGAAGCATACTTCTTCTCAGCAGAGTGCAGCCGTTGATAAAAATGTTGACAGCCGGGAACCAAGAAGATAATATAGAATTATCACAATTTGTCATGGAGAGGCCGGATGAAATTATATGAATTGATAGCCCCCTGCCATTTTGGGCTAGAGGCGGTACTGAAAAGAGAAATATATGAACTTGGATATGAGATTACAAAGGTAGAGGATGGAAGAGTGACCTTTGAGGGAGATGCGGAGGCAATTTGCCGCGCCAATATCTTTCTGCGCACAGCAGAGCGTGTCCTGTTGAAGACGGGGCAGTTTCATGCGGAATCGTTTGAGGATCTGTTTCAAGGGATTAAGAAGCTCCCCTGGGAAGAGTTTATCCCAGCAGATGGGAAGTTCTGGGTGGCGAAGGCGTCTTCCATCAAAAGCAAACTATTTTCTCCTTCTGATATCCAGTCTGTTACGAAGAAGGCGATAGTGGAACGTATGAAAGAGTGCTATCATCAGCAGTGGTTTGCGGAGGATGGGGCTTCTTACCCACTGCGCCTTTTTCTGATGAAAGACGAAGTGGTGGCGGCTCTTGATACCTCCGGAGATTCCCTGCATAAGAGAGGGTATCGGATTTTATCAGGCAAGGCGCCGATAACAGAGACTTTGGCGGCGTCTTTGATTATGCTAACACCGTGGAGGCGCGATCGGATTCTGGTAGATCCCTTTTGCGGAAGCGGTACGTTTCCCATAGAGGCGGCGATGCTTGCGTCCAATACAGCTCCGGGCATGAACCGCAGTTTTACGGCTCAGAGATGGACAAACCTTATAGAGCAGAAATTATGGGAGGAGACTGTGGAAGAGGCCAGAGAGCTTGTGGATTTAAATATTTCCGTGGATATCCAGGGGTATGATATTGACGGGGAAATTGTAAAGGTTGCCAGGGACAATGCCAGGCGCGCGGGCGTAGAGCATTTGATTCACTTTCAACAGCGGCCGGTTTCGGCGTTGAACCATCCCAAGAAATATGGTTTTCTTATCAGCAATCCGCCTTATGGCGAGAGGATGGAGGAGCGTGACGCTCTTCCGTCTTTGTACCGCGAAATTGGCGAGGCGATGGCCCGCCTGGACAGCTGGTCGGCTTACTTGATTACTGCCTATGAAGATGCGGAACGCTGCATCGGCAAAAAGGCGGACAAGAACCGCAAAATTTACAATGGCATGATGAAAACTTATTATTATCAGTTTTTAGGCCCCAAACCGCCTAGAAAGCCGCGTTCACAGGATGCGCAGGCGAAAGGCGGCGCAGCCGGGGACAATAGTACAACATACAACTCTTAGAAAGGGATTTTCGTGCGATATTCAAAAAAATACATAGCAATGGCGGCTTTGCTTTTTCTTGCTCTGGCGATTAAGTTTTCCAGCATTGACGCAAAAACTCAGGAGATAGAGGAATTCCGGGGCGCCTGGCTGGAGCAAAAAATATGGAATCCGATGATTGCTGAGACGGTCAACAATAAACCGTTGTCCGTACTGGTGGGAAACAAAGAATTGACGAGTGAGAAAGACGGCGTTTATATGGATGATAACTTAAATATCATGGTGCCGGTTTCCATGCTGGGGGAGAGCTTCAATTGCGGCTCCCATATTTATGACGAGAAAAAACTGGTTTTGGAAAAACGTTCAGATGTAATTACCTTCCAGTTAAATGAGGACAACTTTACAGTAAATAAGCACGAAGAGGAGTTACAATCTCCTATGTTGTGCAGGAATGGGGATTATTACGTGCCCGTGCAGGCTGTTGCCGAGAAGCTCCGTTTTGATTATAACTGGGATATTGAGAAAAACCAGGGAGTAGCGGTCAATAAGGCCGAGGAGAGCAGTATACTGCCGCCGCAGTATGATTTAAGGGACAGGCAGCGTACGCCTCAAGTTAAAAACCAAGGCCCTTACGGAACATGCTGGGCTTTTGCGGCGCTTGCAGCCATGGAGTCTGCGTTGTTGCCGGAGGAAGTACAGGAATTTTCCCCAGACCATATGTCGATACAGAATAGCTTTGTGTTGGAACAGGCTGCCGGCGGCGAATATACAATGGGTATGGCCTATCTCGCATCCTGGCAGGGACCGGTATTTGAGAAGGATGATCCCTATGGGGATGGGGAATCACGGGACGGTTTGCAGGCGGTAAAGCATGTGCAGGAAATCCAGCTTATTGAGGGCAAGGATTATGAAAAGGTAAAAGAATTTGTTTTCAAGTATGGCGGCGTACAGACCGCGATATACAGTGCGTTGACGAACGCCCAATCGTATTCTCCCTATTATAATCAGGAAAAATCTGCATATTGTTATATAGGCGCTGAGAAACCAAACCATGAAATCATGATTATCGGATGGGATGATAATTATCCCAGGGAGAATTTTAACACAGAGGTGGAGGGCGACGGGGCTTTCCTCTGCCAGAACAGCTGGGGGAGTGATTTTGGCGACGGGGGCTTTTTCTATGTGTCTTATTACGATGTGAATATCGGTATTCACAACGTCGCGTATACGGGAATTGAGGAGGCGGACAATTATGACAGGATTTACCAGTCGGATTTGTGCGGCTGGGTAGGGCAGCTTGGGTATAATATGGATAGTATTTATGGGGCAAATGTCTTTACAGCGAAGTCACGCGAGAAATTAAAGGCAGCGGGTTTCTATGCCACCGGTAAGGAGACGTCCTATGAAATTTTTATTGTACGGGATTTTAAAGATAAGGATTCTTTACAAAAACGTGAAAAGGTTGCAGAGGGAAATGTTGCCAATGCCGGTTATTATACCGTTAAGTTTGACAAGGATATTCTGGTAGAAAAAGGTAATAAATATGCAATTGTTCTTCATATTACCACGCCAGGTTCCGTGCATCCCTTGGCGATTGAATATATGGCGGATGAGATGACAGCCAACGTGGATTTGAAAGATGGGGAGGGGTATATCAGCATCGGCGGCAATCACTGGGAGAATACGGAGAAGAACCAGAAATGCAATCTCTGTATTAAAGCGTACAGCGCTTCTGCGCAGCACAGATAATTTATACCAAGTATTGTGTATTTGTGGGCGGGAAAGTGCGAAAGAGTTGAAAAGTTACTAAGAGGAGAGACATGGAGAGTAAGATACTAAAAATTTCATCGCTGTGTTTGGCATTGACAATCGCTGTGAGCGCAGCATTTATGTATTATACTGACACATATGGGCAGGAGGTGCAAAATCAACAGCAGAATCAGCAGATGTCCGGCTTGCAGATGCTTGAATATAATACGGAGCAGGCGGAAGAGACGGACGAGGCGGAGTTTGAACAGCAGCTTTGTATTGAACTGCCCGAGGGTATGGGAATGGAGGAGGTATTGATTGAGAATGACTATGTCAAACAATTGATAACCGTTCAGATACCCGAAGTCGCAAATGATTATTTTGTAGAACATCCGCTGTTGGGCAGGAGTAATCATATCAATGATCTTTATATGGCGGATGGGCGGATAGAGATTACCATGGACGCCGTCTATGAACCGCAGTGCACAGTGGAGGATGGACGTCTGTACCTAGATTTCCTGCGGCCGCAGGATATTTATGACAAGGTCATAGCGATTGACGCCGGACATGGCGGCGGAGCCCCTGGAGCTATCAAGCAGGGGATCATGGAGAAGGACATTAACCTTGCCATTGTCAGAGAGTTAAAAGAGCTTTTAGATAAAAATGACAGGAATATTGGCGTCTACTATACCAGGACGGAGGATGTCAACCCCACGTTTGAGCAGCGGGCGCAGCTTGGCGGCAAGGCGGGGGCTAATTTATTTATCAGCGTGCACAGCAATTCCACGGTGGATGGACTGATGTCAGGGTACAATGGAACGGAAGTTATGTATGACGAGCTGAAAAGCGAGGAAGGTTTCAGCAGCAAACGTCTGGCGCAGATCTGCCTGGAGGAGATCACTGCATCTATGGGCAGTAAGGATAACGGCGTGACGTACGGCAACAGCATTTACATTATCCGTAACAGCGAGGTCCCGGTGGCATTAATTGAAGTTGGATTTATGACAAATCAAGAAGAATTAGATAACCTGACGTCTCCAGGGTATCAGAAAAGGGCGGCGCAAGGAATTTACGATGCCATTGTGCGCGCGCTGGATGAAGGGTTTTAAGATTTCTGAACGTACAATAAGAAAGGAAATTACAGATGAAAAAAGTGATATTTGCAACAGGAAATCAGGACAAAATGGGGGAAATTCGCAGCATTCTCTGTGATTGGGATATGGAAATACAATCTATGCGGGAGGCCGGCATTGATCTCAAGATTGTCGAAGATGGGAAGAGCTTTGAGGAGAATGCAAGCATTAAGGCCAATGCTGTTGCAGCGCAGCTTGAGGAAGAGGGTGTGGTTGTGTTTGCCGACGATTCCGGTTTGGAGATAGATTACCTGGGCAAAGAACCAGGAATTTACTCAGCGAGGTATCTGGGAGAAGATACGCCCTATAAAATTAAAAATCAAAAGATTCTCGAACGTATGGAGGGAGTACCCAAAGAAAAGCGTACGGCGCGGTTTGTATGCGCCATTGCCGCGGCGGATAAACATGGGGAAATCTGTGTTACCAGAGGGACAATTGAGGGCTATATTGGCTGGGAGCCGTCTGGGGCCAATGGTTTTGGTTATGATCCTATTTTCTATCTGGACGAGTACGGCTGTTCCACAGCGGAATTGTCGCCGGAACTGAAAAATCAGTTGAGCCACAGAGGCAAGGCGCTCTCTGCTATGAGGCGGAAATTGGAATCATTGGCGGTATAGCTAGGGATGTAAGCGGCTTAAAGGTTAGGGGTGATGTTATGAGAATATTGATTATAAGCGATACACATGGAAGGCATGGCAACTTGACGGAAATCTTAGAGCGTGAGCCGAATATAGACTTGCTGATACACCTTGGAGATGTGGAGGGCGGCGAGGAATACATAAACGAGCTGGCAAAGTGCCCGGTGGAGATTGTTGCCGGCAATAATGATTTTTTTTCTGATTTGGAAAGAGAGAAAGAAATTGAGATAGGAAAATATAAGGCGCTGATTACCCATGGGCATTACTATTATGTGGCTATGGGCATTGAAGATTTGCGCAAGGAGGCGCTGGGGCGCGGCATGGATATTGCAATGTTTGGGCATACCCACAGGCCGTTTTTAGATTATAGTAAGGGGATTACTATGCTGAATCCGGGGAGCGTGTCTTATCCAAGGCAGGATGGACACAGGCCCTCATATGCGCTGATGGAGATTGACAGCAGCGGTGAAGCGCACTTTATTATAAAATATTTAAAATAAATAAAAAAGTTGTTGACATTTCGACAAGTATCACATATAATATAGCTTGCGTCATGAGGAATCGTGATTCGGTCCTCGGGGTGTGGCTCAGCTTGGCTAGAGCGCCTGGTTTGGGACCAGGAGGTCGCAGGTTCGAATCCTGTCACCCCGATGATGTTATATGCGGGTGTAGTTCAATGGTAGAACACTAGCCTTCCAAGCTAGATACGTGGGTTCGATTCCCATCACCCGCTGTTATGTGTTCGTAGCTCAGTTGGATAGAGCAACGGCCTTCTAAGCCGTGGGTCGGGGGTTCGAATCCCTTCGAGCACGTTTTCTCTGTATAGAGAATGAATTCAGGGTTTTCCCTGAAACATGGTGGGTATAGCGCAGTTGGTTAGCGCGCCAGATTGTGGCTCTGGAGGCCCAGGGTTCGAATCCCTGTATCCACCTTTTGCGATGGACTAAGGATGGACCTCGTAGTTGGGAATTTGGTCTAAGCATCACCGCACATGAGTATTGGGCTATCGCCAAGCGGTAAGGCACAGGACTTTGACTCCTGCATTCGCTGGTTCGAATCCAGCTAGCCCAGTTGTATATGGGGTATTAGCTCAGTTGGCAGAGCACTTGACTTTTAATCAAGTTGTCCGGGGTTCGAATCCCCGATGCCTCATGATAGTAAAATAGCGGAAAGCCAGTATAATCAAGGCTTTTCCGCTATTTTTATTTCGATTATGGAATTGTCTTCCGCCGCATTTTGTGACAGGCGCTTTTGGCAAAGAATCATTAATTTACGAACAGTTACGCAAATTTACAAAATAAGGAAATATAAAGTCTGCTGCCATTGTCAAATTATTTATTGTATGGTATTCTAAAAACTGGAAGGGAATAAAATAAATCTTTTCCCAGAGAGGGAAGAAAGGAAGAGGTATAGTTTATGAAGAAGATTTATTACTTATTGGCAGGTATGATGATGGTATTATCTGTCTGCCTTATGCCGGAGAAGGCTTTGGCGGCGGAGGCAATCAAGGTAACGCCGGTTGCTGATATTACGGATGTACAGACCGTTAGCTCAACCAATTATGAGGTGGGCACCGGAGCCTATAGCAAGAAAGTGCAGTTTACGCTGGCGAAGCCGTCTTATGTTTATGTGTCGGCATACTCTACGGTTCAGTATACGTATTATGACAATCTTGGCAATATTCGTCATTTTGCCGTTTATTCTGATGCGAACTGCTCAAATCTTGTAAACAATGATGTGGATCAAGAAATTTATGGGGACCATAAGGTAAGTAAATATTTATGTCTGGATGCAGGAACTTATTGGATCAATTTCGGTAAAGAAAGCACAGATGACAGGATAGACGAGTCGTCAGGACAAGTCCGGCTCTCTGTTGCTGCGCAGAGCGTGAATTTAACGGCAACCAAGAACGGTTCCAGGGCAAGGGCAAAAGCGATTACGGCAGACAAGACCGTTACCGGTTTTCTCAGCAGCTCTACAAGGACGAGTTGGTTTAAGTTTACAGTAGCAGAAGGGACGGCGGCAAGGGTATCGGCATCCTTAGAGAATCCTATGGGCGTCAGCAGTTTTCCATTAAGTACGACCGGAGTGACCGTATACAAGTCGACAAACAAGCTCATTACCTATTTTAATCTGACGGATCAGACTTATTATCAGACAGCGGCGTCTTCAGACATGACGCTTTCCGCAGGCACCTATTACATTGCAGTTACCGGCAACGAGTCTTATGGCGGCAACAGCTGGGAGGATAAAGATAAGCTATCGAAAAATAAGAATCGAAATATGGGCAAGCTGAACCTGAGAATTTCCACTATGAAGAGGCCGGGGCTCTCTAAACTTTCCAATGCAAAAGGCAAAAAAATCCAGGTTACGTTTAAACCGGTTGCCGGCGCTAAGGGCTACGAGGTACAGTATTCTACAGACAGCAAGTTCAGGAAGGGAAATAAGGTAGTAAAAGTAAACGGCGGCAAAGCTAAGAAAGCAACCATCAGCAAACTTACAAAGAAGAAAACGTATTACGTTCGTGTCAGAGCATTCCGCACAGAGGATGGAAGGAATCTTACGAGCGGGTGGAGCGCACCTAAGAAAGTAAAAGTTAATAAATAATCATGACATTTCAGGATTTGAAGATACAGATATAGTGAAAAGTTCCCGGAAAGTATAATCCGGGAACTTTTTGACGTATTGCGACAGAGCCTATGGCATATCACTCATTAGAAAAATCCATTTTTAAAGAGAAAGGATGTCGCCGACACCGCAGCCTAAGCAATTGCAGATTTTTTCTAAAGTGTCAAAACTAATCCGCGTTGTTCGTCCATGGTTTAAATTGCGTAGTGTATTGAGGGAAATTCCAGTATCTTTGGCAAGTTGGTTTTGTGATACGCCCTTTTCATCAAGCATTTGGTTCAGCATAATTTTCATAACAATAAGCACCTCATTTCTCTTAATACCATAAATGTTTTCCACGGGCAGCGAATCCTATGCATGAAAAATAAAAGAAAGTTATACAACTTTTATTTTTGTTATGGTATAATGTGGCATGAGGAGGGACCCTGATGCCTATTACAGGGTACTTGGAGACTATTGGCTTAGAGTAGGGAGGGCGTAAGTTGAGAAAAATTGCATTACTGATGGATGGATGGAAAAGATACTTTACTTTTGCATGGCCCGCCGGAATCCTACAGCGGATTCACGAGACAGAGGAGGAAGTAAGCCTCTATATTTTTGACAGTTCCGGGAATTGGAGCCACGATGAAAAATACAACGAAGGAGAATATAATATTTTCCGCCTGCCCAATCTGAGTGAATTTGATGGGATTATTCTGGATTTGACGAATGTTGAAGTGAAATCTGTGATAGAGGAAGTGGTGGAAAAGGCAGAACATGCAGGTGTGCCGGTAATTTCCATTGGCAAGGAGCTCAGTGATTTCTATTATGTAGGGCTTAACAATAAAAGCGCTATAGCAGGGATGGTCGAACATCTGACCAAAGAGCATAACTGCCGGACCTTTTGGTTTATCATGGGTTCTGAGGATAATTATGAGAATATGCGGCGTGTCGAGGGCATCCAAGAATATTTGGACGAACAGGGGATTGCCTGGGAGGAAGCAGATTTCTATTTTGGAAATTATGAGTTTCAATGCGGCGTCAATGGATTTCGGCATTTTTTAGAGAGTGGCAGAAAGCTGCCCGATGCGATTGTCTGTGCCAATGATAATATCGCTGTAGGCGTTTGCGAGGAGGCCGCCAAGGCAGGCTGCCATGCACCGGGGGATTTTTTGATTACAGGATTTGATAACTTTGATAAGGCTGCATTTTACACGCCTCAGATTACGACCGTCAGCCATGTGCGGGAGGAGGCCGGTTATCTCTGTGCACAATTATTGCTTGATATTTGGAATGGAGAGAAGCCGTCCAGGTTCCACTATACAGACGTGGAGTATAAATTTTGGGAGAGCTGCGGCTGTAATGCGGATTACAACCGCCAGGACAGGCAGTATTTGAAAGGTCAGATTATTTATCAGATTGAGACGGATGGATTTCTGGAAGATATCATTTCCCTGGAATACGAGCTTTTGAAATGCAGTGCCTTTTCCCAGATGATGAACTGCGTGCTCAAATGTCTGCCTTCCATGAAGTGCGACGCCATGTACCTGGTAATGGACCCTGAAATGAATGAGTTTAAGAACCGGGCGGAGAGCACAGAGGTATTTATGGTGGAAAAGGAAGATTATTGTGTTCACGGTTATCCGGAAAAGATGGTGATGGAATTCTCCTACGAAGACCCGGAAGTTATAGATAAATTAAAACTGCGGCCGGGACAGATGCAGGTGCGGGAACTTGAAGGTATTTTTCCGGTTTTCGATTGTGAGGAAGCCGGGGCTAATTTTCTGTTTCTGCCATTACATTTCAGGCAGTGGACGATTGGATATATTGCAATTCGCAACGGGGTATATTTAATGGAGCGGCAATATTTGCATCATATTCTCGGAGCGTTGCTGAAGGCTATGGAGAATCTCAACCGGCATGAGAAGTTAGAGTGTATGAATGAGCGGTTATCCAATCTTTATGTGCGCGATACGCTGACTGGCATGTATAACCGTATGGGCTACCGCAAATTTGCGGGAACATTATTTGAGGATAAGCGCAGGGCCAATAATCTGCTGATTCTGTTTATTGATCTGGATCGCTTAAAGTATATTAATGACAATTTGGGACACGATATGGGCGATCTTGCCATCCGGGCGGTGGCCGACGCCATCAAAAGTACGCTTAATGATGAGGGGATTCCGGTGCGTTTGGGGGGAGATGAGTTTCTTGTTATCTGCGAGGAAATATCTGAACAAGAGATTGCGGCTATGATCCAGAATATTCGTAATAAAGTTGAACGAACAGGGAATCAGGTGGGGCTTAGTAATCTCAGTATCAGCGCCGGTTATGTAATTACGGATAAGGAATCATCCAAGAAACTGGAAGACTATGTGAATGAGGCGGATGCGATTATGTATCAGGAAAAGAAAGAGAAAAAAGCCGCGCGAAAATAAAACATCATTTTAGGAGGAAGTTATGGGCAACGTAAGACGTATTTTTGTGGAGAAGAAACCAGCCTTTGCCATTCAGGCGAAGGAACTGCAATCGGAGATTAAGAGCTACCTGGGCATCAAAAGTGTGACCGGGGTGCGTGTACTGATCCGTTACGATATGGAGCACATTTCACAGGAGACATACCAGAAGGCTTTGAAAACCGTATTTTCGGAGCCTCCGGTTGACGAGGTATATGAGGAGGAATTTGACGCGCAGGGCGCAGAGGTGTTCAGCGTAGAATATCTTCCCGGGCAGTACGACCAGCGGGCAGATTCCGCAGAACAATGCGTGAAATTGTTAAATGAAAATGAGCAGCCGATTATCCGTTCCGCCACAACATATGTGATTGAAGGGACGGTAGATAAGGCGCAGCTCGCGGCAATCAAGAGCCATTGCATCAACCCCGTGGATTCTAGGGAAACCGGACTGGAGAAACCGCAGACTTTGGCGGATGAATTTGAGGAGCCGGAGGATGTGAAGATTTTTGAGGGCTTTTTGCAGATGTCAGAGGCGGATTTGAAATCATTATATGATTCTCTGGGACTTGCTATGACTTTTAAGGATTTCCAGCATATTCAAAATTATTTTAAGGGAGAGGAAAAGCGCGATCCTTCCATGACAGAAATCCGTGTCCTGGATACTTATTGGTCCGATCATTGCCGTCACACTACATTTTCCACAGAGCTGAAAGATGTGACTTTTAAAGACGGATATTATCGCAAACCGTTGGAGGACACCTATAAAGATTATTTACAAACGTATGAGGATATTTATGAGGGTAGGGAGGATAAATTCGTATGCCTGATGGATCTGGCTTTGATGGCGATGAAACGCCTCAAGAAAGAAGGAAAGCTCGAAGATCAGGAGGAATCGGATGAAATTAACGCCTGCTCTATCGTCGTTCCGGTTGAGGTAGATGGGAAGACGGAGGAATGGCTGGTGAATTTTAAGAATGAGACGCACAACCATCCTACAGAAATTGAGCCTTTCGGTGGGGCGGCGACCTGCCTTGGCGGAGCAATCCGCGATCCGCTTTCCGGGCGTACTTATGTCTATCAGGCGATGCGCGTCACCGGAGCGGCAGATCCCACGGTATCTGTGAAGGAGACGTTAGAGGGCAAGCTTCCCCAGAAGAAATTAGTGCGCGGGGCAGCGCATGGTTACAGCTCCTACGGGAACCAGATTGGACTTGCCACAGGATATGTCAAGGAGATTTACCATCCCGATTATGTGGCAAAACGTATGGAAATCGGCGCAGTTATGGGGGCGGCTCCCAGGCGCGCCGTGCAGCGTTTAACCTCTGACCCGGGAGATATCATCATTCTGCTGGGAGGAAGAACGGGACGCGATGGAATCGGCGGCGCGACCGGAAGCTCCAAAGCGCATAACACGGAATCCACTGCTGTCTGCGGGGCGGAAGTGCAGAAAGGAAATCCGCCGACGGAGCGCAAGATTCAAAGATTGTTCCGCAGAGAAGAAGTAGCGCATATCATCAAGAAATGCAACGATTTTGGTGCGGGCGGCGTGTCGGTGGCAATCGGTGAACTGGCGCCGGGGCTGCGGGTGCAGCTTGATAAGGTGCCCAAGAAATATGCCGGACTGGACGGCACGGAGATTGCCATTTCCGAGTCTCAGGAGCGTATGGCGGTTGTGATTGCGCCAGACGACGTGCAGCAGTTCCTCGACTATGCGAAAGAAGAAAATTTAGAAGCTGTTGAGGTTGCCGTGGTGACCGAGGAACCGCGGCTGGTGTTGGAGTGGAGAGGCAAGGAGATCGTTAATATCTCCAGGGCGTTCCTTGACACCAACGGCGCGCATCAGGAGACGTCCGTGTCCGTGGATATTCCGGCTAAAGAGGACAATTTCTTTGAGAAAATAGAGATTCCCGCTGTGGCAGAAGCATTAGAACAAGAAGACGTTAAGGCTGCGTGGCTGTCAATGCTTTCTGACTTAAACGTCTGCTCCCAGAAGGGGCTTGTAGAAATGTTTGACGGTTCTATTGGGGCAGGCAGCGTATTCATGCCCTACGGTGGAAAATATCAGCTTACAGAAACGCAGAGCATGGTGGCGAAATTGCCGGTTGCCAAAGGGAAATGTGATGCCGTGACCATGATGTCTTACGGATTTGACCCCTATCTGTCATCTTGGAGCCCGTATCATGGAGCAGTCTATGCAGTGCTTGAATCCGTGGCAAGGATTGTGGCGGCGGGCGGCGATTACCGAAAAATCCGCTTTACCTTCCAGGAGTATTTCCGCAGGATGAGCGAGGAAGGGGGACGCTGGAGCCAGCCGTTTGCAGCGCTTCTCGGCGCTTACAGCGCACAGATTGGATTTGGGCTTCCTTCCATTGGCGGTAAGGATTCCATGTCGGGGACATTTAATGAAATTGACGTACCGCCAACGCTGGTATCTTTTGCCGTGGATGTGGCGAAGGAGCAGGATATTATTACGCCGGAGCTGAAAAAGGCTGGCAATAAGCTGATGATATTTAAGATTGCCAAAGATGAATATGATTTGCCAATGTATGAGCAGGTGATGGAATTGTATGAGGCAATCCATACGTTGATTCAGGACAAGGCGATTGTATCTGCTTATGCTTTGGACGGCAAGGGCATTGCGGCAGCCGTGAGCAAGATGGCATTTGGCAATAAGCTGGGCGTCACCATTGAACGCAATGTTTGTAAGGACTGCCTATTCGCTCCGCATTTCGGGCAATTGATCGCAGAAGTTCCCGCTGATAAGGTAGCGCTTGTGGAAGAAACGATTGCCAAAGCCATGGAATCATATGGCAGGGAAGCTGCCAAAGGGAGCGAAGGATGCGGCAATGAGAAGTTCTGTCGTGTATTTGGAGAGGTCAACGGACAGCAGAAATTTATTTACGGTAAAATGGAAATTTCTGTGGAAGAGGCAGTAAAAGCGTGGACAGGTACATTGGAAAAGGTATTCCCCACAATTGCAGTGGATGGAAAAGAGGAAGTTAAGACAGATGTATTCCGGGCGGACAGCGTTTATGTATGCAAACATAAAGTGGCCAAGCCAACCGTATTTATTCCGGTATTTCCTGGAACAAACTGTGAATATGACAGTGCGAAGGCGTTTGAGCGCGCCGGGGCAGAGACAATTGTCAAGGTATTTAAGAATTTGGATGCTGAGGATATCCGGGATTCCGTGGATGTATTTGTGAAAGCGATTGAGCAGTCCCAGATTATCATGTTCCCCGGCGGATTCTCCGCAGGAGACGAGCCGGAGGGCAGCGCGAAATTCTTTGCTACGGCGTTCCGCAATGGGAAGATTGCGGAGGCAGTCAACAAATTGTTGCAGGAGCGTGACGGTCTGATGTTGGGTATCTGCAACGGCTTCCAGGCTTTGGTTAAGCTGGGATTGGTGCCTTACGGTGAGATCCGCCAGCAGAATGCAGATTCCCCGACGCTGACGTATAACACCATCGGACGCCATATTTCCAAGATGGTTTACACAAAAATTGTAACGGACAAATCCCCCTGGCTGGCGCAGGCCAAACTCGGAGAGATATACTGCAATCCTGCTTCCCATGGGGAAGGGCGTTTTGTTGCTCCCAGGGAGTGGCTGGACAGGCTGTTTGCAAACGGACAAGTGGCAACGCAGTACGTCAATGAGTATGGCCAGCCGACAATGGACGAGGAGTGGAATATCAATGGCTCCTATATGGCGATTGAGGGCATTACCAGCCCCGATGGACGTGTGCTGGGTAAAATGGCGCATTCAGAACGCCGCGGCGAGGGCGTTGCCGTCAATATTTACGGTGAGCAGGATATGAAACTGTTTGAGAGCGGGGTATCGTATTTTAAATAGAAAAAATTCTTGACAACATAGCAGATTTATTGTATATTGGATAAGTCAGTTGGGATTGTCCCAATATACAAACGCTGCTGTGGCTCAGTCGGTAGAGCGTCGCATTGGTAGTGCGGAGGTCACGGGTCCGATTCCCGTCAGCAGCTTTTAGTACCCCAGTAAAATCAATGGTTCCAGAGAACAGGTAATCATAAAGTAATCAAAAAGGTAATCAGAATATATGTTCTTGTTCTGTGAGCATCTAAGAGAGGAATAATTCTGTATATCGTAAAACTAAACACTCGGACATTATCAAAAGTCCATAACTGGTTTAATCAATTTATCAGTTGTGGGCTTTTTTAGTGCCCGAATCTATCATTTTCGATAACATTCCATCAATACCCATAAAACCTATACCAATTATCCAATACCCCCTGTATGAGCCTCCCAGAGCCTTACAGGGGCATTCTATTGCACCAAATTTACAGCAACTTAAAATAACAGTTTCATTGCATCAATCCAACAAAACAGCAACAATAAAAATTAATCACCCAAAAGGAGGGATATATCAAATGGAAAAACATATCAGCAACATGAGCCAGTTACAGAAAGCATTACAGCCAGTCATGAAAAATATGGTAGGCCAATTAGCAGAAAGGGTATATGAGACGTTAAATTATTACCTGAATGATTATTATACCGGGTGGACACCGGAAAGCTACCGAAGGACTGAAGCATTCCTACGGTCAGCAGTAAAAGTAGACGCATACCCGGACAAAGGAGGGGCAAGGGCATGTGTATGTGTATACATAGATTATGATTCCATGGATGATTACGTGGACACAACCGGGTATCAGGTGGCACTATGGGCGGATCAAGGGCTGCATGGCGGATTACCTGGAAGAAGGTAAAAAAGTCAATTTCTATGGCATCGGGCATTTTGAGCTGAAGAATATTAAAGGACGAAAAGCAAGGAACCCAAAAACAGGAGAGACATGCATTGTACCTGACCGTAAGAAAGTGAGGTTTTATTCTAGTGAGACGTTACCGGATAAGTAGAATGTTTTATAGGGCATATCGGATGTAAAAGTCTGGTATGCCTTATTTTTTTGCGGGTTTGGTTATGTTGGATTTATCAGATATGATGACATAATAGTATATTTATGATATGATTATTTTGGTGAATTGAAATATGAAGAAGGAATAGTCACACCTTTATTACATTATGAAGCAATGCAGTATATTGATGCACAGGAATATGTTGAACAATTTGGAAAAGAGGTTTTAGATTATGGATGCATATTTAATGTTTATCTTTTTAATAAGAAAAAATCTCCAGTAACAATTTCGGAAACATCAATAGTTATTGACGATATAAAAAAGATTCAGAAAGCTACATTACGGATAATAGCTAATTACTCGACAATTGACAATCAGCTTACTATTTATGCTATCAATAATGGAACAAAGGAATTTAGTGGTAGTAAATTGTTTTTTCAGGGGCGGTTCGGTAGGCTCTAAATTTTTTCGTGGTGTCGATGTGGAACAGATAATGTATCAATGAAGCCGTTACAAGCCGAAAATGAGCCTAATATAGACATACATTTATAAGCAAATAAACCGCATAAAAAGGCTATGAACCATTGAAGCGCACAGCCTTTATTTTATAACATTGATTATCTGTTTATCGTGTTGTTACCATTCCCCAAAGTAACCGATTCCATCTTCAAAATATAGTTGCAAGCCGTATTCAGTAGCCGAAAAGTCAACGACTGTATTCATATCCACAATATCATCATTGAGCAGTATATATCCATCTGGTATAACTTCCCTTGTCTCTGTCACTGTCTGTATTTCCGTTATTGTTTCCGTTTGTGTAGTGCCTAACAGATAAGCGCAATAAGCATAATTCCCATAGTTGCGATAGCTTTGATTATTTCTTCATAGTGTTTGATCTCCTTTGTTTAATATTTAATTTGCATTGTCTCAAAATGTTCTTTATCTATTTCTTTTAAAATCCCTTGCTTTACGCAATATGCCAGACATTCAAAGTCAAGCATCATTGTATCTTGCATTAAATTTGTGTTTTCCCATATCCATTGGTAAGCTTCTTTAATTGTCGTCATATCTTTTATACCTTCCTTTCTTATATTCCAGGGTGTAGCCATTTCAGCGGTTACACCCTATTTTTTACTTGTTTCTATGCTTGTTTCTACCTCTGTACTTCCGTAGTAGTTGCGTATATCATCCATGCTTAACTTCTTCCGGCTCCTCTTTCTGAATGCTTCCGTATGAAAGTGCCATTTCTTTTTCTCTCTTGCCCATTTAAAGCCTAATTCTTTTAATTTACTCTTATATGCGTAGGTACTGCCGTCTACCAATATCCAACAGCCAACGATTTCAATATTGATTCCATCAAATATAATAATCTTCTGCAATACTTCCCTTAGCTTCTGATCCTCAGTGAAATCATACTTCATACTGTTGAAATCAGTCTTTGTATTGCCGTTTGTATTAGCGTCTGCCTTGCTGTCATGCTTATCTTTCAATAACTTAAACAGCTTGTCATACTCTGCATTGATTTCCTGCATCTCTGATACGTTCCCGCCATTGTCGGGATGATGCTTCTTGAGTAAGTCACGGTATTGTTTCCTTAACTGCTCTAATGATGATGCATTGCTGAAATATTTTGTCATGCCTCATGCCCTCCTGAATAAAAAAGTGCAAAGCCATTGACAATTCAATAGACCTTGCACTCTTTGAGAGGTGATATATTCAGTTATTGCTTTTATGCTATATCAAGTTGTGTCTTAATTCTTCTTAATTCAGTTTCAAGAACGCTTACACGGATAGCAAGCATTTCTTTTTCGCTATCTATCTTTACCCTTCGGCTACACGCTTGATATTAGTACGGATTTCATTTTCAAGTGTTAATTCAATATTTGATACTTTTTTTCAATGGTGCCGACTTTTTCAAGTAATAAATCAAGTTTTTCACTATCGGTCATTGTATCACGCTCCTCTGTGTGATTGTTTCGCTGTTGTTAAATAGAAGTATATCATATCCAGAGTGTAAAGTCTATTGAATTGTCAATGAAAAAACAATAGACGGACACAGACAGAGGTGTCAAAAAGAAGGACAACCAATCATTATAGAAGTGAGAACACGAGGGAACGAGGATGGCTAAATGAAAAATAAATAGAGACAGAGAAATAGTGTTCAGAGTAATTTGTATTTCTTCTCTGTTATATCTGAAAGGAAGAAATCAAAATGGACAATATTACGGCATTAAAATTACCTGTCATGAAAACCATTAAGGAGATGATGGCAGAGGCTGGATTCAGTTACAGACATATATCACAGTTATGTCACCAAAATAAAATTGTATATATACGAACTGGCAAGAAGTTCTTAATCAATATAAGCCCATCCATATAACGGTGAAAAAGTAATTGATATTTGAATTACTGTGTGATAGTGTGTATCTATGAATATTCAGAACAAAAGCACAGGGAGTTGATTAGATATCATGCTAAGTATTCAGACAGCCGAACAAATATTGTCTGATAGCGAAAAATTGCTTATCGGCATGAAAAAATACAAACGTATCATGGATAGTCTTTACTGGACGAACGTTTCTACTGACAAGGATTTTCAACGCGCCTTTAATGACTTCTTTGTCATGCGTTCCAGAAAGAGCCAGTATTACGACAGGTTTTACTTGTTTCTTGAACAGAAGAAAGACAAGGGCGTAACTTTTGAGGAAACACTGGATTATTTGAAAGAAACGGAGGGACAGCTTGAATTATCGTTTTCCAGTAAGCTGATACATGTCATCAATCCGAACAGACCTATATGGGATAAGATTGTTGCAGAGGATCATTTCAAAATGAAACTTCCCGGCATAAAATAATTTGACATACGCATAATAACCGAATATAATAAAAGTACGGAAAACCATACGGAATTATGAGGTGATACTATGTTAGCTGTAAAGAGCATGGATGTGCGTGAAAATTTTAAGGAATGGTGCAATAAAGTAATAGGCGGTGAAACGCTTATTGTGTCAAGGCCGAAAAACGAAAATGTAGTAATTGTATCTGAAAAAGAATATAACGAAATGGCGAAAGCAAAAAGGAATGAGGAATACCTAAAAAAATTAGACCATAGCTTCGCCCAGCTAGAACAAGGTGAAGTAATCCATAAATCACTTGATGAATTGAGGGCTATGATTGATGAATGATTTCACCTTTTCCCCAGATGCAATGGCGGAATTCATGGATTGGATTAAAAAGGATAAGAAAACAGCAAATAAAATTTATTCGTTGATTGAAGATATACGAAGAAATGGGGCAATGCAAGGCATTGGAAAGCCGGAGTCGCTAAAACATCGTCCCGGATATTCCAGGCGGATTGATGAAAAGAACCGGTTAGTATACGATATTGATGAATTGCAGAATATCAAAATTATATCATGCAGAGGGCATTACGACGTTTAAGGCGGCATATTCCTAAAATACTAGATTGACCTGTTGTCAGATTTTTGTTAGAATCTTGTTCGTAAAGTTGCATTGAACAAGGAAAAAGCACGAAGAATTGTGAAAAGGACTTCGCTAAAATATAGCGTTTCACGCAACATCAGGCAAAACCGGGATAACACAGAGAAAGCGTTATCGCTTTTTGGTAGTGCAAAGGTCACGGGCCCGATTCCCGTCAGCAGCTCTAAAAAGGGCGAAAATAAAGGCTTTTCAAAGGAAATTCACTTTGAAAGGTCTTTATTTTTTATCATACTATTCCCCAAATTACTGAAATGATGGAATAGGATGGTTCTTTCATATGTGAGTTATTTATTTTGTTTGACAGCCGATATTTTGTTTGCGATAATATTGTATATTATATTTCTTAAACGGAAAGGGGAATGGTTATGAAACATTTAAAAGGTAGTTTGTTGTTGCTGCTGATTATGATGAGTTGTATTTTTTGGGGGAATAGAGATGTCAAAGCGGCGGAACCGGATTTTTTTAAAGAATATTCTTCTGAAGATTCTTACATGGATGAGGAATATAATTTCAGGCTAAAACATAAGTGTAGGCTGACGATTTACATGAAAGGTGAAGAAGTAGATTATGATGATTATGATGACTATGATGATTATGATGATTATGATGATTATGATGATTATGGAAGTATGTATGTGACAATAGATGATGGTGATTTTTTAAATACTCTTTTTGAAAAATATATGGATTTAAAAGATTCCTATCAAAAAACAATTACTTTAAAAGCCGGAAAATATTCATTATATGTTGACAGTGATGGGCCATATTATATATCTCTTTCGGGACAATATTACCCTGAACTATCATCGAAGGATTTTACGTTGGAGGAAGGCAAGACCAAAACACTTAAAGTAAACGGAACAAGCAGCAAGGTGAAATGGTCAAGTTCCAAGAAGTCAGTTGCAACCGTCAGTAATGAAGGTGTTGTGAAAGCAAAAAAGGCTGGGAAGGCTGTTATTACTGCCAAATGCGGAGAATATTCTTTAAAATGTAAAGTTACAGTAAAAAAGAAGCCAGTGTCATATAAAGTCGTTGCAAAGAAGTTGAAAACATTTGCAAAGAAGAATAAGAATTATAAATTTAATACGATTGATGCAGGTAATAAATGCAGGCTGTATGGATATGGAGTATACGATTATACGAGTGAATCCGTAATGTATGGTGAAGGATATGGTTTAACGGCAGTTTACTATCCTTATATAGAATTGGTGAAAAAGGGCAATGGAAAATCGGAAATAAGGTTGAGGATTTTTGGCGAAATGTATGAATTATCGCTATACGACAGTACGTCATTATATTGCAGTTCCATTCAAGCGTTTACATCTAACAGAAGAATGAAATTTAGAATGAAAAATACCTACAACAGAAATGAATACAAATACTCAGGATACTACTATGAAGGAAGAATGAAAGGATATGCGCAGATTTCTTCATCTTTGTATCCGGAGAAATCAAATATAAAGAAATTTAATACTATGCTGGGACAAAACTCACTGTCTATGAAGCTGAATAGTTCCGATGGAGCATCTTTGAAGTTTGGTATTCCGGCAGCCAACAGAAAGAACTGGAAGAAATTGCTAAAAGAATACAATATATTGTTAAAAGATTATATATAATATTATTTTGACGAGACACCAGAATTTTTCAATATTGATGTGTAGAGGAGTAAAATAAAATGGTACGTGAAGCTATGAAAGAAGATTTATGCGAGATATTAGAATTGTATTTATGTTTGCATGAAGAAGCTATCCCGGAACAATCAGAGGGTTTGTCCCATACATGGAAACAAATTTTAGAAGATGAAAACCATCATTTGATCGTAAACGAGGTTGCTGGAAAAATTGTGTCTTCTTGCGTATGTGTCATAATTCCCAATTTGACGAGAAATGTGCGTCCGTATGCTTTTGTAGAAAATGTTGTTACCCATACAAATTTCAGAGGACAGGGCTTAGCATCACAATGTCTGGAATATGCAAAGCAAATAGCAAAACAACGTAACTGTTATAAAATGATGTTGCTGACAGGAAGCAAGAAAAAGGAGACGCTGGATTTCTATAAGAAAGCAGGCTATAATAATACGGATAAGACGGCATTTATCCAGTGGCTTAATATAATGTGATGGTGTAATCAGACTCGTCAACGAGGAACCCATGGAGATATAGTTATGAATTTGAAAATGACAGGGATTGATTTTACGAGAGCCGGGATTGACATCAGGCAGCGTTTTTCCTTTACCAGAAATGCAATGGCAGAGGCGATGGAGCAATTAAAGCAGAAGCAGGAAATCCGAGGCTGCGTGCTGATTTCTACTTGCAATCGTATGGAGCTGTGGCTCAGTCTCAAGGAGGGCGCCAGTCTTTCTTTGCCGCAGATTCTTTGCAGTCTCAAGGGATTGGCGTGGGAAGAATATGGGCGTTATCTGGTAACGCGTGAAAGTAAGGAAGCAGTAAAGCATCTGTTTTATCTCAGCGCAGGTATGAAGTCCCAGATTGTAGGGGAGGACCAGATTTTAACGCAGGTGAAGGAGGCAATCTCGTTTGCCAGAGAGAAAGAGTGCGCGGATAAAATTTTGCAAGTATTGTTTCGCATGGCGGTCACTGCCGGAAAACAGGTGAAATCATGCGTGGTTATGGACAAGGCAAATTTCTCGGCAGCTCATCAGGCAGTCGATTTCTTCAAAGAACAAGGAACAGTGTTTGCGGGCAAAAAGTGCCTGGTAATTGGGAATGGAGAAATGGGCAAGTTGACGGCGCAATCATTGATGGAAGAGGGGGCGGACGTCACGGTTACGGTTCGTCAGTTCAAGAGCGGTATGGTGCAGATTCCACAAGGTGCGAAAAGAATAGATTATGGGCAGCGTTACCATCACATTTCGGGATGCGACATGATTTTTTCAGCGACGGCAAGCCCAAATGTTACGATTACCAGACAAATGCTTGCGGATTGCCTTGCAGACTGCGAGGATAGAAAGGTTGCAGATAAAAAGCGGATTTTTGTAGATTTGGCTGTGCCGCGGGACATGGAAACATCCATTGCCGAAATGGAAAATGTAGAGTATTATGATATGGACAGCTTGCCTATTCGGACGCAGTCGCCGGAAATGCGCAGCCAATACAGGCAGGCAGAGGAAATCCTCACAGAAGAGATACGCAAATTTATGGTCTGGCAGGAATGCAGGGATATTAATCCGAGAATTCAGCAGATCGGCATGGAAGCGGCAGAAGAGTTAGTCTGGCGGATGGAACGGCCGCTTTCTGGATTGTGTTTGTCTGGCGAGGACAAGGAGCGGCTGCAACAGCAGCTTCGGCAAACGGCGGGGAAAGTTGTGGATAAGTTGCTGTTTGAATTGCGGGACCAGGCAGAACAGGAAGTATTGCAAAAGACCGTGGAGATTATGGAACAAGTATATAGAAAGGACAGAATGACAATGGAGTTATGGGATATTTACGATGAAAATAGACAGAGGACAGGGCGTACCATGCGGCGCAACGATTGGACGATGAAGGAGGGAGAGTACCATCTTACGGTGTTAGGCGTTCTCATGCGCCCGGACGGAAAGTTCCTTATTACCAAACGGGTAGAGACGAAGGCGTGGGCTCCCGGCTGGTGGGAGGTTTCCGGGGGAGCTGCGATGGCGGGCGAGGAGTCGAGAGAGGCAGTCAACCGGGAAGTGTTCGAGGAAACGGGAATTGACGTATCAGGATGCGAGGACGGTTATCTCTTTACTTATCAGCGGGAGAATCCCAGGGAGGGGGATAATTACTTTGTGGATGTCTATCGTTTCGTCGTAGATTTTCAGGAGGACGATGTTCATTTGCAGGAGAAGGAAACTGCCGGGTTCCAGATTGCGGATAAGGAAGAGATAGAAAAGCTTGCTGCACAGGGGATTTTCCTTCACTACGACAGCATCAAGCGGGCATTTTCCGTATCATAGGATATAATAAGGGGTAAAAAATGAGTACATATTTTCCTATATTCGTCAACATGGAGGGAAAAAATATTCGGGTATTCGGCGGCGGGAAGATTGCGGCGAGAAGGGTACAAACGCTCTTAGCTTTTGGCGCGAATGTGCAGGTGACTGCGCCGCAGATAACAAAGAAGCTGGAAGATTTGGCGCGGCGCCAGGGGAAACTTATGTTGGATTATCATATCTATCAGCCTGGTGAACTGATAAAGGAAGATTTTGTGTTCGCCGCGACAGACAATGCACAGGTGAACGACGCAATTTTTCGGGAATGCCGCCAGAAGCAAATTCCGGTAAATGTGTCGTCTGATAAGGAGAAATGTGATTTCTATTTTCCGGCAATTGTGCAGGAGCAAGATATCACCATTGGAATTGCATCAGGAGGCAGAGACCACCGTAAGGTGGCAGAAATGGCGAAGAGAATCCGGGAGTGGTTATTGTGCAGGTAATAAAAATCGGAACCAGGGAAAGCCGTTTGGCAGTCGTGCAGGCGGAAGTTGTGGCGTCCTATATCCATCGTTTCTGTGAGGGAAAAGAGCCGCAGCTTGTGAAGATGAAAACGACAGGCGACAAGATTTTAGACCGGACGCTTTATAAGGTTGGCGGCAAAGGGCTGTTTGTCAAAGAATTGGATCGTTCTCTGCGGGAGGGAAGTACGGATATATCGGTACATAGCTTAAAGGACGTCCCCATGGAGGTATCCAGGGATTTACCGCTTCTGGGCGTTTCCGCAAGGGAGGACGCCAGAGACGTCTTAGTTCTGCCATTTGGTTTCACAGAGTTAAATCCCGCGCTGCCGTTGGGGACTTCAAGCCCGCGGCGTATGATTCAGCTTGGGCGGCTGTTTCCGCAGATGGAGATAAAAAGTGTGCGGGGAAATGTACAGACACGTCTGGCAAAGCTTGACGGAGGAGAGTACAGCGGGCTTGTGCTGGCAGCCGCAGGTTTGAAACGGCTGGGCCTGGAAGGTAGAATCAGCCGTTATTTCACAGTGGAAGAGATGGTTCCCGCGGCAGGCCAGGGCATGCTTGCCATTCAGGGAAGAGAAGGCGAAGATTACAGGTATCTTGAGGGTTTCTTTGATGAGAAAGCAGCCTGCTGCGCACGGGCGGAGCGCAGTTTTGTGCGTGCGCTTGACGGTGGGTGCAGTTCGCCGATTGCCGCATATGCGAAGATAACTTCGGCAGGTAATCATATGGGTGTAGAAGACAGCGGCGGTGAGGAGGTTTTAAATCTAACCGGGTTGTATGCAAGGGAAGGCAGCCGGGAATATCGGACGGCTTCTGTTGCGGGAAGGAAGCAAGAGGCGCAAAGGCTTGGGGAAGAGCTTGCCAGGGAGATAAAAAATTTCGCATAATTTGGAAATTAATATGTCGTATATTTGATGCTGTAATTTTTTTACGGCTATTTGTTGCAGATAATTGTAATATTGGGTATACTATTATTATAGAGTTGTGTAAGGGAATCGTTTGAAAGGTAGGTATGCCAGGATGTTAAAGAAGTTTACGCTCAGAAATTATAGAAATTTCAAGGATGAAATATCTATAGATTTCCATAATATTGCCGGATATCAGTTTAGCAGCGATTGTATTTCAGATGGTGCGATTAGTAAAATGCTGATTTATGGGCGGAATGCGACGGGCAAGACCAATTTAGGCAGAGCGCTCATGGATATAAATATGCTTATGTCTGACATAAAGATGTTTATGCCAAATGGAGTGTTTCTAAATGCTGATTCAACGGGAGAAACAGCGGAGTTTTCTTATACGTTTCTATTTGAGGGCAGGGAATTAATCTATAATTATTCTCGTTCATTCAATCAGGAGTTGCAGAATGAGAAATTGAAAATAGATGGGACTGATATTTTTAATTGTGAATTTACAAAGGGAGTATATGATTTTGCGAATCTGGAATATATTGAAGCGGAAATTGCTAATACGGATAGGTATTTACAGTCATTAGAAACAAATAAAGAGGTGGAAGACACCATTGAGACTAAATTGCCATTTTTGAAATGGTTAGTAAGTAATGTCGCTTTAAATAGCGATTCAATTTTAATCCGATTGGTTGATTATGTGAGAAGAATGACAATGTTTACGGTAAGTAGTTCTTTGATGGGATTTCCGAGAAAGATAAATGATAGTTTTTATGAGTTATTGGAGAATTCAGAGAAGTTAAAGGATTTCGAGGAGTTTTTAAATGCAATGGGAATAGAGTGCAGCCTGGTGTTGAAAAAATTACCTGATGGGCAGAGGGAGTTGTATTTTGCGCATGAGAAATTAATTCCATTTTTTCAAAATGCTTCCAGTGGGACTTTGGCATTAGTAACTTTGTATCGCAGGCTTGTTTCCAGAGTGTGGGAGGCTTCATTCATATATTTAGATGAGTTTGACGCATTTTATCATTATGAGATGGCAGAAAATTTAATTCGTTTTTTTAAGATAAAATATCCCAAGTGTCAGATAATAATGACGTCTCACAATACAAATCTCATGACAAACAGGCTGATGAGACCAGATTGTTTGTTTATTTTATCAAGAATTGGAACACTGACTTCGCTTTGTAATGCGACACCCAGAGAATTAAGGGAAGGTCATAATCTTGAGAAAATGTATATCAGCGGGGAGTTTGAACAATATGAGTAATTATGTAGGCGAGGTAAGAAGGCGAAGGCGGAACCTGCTGATTGTAGAAGGCAATCATGAAAAGAATAAATTATTTTCCCTGATGTTTCAATGTTTTCCAGAAATTAATATTGATATCATGGAAGGAAATACAAAAAAGACGTTAAAATACCAAATGAAAGACTGGATAGTTAAGATGGGATATATACATAGCGGTCAGAGTTATTGGGAATATATTAGGCATACTTTTAAGGAAATAATATTTCATAATATTCATAAAGCGAATTGGCTTCAAAATGGACAAATTGATATAGAAATAGATAAATATAAGAAATGTTTTGAACGTATAGATTTAATGGAAATTTTAAAGGTGCAAAATACATTCAGTCAGGATGAGATCCAAGGGTATATTTGGGTATTAAATACATGTGTTTTCTTTGTGGCAGACTATAATTCTGCATTGCTCAATTAAGGCTGCACCATTAACAGGGAAAGGGGCATTTTTGATGGACAAGTCATCGGAAAATAAACCCAAAAAACAAATATGCACAGCATTGCTCGCCCATGTGGACGCAGGTAAAACTACGCTTTCCGAGGCGTTGTTATATGAGAGCGGCAATCTACGCAAAATAGGCAGGGTGGACAATGGAGATGCTTTTTTAGATACGGACGCGTTGGAGCGTGCAAGGGGGATTACCATTTTCTCCAAACAGGCGGTACTGAAAACGGACGACACGGTCTTTACGTTGTTAGATACGCCGGGACATGTCGATTTCTCGGCGGAAATGGAACGTACCCTGCAAGTGCTCGATTACGCGATATTGCTCATCAGCGGCGCCGACGGCGTGCAGGGGCACACGCGCACGCTCTGGCAGCTATTAAAGAGGTATCATTTGCCGACGTTCCTCTTTGTCAATAAGATGGATCAGCCGGGTACAGAGAGAGAAACGCTGCTAGAAGAATTAAGGGAAAAACTGGACGAAAACTGTCTTGATTTTTCCGATGTGGACAATGAGGAGTTTCAGGAAAATGCTGCCATGTGCCGGGAGGATGTGCTGGAATATTATTTAGAACAGGGCACGGTGGAAGAAGGGCAAATCAGAGAGCTTATTTGGCAAAGGAAGGTATTTCCCTGCTATTTTGGTTCTGCCTTGAAGCTTGACGGAGTGAAAGAATTTCTGCAAGGGCTGGAACGTTTTACGCAGCAGAAATCATACCCGCAGGAATTTGGCGCCAAAGTTTTTAAAATTACCCATGATGGGCAGGGCAGCCGTTTGAGCCATCTGAAAGTGACGGGCGGTGTGTTGAAAGTGAAAATGCCTCTGGGAAGCGGGCAGGAAAAGGTCAACCAAATCCGCATTTATTCAGGTGAGAAGTTTGAGGCTGTGCCGGAGGCGCGCGCTGGGACTGTCTGTGCCGTGGCCGGGTTGCAGGAAACGCGCCCGGGGGAAGGGCTGGGCATGGAAAAGGACGCTTTGGCGCCCTTTTTGCAGCCGGTGTTGACTTACTGTATGGAGTTGCCGCCAGGATGCGATACAGGCAAAATGATGGCGAAGTTGAGCCAGCTTGAAGAGGAGGACCCGCAGCTTCATATTATCTGGGATGAGACTTTGCAGGAAATCCGCGTGCAGGTTATGGGCGAGGTGCAGTTAGAAATCCTTACCAGTCTGATCCGAGAGCGGTTTGGCGTGGATGTGTCTTTCGGGGCAGGCAATATCTTGTACAAAGAGACGATATCCTGCTCGGCGGAGGGCGTAGGGCATTACGAACCTTTGCGCCATTATGCGGAGGTACATTTGTTGTTGGAGCCTGGAGAGCCAGGCAGCGGGCTTGTGTTTGCGGCGGCTTGCAGTGAAGACGTGTTAGACCGTAACTGGCAGCGGCTGGTATTGACACATCTTATGGAGAAGGAGCACAGAGGCGTGCTCACAGGTTCCGCGATTACGGATATGAAGATTACCCTCGCTGCGGGGCGGGCACATCTCAAACATACCGAGGGCGGTGATTTTAGGCAGGCGACATACCGTGCGCTGCGTCAGGGATTGATGGAGGCGCAGTCGGTGTTGCTAGAGCCGGTTTATGAATTTGTATTAGAAGTTCCAGAGCAAATGATTGGGCGCGCCATGACCGATATTGAGCGGATGCACGGTCATTTTGCGCCGCCTTCTGCGCAGAACGGGATGGCGGTGATTGCCGGAACTGCGCCGGTATCTCAGATGCAGGATTATCCAAGGGAAGTCCTACAGTATACCAGAGGTGAAGGACGCTTGTCTTGTACGTTGAAAGGTTATGAGCCTTGTCATAATACCGAAGAGGTTATGGAACAGACTGGCTATGAGCCAGAGCGGGATTTGCAAAATACGGCGGATTCTGTGTTTTGTGCGCATGGCGCAGGATTTGTCGTAAAGTGGAATCAGGTCAAAGAGCAGATGCATGTGGAGACGCCGGCGTTTGTACAGCGTGCGTTGCATGGAATCGAGGATGCGGATATGTTGGACGAGCCGGCCGGGACAGCGAAAGGGCGAAATCCGCAGGCAGAAACGGGCTTGCAGGAGGAAGCGTGGATCGGTGAAGATGAGGTGGAGGCCATTCTTTCTAAGACCTTCTGTGCCAACAAGCACGGCAAGGAATCAGTAAGAAAAGGCTATCACAGGAAGCGTGCGGTCACGGGAGAGTATGCACCGCAGACAAAACGAACTTTTCAGATGCCGGAAAAGAAAGAGGAGTATTTTCTGGTAGACGGTTATAATATGATCTTTGCCTGGCAGGAATTAAAAGAGCTGGCGGAGCATAATATAGATAGCGCCAGAGACAGGCTTTTAGATATTATGTGTAACTACCAGGGGATGCGGGGATGTCATCTGATTGTGGTTTTTGATGCGTACCGCGTGCAGAATCACCGCACGGAGATTCTGGATTACCATAATATCCACGTCGTATTTACGAAAGAGGCGGAGACCGCCGACCAGTATATTGAAAAATTTGCACATGCGCATGGGCGGGAGTACCGTGTTGTGGTTGCTACTTCGGACGGCCTGGAGCAGATTATCATCCGCGGCCAGGGCTGCGGGCTGATTTCTGCGCGGGAATTGCAAGAGGAAATCAGCCGTCTGGAACAGGAAGTGAGTGAAGGACTGGCAGAGAAACAAGTGGGAGGTAAAAGTTTTCTGGGAGAAGTGATGCCGGAAGAAGTGAAGGTTAAGTGATGACAGAGGAAGGGACAGTGAAAGGAAAAGTATTTCTGGTGGGAGCCGGGCCGGCAGATGTGGGGCTTCTCACCTTAAAAGGCAAGGAAATACTGGAACAAGCCGAGGTAGTGGTTTGCGACCGTCTGGTAGGGGAGGGCATTTTGTCGCTGATTCCCCGTGATGCAGAACGGATAGACGCCGGTAAGCGCGCCGGCAGCCATACCATGACACAGAAAGAAATCAATCAGACACTTTTAGAAAAAGCGCTGGAGGGAAAGTGCGTAGTACGCCTAAAAGGTGGAGATCCCTTTTTGTTTGGCAGGGGCGGGGAAGAGTTGGAACTGCTGATGCAGCATGAGATTCCCTTTGAGGTTGTGCCGGGCGTGACCTCGGCTTTTGCCGTCCCGGCGTACAATGGAATTCCGGTGACGCACCGGGATTTTGCATCTTCCGTACATATCCTGACCGGGCACAGGAAACAGGGTCAACCTTTGCAACTTGATTTTGAGGCGTTGGCGCGCTTATCCGGGACATTGGTTTTCCTCATGGGCGTCTTAGCCTTGGAAGAAATTTGTCAAGGCTTGCTGGCGGCGGGTATGCAGCCGCAGACTGCGGCGGCAGTATTGCAGCAGGGCGCGTGCGCCGGACAAAAAAAGATCATTTCCTGCCTTTCAAATATTACAAAAGAAGTAAAGCGGCAGGGCGTTCAGACGCCGGCAATCCTTGTAGTTGGCGAGGTCTGTACGCTTGGCAATCAATTTGGCTGGTATGAGAAGCTTCCTCTTTTCGGACATAAAGTGTTGGTGACAAGACCGAAAGAGCGCGGGAAACTGCTGGCGGATAAGCTGCGGCAATTGGGCGCGGAAGTAGTGGAGCACCCAACCATCCGAATTGAAAAAATCAAGGTGAACCTAAAGCTTTGGCGGGAGTTTGAACGTCTCTCGCAATATAACTACCTCGTGTTTACTTCTCCGGCAGGGGTATCGGTATTTTTTGACGAGCTGGCGGCGCGGGGGTATGATATTCGCAGTCTGGGAACGGCAAAGATTGCCGCGATTGGCCCAGGCACGGCACAGGAGATTCACAAGCGTGGGCTGTTATGCCCATATGTGCCAGAGGTTTATGACGGGGAGCATTTGGGAATTCTGCTTGGAGAAATCTGTGAGGATGGGGAAGAGATTTTTATTCCGCGCGCAGCAAACGGAAATTTGCAGCTTATTCGGGAAATAGAAAAGCGAGCGTGTGTGGAAATAACGGATTTGCCGATTTACCAAACAGTTTATGAGGAGTTTCCTGCATTTGCGGATGTAAAAGGACAAATCGAAGAGGGACAGATTTCTATGGTGGTATTCACCAGTTCCTCCACGGTCAGAGGTTTTGCCCAGGCAACTAAAGGGATGGATTACAGTTTTGTGCGGGCGGTGTGTATTGGCAGGCAGACGGAGGCGGCAGCCAAAGAGCTTGCTATGAAAACTATGACGGCAAAAGAAGCAACGATAGACAGTATGGTGGAAGCTTGTGTAAAGTTATCAAAGGGAGGTGCGGATAGATGGATTTGACTTGCAGGCCGCGGCGTTTGCGCAGCAACGGCATTTTGCGGAAAATGGTGCGGGAGGTGAGAGTGGACAAATCCTCGCTCATTTACCCCATGTTTGTGCGGGAAGGGAATCATATCAAAGAGGAAATCCCTTCTATGCCTGGGCAGTACCGCTATAGTGTGGACTGTATGGAAGAAAAACTGGTGGAACTTCGTGACGCCGGCGTGCGTTCGGTGATGCTTTTTGGTATTCCTGACAGTAAGGATGAAGTCGGAAGCGGCGCGTATGCCCAGGATGGGGTTGTGCAGCAAGCGTTTCGCAAGGCGAAACAAGTATGCCCGGATTTATATTTGATTGGAGATGTTTGCATGTGCGAGTACACTTCCCATGGGCATTGCGGCGTGCTCTGTGGCCGGGAGGTGGACAATGACAGGACTTTGGAACTTCTGGCGAAGACGGCGTTGTCCCAGGTGCAGGCAGGCGCGGATATGGTTGCGCCCTCCGATATGATGGACGGCCGTGTGGCTGCGATTCGCAGGTTGCTTGACGAGAGTGGTTATAAAAACGTTCCGCTTATGTCTTATGCAGTCAAATTTGCTAGTTCTTTCTATGGGCCGTTTCGTGACGCCGCCGGTTCTGCGCCTGCATTTGGCGATCGCAAATCTTACCAGATGGATTACCATAACCGCCGGGAAGCCTGGAAAGAAGCGATGCTTGATGTGCAGGAAGGAGCGGATATCGTGATGGTAAAGCCGGCGATGGCGTATGGAGATTTGATTCGCGAGGTAAAAGAGCGCGTCAATGTTCCGGTAGCGGCTTATTCTGTCAGCGGGGAATATGCCATGGTAAAAGCAGCGGCGCAGGCGGGATCCATTGAGGAAGAAGCAATTATGTGCGAGATGGCAGTGAGCGCTTACCGCGCAGGCTGTGATATTTATATCACCTATTTTGCCAAAGAGCTGGCAAAATGCATGGACGCGGGAATGATCGGATAGGGAGGAAGAGGATGACGAGATCACAGCAATTATTTGCGGAGGCGGCAAAGGTAATTCCCGGCGGAGTTAATTCGCCGGTACGCGCGTTCGGTTCCGTTGGCGGTACGCCGCGTTTTATCAAGCGCGCACAGGGAGCTTATATCTATGACGAGGACGAAAATGCGTATCTTGATTTTGTAGGCTCCTGGGGGCCGATGATTTTAGGCCACGGCAAGGAAGAAGTATTAAAAAGCGTGCGGGAAGCGTGTAGAAAAGGGCTTAGTTTTGGCGCGGCCACGGCAGTTGAGGTGGAGATGGCAAAACTCATCTGTGATTTGGTTCCCTCCGTAGAGCTGGTGCGTATGGTAAATTCCGGGACGGAGGCAGTGATGAGCGCGATCCGCACGGCAAGGGGATTTACCGGACGGGATAAGATTGTCAAGTTCGCCGGCTGCTACCATGGACATTCCGACGGGCTTTTGATACAGGCGGGTTCCGGTGTGATGACGGCGGGCGTACCCGATAGCCTAGGGGTGCCCGTGGGCTGCACAAAAGATACGCTTTCGGCAGAATATAACAATTTAGAGAGCGTCAAGGCGCATTTTGAACGCTGCGGCGAGGAAATTGCAGCGGTGATTGTGGAGCCGGTAGCGGCAAATATGGGTGTGGTTCCTCCTGCGCCGGGATTTCTGAAAGGTCTGCGCAAAATATGTGACGATTATGACGCGCTGCTGATTTTTGATGAAGTGATTACCGGGTTCCGGCTGGGCATTGATGGAGCGCAAGGCTATTACGGCGTCATCCCGGATTTAACGACGTTCGGCAAAATCATCGGCGGCGGCATGCCGGTAGGGGCGTACGGCGGCAGACGGGAGATTATGGAACTTGTATCTCCCTTAGGAGGCGTATACCAGGCGGGCACTTTGAGCGGGAACCCAGTCGCCATGGCGGCGGGTATGGCGCAGCTTTCCATTTTGAGAGAGCATCCTCAATATTATGAAGATTTGAACCGGAAAGGCGACTGGTTCTATGGGCAGATACAGCGTTTGTTGGAAGAAAGGGGCAAGCCCTGGCAGGTAAACCATGTGGGTTCTTTAGGATGTCTGTATTTTACAGAGCAGATTGTGGAAGATTATCAGAGTGCGAAAACTTCCGATACGAGCTTTTTTGCAAAATATTTCAACTTCATGTTGGCGCAGGGGATTTATCTGGCACCGTCACAGTTTGAGGCTATGTTTTTGTCTGTTGAACACACACAGGAGATGCTGCAAAAAACGTTAGAACGAATAACAACATTCTTACAAAAAATTTAAAGAATATTAATTCTTTTTGCAATAAAAGGGTGTATACTGTGAGTATGAAAAGACAGGAACTACCACAATTTACAAAGAAGCGGAGAGGTTACAGTGACGAGTGAAGAACGGATGAGAAGAGACAGGTATCTGGCTAGAAAACGTCGGAGAAAACGGCAGAGAACAATTCAGATTATCAAGCGATGTGTATTTTCCTGCGCGTGCGTGCTGCTGCTGGTATTTGCTTTGACAAAGATTTTGCTGCGGGAGGAAAAGCCGGAATCCGTACAGGCGCAACGCAACATATCTATGCAGAGCGTTAAGGACGGCAAAAGACAGGATAAGGAACAGGGATTTCAGCAGAAAGTAATTGAGGAAACGCCGGATTATACGGTAGACCTTCTGACGCCCAATCCTTATTCCAGGCCGCAGATGGCAATTGAAGAAGTGAGAGGCATTGTCGTGCATTACACGGCGAATCCAGGCACGACGGCGGAGCAGAACCGCAGTTACTTCGAGAGCTTGAAGGATACACAGAAGACGAAGGCCAGCAGCCATTTTGTTGTAGGGATTGACGGCAAGATCGTGCAGTGCATTCCCAGCTCGGAGATGTCTTATGCTTCTAACGACCGCAATGCGGACACGTTATCTATTGAGTGTTGTCATCAGGATGAGACCGGCCAGTTCACGCAGGAGACGTACGATTCTTTGGTAGAATTGACGGCATGGCTCTGTGGGAAATTCAACTTGCCAGTGGATAGCGTAATTCGGCATTATGATGTGACCGGCAAGGAATGTCCTATCTATTATGTGGAGCATGAAGACGCCTGGGAGCAGTTTAAAAAGGATGTACAAAAATATCTTGACGAGCATGGCAAGGAGACGAAGCAGAATCTTACATGATGCAGGTAGAAAATGACAAAAGCCCCCGATTATACCATGATATTATCAAGGTAATTCGGGGGCTTTCTGCAATTTATTCCCGCGAGGAGAGGAATATGACAATTTTTGGAAGAAAAAATAAAAAAGGTAGTTTTTTTGAGATAAAAAGATAAGATTTAGGGAAAAAACAGCGTTCCGCGCATGAGAGCGGGACGCTGTTTTTTTATCTTAATAGGAAGGGCCTTGTCACGCTAAAGCGTGAAAGTGTCTTCCTATTAAGATAAAAATGATATGCGCACTTGCACAAGACCATTTTCTTCTCATTATCATAAGAATATAACCTTTTCCGTAGAAAAATGCATAAAAATTTTTACTAAAAATAGAAAATCATATCAAAATTAACTAAAGAATGAACATATTATATTGATTTTTTTCTGGTGAAATAAGATAATTATACCATAAGTCTGACTGTCACAATGGAAGAATAGTCCTGGCAGCAGATAAGAGGAAGGGATGGAGCGTTGCCCTGCCCTCAAAAATATTAAGAAAAGGATGGAGAGATATGGGAAAAGTGAAGAACACGCGAAAGCGGCTGCTCACGCTCGTACTCGCGCTGGCAATGGCGCTCACCTCCGTGAGCGTGCCATCGGCGACGGCGGAAGCGGCAAAGAAAGTCAAAGTCAAGAAAATCCAGGTAACCAGCCCGAAGAAGAAGACTGTGACTTTGGTGAAAGGCAAGACCCTCCAGATTAAAGTGAAGGTTACGCCGAAGAATGCATCGAACAAGAAAGTAAGCTACAAATCAAGCAAGAAGAAGATTGCTTCCGTAAGCAGTAAAGGGAAAGTGAAAGGCGTCAAGAAAGGCACCGCTAAGATTACCATTACGGCGAAGGACGGCAGCAAGAAGAAAGCAACCCTTACCGTGAAGGTTGTGAACCCGGTGAAGGTGAAGAAAGTGGCGCTCAATAAGAAGACAGCCACCGTTTATGTGGGCAAGAAAGTGACGCTCAAAGCCACTGTTACGCCGAAGAACGCCACAAACAAAGCAGTATCCTGGAAGACTTCCAGCAGCAAGATCGCGAAAGTCAGCTCCAAGGGCGTTGTGACAGGCGTTAAGGCGGGGACGGCAACGATTACCGCAACGGCAAAGGACGGCAGCAAGAAGAAAGCAACCTGTAAGGTGACGGTTAAGAAGGCGTCCACGCCGACGCCGCCCCCGGCAGCGAAGACGCTTTCTGGCATTGCCGTAACGAAAGCGCCCACGAAGACAGACTATTTCGTAGGCGACAAGTTTGACCCGGCAGGAATGGAAGTAAAGGCGACATACTCTGACAAGTCCACGAAGGCGCTCGCGCAGACAGCATATAAGCTCACGCCTGCGCCGACGGCTACACTGAGGGTGACGGATAAGGCAGTGACTGTCAGCTACACGGAGGGCTCCGTCACGAAGACGGCAGCAACGCCGATTTCTGTGAAGATTAAGCCCAGCGTACAGAGCATTGAAGTTACCACAATGCCGACGAAGACCACCTATGTTGAGGGCGAGAAGTTTGACCCGGCAGGAATGGTAGTGACGGCAACGCTTTCAGACAAGACCACGAAAGAAATCACGGATTACACTTATTCCGAGGAACCGCTGGAAGTTACTGTGAAGGATGAGAAGACCATCATAGAGATTTCCTACAAGGTAAGCAGCAGCAAGACGCTGAAGGCAGAAGTGCCGATCCTCGTAACGGCCAAAGACCCGCTTGCTTCCATCCGTGCAGAGCTCTTGAAGACTGTGCTTGAGAAAGAAGGCGCATGCTTCAACGATGACGACGTTGCTGTTACGGCAACCTTTGAGAGCGGCAAGACGGCGGAAGTCAGCATGGAAGACTGCACGGTTGACCCCGCGGCATTTACCTTAGATACGACATCCGCAACGATCACATACCGTTACGGCGGCATTGAGAGGAGCGTAGAGGTAAACGGCTTTACAGTGACGGCTTACCGGGAGAGGTACACCTTTGAAGATGCGAAGACAGTCGGGACCATAGTGAAACGTGAGAATGAGAACGGCAACGCAGTACCGACTGAAGAGTTCGGCGCAAGCGTAGTGCTTGGCGAGGATGATTTCGTGGACGGCGTGAAGGGGAAAGCGCTTAAATTGGACGGCACTTACGGCCTGAGGCTTGACAAGATTGCCGGCACGGCATCCAAGAACTACAGCATTTCCGCATGGTTTAAGCCGGAAGAGACACTCAAAGGCTGCCAGGCGCTGATCATCTCTACCGCCAATAAGTTCGGCCTTACGGACGGGCTGCCTGAGACATGGTGCGCAGTGGCGGGAAATGACCCGAACAACGCGGGCAAGCCGTCCGACAACAGGCTCAAGCTGTGGTCCCATGAAGACCCAGACTTTAAATGGCAGAATGTCGGTAAAACGGCAAACCCAATCCCAGTCGGTGCAGACGCAGCATGGACCCATGTAGCGCTTGTGGTGGACGATGCGGGAGAGGCAGCGGAGAACTACGCAACCGGTACGCTCTATGTGAACGGCAGAAAAGCATGTTCCGGCAAGGTGCGCAACGAAAAGGGCGAGCTGATGAAGACCTACCTCGGCGTGACCGGGTGGTCGGCAGACGGCTATTTCAAAGGCCAGATTGACGAGCTTGTATTTACGAATGAAGTACTGACACAGGATGACGTGGAAGCATACTACCTGGAAGGCATGGAAACAAGCGGCAGCCAGTACAAAGAGATTACGAAGGTATCCCCGGACGACGGCGCGGAAGTAGAAGTGGACTACGGCACAAGCCTTGCGGATGTGAAGCGTGAGCTGACGAAAATTCCGTACAGGGCGGCAGCAGAGGGTGAAGAGCCCATGGAATTCACAACCTCTTCTGATATGTGGACGGTAAAGGGTTACACCATTACCTCTGAGGGCGATATTGAGGCAACCGTGAAGCTGGAAGCCCCCGAAGGCTATATGTTCAACATAGGCGGCAGGCTGTCCGTGACAGTAGACCGGAAAGCGACCGTTAAGGTGAAAGAGCCGGTGGTTATCAGTGCGGTAACGCCGTCAGAGGCAAGCATTACAGTTCCTTATGGGGCAGATGAGGCCATGGTGAAGGAAGAACTTGCGAAACTGGCCTTTACCGTGACGACCTCTGACAGCAGCGCCTATGAGATTGCCAATGTGAAGTCAAAATGGACGCTGACGGAAGCGGAAAACGGCTATAAGGCAGCCTTTGACTTAGGAATCCCTGAGGTCGGCTACAAGTATGCAGAAGGCCTGAAAGTGGAAGTGGCAGTTTCAGTAGCCGAAGCAATAAAGATTACTGGTTTAACAGTAACGCCTGCTACATTGGAAGTAGACTTTGGCACGCCTGAGACGGCAGTGAAGGAAGAGCTTGCGAAGCTGGCTGTCAGCGCGGCAGTGGCAGCAGGCAGCGAAGCGCCGGTTATCAGCAACACAGCAGACCTCTGGACAATCGCAGACTATGCGGCTGAGACAGCAGGGAGCTACACAGCGAAAGCTGTAATTGCAGCCCCGGTAGGGTATGCGTTTAACGAAGGCGTGAGCAATGAAGTATCCGTCGCAGTGACCGTAAAGGCGGCGGGCGAGCATAAGCTTTCCAGGATTGTGGTTACTACGCCCCCGTCCAGGACGAAGTATCTTGTTGGCGATGCGTTTGACAAGACTGGCATGGCCATAACTGCTTACTATGGAGACGGCCAGCATGAAGACGTGACGGCTAAGGCTGTTGTAGAGGAGGCAGCGAACCTCACGCTTGATAAGGCCTCCATCACAATCACTTACACAGAAGGCGACGGAGCAGATGCTATCGAAAAGACCTGCACGCAGGCAATCACTGTTAAGACGGTAGCAGACGGCGCAGCCGTACATTATGGATTTGACGGCAATCTGAATGACAGTAAAAATGAAGGAAAAGCAGGAAAAGTAGTAGCAGACACAACATTGAAAGATAGTACAGAACAGCCCAATTATCAAGATGGTATCAAAGGGCAGGGTATCCTGTTTAACGAAGGAAGCCAGCGTACAGGTATTGAACTTGCAGAAGGCATCCCAAGCACTCAGAAGAACTTTACGATCAATCTGTGGGTAAAACTAAAATCAGAACCTACAAATTGGGGCGAGATCGTGCTGGGTACTAAGGCTCAGTGGAATAAACAGTTTGTAATGTATGCATATCCTGCTAAAGAGGCTGGGGCATTGGAGGCACAGACAGCAGACAATGGTCTTAACCAGCAGAGATTTGCCGGTGCATTGATTAAAGATCAGTGGAGGATGATTACTTTTGTCAATAAGGAAGATAGCGCGGAATTCTATATTGACGGTGATAAGAAGGAATTTGAACAATTTAACGATTCGGGTACTATGAAAGATAAAGACCTTGCAGTAAAGGAAGGCATCCAGCGGATTATCTTAGGCGCAGGCTGGTGGGGAGATTACTTCCATGGCTCTATCGACGAGGTAAGTATTTATGATTCTTCACTGAGTGGAGATCAGGTAAAAGATCTTTATAAGACTGTTCCAAAGACAATTTCCGGTATCAGCGTAGCTGCAAATCAGGATGATTTCACATTCACGAAGAATGATTTGGGAGGCAGCACAGAAAAGATCCAGACGGCGCTCAAAGCGTTGGCAATCAATGTCGCCATGAAGAACGGCGCAGCGCCAGAGTTTAAGAATGACACAGATTGGACTTTGACGGCTAAAGAAGATGGCAGCGGTTATACGGCAACCAAAGAATTAGAAATCCCATCCGACTGCGAGTTAGCTGAGGGTGTAAGTAAGACGTTAAGCGTAGATGTCGTTGTCAAGAATGTTACCTTACAGAGTATCGCAATTACTCAGGCGCCGAACAAACTTTTTTATAAAGCTGGCGAAACGTTTGACAAAGCTGGAATGAAAGTCACAGCAACTTATGACGATGGCTCAACAAAGGCAGTACCAGATAAAGATATCGTGGTAGAAGACGTAACTGTCACGAAACCGGATGGCAACGTAGGAGATACTTGGAAACAGGAGGTTACTGTTTCCTATACAGAGGGCGAGGAGACGCAGAGTACTAAACAGGAGATTACCGGTATCAATACTGAGACAGCAACAGGCTCAATGCTTGCCGCAAGGACAGGGTACTATACGTTTGATGATACTTTAGGCAATGCTATGGATGCTACATCAGCGAAATTGGTCGTAGCGGGAAGCCTGGCAGATGCAGCTGCCGGATCTTCAGCAAATTATGTAGCTGCTAAGAAGGGAAAAGGTATTTCTCTTGGAGATGCAAATAATGCGGCAACAAAAACCAATATTGTTCAGCTTGATAAGAATGTGACATCCTCTACGTTTACCATCAATATGTGGGTGAATCCGACAAATCTTGGCACAGGTAGAAATTTTGCAGCAATCTTGTTCAGTACTACCAAAGTGGCGCAAGACAGAGAAATTTCCATATTAGCGACTTCAGACGGCGTATCTCATGCCATAAGATTGTTCAATGACAATAAGGTCTCTGATGGTAATCATGGAGGCGGTGAGGTAAAAGCAGTAAATAATGTTTTGGCCGAAGGCACATGGACAATGCTGACATGGGTAAATGAAGGCTCCACTATGAAGTTATACAAAGATGGAGCGGCAACTCCTATTTATGAAGGTGAAAGCGGAATTCAGAAGTTAAGCAACATCTTTGTAGGCGGCGGCTGGTGGGATGCTCCATTCTGCGGAATCATTGATGAAGTAAGCGTATTTGACGGCACAGCCTTGACAGCAGATCAGGTTGCTCTTCTCAAACAGGAAGCAGAAGCTGCTCAGACTCCGACTGACTAATACCTGCAAAGCAATACAAAAGAACCTATCCAGGTTAAAGTACAAATGATTTCACCCAGCTTACCGGGCGTAGTACCCATTTGGGTACTGCCAGATAAGCTGGGAAATTTGATAAAGGCAGTTAAGAATTTCCGAACCGGCAGGCATAATACCATGTGCATTGCACAGTGGAAGGCAACTTATGCGCACTGCGGCGCCGCCTGGCGGGTCGGAAGTCCTTAAAAGGATTTGATGTTCAAGAATTTTTTGAAAAAAGAATATAAAAAATTGTTGGGTTCAACGGTATAGTTAGAACTCTATTTTTCGTACAAAAAAGCGTAGAAATATTACCTAATCCGGGGTAAATTGCACAAATAAATGATAACACCTGTTCAAATCTTATAAATATCAACTAAAGGAATAAGTAATTATATTGATTTTTTCTCTCCAAAATAAGATAATCGAATCATAAATCTGACTGTCAGAATAGAAGAATAGTCCTGGCAGCAGATAAGAGGAAGGGATGGAGCGTTGCCCTGCCCTCAAAAATATTAAGAAAAGGATGGAGAGATATGGGAAAAGTGAAGAACACGCGAAAGCGGCTGCTCACGCTCGTACTCGCGCTGGCAATGGCGCTCACCTCCGTGAGCGTGCCATCGGCGACGGCGGAAGCGGCAAAGAAAGTCAAAGTCAAGAAAATCCAGGTAACCAGCCCGAAGAAGAAGACTGTGACTTTGGTGAAAGGCAAGACCCTCCAGATTAAAGTGAAGGTTACGCCGAAGAATGCATCGAACAAGAAAGTAAGCTACAAATCAAGCAAGAAGAAGATTGCTTCCGTAAGCAGTAAAGGGAAAGTGAAAGGCGTCAAGAAAGGCACCGCTAAGATTACCATTACGGCGAAGGACGGCAGCAAGAAGAAAGCAACCCTTACCGTGAAGGTTGTGAACCCGGTGAAGGTGAAGAAAGTGGCGCTCAATAAGAAGACAGCCACCGTTTATGTGGGCAAGAAAGTGACGCTCAAAGCCACTGTTACGCCGAAGAACGCCACAAACAAAGCAGTATCCTGGAAGACTTCCAGCAGCAAGATCGCGAAAGTCAGCTCCAAGGGCGTTGTGACAGGCGTTAAGGCGGGGACGGCAACGATTACCGCAACGGCAAAGGACGGCAGCAAGAAGAAAGCAACCTGTAAGGTGACGGTTAAGAAGGCGTCCACGCCGACGCCGCCCCCGGCAGCGAAGACGCTTTCTGGCATTGCCGTAACGAAAGCGCCCACGAAGACAGACTATTTCGTAGGCGACAAGTTTGACCCGGCAGGAATGGAAGTAAAGGCGACATACTCTGACAAGTCCACGAAGGCGCTCGCGCAGACAGCATATAAGCTCACGCCTGCGCCGACGGCTACACTGAGGGTGACGGATAAGGCAGTGACTGTCAGCTACACGGAGGGCTCCGTCACGAAGACGGCAGCAACGCCGATTTCTGTGAAGATTAAGCCCAGCGTACAGAGCATTGAAGTTACCACAATGCCGACGAAGACCACCTATGTTGAGGGCGAGAAGTTTGACCCGGCAGGAATGGTAGTGACGGCAACGCTTTCAGACAAGACCACGAAAGAAATCACGGATTACACTTATTCCGAGGAACCGCTGGAAGTTACTGTGAAGGATGAGAAGACCATCATAGAGATTTCCTACAAGGTAAGCAGCAGCAAGACGCTGAAGGCAGAAGTGCCGATCCTCGTAACGGCCAAAGACCCGCTTGCTTCCATCCGTGCAGAGCTCTTGAAGACTGTGCTTGAGAAAGAAGGCGCATGCTTCAACGATGACGACGTTGCTGTTACGGCAACCTTTGAGAGCGGCAAGACGGCGGAAGTCAGCATGGAAGACTGCACGGTTGACCCCGCGGCATTTACCTTAGATACGACATCCGCAACGATCACATACCGTTACGGCGGCATTGAGAGGAGCGTAGAGGTAAACGGCTTTACAGTGACGGCTTACCGGGAGAGGTACACCTTTGAAGATGCGAAGACAGTCGGGACCATAGTGAAACGTGAGAATGAGAACGGCAACGCAGTACCGACTGAAGAGTTCGGCGCAAGCGTAGTGCTTGGCGAGGATGATTTCGTGGACGGCGTGAAGGGGAAAGCGCTTAAATTGGACGGCACTTACGGCCTGAGGCTTGACAAGATTGCCGGCACGGCATCCAAGAACTACAGCATTTCCGCATGGTTTAAGCCGGAAGAGACACTCAAAGGCTGCCAGGCGCTGATCATCTCTACCGCCAATAAGTTCGGCCTTACGGACGGGCTGCCTGAGACATGGTGCGCAGTGGCGGGAAATGACCCGAACAACGCGGGCAAGCCGTCCGACAACAGGCTCAAGCTGTGGTCCCATGAAGACCCAGACTTTAAATGGCAGAATGTCGGTAAAACGGCAAACCCAATCCCAGTCGGTGCAGACGCAGCATGGACCCATGTAGCGCTTGTGGTGGACGATGCGGGAGAGGCAGCGGAGAACTACGCAACCGGTACGCTCTATGTGAACGGCAGAAAAGCATGTTCCGGCAAGGTGCGCAACGAAAAGGGCGAGCTGATGAAGACCTACCTCGGCGTGACCGGGTGGTCGGCAGACGGCTATTTCAAAGGCCAGATTGACGAGCTTGTATTTACGAATGAAGTACTGACACAGGATGACGTGGAAGCATACTACCTGGAAGGCATGGAAACAAGCGGCAGCCAGTACAAAGAGATTACGAAGGTATCCCCGGACGACGGCGCGGAAGTAGAAGTGGACTACGGCACAAGCCTTGCGGATGTGAAGCGTGAGCTGACGAAAATTCCGTACAGGGCGGCAGCAGAGGGTGAAGAGCCCATGGAATTCACAACCTCTTCTGATATGTGGACGGTAAAGGGTTACACCATTACCTCTGAGGGCGATATTGAGGCAACCGTGAAGCTGGAAGCCCCCGAAGGCTATATGTTCAACATAGGCGGCAGGCTGTCCGTGACAGTAGACCGGAAAGCGACCGTTAAGGTGAAAGAGCCGGTGGTTATCAGTGCGGTAACGCCGTCAGAGGCAAGCATTACAGTTCCTTATGGGGCAGATGAGGCCATGGTGAAGGAAGAACTTGCGAAACTGGCCTTTACCGTGACGACCTCTGACAGCAGCGCCTATGAGATTGCCAATGTGAAGTCAAAATGGACGCTGACGGAAGCGGAAAACGGCTATAAGGCAGCCTTTGACTTAGGAATCCCTGAGGTCGGCTACAAGTATGCAGAAGGCCTGAAAGTGGAAGTGGCAGTTTCAGTAGCCGAAGCAATAAAGATTACTGGTTTAACAGTAACGCCTGCTACATTGGAAGTAGACTTTGGCACGCCTGAGACGGCAGTGAAGGAAGAGCTTGCGAAGCTGGCTGTCAGCGCGGCAGTGGCAGCAGGCAGCGAAGCGCCGGTTATCAGCAACACAGCAGACCTCTGGACAATCGCAGACTATGCGGCTGAGACAGCAGGGAGCTACACAGCGAAAGCTGTAATTGCAGCCCCGGTAGGGTATGCGTTTAACGAAGGCGTGAGCAATGAAGTATCCGTCGCAGTGACCGTAAAGGCGGCGGGCGAGCATAAGCTTTCCAGGATTGTGGTTACTACGCCCCCGTCCAGGACGAAGTATCTTGTTGGCGATGCGTTTGACAAGACTGGCATGGCCATAACTGCTTACTATGGAGACGGCCAGCATGAAGACGTGACGGCTAAGGCTGTTGTAGAGGAGGCAGCGAACCTCACGCTTGATAAGGCCTCCATCACAATCACTTACACAGAAGGCGACGGAGCAGATGCTATCGAAAAGACCTGCACGCAGGCAATCACTGTTAAGACGGTAGCGGAAGGAGCGGCTTCATACTATACGTTTGATGGCACTCTGGTTAATGCCCAGAATGAAAGTAAGGTTGCAAAGACTGTAAAACTTACAGGATATGGTCAATATGCAGATACTAATTTAACGGATATATATGATGCAGAAGACGGTATAAACGGCGCTAGTCTGAGTGTGAAGCAGGATGTTGGCGTAGAGATTCCTGAGAGTATCAGCGCGGAGCAGAAAGCATTCACGATCAGCTTGTGGGCGAAGAAGAAAGCTGGAAGTAAAGAGTATTCAACAATTTTCTTTGGGAAGAATCCTGATGCGGTTTCCCAGTATGGAAAGGGAATTGTCTTTTACGCGAATCCAGGCAATAACGCAGGCAAAATGGAATTACAGGTGAGCAATTCAAATACTGAAACTAACGCAAAACCATTTGATGTGCCAACAGATAAATGGACGATGCTGACATTTGTAAATAAGCCGGACAGCATGGAATTCTATATTGATGGTAAGGCGCAGGACATCAGTGAAGCAGATAAAGCAAAAATGTCTGTAGCAGGTGGCATCGAAAGAATGATTCTGGGTATTGGACAGTGGAATGCAGCTGACATTTTAGTAGGTAACATTGATGAAGTACGAATTTATGATTCCTCTCTGAATGACAAACAGGTTAAAGAACTTTATGATCTTGTTACACCAACCATTTCCAGTATCAGCGTAGATTACAATCAGGATGACTTCACATTCTTAAAGAGTGAGTTGGGAGACAGCACAGAAAGGATTCAGACGGCGCTCAAAGCATTGGCAATCAATGTTACCATGAAGAATGGTGCAGCGCCAGAGTTTAAGAATGACACAGATTGGACTTTGACGCCTAAGGAAGATGGCCTCGGATATACGGCAACTAAAGAGCTGGAGATTCCGGCAGGTTATGCATTAGTAAAAGGCGCAAGCAAGACCTTGACTGTAAATGTTATTGTCAAAGATGCTACGTTAGAGAGTGTGGCCGTTAGTCAGTCGCCAAACAAAATCACTTATAAAGTTGGCGAGACGTTTGACAAGACTGGAATGAAGTTGACGGCAACATACAGCGATAAGTCAACAAAAGAAGTAGCGGCTGATGCCATCACAGTGGGAGAAAATGGTGTTGCAGCGAAACCAAACGGTGAAACAGGCAATACATGGAAACAGGAGGTAACCGTTTCCTATACAGATGGTGGAGTAGAACAGTCCACGACACAGGAAATTACGGTAATTGATCCTGCTACCTCAATGGGAGCAGTGCTTGCTGCAAGGACGGCATACTATACGTTTGATAATACTTTAGCTGATTCTGTAAAGGGAAATACAGTTGGAAAGTCCGTAAAGCATAGAACTTTTGCAGACGTTACGATAGCAGATGCTGAACGTTATGCAGAAGATGGGAAAAAAGGAGCCTGTTTAAACGTAAATAAAGATGGCGTGCAGATTCCAGATACTATCAGTGCGGAACAGAAGGAATTTACCATCAACCTTTGGGTGAAAAAGACTGCAAGTACCACAGCATTTGGTCCAATTTTCCAGGGGAAGAATAGTAGTGGTAATGGAAAAGGAGTTGTCTTTTATGCAAATCCAGGCGGCAATCATAGTAATATGCAGCTTGAAGGAAATGGCGGTAATGGAAAAGTGTTTGCTTGTGCTGATGATGAATGGACGATGCTGACATTTGTAAACAAAACTAACACCACGGAATTTTACATTAACGGCAATAAGCAGGATATGACTGCTGAAGAAGCAGGGAAATATGTGGTGACAAAAGGAATTGATGCGATAATATTGGGTACTGGACAATGGATGGATAGTGAGTTCTTTGTTGGTTGCATTGATGAGGTCAGCTTGTATAATGTAGCCTTGGAAGGAGACCAGATTACTTTGCTTAAAGAAGAAGCTGAGGGTGCTTTGACTGAGTAATACCCACAAAGCAACATAAAGAACCTATCCAGGTTCAAGTACAAATGATTTCACTCAGCTTACCGGGCATAGGCTTCTTTCGGGTTCTGCCCGGTAAGCTGGGAAATTTGATAAAGGTTAAGAAACAGGAAAGAATGCCCCGTCTGTAGATTTGTGAGCTATAGGCGGGGTATCCTTATTTTAGGCGTAAAAATGCAGTGAGCCAGTTTGGCAAGTATCGTTATATACGAAAGAGCCTGCAATTTGTGTTATCCAAGCATAGCAAAATGGATAAGATTTGAAGTGCTAAGAAAGTGATTTTTTGTATAAAAAGTAAGAAATATATTGTCAAGGGTAATGACCTATGGTATCATAAACTGTGTGTATGTTGCTGTTTACTGTGGAATAGAATTTACAGATGAAGTTTTGTTCCTTAGCGGGTCTGGATAAAAACTTTTTCCTTAAAGTGGTATACATTTTTTATCAAATATAGGGAAATGACTATGCTATTATGGGGCGAATTTTTAAACTCTAATTGGCGATGTATTTAATGAGTATGTTGTAACGCAATGAGCTGTTTTCAATATACTAAATATAAAATAGAAAGTAGTTGATAGATATGATAAGGGAAGCTGGCACTACAAATGATAAAGGGCAGACAAGAGCAAAAGGCGAGAGCCTCTTTTTCTTGTCTGCCCTTGATTTAGTACGAGGAGGAACGGGCGATGAGTAGGGACGGCATAAGGTGTATCACCATCGTACATCCTCCGAACGAGATAAAAGAATATCGGTGGCTGTCCGCATTCTTCCGTTTAATTGGGATCTGGGTATGCGAAAATGTTGAAGAAGAGCATGGGGATCAGACGGATTTTACGATTCGCATCCGTTATGAGGATAATTTTGTATCTGACTGGCAACGGATTTCATGCGGTTCACAAGGCGAATGGAAGGAATGTTCACCGAGGCCGGAATTGGCTTACGCGGAAGAGCACTGGCTATCTGAAATTCTTGAGCAGATGCAGGATTGTTTTAAGGAAAACACATGGAAAGAGATTAAGGAAATCGCAAGATGTTTCTATGATCATGATCTGATGCGCGGCAGTTACGCAGTTGGATATTTTGGAGACGCAGATGATCCCAGGATATTTGCATATATGGGCAGAGCTAGGCAGCGTTTTTTTGATGCATACCAGGAATTAGTAGAACTGGAGAAGGATGATTCTTCAAAATATTTGCTCGCTGCCATATGTAACTGCCAAAGAAGGATCAATGAGCTGTATACCGTCATATGGAAAGCTCTTAAAAGTGGGAAGATTGACGACGGAGGGAACATTAGGGAAACGCTTAAGAAATATCCCTTTATACCCTATGATGAGATCAATGTAAGGCTTTCTAAGATTTTAGAAATGGATCCCAAGAACTATGCGGCCTATGCCATCCGTGGTTTTGTGAAACAGCTGGATGACGATAAAGTCTTGGAGTTTGTGTATGATTTTGAGAATGCCGTGGCTCTTTGCGGCAGACGTTCTTATGCCAGCTGCCTGTTGTACCATATCGGCAAGTATTTTGAGGTCGTGCGCGCCGACAAGGCCTTTGAGGAGAAATATTATAGCTATGCCTATGAGGTGAACCCATATAATTACCGGGCGGCTTATAAGGTTGCAATGTGCCATAGAAGGCGGGGAGAGCATGACAAGGCGATGGAGATATTGAAGGAGATTCTGAATATATTATCTACAAAGACAGTCCAGGAGATGCTTCAGCCGGTGGAATGCGCATATCTCTATAAGACGAATTCTGTGATCGGCAAGATGTATATCAGGAAGGAGAAATATAGGGAGAGTATCCGTTATTTAGAGCAGGCAAAGGAATGTGGCAGTTCGGACAAGAATATGTTATTTTATCAATGGATGTTTGGAAAAGAAGACGGAGCGGTGTTTAAGAAGGCGGCAGTTAAGAAGCTGAATATTTATAACTGCCAGATGGATTTGGCGGATTCCTATGCAATGCTGGATTCTTACGAGGGAATTTTGAGGGCGTACAGTTAGAGAAGACGAGGGGGAGGACAAATGAATAATAAGGATGTAACGATGAATCTTGATTTAGGTACGGTTGGTGTAAAATACGAGGATTTCCGCAATTTTGGGAAATCCTATTTTAAGTATGTTTATACATCTGCATATGAGATGGTTAATAACATTAATAACCAACACCGGAAGATACTGGAACTACAGCCTTGCGGAAATGAAAGCAGATATAATGAGATTGCAAATGTGCTGACTTTTGTCGGCAAAAGAGGGACGGGGAAAACGTCGGCGATGCTTTCTTTTATGGAAAGCCTCAAGGATTATGATAGAAATTTATCCCGATGTAATAAGAATGAAATGTTTTTCAATTTTGACCATGAGGATGTGCTTTTTACATGCCTTGATTGTATTGACGGTTCCCTGTTAGAAAAGGGGGAAGATATTTTCCAGATCGTGTTGGCACAGATGTATCAGAAGTTTCAGCAGTTATATAAAAGCAACCAATTGGTACAGAGCGAGGAAGGCGAGTTCGGTTATCAGGCAAGGGAGCTTCAGAAGAAACTGGAAGACCTGTATAAGAAGACCTGCGCTTTAGAAGAAATGTCAAATTCCCATGCAAGGGCGGGGGAATCGTATATGAGCGGCCTGCGTACGCTTGCCAGCAGCCAGAAGCTGAAAGGGGAATTTGCAAAACTGACGGAAGATTATCTGATGCAGATGCGCTATAAGTACAATTCTTTTCAGGAGATGGGCAAACAGCATTTTCTTGTAATTACAGTGGACGATGTGGACTTAAATATTCAGAATGGTTTTTCCATGCTGGAAAAGATTCACCGCTATCTGATGCTGCCCAATATTATTGTGCTCCTGTCCATAGATTATCAGGAAATGCTGCAGATTTGCATGAGGAATTTTTTTAAAGTGCTGTTAAAGTTTGATTCAGCATTGAAAAACGGGGAGGAGTTCGTGCGGGAACTCTCCGTAGATTATCTGGATAAGGTCTTGCCGATTAATTACCGCATCTATCTGCCGGATATTAATGACGGACATTCACATTATAAGATTAATCAGAAAGCTCAAGATACGAAGAAGTTTATGCTGGGAAGCCTCTATCAGAAAAGCGGGGTTATCTTTGATTCGCAGGGATTGAAACGCCATTTTTATGAACCGAAGTCTATGCGCGTTTTGTCTGATTTTACCATGCTGCTGGATTGCTTGGATGTTTTGTCTTGGTCTGGTGAAAAGCTTTCTGTGCAAGATAAAATAGAAATTTATAATAGCTATGAGAAAAACTATTTGATTCTCCTTGCAGATTTAGGGAACAGGATGGCGTTTAGCATAATTAAGAATGATAGACAGCGGAGATTTTTCGCGGAAAAAGTAATGAAATCGGATGTAAAACGGGCGATGGAAATGGCGGTCAATTATGCGGCGGACGTTTTGGATGGGATGAAGTTTAGAGAAAACCAGAGTTATAGTTATGGGATACTTATCAATATGCTCTATAAATTAGGCAGATGTGAGAGTGAGGAGTATAAGTCCTTAACCTGTTGCCTGCTGGCTTATTTTTCTTATAAACTTACCAGGATTTATATCCTCGAAAGCATTCAGCTATCGGTTGATGGGGACAGGCAGATTGTGGAAGCCGGAAAGTTCCGCAGGCTTATTTCGGGTTCCATTGTGGGGGAATGGGAGAAGGAAATGATTCCTGAGATAAAGTTGTATAGGGGGTCAGAAATTAAAGAGAACTCTTTTGTCAAAGTGCCCAATTCGGTCATATTTGATACTACAAAGGGAAAGTCTTTTTCTACCTGGTTTCATATTTCTCTGCCGACAAAGGAGGAGGTATCTAAGGAACAGAGTGCAGAAAAATTAGAGCGTATTATCATAAAGATAGAATTATTATACTTGAGCTTGAACATTATAAATCTAAACGATGCTGTCTCTGGGGTATGGAAAGTCGACATTGTCGATACGAATGAAGACCTTCCTTGGCAGATTGTAATACCGATGTTATATAAAGAGTCAGTAACAGGAGAGAAAGTTACAGCGATACGGGCGCAATTCAGTATTTTTCATTTTGTGGGCAATTCTTTAAATGCGGTAAATGAATTGAAACAGCTCGAAGAGGCGCTGATTGATAGTATGAAGAACTATTATGGCGAGGATAAGATGCCATCTTTGTCTAAGAATAAATTTATGGCTGCCAAATATAAAAAGTGGGCGCAGAATTCGCAGCTATGCGCTGCCCTTCCTCTATATAGCTTTGATTTGATGTATAATATTTTTAAGCGGGCAAGGAAAGATGCCAAGGAGAGAAACCCCATCCGCATTAACAAAGGAGAGGTCTATCAATACATAGGAGATGTTTACCGCAATATTGCGGAACAGTTAGAGAAACAGGAGGCGTTTTACAGCCCTGGCAAAATGAAAGGAAAAAAGAGGGGAGTACAAAAAGAAGGGGGACAACCAAAAGAGGATGGAAAAGAAACACAGGGCATTCCGCCTTTGTATGAGCGTTTTACGAAATGTCCCTATGTGCAGTTTTTCCTGAAGGATACAAAAGAGGAGTGGAAAGCGGATTTTCTGGCAAATGTGATGGAGAAGTTAATTGCGGAGACGGACGATGAATAAATTAGAATGGATTCTAAAGTTATTATATAAGAAGATGTCCGCGCAGTCAGTGCTGAAACAGGAAGTCCAATTTGACGATTTTGCGATTGACACATTTATGAGGTTGACAGTCTGTTATCTTCCTGGAATCAGTGAAAATGAAGCGGAAAATATGTTCTGGTATTTCGTCCATACGTTCCAGGGGGAGGCGGGGCTTAAAAGAAGGAAGGCGCAGAGTGGATTAAATGTGTTTGACGCTTTATTCTACTATGCGGACGACTG
>Ga0137308_100632_pt1 | contig 51772 bp, 29 predicted proteins | sample Inofrocosms_June_FD_97181 | JGI IMG/M metagenome (GOLD analysis project Ga0137308, IMG submission 97181) | Mouse cecal microbial communities from Vienna, Austria - N-Acetylneuraminic and N-Acetylglucosamine D2O microcosms_June | ecosystem: Host-associated > Mammals > Digestive system > Large...
GATAAATATTACATAAGTATCCGGCAGTTCCTCAAGTTCCTGACCGGAGTGCAGGTTCTCCACATCTATTACACTGGAATGATATCTTGCCCTGTGTGGATCTGCTCCTTTGTCTGCCCCCTGTATTTCCAGATCATATTTTTTCCCTTGTGAGTCCGTTCCATACGCATCCAGACAGATGGAACGTGCTCCTGCCAGTCTTTTCATATCTTTTTGTGTCTCACAGCTTGTAATGATTAAGTCCTGCTTACCTGTGATAATTCGTAATACAAATTCGGCCAATGGGATATTGTCTTTAAAAAGGCACCGCATAAAGTCATCATCAATCGGCCTCAGCAATTGCAGGCGCTTTAAATCTTCCTGATGCTGTTGACTTGTGATTGACAAAGCTTCCACCTTCTTTCCATGAATACATTTCTGCTGTATGCGACTTTATATAAAAATATCCTATCATAAAATTACTCTCTTTTCAATCCATTCACAATTTGGCTTTCTCCATTTTTCCGGTCTGCTGTAACAGATCAGACAGGGCACTGAACCGTTACAAGAATGCACACAAACCGCGAAAAGAATGCGTTTTGGCGCCCGCATGTCTCGCAAAATCGCATAGAGACGCGATTTTGACTTCGCGGGAGGGGCTGTCTGAACTGTTATGGTCTGCTTTCTGCAAAAACGAATGAATAAAACGATTGGGAAATTGTCAGTTGTAATTGCCTGTTTTGCGGTTTCTGTGCAGGCCTTTCTGGTCATGGGGTGAACAGAAACAACATTGGCAGTTCCTTTTGTGATCTACCGTTCATTCACCACCTGAAAAATGTAGAATTTTAATGGTTATGGCGAGAAGCCCCTATTTTAGGGCTTCTCCCGTCCCCAAATAATCATACTACACCATTTTTACACCATTTCCGCTATAGTTGACATTTCTTCCTTAAGCGTTTCATCTAACACATGGCAATATAAATCCATGGTCATCTGCAATGAATTATGCCCTAACAATTTCTGCAGTGTCTTTGGATTCATGCCCTTTGCAATACAATTTGTCGCGAAAGTATGTCTGAGGCAATGAGGCGTGAACCGCTTGAATCCCACATCAGGATACTGCCTGTTAATCTTGTCCACCAGATAATCAATTGATTCCCTGATGTTGGTATTATGAAGCGGATTATTCGTTTTGCTTGTAAATACCAGATTTTCAAGCCCCTGTCTTGGAGCAAAACGACTGCTTACTTTGTCATGCCATTTCTTTTGGACTAGCAGTGTCTCCTTGACCAGCTTAGACATCGGGATATTTCGTTTGCCGGCTTTGGTCTTCGGCGGATGAAACTCATAGATTGCATCTCCCTTGTTTGGTAAATAGCATAATATTTTTGTTACATATATCATGCCATTCCTAAAATCCACACAATCCCATGTTAATCCAGTAATTTCACCTATACGCATTCCAGTATGTAGAGCAACCACAAAAAGCGGATATAACTGGCCATCTTTGGATACGTCTAACAGCAGCCTTATTTCATCTTCTGTAAGAACTCTCTTTTCTTCCTGCTCTCCATTATCTATTTTGGTTTTGGCAGATAATGCCACATTCTTATTCAATAAATCAGATTCCATCGCCCGATTCAGCATATCTACCAACAATGCTTTACAGTCTCTTCTTGAAGCATCTGTCTTCAAATCGTTGAAAGCATCCTGGATTATGACCAGATTCAGGTTTGTGAGTTTCCTCCAACCCAACTTCTCTCGCAGCCGATTGTACTGAATGGTATATGTGTGCTTTGTGGTATCCCTACAGTTCTTTTTACAGGTATCCATCCACATATCAAACCACTCATCCAATGTCACATTGCTGTCTACCACATTTAGTTGCCGTTCATCCTCGTATTGCTCATCTCTAAGTTTTTTCGTAATTTCGTGCATTGTTTTTGCGTATACAGTTTGCCTTTTGCCGAATCTGTTGATAAACCTTGCCTGAAACAGCCCATCTTTGCGTTGACTGATTCCTTTGCCCAGTTCCTTCCCTTTTAAAGATTTACCCATTTTACCTCCTTCCAATGCGGCAAACCAAAAGGGTGGATATACAGAAATAGTATACCACCCCTCTGGTATGGCTTCAATCCTCTTTTCGATTTTATCTGGATTCTCTGTCCAGCCACTTGTCCAGTTTGAATTTATCAGCATACCAACGATTTCCGATTTGTATGCCGAAGCCATTATGGCCTCGGACAAGCTCTCTTGCTTTTGTCTGACCTATCCCCAGATACGTACAAATTTCTTTGATGGTCAAAAGTTTTTTCTCATACATCCTCTGGGATACTTTACTGTTCTCCATAAAATTACGCACCTTTCGATTCTATTCATCTAAGCACACTTTTCTTTTATCTTTACCTCTCTATATTGAGAATATATAATTTACATCAGCAAAGATACGCAACAGCTATTGTACTTTGGTCGCAATTGCACTGGAAACATCCTCTAAAGAAATCCTTGCATCCTGCAAAATATCTACTACCTTTTGCAGTAATTCTTCTACAGAATTGAAAAGAACTGTCCGAGGAAGTTTTGCATCCAATCCATCTACGATTCCCATATCCTGCATCCTGCCAAGAAAGCTGTTTGCTTTCGACCATCCGATTTTAAAGCTTTCGCAAAGCCTATTGCAGGAAACGGAAGTTTGTCCCAAAGTCCACAAAATAACTTTTGCAAATAGTAATTCCCTCCTGCTTGAATCATTCTTACTGCGGCTTGTCATGGTAAATCCCATACCGCTGTCATCAAATTCATCCATTTTCAATCGGATGGCACTTTCAGTAATTTTAAACGAATACCTATTTCTGTTCAGAACCGGACGCTGCTTAAGTGAAACAATATTAGCAGTATATTTTCGCTTAACAATCTTCAGCAAACCTTCTGCCTCATCTTCTGAAATGTATGTTCCTAACAAACGTTCACGCTCGCCATTATGGTAAAAATACATATCGCCTTCACCCTTTAATTTCTCAGCACCACCTTCGCCCAATACTGTCACAGAATTATGCACATTGGAAACCCTAAAAACCAATTTGACCGGGATATCCCCCATATCAATACGCATATTCTGCTTCGTTGGGTTATGAACTGCCAGTATCAGATGAATTTTCGCATGTCGCCCTCTACGCAAAAGTTCCGAAATGGCTTCTGTTAATAATCCTGACTTCCGTTTGTCTTTCATGTTGCCGCTAACAAACGAGCTAAACTCATCAATGACAAAGATAATGCCAGGGAGTTGCTTAAACTCATTCGTATGTTTCATACCTATCCGCCGCTCCATCTCCTCCTTTAAAATAAGAACTACACCAAAAAAAGAGTCACCATCATTAATAACCGGATACGAGAGATGAGACAATCCAGAAAATTGCTGTAAATCCGATGCTCCATCGCCTATTAACAAATTAACTTTCTTAGGCGGATATATACAAACAAGAGTCAGAATCAGACTCTTTAAAGCCACACTCTTTCCAGATCGAGTTGTACCAGCGACCACAGCATGTGGATATTTTGTCAAATCCGAGATAACCATATTCCCCATTGCATCAATTCCTACAGGATGCGCAATCCCCATCTCTTCACAAGCCTCACTATACTCCTGACTTTCCAGAATGTGTCGCCATCCGTTCTTCTTAGGTAACTTTCTCGATGCAACAATATAGACAGCCGTTCCCTCTTCCACAACTTGAAATAGCACAACCTATTGTCTCAATTAATTGAATTACTTAAAGAATTGAATTTATTTGATGAAATTATGCAGCTACACACTGATGATTATGAAAAATTTGTGAAAGGAATGTTGAAATTAGTTAAAACTAGCCATTCCAAAAAATCTTTTTCTTTCCAAAAAGCTATTAGTGTTACATCTCAAAAAAAAGAAAAGCAACAAGGTGATGAAACCCCACCTAAAGAATTGTCCCTCGAATTTTATTTGAGCTGCAAAAATTATGGTCTCGAAAATTTTTTTAAGCAGAATCCTTTCACATCACTCCGTCCTTATCAAATTGAAGATGCAATCAATTTAATTGGACATATTAATAACAGGCATTTAAGGAATGATAGTCCCGATAAGGATAGTGATATTTATAATAACATCAGCAGCTTTACAAATGATTTGTTTGAGTATATCAAAATGTTAAGACGTTGCTCCGACAACACGAAAACTTTTCCATATGAGTTTATTCCCATTCAAAGCAGTGAAATGTCGCAAAAAGCAGAATCTTTGTGCAACTCCTTGCAATCTTCATATATCAACATAACAGCCATAATAGAAGATAGGCTAAATAAACTTCAAGAAGAGCAATTAGCCGCAAATAAAAAGTCATTGAAACAATATTCCTATATAGGAACACTTTTTATTGATACTTAAGTACTTATGAACAATTATCAGTTATACCTTAGCTTTTTCATTACAAAAAACATCAATGTAATTGGATTTTGAAAACCGCTATGAACCACACTTTGCTTGGTTTGAAGCCATTAACTAAAACAGAACTCGTCAAATAGTCTATGTCTTACTGGATTCTTAAGCGCACAATTGGTAGAAATTGTATTATCAGTAATGAGTGGTATGGTGATATATATTCCACCCATATCGCTCAAACCTTTAACCACCCCAATTAAGCTTTAATGCTTTTCATTTCATCCATTCGCTTATCCAGTTTGCGGACTGCCCGCCTCACGTTGCCCTCCTCTTTCAAGACCATACTCAAATCAATAATCATCCTTTTTTCTTGTATTGGCCGTCCCGGTTGCTACACCTTATACATTACAGAAAATGCCGATAAATACGCTATCCACGCAAAAAGCGGATACTTTAAATGGCTGAGTATCCGCTTTTTACATTTTATAATTTACTAATTTCTTCCAGTGTCAAATCTGTTGCCTTTGCAATTTGATCATGGGGCAAATTCATTTCTAAAAGATTCCGCGCAATGCCTATCTTGGCATTCCGATCCGCATTATATAACGCCTGTGCCTCGTCATGCCTTGCCTTCGCACGGAGCCTTTCCTTCTCGCGAAATTCTGACGAAGCGGTAATCGTGTAATAAGCATTGATCGCCTGACTCATAACTGGCACCTCCATCTCCTTAATCTTCTCTAATTCCTCCTCTGTTTCCGCCTTGAACAGCGAAAGCCACAGCAGTAACATGTTATCCTGGCCTACTTCCACCGGCAGCTTGGAAAGTTCATAGAAATGAAACCCCATTTTATCCGACAGCAACGTATGACGTGCGGCTTCCAACGGTTGGAAGAAGGAATGATATTCTTCACAATCAAACAGCGGAAAATCTATAATACTGATAATGATTGTTCGTGGCAGGGCAGAATAACTCTGTCCGGTAAGCAGCGCTGATGAAAATTCCCTCGCCCAGTAATACATAACCCTTTCCGGATAGTCCCCCTCATTGCAAACCTGTACCTCCAAGTCCACACGCTGGCCGTTCACGGTCATATTGATATCCAACCTGCAGAATTTGTCCCCCAGATTCTCTTCTTCCTGTTTCACGAACTACCGTTCGCTGCACACCTGAAAAATGTAGAACTTCAAATAATAGCTCTGATCCGCCGCCCATAGAATAGGATGGTCACATGCTTGGGTACGGAATTCCACCTGACGCAGGCGTTTGTGTGCGCCGGATGCCGCCTCCCTGACAGTCTTGGCAAAAAGCTCCGGATCCATAAAGTGGGAGCAGGAACAAGTGACCAGAAAACCGCCGTCGCGAACCAGCTTCAACCCTCGCAGATTAATCTCCCGGTAGCCTTTCACGGCATTTTTCACGGAATTTCTCGATTTAGTAAAGGCGGGAGGATCCAGAATTACCACATCAAAGCTCTCCCCCTCAGCCTCCAGCTTAGGCAGAAGCTCAAACACATCCGCGCACTGAAACTTTACTTTGTCTTCCAGACGGTTCAGCCTTGCATTTTCCGCCGCCTGATCCACCGCCAGCCGGGAAGCGTCCACACCCAGTACTTCGGAAGCCCCGGCAATCCCCGCATTCAGGGCAAAAGAACCCGTATGGGTAAAGCAGTCCAGCACTTTTTTGCCTTTACAGATACTGTGGATGGCTTTACGGTTGTTTTTCTGATCCAAGAAAAATCCCGTTTTCTGTCCGTCCTCCACATCCACCACATATTTTACACCGTTTTCCACAATCTCCACCTTAGTGTCAAAGGGTTCCCCGATAAAGCCTTTGCTGCGCTCCATTCCCTCTTGAAGGCGAACCTTTGCGTCGCTTCTCTCATAGACTCCGCGGATGAAAATATTGTCTTCCGCCAGAACCTTTATCAATTTTTCCACAATGGTATGTTTCCATTTGTCAATCCCCAGAGCCAGAGATTCCACTACAAGCACATCGGAAAACTTGTCCACCACAATTCCCGGCAGAAAATCCGCCTCTCCGAAAATGATACGGCAGCTGGAAGTGTCTATAGTCTGCTTTCTATATTCCCAAGCATCCCGCACACGCCGTTCCATAAAATCCTCGTCTATAGTTACGTCCTTTTTGCGAGAGAGAAGTCGGATCGTGATTTTGGAATTGGTGTTAATGTAACCGCATCCCATACGATATCCGTCAAAGTCATGTACTTCCACAATGTCACCGTTCTCAAAGTTCCCCACAACGGATTCAATTTCATTGTCATACACCCACATGCCGCCTGTCTTCAAAGTACGGCCTTCCCCCTTTTTTAACGTCACAATCGTCTGATCCATATTACCCTTACCTTTCCGCGGCATAAGCAATCATTTATACAGGCAGAAATCCTGCATCTCCTTCACAAAGCCGCTGTTTTTCAATGCCTCTGCCGCCTCCGCCGGATACTCCTTCATCACAATGCGTTTTCTGCCTGCAAAGAGTTTTCCCCGCTTAAATTCCTCCGCAAACAATGTTAAAATCTCTTCCTGCCCATGGCTTTCAAAAGCACGATACACTTTACCTTGTCTCTCAAACACCGCCGCCGGAAGACCGCCGCGAAAGGCGACTACCGTCCCCGGCACATTGAGAAAGGCTCTGCCTTCTTCATGGGGAAACAGCTTCCCCCATGGCTGCACAGGATCGGCGGCATTCAGCAAAACAATCTCTCCTTGGATGCCTGCGGAACCGGACAGCTCTCCGGAAAAAGCTTTAGAGAATACCGGAAAGGATTCGGGATGCAGAAGAGAATGGGTCACACTCTCGAAATCCTTCCTGCGTATAAACTGCGCCCCCGACAATCCTTTTACAAAATATCCCCGCCTTACCTGCCCCGTATATTCTTGGATACGCAGAAGGTTCAGCGCCTCCAGCCATGATACATTACAGGCTGCCGCCGTCTCCCTGCACAAGACCGGATATCGGTCAAAGCATTTGTCCATCCGCTCCTGAACCGTCAGGGCGCGCAGCGGCCGGACCAAATCAAACCGTCCTGCCTGCAGTGCCTTCACTCTGGCATTTACCCGCTGTCTCGCCGAAGCTTTCTGCAGCTTCTCCCTGTTCAGCCATTGACGCACCGGAACAAAGCTGTCCGCACACACGATTCCCTTTCCCAATAAGGAAAGCAACGTCTCATAGGGTGATTCTCCTGACAGGACATGATTTAATGCCTGTATAAAGCTGGCACCCCGCTTTAATAATGTCTCCGCCAAAAGCGTTTCCTTCTCCGACAAAGTATCCCATGGTATTTCCGGTTCTTTCTCCCAGTCGATATCCTCCCCAGAGTCAAAGCACAATTTTCCACCCTCTTCCATATGCCAAAAATACTCTCCTCCGGCAAGAAAAGAATCCAATAAATTTTCCCTGTAATTCCGCACTCTGACAGGCAGAATCAGCTCTTCCCACGCAGCCGCCGGAAAGGCCGCGCCGGCGAAAGAAGCAATGGCCGTCTTTAGGCATTCTTCCGGCGGAGCCGAGCTTCCGATGCGTGACAGCAACAGCGCCGCATAATTCTCCGGCGGACAGGTTGCTATTTCTTCTCTGCGGTTTTTCAGTGTCTGCAGTCTGGCACGTTTATATAACTGTGCATGATAATAAACAAATTTGTCGAAAGATTCCTCATCTTGTGAAATCCTTGTCTGCGGCCTGCCTGATTTATCTGTTTCCGCTCTTTCTTCCTGCTTAACGGCCTCTCCGTTTTGGCAGAGAGTTTCCAGTATCCTCCGGGCAGTCACTTCTTCCCATCCATACCGCAGCGCCACATTGTATGCCGTGGAGCCGCCCCGGTAACGGAGCATCCGGCGGACGATTCCGACCGCCTGCTCCCCCTCGGGCCGTTCTGCCGCCTGCCGATACTCCTCCTGCTGCTCTGCTGCAATCCAAAGACCGGACTCCAGATATACCGCCCTGCCTTCCTCCGCCAGCCTCTCCAGCCATTCCACGGGAACCTCTAATTCTCCCGCGGCCAGATCTCCTTCCGCCATAAGCAGAGAATGAAGCTGCCTTTCGTCCTCGGGAAGCTTTCTTCTCTCCTGCACCATGGAAAGCTCCGCCGCTCCCGGTCGAACCAGCTCTTTCTCCCCTTTTAACGCTTCCTCCACCGCCGCATGTATTCCTCTGGATGTAGGCGTGTAGTCATACATCTCCGCCGCTTCCTGCGCCCACTGCAAGGGCAGTGACATAGGCGAAGCCGTATCCGTATATACTTCCCGCACTGCAATTTCCCCGGCATGGATTTTCTCCAATATCTCTCTGACCCCCGCCGCATCCCAGAGCTGGTTCATACATTCCTGTCTGGTTTCGCGAATCAGGGGATGCGCCTTCTCCCTCACCACCTGATCCAGCATTTCCGCACTTCTCAGCCGCTGCATCCACAGGGGCTGGCGTCCGTTTCTGCGGACTCCCATCATCAGCGCTCTGCCACTGTTATACCGAAACGCAATATTGAAAAGCGGAGCGGCGGGAAGCAACGCGGACAAAACCGCCTCCGATGTTTCCGCACTGATTCTGTACAGCAATCCCTCGGGTATGGCTTCAGCCCCGTAAGAATAAAGCAGAAAGCCGTCCTCCTCATCCACGCTTCCCACATTGATTCCCAAAGTTTCCTTAGCCGTCTGCTGTGCCAAAAGAGCCAATGGGCTGTTGATTTGTTTTCCGAAAACGGAATGAATCATCAGCTGGCTGTTTCCCGACCTGTCCCGGAAATGCTCCGCAATGATCGTCCTGTCGTCGGGCAATCCGCCTGTGGCTGCCATCTGCCTTCTCAAATATCCGGCAGAAAGCTTGGCCGCCGATTCATCCAATCCCAGCGCGTTCAGGGCGTTGATCAGCTGCCCGTCGGCTTCTGCGTCCGAAAGCCCTCTCAGAATCCTGCCGAAGGCCGTTCCGGTTTTTAGATTCCTCCCTTTCAGTTCTCCTTTCCAGAAGGGGAGTCGGGCGCCCTCCACGGGAGCCTGCGTCACCGTCACGGTATCTCTGCCGATATTTGTCACCTTCCATGCGAAGGCGCCGAGAATAAACCTGTCTCCTTTCTGGGTCTCATAGACGAACTCCTCGTCCACCTCACCGATTTTCACACCCTCTTGCGTCCGCACGGTATAAAGCCCCTTATCGGGAATCGTACCTCCCGCGGAGACTGCCAGCATCCTGCTGTACCCGTCCCCTTCCACCCGCTCATGGATTCTGTCATATAAAATACGGGGACGCACCGGCACATCTTTCCTGTGCTCATAATCTCCCGCAAGCATTTCCAGAATCCCTTTTATATCCTCCTTCGTAATCTTCCGGAAAGGCCACGCTCTGGGCAGAAGCTCTAACACCTGATCGATCTCGTAACTCTGAAAGGCCGCCATGGATACCAGATGCTGAGCCAACACATCCAGACAGCCCTCCGGAGGATTAATCTGTTCCACCCTTCCCTCTCTGGCCAGCTGCGCCGTCATGCCGCATAAGACACACTCCGCCGCCGTTCTGGGAAACAGATACATAACACTGGTACGGGACGGATTGTGCCCTGCCCGCCCCAGCCTCTGCATGGTGCCGGAAATTGTGCGGGGGCAGCCCACCTGAAGCACCTGATCGATATCGCCCACATCAATACCCAGTTCCATGGAAGAAGTAGCGCATAAAAGCCGCAGCTTCCCTTCCCGCAAATCTTCCTCCGTCTCCTGCCTCTGTTCTTTCGAAAGGCTTCCGTGATGCACTCGGGCAAAGTCCTCTCCTCCCAATAAATTCACATAGTAGGCCAGCTTCTCCGCATACCGCCGCCCTTCCACAAAGGCTATGACGCTGCGGCTGCCCTGACAATATTGATACACCAGCGCCGCCAGCTCCTGCCAGACGGGGTCTTTCTTCTTGCCCGCATCCGCATAGGGACCCAGTATCTGCAGCCGTACCTTCTTCTCCATAGAAGGCGCCGCTACCGTCACAGGTTCCGGAGCAAGGTACTCGGCCGCCTTATCCAGCGGTGCAATGGTGGCCGATAAGCCGATCCGCTGAAGATGCCGTTTACACAGCGCATCCAGCCGTGCAAGGGAAAACATTAAGTGGGCTCCCCGTTTCGTGTCAATCAACGCGTGAAGTTCATCTATAATCACCGCTTTGGCCGTACAAAGTACATTCTGTCCCGTCTTGGAAGTGAGCATGAGATACAGGGATTCGGGCGTAATAATGAGGATATGGGGAGGCTTTCGCACCATCTGTTGTCTCTCCCGCTGGGTGGTATCCCCGGTTCGGACTGCCACCGATATCAGCTCCTTCCCGCCGATTCCCTCCAAAGGCCTTTTCAGGTTCTCACGGATATCTGCAGCCAGAGACTTCAAGGGCGATACATAGATTAACTGCAATTCCCCTTTTAAGTTTCCCTCTGCCGCCAAGCTTTTCAATCTGTCCAAAAAAACCAAAAAAGCGGAAAGTGTCTTCCCCGTTCCGGTAGGCGCGGATACCAGCACATGCCCGCCTGCAGCGATGGCAGGCCATGATGCCTCCTGAACCGGCGTGGGACTGCCCAGCTTGTCCAGAAACCATTCTCTTGTTTGTTTGTCAAATAATTGCAGACAGTCCTCCATTCCAGCCTCCAAAATATATTTTTTAGTTCGCACCGACTTACGGATACCATTGTATACAGCGGTGCAGCAATACAAAACTCTGTCCGAACCGGCGCACCGAAGAAACTTTTCACTTCAGCCAAAAAACTTTTTCTTTTATCTTATTCGTTTTCTACTTGACAATCAATCTATTTTTATATATTATTTTAATGTTAAATGACGGTTTTTCTTCGATTTGTTTTTTGTTAAGGGGAAATATGCTGTCACGAATCTAATATCGGCGTGTGGCTCAGCTTGGTAGAGCGCTACGTTCGGGACGTAGAAGTCGCAGGTTCAAATCCTGTCACGCCGATTTTTCCTTGAAAATACGAGCTTTTTTGAAAGCTCGTATTTTTTGCTGTCATTTTTTTGATGAAGATTTAGACGTGGGAAAGATTTTCGGACTGAAAAAGGGGAGTGTGCCAAGGATTGAAAAAAAGTACGTTCCAACAAAACGTAAGATAATGTATGCCATAGAGTTTTAAAAAGGTTCCGGGGGGGGCGTCTGGAGAACGTAGATTACAAATCTCCAGACTATGTATGCCGTCAGAGAGGAAAGAACGGTTGTGACAAGAGTCAATTGAAAGGCGGTTGATACCTCCATGTAAAGATTGTACATGATGTCCATATGCTCTGGGATCTTCCGTGTTTGTTTAAAGCATTTACGGCGGCATTCTTTGCAAAGAAAAAACAAATGAACATTGGCAAGGGTCACAGGCAACGTATAAGGAGGGATGTACCCCAAAGGTAAAAACGGACGTATATGTTTTTTAGGTGCATGCACTTTTTTCAGGACACAGGCCGCGTGTTCGAATCACATCTCGTCGCTTTTCCTTTATATAGATTTTTTTCATGACGTACTGCGCATTTCATATTCAACATATGATCGGCTGTGGGTATCAAACTTCTGTCCCTCGAAAAGCCCTAATGCCGTATTTCTGATCTTTACCCTGACAGTCTGTTTTCCCGATTTCACATATTCGGCAGGAATACGATATCTGTACGGCTTCCATGCGCAAGGATCTGTCTCGTATTCTCCTATTTCTATCCGAATAGAATCGGAAACCATGGCTCCCGTTAAATCTATCGTCAGAAATTCACCGTCACATTCCGGCAAATCTATTTCTCTCTCAATGACAAGCTCTCCACAGTAAAACGGCAGTCCCAGAGAACCCATATCCGTCACATCTCCTTTCTTCCCCGCAGCGGCAAGCGACCACATTCCGTCCTCCTTATACACACCAAAGTCTCCGAATAAATATAAAGGATTACGAAATCCGCCGAAGGACTCTCCACTCTTTACACGGACGGAGATAAGGTTAACACCTTCTTTTAAGTATGCCCCGATATTCGATGCCAGTTTCGAGTCCATAAACATTCCTGAAGATAGTTTGCCTGTAGTAAATCCTGCTTTGTCTATCTTGCAGTCGTTGACCTCTATTTCCCAATTTCCACGGAAAGTACCAGATTCCATTGCCAGATATATTTCGGGACGCGCCGTACCGGAATCGTCCCATAATCCCTTGCACAGGAATTTTTTTTCACATAAGATCTCCACTTCCGGAAATTTCAGCTCCTTGGGGCATCCGAAATAGCTTGCCTGAGTAACGGGAAGAGAGAACCCACCCGCTTCCATTTGGTCAATCAACGGAGCAGTCTCAAGGAAAGCCGACTGTCCGTCCGGCAGGAATACATCCCACCAGCCAAGCCGCAAAGCATTCATACCTTCTGTGTGGAAATTCCAGATACCTTCCATATTTATCCGGACCGGATGACTGCCCGCCGCCGGCTCTTCCTCACCAAACAATACTTCTCCGAATTCTCTGTCTTCCAGACAATACACTTTTGCGTCAAACGCACCCATCTTAACCGTATGTGAACGGCCGCCCCCGTCTATACGAAGCTCCCTGTCTGCCGGACTGCTGTTTACCAGAAAAACCACCTTGCGGTTCTCGCTGTCCCGCCCAAAAAAATGGGGAATCCCGTCCGCCCCGAGACCGTCCAGAGGCTCGATACCATTTCCGGCAAACAGTTTTTCCTTTAACCACTTTACCGCGTCATTCTCACGGGCAGCAAAAAAATGTCCCTCCTCCTCTTTGGAATCTGAAAGGATATCATCCAAAAACAGACGGTGCACCTGTTCTCCGTCTATCCCAAAAAGGCGCGGCAGATCCGGCGTCGTTTTGTTGTCGTTGGTTACAGATTTATAGGGGACGCAGGAGACAGCGCACACATTCCCTCCCCGCTCCATATACTCTTTCAGTTTTTTACACGCAGCCTCCTCAACATTCGTCATGGGCGGCAGAAGAACACACCCATAGTATTCTCCGTTTACCATATACCGTGTCCCACCTGATTCTACCGCTACTTCTCCTTCGGCAAAGAGTTCCGGATCTATAATATAATAGTCCAGCCCCGCGCTCATAAGATTTGTCTGAAGGTCGGCAAAAGCATCTTTCAGCTTTTTTGCCTCCTGCGGCTCCGCAGTCCATGTGGAAGTGACCGGATCCAACACCAGAAGCCTTACGTCTCTTTTAACGAATCGGAGAATCTTTCCCAATCGCTTCGCATATTCGGTAATACATCCGGCGTCCTCCCACCACGGCATCTGAAAAAATGCAGATGGCGGGGCATCGTGTTTCTTAAGCCCGTCAGCGGTATAAAAGAATCCGTGGATAACAAACCAGTCTATACCAAGTATTCCCAGCCAATCGAATATCCATTTCATATCCTGCATCGTCATGCCCCAGCCTATACTGTGACCAATCTCACACAACGCGGCAGGTTTTCCGTAGAAATGAGCGGCGGACGCGGCGATTTTACCGTTGGCACGATACTTACCCTGTATCATAAGCGGAATGTCCCCGGCCTTTTGATGTCCGGCATCTATCCCCGGTACATGGACATATTTTAATTGTTTGCTTCGCATAATCGGTTTTTCACCTATATATAACAGGCCGTTACGGCTGCACCATTCAAAAATTTGCCTATCATAGGCATCTATAAACGCATCCGTGGCAGTACACCAATAAGCGTACCTTACCTTCGCCGAAACATCGCCTAAATCCTCCCAAAGAGCCGGAAGACAGCTCACCAGATCTATCCCGAATCGGTCTTTTACCATGTTCGGAAGAAGAGGCGACCATGGCTGGCTGTCCGGAAAAGCCGTGGTTTCGTCTGTAAAAAAACCCTTAACCGTCTTTCCGAATTCTTCTCCGATTTCTTTCTTGTATCGTTCATGGGTCATCTCTATAAAATACTTTATGGCTTTCGGATTTAAGGTGTCTATAAAATTCCCGAAATATTTGAAGTGGTCTAACACTGCTTCCGTGACTAGATATACCCTCCATTGGCTGTCCGGCTCGTCCGATGGAGCGTTCCAGACCAGCGTCTTTGCCGGATGTCCGGTGAAATAGCGTTTTTTGTTATAATGAGTCAAACCACTATACTGGAATACTTCCTCTTCATAGGATGTTCCCACATATTCCCGCAAGTCAATGAATTCGTTTAAATTAATTTTTCCTCTATCTATACGATATGCTCTGGCAAGAAGCAGCCTGCCCCAAGGAGCGCTTAACTTAATACTTTCACCGCTCATAACCTGACAGACACTTTTCCTCAGTCTCCTGCATAAATATTCCGAATGCTCCAGCACCACTTCACCGGCGCAAATGCCGCTGGGATATGGATATTCATCATAAATCCATACCTCCATGCCATTATCCCGAGCAGTACGTACTGCAAGTTTTACCCTGTCGAAGAACTCTCTCGACATATACGGGATTTCCATTCCCTGACGGGGATGGATCATGAATCCCGGCACTCCTTTGTCTTTCATCTCCAGAATCTGGCGAACTATTTCTCCTTTGTCCATTTCCCCGTTCCAGAACCAGAACGGCTGCATACCCAGCTTAAGCTCATTCTCTGTCATGACACATCCCCCTTTGCATTTTGGCAGCCTCTCGAAATCTCCCCTGCACCCGCTTTAGAACATGTATGAAAAGTCATTCCCCGTTTTGCACGCCCGACAAAACACATTTTCAAACACGCTCTGGCGGTTGGAATTTCAAAAATTTATACGGCTTTTACAATTATCCCTTAACGGCTCCCAGCATGACACCTTTTTCAAAAAATTTCTGCAGCAAGGGATAGATGCACATAATGGGAACCGTGCTCACTACGATCAGGGAATACTTTAACAGCTGTACCGCCTGAGGATTGTCAGCGCTGCCCACATCTGTAAGCATATCATTATTCAACCCCTCTATCAAGATATTCCGCAAAACAAGCTGCAATGGGAATTTACCGGCGGAACGCAGGTAGATCGAGGCGTTAAACCATGCATTCCAGTGAGCAACGCCGTAATAGAGAACCATAACGGCCAGCGTTGCCTTGACCAACGGAAGCATAACCTGTAAAAGGATTTGCCTATGCCCCGCACCGTCCATCTCCGCCGCCTCCGAAAGGCTTTCCGGCACGGCCATAAAAGCGCTTCTCATAATGAGCAGATTGCTGGTAGTGACAGCGCCCGGTATGATTAGCGACCAGATCGAGTCTATCATCCCCAGATCAGAAACATTTAAGTAGGAAGGAATCATACCCCCATTAAAATACATGGTAATGATAATCAGAATGGTGAACGGTTTTCTCAGCATAAGTTTTCTCAATGAAATAACATATGCTCCAATTACGGTCAAAACCATGTTAAAGCACAAGCCTACAGCCAAAACGATAAGGGTATTGCGATAGCCGCTCAGCACAAGCTTATTACTGAAAACCATACGATAACCGTCCAGCGTGAATTCTTTAAGCGGAAAGAGAAGCATCCCGTCATGTGAAATCAGTTTCACCGGATCACTAAATGATGCAATGACCACATAGTATAACGGATACAGGCAGGCAAACCCTGCCAGACTCAGAAAAATATAATTAAATACCGTAAAAAATATATAACCTTTGCTTTTATATCTCATAATAATCCCCCATGCCGCTTTAGCGGCTCAAATAGATATGAAAAACGCTGTCTTTCGCGTTTTTCTAACTGCTTCAGCAGTTTGGGAAACTTAATACTTCTTAGGCAGTGTCTTTTGCTGCCTTAGAAGTATTTTTCACACTTCCAAACATGCCGCCATCGGCGGCACAAACAATCAATGAATCTTCATTCCGTTCACACTTCCTCCATGCCAAAGCTCATTTTGTGCATATTACCACAATCCCATATCAATGGTCTTTCTGGAAATCTTATTTGCTATAAGCACAAGCATGAAATTAATCACAGAATTAAATAATCCTACTGCCGTGCTGAATCCCCAGTTGTACTCCAACAACCCTTTCCTATATACAAAAGAAGAAATGACATCTGCAGTGGAATATATCTCCTCGTTATACAAAAGGATAATCTTTTCATGGCCTATGCTCATTATCTGCCCTATCCTCAAAATCAGGAGCATAATGATAGTAGGCATGAGTCCCGGAAGCGTCACATGCCACATCTGCTTCCATTTCCCCGCCCCGTCAATTCTGGCCGCTTCATATAATCCCTGATCAATACCGGATAAGGCCGACATATATATGATGGCATTCCATCCTACAGTCTGCCATAGGCCGGAAAAAACATAGATGGGTACAAAAAAACTCTCCATGGACAAAAGTGAATATGTACCATCCACAATACCAAAGGTCTTCAAAAAGCTGGTGACAATCCCCTTGTCGGCCACAAAGAGACGGAGCATGCTGCATATAACCACAAGAGAAATAAAATGCGGCATGTAAGAAAGTGTTTGTATGGTTCTTTTGAACTTCGTACTCCTGACCTCGTTGAGAAGAAGCGCTAATATTATCGGAGCCGGAAACGTCACCAGCAGCGTACTGAAACTGATTACCAATGTATTCTTCAGGACACGGATAAAATAAAAGGACTCGAAAAAGGATATAAAATGCCCGAAACCGTAATCGGAAGTCCACGGGCTTTCCCAGACTCCCCTTGCCGGCGTAAAATCCTTAAATGCCACAAGAATACCGTACATAGGTTTATACGCAAACAGAATATAGTACAGCGCCACAGGAAGGAACAGCAGATAGGCTCCGTAGTTTCTCCGGAAATCCTTTTTGAAACGAATTCCGAAGGATTGTTTTCTAAGCGGCTGTTTTTCTGCCTGTTGTATTTTTTCAGTTTTATTCATATATGTACCCCTCTTTGTGCATACCGATAAATATTCTTCACAATAAACTTCTATTTCCGGAATTTATTGTATACCGAATACCACGAGCTTTAACACATGATTTTTCTCTGCAATTCATTGTAATATATCTGCTATAACCACCGCCGGCCATAGCCGGACAGGCACCCGGTCGGATCCCCGCCCCGCCGTCCGGCAGCATGCTACCTAGCGTAATATTCATCCGTAGCTGTCTGGATAATCTCAATCAGACGGCTTACGCCCATAGATTCCAAAGTTGCAAGGTATTCGTCGAAATTATCAAGCGACTCCGTACCGCGCACAAATTTAATCGTCATTTCGTTGACATATGTCTTAATGTCACTCCTCAGGCTGCTGTATTCCGACAGATCCTCTTGCGCAATAGCAATTTTAGGCAGAAAATACTCTTCCACAGTGGTATCATCCCATCTGTCCCATGCTACAAGCTGTTCCGGCATAGATGCCGACTGGAGCTTCTGCCGCAAATCCTGCACGAAGGGGCCGTTGTCCCAAGAAAGCGTATATTCAGACATTGCCTTCTTTACGGTCAGTCCATCCGGATTGTTCATAATATATTCCGTATACTGTGGTTCCCCGTTTACCATCTCATAGCTCTCGCCTTCTATTCCGAAAACATAAAGCATATGCCCCTCATCTGTATAACCGTAGTTTAGGAATTGAGCTGCCAGTTCTTTGTTCTCACAACTGTTTGTAATAACTGCCGTCTTTCCGATGACATCTGTCTTATAGAAACCGTAAAGGGATTTGTCCCCATCGTTTTCTACCAGATTGTGGAGACCTGCCAAACTGTAGCCCTCTACGTCCCGATTAGTCTGCAGCCAAGTCCCGATGCCTCCTCCAAGTGCGCCTGTGGAAACGCCGGAAGTGCCTGAAAGCATGTTTGCCGTAACGGTAGCCGCATCATTTGTGGAAAAGTTGGCATCAAGCAGCCCTTCCCTATATAACTGGTTCAAATACGCAAGCACCTCTTTATACTCTTTTTCCGCATAACCGATATGCACCGTCCCATCTTTTTGATAAACATCTCTGGTGACAAGTCCAAAGGGCGATGTAACCGTACCGTAGTCCAGAAGCTCCTCTAAGTTTTTAGAGGTAAATGTCATAGGGATTTCCACATTCAGTTCACTTTTGAACCTTGAAAGCATATCATGGAATTCTTCCGCCGTATCGATCTGAGCTACATCAAGGCCTAACTGCCCGCACCAGTCATCCCGCACTGTCAGTCCATACCCTGTTTTAATCTTGTCGTCGCCCATTATAAAGGTAAATCCAAATACTTGATTTTGTTGATTGGTACTTCCTTTCATAATATTTTCGTCACTGTTAAGCACTTCCCAGTAGTCAGGAGCATTTTGCTGTAAAAATTCCGCATCCATAGGAAAAATTACGCCATCCTCTATTGCCTTGATTTCTCCACCGCTGTAATTGTTTTGAAAATTAAACAGGATAATGTCCGGCAGGTCGGGAGACGCAAGCAGCAGATTCATGGCTTTATTATCCGCTACATGTATCATCTCAAGCTCCACACCTGTTTTTTCCTGAACTGCCGTACCGATAGGGAGATCCGTCCAAGAATCAAATCTGTCCGACCATTCATTGGCAAGCGCCATTCCAAAGGTAAGCTTCTCCGCCCCTGCAATCGGATAAGTAACGGATGCGTCGGCAGCCGACGCCGGCGCCACTTCTGACGATGCAGGCAAAGTGCTCTCCTTATTATCCGCAACAGTGCTTCCCTGAGGCTCTGAAGATGTTATATTCCCACCGCCCCCACAAGCCGCAAGTCCGGCTGTCATTCCGGTTACAATAGTTAAAGCCATGCACTTCCTGATTCTCTTTTTCATATGATATCCTCCTTTTTGTTATGACAGTCTCCCGGGATTCTTTCCGGCATGTTTTTACGGCAAGCTTTCCGAGATTCTGTTTCCGGGAATCTGCATCCCTTGCGCCGCCGGTTTTTGTTCGGTACGGCAGTTTGCTGTGTCTGATGCCATTATATAAAACCAAACCTGCCATGGTAAGTGACAGTATCCTTTCCAAACGGACAAAAAACGGCACATATAGATTTAACATAGATTTTGTCCTCTCTTCCTTTTTATTGTCCTAGACTTATATTTTCCCCTTTGTTATAATAATTAACAGATAAAACGCAAGCCCGACTGGCTTGCGTTTTCAGCACAAGATGACGCTTGTGCGCGAATCTGACTTTGGTATTGCGCGTCTGCGCCAAATTTCACACTCTGCGAAGCAGAGCTTCTTCACACGAAAAACTTGCAGCACTTCATTGATTGTTTGTGCCGCCATTGACGGAATATCTGAAAGGTTGAATAAAAATGCGTATTCAACTATTAATCTGAGTGCGCGCCGCAGCGTGCAGATGGGGACAATAATGAAGAAAGAAGCAGAAAAAAGCATACCTGCCGGAACAGTCCTTGTGCGGTGGATCATGACTTGTATCATTATCCTGCTGATTCCCGTCATAAGCATCATTATCAATTTTCTTATAAGCCGCAGGATCATCAACAAACATGTTCAGGACAGCCATGGGGTAATCGTGTCTTCGCTTCAGGAAGACATTGATGACAAACTGCGCAGCATAAACAATTTAAGTTATCTGCTTATACTTGACAATAACTTTTTAAAGCTGCCTGAGAGCGCCAACGACCACGAATTTTTCCAACGGGCGCAAACATGCTATGACGTGTTGAGCAATTATCGGTATATCCATAACGATATGGGAATTATGCTTTACTATCCGTCCAGAGACTACATCGTTACGGGAGGTGTGTCCAACTCCTCCGTTTCCATATATAAGTCCATGCTCTACTCATACCGCGGTGATATGCCCTCCTACGAGGAATGGATGTCCGTAATAGCGGGCGACTACACAAAATCCCGCTATTTTATAGACGACTACAGCAATTACGATATTGTCGGCTCCCCGTCTTTTGTCTTTGCCTGTACCAATCCATTTGTAAACAGGCAGGAACTGAACTATAATATATTAGTCACTACCGGCAGTCGTTTTATAGAAACATCCATGAAAGATCTGGCGCAGCATACCTTTTTCATATGTGACCACGAAGGAAATGTGCTCTACCGTTTTGGAGATTCCCTTGAAGATGTTATGACCATTCCCCCCGATGCTTTGGGCGGGAATACCACTATAAACCTCTCTAACCGGAATTATTTCAGCAGCAGCCGCCCGTCAAATGTCACGGACTGGCACTATGTGCTCTGTACTCCGTCCTCCTTGTACTTAAAAGACTCCGCCACTATGCTTAAAATAACTTTTATCAGTACATTTGCCGCGCTGGTAATGGGAGTTTTAGTGATTATTTTTACCCAATACCGCAATTACAAACCGGTAAAACGGCTTGTAGAATCGATACCTGCCACCATCAAAGAGAAAAAGAACAACGAATTTATGCAGCTTGAAGCTTATCAGGAGGAGATGCACAGGCTGAATCGTTCCATACAGAGCCGCTTGGACGACATGTCCCAGAATATTCAGAAAATGTTTTTTTACGCCAAACTGAAAGGCATTCGGCTGCATACGAGAGAGCAGGACATTTTAAGCACTATGTCCCTTGATTTTTCCGATAAGCATTTCTGCATTGTGTCCATCTACATTAGAGGCGAAAGCTTTTCACCGGACGACACATTAAGGAATCAGGAACTGCTGCACTTCTGCATAGACAATGTGGCAAGAGATATTCTGGATGACCATTTCCCCTATGAGCATATACTGGACGAATTTTTCCATGTATTTTTCTTTATAATGAATGAGGAACAGCGAAAGGAATGGGAACGCTCCGGCGAAGAATATCTGCGCCGCCTGAATGAATTTTTCCTCTGCCATTTTCACTTACAGTTATATATTATACTGAGCTCTGTTTATAACGACATTGAAAGCACACCCGACCACTACGCGGATGTAGTCTCTTCCATAGAAGATTGCTGTGTGAAAAACAGTTCCGGTATACTTGCCGCATCCAGCCACTCCCGGAATCTTCCCATGGAACGGTTTAGCCGCAGCAGATATGTGGCCGCGATACATCAGGCGATATTCCGACGGGATTTGGCAAGGGCAAGGGAAGCCGTTCGAGACTATACCGAGCAACTAAAGGCGACCCATGCCGCAGATATTATAGTCTGCTACAATATATGTTCTATGATCTCCTCCATTCTTATGGATACCGAAGATTATATCAGCCAAACTACTAAAGAGGCTCTTAAAGTCTGCCTCTCCGATTCGTTTTATCCGGAGAATGTGGCACAATGTGAGGACAGGATGAATCAGGTGCTGGCCTGCCTGTGCAATGTCGGGGAGACACATCCGTCGGACGCGGCGGACAGAGAGTCTCTGCTGATTAAGAAAACCAAAAATTACATAGACAGTTTCCACACAGACATGAGCCTGAACGTAACGGCTGTAGCTGACGCAATGGCGCTCTCCCCTAATTATATCTCTAAAATATTTAAAAATCATACAGGGCAGAGCTTGCTCACATACATAAACCAAGTGCGGATCAAACATGCAAAGGAGCTGCTTGCGTCCACAAACATAAATGTAGACGAAATTGCCGCTATGGCGGGCTTCTCAAATTCCCGGTCATTTCGGCGTAATTTCCAGAGTTTAACAGGAATTACAGCAACGGATTACCGCCGCAAAGCGCAGTCTAATGTATAGAATTATTACGGCCATGCCTTATTTTGTAACATTTTTATAAATAGGAAACCAAAAAGGAGGATAAACCATGACCCAAAAACCAAACGTTATCTTTTTCTTCACCGACCAGCAGCGATATGACACCACCGGAGCCGCCGGCAATCCTTGCGGACTAACGCCTGTTTTCGACTCTATGGCTTCCGACGGAACCTACGCCCAATATGCCTTTTCTCCTCAGCCGGTCTGCGGTCCTGCCAGAGCAGCACTGCAAACCGGCAAATACGCCACCACTACCGGAAATTATAAAAATGCGGTGGTTCTGCCAAAAGAACACCGTACCATGGCGGACTACTTTAACGATGCGGGATACGACACGGGGTATATCGGGAAATGGCATTTGGCAGAAGGCCGAACTGCCGTGCCGAAAGAGCAGCGCGGCGGCTATCAATGGTGGCTGGGAGCCAATTCTCTTGAGCACACTTCCACCGCTTATGACACTACCGTTTATGACAATGACAACAATCCGGTAAAGCTTCCCGGTTATAGGGTGGATGCCCTTACAGATGCGGCCATACGCTTTATCGACAACAGGCAGAATTCCGGAAAACCTTTTTTCCTGTTCCTTTCGTTTCTGGAGCCTCATTTTCAAAATTGCTTTGATGATTTTCCCGCTCCGGATGTCTACAAAAATACTCCGTCCGCTTATATGCCGCCGGATTTAAGCGCACTGCAGGGAACGGCTTGGCAGCATATCGGCGGATACTATGGCATGGTCAAGCGTTTGGACGAAGCACTGGGCAGGATAAGAGATGCGTTAAAAAGCCTTAGAATGACAGAAAACACCATTCTGGTGTTTACATCCGACCACGGCTGCCACTTTAAAACAAGAAATGCGGAATACAAGCGATCCTGCCATGAGAGTTCCATCCGCATACCCCTGTCATTCTACGGCGGTCCCTTTACGGGAGGCGGAAAGCTAAGGGAGAAGGTCAGCCTGACCGATCTGGCTCCCACCATCTTGGATGCATGCGGACTGCCCGTGCCGGAAGATATGCAAGGGCGAAGTATTATGCCATATGTGCGCCATGAAAAAAAATACTCCACCGGCAGCAGGGATATTTTCATTCAGATCAGTGAAAGTCAGGTGGGACGCGCCATTCGAACGGATAGGTGGAAGTACTCCGTAGAGGCGCCTGACAAAGATCCTGTAAAGGACAGTTCCAGTCAGGAATACACGGAAACCTTCCTTTATGATCTGGAACACGATCCCTACGAACTCCACAATCTGATCCACTCCGCCGCCCACGAAAAGGTCTGCCTGACTCTGGCCGAAAAATTGAAAAAGTGTATGAAAGAAGCCGGAGAAGAAGTTCCTGTCATACATCCCGCACCGAAACACAGCATCGGACAGCTCAAAGTATTCGAAGGAGAAGAAAATCTTTGATCACTACCGCACAAGGAGAGTATACCATGGATTACGTCAGCTTACTCATAAAACCCTCTTCGGGTTTCTGCAACATGCATTGCAGCTACTGTTTCTACCGGGATGAAATGTCAAAGCGCATGGAAGCTGTACACTCTTATATGGAATATAGAACTGCCAGCCTTCTGATCAAGCAAACTTTTGATATCCTGAATCCGGGGGGATGGGTAAATTTTAATTTTCAAGGCGGCGAGCCAACCCTGACAGGATTAGATTTTTACCGCTATTTCGTACAACAGGTAAATCAATTCAACAGAAATAATGTGAATGTATTCTATACCTTCCAGACAAACGGTCTCTTGCTGGATAAATTCTGGGCAGATTTCTTTTTGGAAAACCGTTTTCTGGTGGGTATCAGTCTGGACGGCACAAGGGAGCTCCATGATGCCAACAGGAGGGATGTAAAAGGAGCAGGAACATGGGAGCAGGCGATTGCCGGCCTGCGGCTTCTTCAGACAAAAGGTGTCGATGTAAACGCCCTCTGTGTAGTTACCCGCAAGACTGCCCTGCATCCTACGGAAGCATATCGGAATTTAAAGAGTCTCGGACTTAACTATATCCAGTTTATCCCTTGTTTGGATCCCTTGGGAGAGGAACGCGGAAGCCTGCAGTTTTCTCTTACACCCGGACTATATACCCGATTCCTGTGTCATCTCTTTGATGAATGGTACCATGACTGGGAAACCGGACATTATACAAGCGTAAGAATATTCGATGACTACGTACATCTGGCTATGGGGCTTCCTGCCGGAACATGCGCCGCATTAGGCAGCTGCGGCTCCTATATTGTGGTAGAGAGTGACGGCTCACTTTACCCTTGCGACTTTTACTGCCTTGACAAGTGGAAGATTGGAAAGTTGGGCGAAATCTCACTGGCCGATGCGCAAAAAAGCGAAACCACTGCAAGATTTGTAAGGGAAGGAAGATTATTACCGGACGAATGCGTTTGCTGCCAATGGTTTCGCATTTGCCGTGGCGGATGCAAGCGTGACCGCCACGGAATGCAGGATATTCATAATTATTTTTGTCCGGCTTTCAGAGAATTTTTTTCCTATGCATGGGAACGCATTTTGCACATCGCAGAGGCGGAGAGGCTTCAATCACTCCCCCCTCTTTGAGGATAAAAAAGCTTCTCCCATTCCGAAAATCACAAAAACAGTGGCCACATTCATGGACTGCTGGAAGCTGAACATATTATTGGCCGTATAGCCGAGAAGACAGAACCCGCAGGCACAGACTATAATGTTTCTGCCCTTTCGGCTTATCATCCGCACCATGCCGGACAGCATCATCCCCACATAGCTGACAAACCCCAGAATCCCCGTATTTACCAATACCGTCAGCCATTCGTTATGAGCGTTGGTCAGACGCGCGGAAAGGAAGGTAGAGGTCACTATTTCCCGCAGCCGCGAGCTTCCTCCATGATATATGTATGCTTCCATAGCATCGGGGCCGACGCCTACCAGCTTATGCAGAATGTCCTGTTCCCAAAAGCACAGCGCCCCCGCCTTCCATGTAGCTCCCCTGTTGCTGCCCCATGTGTTGGAAAAAGTAAACAGAGGATTTCCCGAAAGCTCCCCAATGCAGCCCGGACGGAGGGTGTTAGCAGTCAGTAATGCGGTAAAGGTAACGATCAAAAGGATCAGCAGCCCCACACAGACTCTTGCCAAGGTGCGCCATACCTTATCTAAATGGCTTTTCTTTTTTCTATCCACAGCCGCCACGGCGAGCAGCGCAAACGACAGCGCCGTTATAAATAGAGCAATTTCTTTTTTGGTCAAAAGATTCAGGAAAACATCCTCAAAGTCAATGGTTCTGCCGAAAACAGCCTGTATGCCGTAAGTCATCAGGCAGGCAGCGCCAAGAAGCACCATCTCCTGCCAGAAACGGTACATCCTGCCGCTGTCCGAAACCGACAGGCAGAACATTACAGGAATTACAACGGCCATTGCCATAATGCCGCTGTTGCTGCCCTGAGTCACCAAACTGGCAAAACCCAGCAGCACATAAACCATCAATAAGCACCTTTGCCATGCTTTATAAGACATGCCCTGCCAGAACAAAACCACTCCTGCGAAAAATACGGAAACCTGATAGCCGCAGTACCAGTTAATGTTACCGATTGTGGAGATAAACAGCGGACCATAGTCTCCCATTTTCAACGGATATATTTGAAACCTGTTTAAGTATCCCAGCAGAAAAACCACTGCCGAAACAGGAAAAACCACATAAAATACCCACTTTTTGGGTTTCCAGAATTTAGAGATAAAAAAATAAATCCCTAATAGTATAAGCTGTAGATACAAGCCCATATACCAGCCCGAAGCTCCCCATAGGGCATTGCTTTGATAACGGGAAAAGAGATATGACAGCAATAAACTGATGCCATAGGCACAGGCAAATATGTCCGTCACGGAAAAATTCTCTTTGAAAAAAGTTTTCCATGAGCTCGATGACTTTTTTGTCCCCCTATACACCGCCAGTGTGAATATCAGGTATAACAGCAGCAGAAATATTCCGGCCTTTCCCATATTTACGCTTACCTTGTGAAAAAATACGGACTTATCCGTACCGATGTGGGTAAACCCTTCCTGATTGTAAAATGGCATCACTCCTAAAATCATCAGCATATAAAGCGTAACCACGGCATCCAAAACGACTTGAATATATCTTCGGAAGGTGACAGCCACGGCTTCCGTTTGTTTTTTCTTTTTCTTATAATTCCGGCTCATGATACATCCTTTCCTTCAGGCGCCTTTGATTCCATTATGGACAAACCGGCGCTCCTCTTCTTATGATAGTCTACCGTGGATGGTTCGTCAATTTATTTCTCCGCCGTTCCAGACTGATATACGCCTGCTGAATCATAATAAACCCAAGGGGGCCTCCGATGATTCCCCAAAAACCGAACAATTTGATTCCCGCATAAATGGACAGCAGAATAGCGATGGCAGGCACTCCCACTTTCCGCCCGATGAGTCTGGGCTCCAACAGCTCTCTGAGGAAGATGCAGGCGATATAGAGCAGCAGGCAGACGGCCGCCCTTCCGTAATAACCGTAGAACAACTGTTGAATTCCCAGCGGTATCAGCACGATTCCTGTACCGATAAAAGGCAGTGCATCCAATATCCCCGCCAGCAGCCCCCACAACACACCATGCCGGATCCCGCAGATTCCCAGCACCGCCGCCGCCAAAATACCTATAGCGCTCATAATAATCATCTGTGCTTTCACAAATGTGGCGAGATAACGGATAATACCGCAGATAATCTCCAGAAATACATGACATTCCTCCCGGTCTAGCAGCTGGTTCATAAATTCATCATAATCTTTTGCCAGCAAAATGGCGGCAATCAAAAACGTCACCAAAAATCCCCCCACCGAGGCAAACATTTTGGCGTATTCCAAGGATTGTGACAGCATTCCGGGCAGGAACTCCAGCTGAAAATAATTTATCCCCTCCTGAAGGCGGATGAGGATCATTTGCTCCAGATATTCTCCGTCTATCCCCATTGTCCGCTCCACCAGCCTACAGACTTCGTGGATAATATCGGAAGCCTCCTGCTCCAAGGTATCAAGGCTTGTGACCCAGTTGGGAAGACTTCCCACGATCCAAGAGAACAAGATCCAGACCAGCAGCACTAAAACGGTGCCTGCCAGCAGAAGCAAAATTATGACGCCGATCTGACGATGGAGATGCAGCCGGCTTTGCCACTTCTGCAGAAGGGGACCGAATATGGTGACAAAAATCAATGCCAGCAGCACCGGTGCCGTCAGCGGCGTAATCACCTTTAAGAAAAAAATTACTACTCCCGTCAAAAGGAGCAGTAATCCTAATTTGTTCTCTAATATTTTTCCTACCATGCCGTCTCCTGCCCTATCATACTTTTCTAAACTGTCTCATTCGCTTTCGGCTAAGTGGCGCAGGATGAATTTTCTGTCTGTCAGGCGGTGAAGGGAGACCGTGCGGCGTCAGTTTACCTAGACGCAGCCACCGCTACGCCGTCAGAAATCTGCCTTGCAGACCGAAAATTCATTCTGCGCTATTTAGCTGAAAGTAATCTGGTCAGTACATATGAAATAATCATTCTGCGCCAATGTATCAGAAATTAATTATTCGTTGTACTAGTATGATATAAATGGCTCAAAATATGTACCGGAAAATATTTTACCCTGCGGCTTTATGCGAAAATCCATTTTGCGTTTCTTGACAGGATGTTGAAACGAAATGCAAAAAGCGCAAAGAGCCACATTTCGGATTCCCAGCTCCTCCCCTCTTTTCCGAACCGCCTCCTCCGCATATTTAGCGTCCCCCAGCAGAGCCATACCCGCGTGGGACATTTGGACGCGGATCTGATGGAAACGCCCCGTATCAATGTGTATTTCCAAAAGGGATAAGTCCGCCTCCTCCGCATATTGCAGCAGACGGTATTGCAAGACTGCCCTTTTCGCATCCGGATAACGGGATATATCCTGTGGAGCCACCGCCACGGCACGGCCTGTCTTTAACGTATCTTTATACAAGTAATCCACAAGCTCCCCCTGTTCCGCCATGGGTTTTCCACAGATTACCGCATAATATTGTTTATTCAACGTCCCCTCCTTTAGCTGTAGGGACAACGCCGCCGCAGACTTTTTTGTCTTGGCAAATACCAGAAGCCCCTCCACAGGCTGATCCAATCGGTGAATAATCCCCAGATAAGAGGACTTTAAATAATTTTTCAGTTCACTTACGGTATCCGCCTGCCCTGCCTTTGCCGTCTGTGTTGCAAGGCCGGCAGGTTTGTGCACCACCAACAGTTCGTTATCCTCATAAATAATCTCTGTTTTCATCCTGTCCTCCAATAAATCATCCGTGCCGCAGTCCCCTCGGGTAATGATTCTTCATCAGTCCTACCGCCAGCTTTCCCCAGCCTATGCCGAATCCGTCCACGCAGATCAGATACCAGCCCTTTTCCCCCTCCGCCGGGAATGTTTCTCCTTTTAAATATGCCGAAACCACTCTCTTATCAAAGCTTCCGTCTTTCCGGCAAGCTCCCTCTTCGTTACTATGAGAATTCTCCTCATAGCAAAGATTCCAAACACGCAATACTTCATCGGGAGAAAGAGCCAGCGCCAGCCCGTGGGAAGGTTCAAAACGATTCTTTTTCAGGGTGCCCACATGAAGCCCCGGACGAAGTACCTTCAACCCTTTCACCGAGGGCATCTCATCGGAAACCATGTAAAGATTGTCCCCGAATCTAAGATAACACATCTTCCGATTCTGTCCGAAGGGAATCTCTTTTTTCCCGAAAACCTCCTGACAAAACATTCTATATTCGCTTAGTTCCTTTTCCGGCACACCTGTCACAAGACCGTTTGCAGCATAACGCCTATAGCCTGCCTCCGGTGCTCCGGGCTTCTCCAGCAAGGCCGCAAAATGCCCCTCACCCTTTATTCTGTGGGGCCAGAGCCGCAGCGTGTCTTCCAGACAGAGCATGTCCCTTGCAGTATCATGATCCGCCAATCCCTTGGACTGTGAAGCGGCAGCCGCAGGACAAGGCTCCCCGGAATGCATCCCTTTTTCCAAATACTCTCTGCTGCCGCTGCAATTCCCTGTCCCGAAGGCTTCCTTCTCAATGGGAACCGTCTCAAACTCCGGCCAGCGCTCTAGGAAACGGCTGACGCTGCCCTCGTTCTCCGCCGGAGCAAAGGTACAGGTGGAATAGACCATCCTCCCTCCGAGCCTAAGCATCCTTGCGGCGCAGTCTAAGATCCCGTCCTGCCGCTTGGCACACATGTCCACGTTCTCCGGGCTCCATTCCTCACAGGCCAGCTCGTTCTTGCGGAACATTCCCTCACCGGAGCAAGGGGCATCCACCAATATTTTATCAAAATACTCCGGGAAAACTTCTGCCAGACGTTCGGGAGTCTCGTTCGTCACATAAGCATTTACAATCCCCATACGTTCCACGTTTTCGGAGAGTATCTTGGCTCTGGAAGCATTGATTTCGTTGCAAAGCAAAAACCCCTCTCCTCTTAACCTTGCCGCAATCTGTGTGCTTTTCCCACCCGGAGCGGCACAGAGATCCAGCACTCGCTCGCCGGGCTGTACCTCCAGAAGCTCCGCCGGAGCCATAGCGCTGGGCTCCTGAATGTAATAGACCCCGGCCTGATGATAGGGGTGCTTTCCGGGCTGGGCCGACGGCTCATAATAATAGCAGTTCTCCGCCCAAGGAACCTTGGTCCCCTCCCTATGGCCCATGGTTTCCGCACCTCCGGACAGCTCCGCGGCATTGCGGCCCTCCGACCTTTGTTTCAATGCGTTCAGCCTCAGCGCCTGAAAAGGTTCCTGCCCATACGCGGCCAAAAAGGAATCATATTCATCGCCCAGCATCCCTTTCATTCTGTCTAAAAATTGTTGTGGAAGCATGGTTCTGCCCTCCTTGTCTGATGTTCCTGCCTCTTTCATGACATAGTATATATAAAATCCGGCAAGAATACAACATCTAACTCCCCTCTGCCGCCGCGCGTCCGTAATATGGATTTTGCCCATTTCGTCATTAAGCTGTAACTTTTTTCTGATATAATTAAGGAGAACAGATTGCGGAAAATTTATATAAAGAAAGGTTAAAACGTATTATGGTTGATTTATATTATATGGAAGACGATCCCAATATTGCAGGTGCCGTAAAGGAATATCTGGAACGGAAAAATTTCAGAGTGACCATATGTGCCACGCTTGCCACGGCAAGACAGGCCTTGGAGGCCCATGTCCCTACATTGGTCCTGCTGGACTGGAATATGCCGGACGGGCATGGGGACGGCCTGTGCCGGTGGATCCGCAGCCGCTGGAAGGACCTGCCTATTATTTTCCTTACCGTCCGGGGGGATTCTGCAGATATCGTATCGGGCTTCCAAAACGGAGCGGACGACTATGTAGTTAAGCCCTTTGCGTTAGATGTATTGCATTCCCGGATATTGGCATTGCTGCGCAGATCCGGCAATGCGGCGGAGCAATATCTCTCCTGTGACGGAATCCGGATGGACTTAAACCGGAGGGCGGTTTTCCGTCATTCGGAGGAAATAGACTTAAGTGCGGCGGAATATGAACTTCTGCTGTATCTGATGCGGAACAAAGGAAAGACTGTAACCAGAGAAAAAATCTTAGCGCAGGTATGGGACGTAAACGGGAATTATGTAAACAACAACACCCTTACCGTCACCATAAAACGGCTCCGGGATAAGCTTTCCCAGCCCCCATGCCTGAAAACGGTCAGAAGTGTGGGATACCGTCTGGAGGATACGATATGAGCGGGTGGAAAAACAGTTTCGTCACTCTGGGATTTGTATTGTCCGTAAGCTTAATTGCCTCTGCGGTCTCCGTTCTGCTTGTCTCCCGTCATTACAGCCGGCTTTCGTTTGACCTGATAAACATTGTCTGCGGGGAAATAGCGGAACAGGATCCGGATGCAAAAAAAGTGATTTCTGCCGCATTAAAGGAATACACCGGCGGAAATGCCGACGGTACGGCAGAAGAGGATATTTTGTCAGCCTTGGGATATCGTATCTCTGATTTTTCGGGTTCCGCTTACGGACAGAATATTTTATATGTGCTATTAGGTTTTTTGGCGGGAATCCTTCTTTTTTGTCTTAACTTTTATGTATCGAAATAAGGCGGAAGCCATGCGGATTCAGGCTTTAGCAGATTATTTGGAACAGGTCAACACCGGTCAGGCAGTCATTCTCTCCGCTTCCGGTGAGGATCATTTTTCCAAACTGGAAGATGAAATATACAAGACGGTGACATTTCTCTATCAGACAAAGGATACGGCCATGCAGGCCAGAAATCATTTTGCGGAAAATCTGTCCAATATTGCACATCAGGTAAAAACACCCATAACGGCCATTTCCCTATCCGTCCAAATGCTGAAGCAGGACATTTCCGGCCAGTCTTCATCCTGTCCCTGCCCGGATTTCAAGTCCGCCGACCGGATACCCCTCCACTACAGTCAGCTGGAACAGATAGAAAAACAGCTTTTGCGCCTGACTCATTTAGAAGAAGCTTTGCTCCTATTATCCCGGATTGATGCCGGGACGCTGCTATTGAAAAAAGATGAGGTAGATGTCTTCACATTGCTTGTTCTGGCGGCAGACAACCTGCAGAAATTATTTGCAGGCTCCGGCGCTTCCGTTGACATACCGGAGCTGGGCGAGATGATGATCTCTGCCGATCTGGACTGGACAATGGAGGCGATTATGAACCTGTTGAAAAATTGTATGGAGCATAGCAAGGGGGGAACCATCCATTGTACCTATGCACAGAATCCTTTATACACGGAAATTCTTATCCGGGATCATGGAGAAGGATTCCCGAAAGAAGATATCCCACACCTTTTCGAGCGGTTCTATCGGGGGCGTAACGCGAAGGACGGCGGCATAGGAATCGGCTTGGCTCTGTCCAAGGAGATAATTGAACGCCAAAACGGGACGATACGGGCAAAAAATATGCCGGAAGGGGGAGCTTGTTTTGAAATCCGTTTCTACAGTCACTGAGTTGTAATTTTCATTTGCTATCCTATTAATGAATGCTGAAAGAATTCTTAGGAGTGTTGGAAAATACCACGAAAAACGCAAATGCAGATCCGGGAATTCCAGAGTATGTTTCAAAAAATCCTCTGACATGCAGCTGAAAGGAGACTACAAAATGGAAATTCTAAAATGTGAGGACGTCAGAAAAGTATATGGCGACCGCAGCAATCAAGCAATGGCGCTGGACGGGATTAACCTGTCGGTAAGCAAGGGGGAATTTGTGGCCATTATCGGGGCATCCGGATCGGGCAAATCTACCTTGCTGCATATTCTCGGCAGCGTGGACAAGCCCACGGGCGGAAAAGTCACCATAGACGGAACCGACCTATCCAAATTAAACCAGACACAAGCCGCCATATTCCGCCGCAGAAAGGTGGGGCTGGTATACCAGTTTTATAACCTGATTCCCACCCTCACGGTGCGGAAAAATATACTCATGCCCCTTGCTCTTGACAAGAAAAAGCCGAATCAGGAATATTTCGACAAAGTGGTACGTTCCCTTGGCATTTCCGAGAAGCTTGACGCCTTGCCGAACCAGTTATCCGGCGGCCAGCAGCAAAGGGTTGCCATTGCCCGCTCATTGATTTACCGTCCGGCCCTGCTTTTGGCGGACGAGCCCACAGGGAATCTGGACCAGAAAAATTCCAAAGAAATTATAGATTTGCTAAAGCTGTCCAACCGCAATTTTGAGCAGACAATTATATTGATTACCCACGATGAAAAGGTTGCCTTGGAAGCGGAACGTATTATTACCGTTGAGGACGGGCGAATCATCAGTGATAAACGGAGGGAGGTGAGCCTGCTGCCGCAAAACCTGTGACAGCAGATTGCTATGTGGAAAGATTATTCAGCAGATTATATCAAAAACAACCGCTCCTCCGGTTTCTCCGTCAGGCTCTCCGCATTTGTTTCGGCCCTGCTCTTATCCTTATTGTGCGGATTATTTTATAATGCATGGAAATACGAGATTGAGAGGATTGTATTGGAAGAAGGCGGCTGGCACAGCCGTATCATGGGAGAATTCCGTCAGGAAGACATAGAGAATATAACTTACTTTGTCAATGTAAAGGATGTGGTAACGGCAGACACCTCCACCCTGCGTCAGACAGGCTCCTTCAATAATAAGGAGGGCGAAACGGTAATAGATATCTATTTCGACGATCTGCGGGCCGTGCTCCCGGACACTCCCCGCATTGCAGAGTTGTTGGGGGTTCCTGCGGAACAGATTGTCTATAACTATCCCCTTTTGGCCATGTATTTGATCCGTGATTCCCGGGATACGGCGCCCAGACTTGTGTTTCCGCTGTTTATCGTAATAACGGCAATGGCTTCCTTTTCGTTAATTGTGATCATTCATAATGCCTTTGCGGTGTCCATGAATGCAAGAATTCATCAATTCGGTATTTTTTCCAGTATCGGAGCCACGCCAAAGCAGATCCGGACATGCCTCCTGCAGGAGGCCGCCGCTCTTTGCGCCGTGCCCATATTGGCCGGGAACCTGCTTGGCATTGCAGGCAGTATGGGGCTGATGCTGATGACAAATGTTTTGCTGGGAGACGATATTCCGGGACGGCACAAAGCAATTCCCGGTTATCATCCTCTGGTTTTGTTACTGACACTGTTGCTTACGGTGATAACCTTATGGATTTCCGCATGGCTTCCGGCGGTAAAATTAAGCAGACTGACGCCCCTTGAAGCCATTAAGAACACAGGAGAACTACAGTTAAAGCGCAAAAAAAGCTCTCCTTTACTCACGCTGCTGTTCGGTGTGGAAGGGGAGCTGGCAGGCAATGCATTAAAAGCACAGCGGAAAGCCTTGCGGACCACATCCTTGTCCCTTATTTTTTCATGCATGGCATTTACCATTATGCAGTGCTTCTTCACCCTTTCGGGAATCAGCACAAAAGAAACCTATTTTGAAAGGTATCAAAATGTATGGGATATTATGATTACCGTTAAGGACACAGAAGTGGATGCTTTTGAAGAGACAGAGGCCCTTCAGGGACTTGCCGCAGCGGAAAGCGCCATTGTTTACCAGAAAGGGACCGCAAAGAGAATCATCACGGAAGAAGAAATGAGCGAAAACATGAAGTCTTTCGGCGGTTTTTCCCTTGCGTCCGGCAATTATGTAACGCAAACCAACGACGGATGGCTGGTAAATGCTCCCTTGGTCATATTGGACGATAACAGCTTTTTCACTTATTGTGAGCAGCTCGGCATTCCGCCGCGGCTTGACGGAGCAGTGATCCTAAACCGGATCCGGGATGTGACCAATCCTGACTTCAGGCATCCTGTCTACATGCCCTATCTAAGAGTTCCGGATACTCCGGAAAACGCGGTCAGTGTATTGAGGCAGTCCGGCAGCGAAGACGGGACGGCAGTTCTTCCGGTTCTGTCTTATACCGAAAAGGAGCCTATGTTAAGAGAACAGTATGCATCACTTGATTATTATGAACTTGTGCATTTTATTCCGGCATCTTTGTGGAAACAAATAAAAGGACAAATCGGCGGTGCCGAAGAGGATGTCCACATTTGTGTTCTCGGCGGAGAAAATGCTTCCTTGGAGGAATTGGACGTGTTACAAGGCCGGATCGAAGAGCTTCTGGGTCGGAAATATACCCTCGAAAGTGAAAACCGTATTCGGGAATATGAAACCAATCACACTCAAATCGCGGGCATGAAAGCTGTCTTTGGAGGCTTCTGCATCCTGCTTGCAGTGATCGGAATCGGAAATGTGTTTTCCAATACATTAGGATTTGTGCGGCAGAGAAAAAGAGAATTCGCCAGATATATGTCCGTGGGACTGACACCCGGGAAAATCCGGAAAATGTTCTGCATTGAAGCGTTGGTTCTGGCTGGCAGGCCCATTGCGATTACCCTTCCGGCGGCAGTCATCGCAGTGGGGTATATGCTGAAGCTCAGTTATGTGGAAGCCGGGGAGTTTTTTGCGGAAGCGCCTTTACTTTCCGTCACTGCTTTTATGCTGGCCATTTTAGGTTCCGTGGCGCTGGCATACTATTTTGCATGGCGAAATGTACGCAATATCAGCCTCGCTGAGGTTCTTAGAGATGATACAATGATGTAAAACGGCGGTTCGGATTTCCGTAATTTCAATAAGCAGATCAGCGGGTAGCGGCTGTGTCATCAAATGCAGCCGTTATCTGTTTTGTTATCTGTCTTGTTATCCGTCCCCTTAATTTTTTCCGTTTCTACCGTTTGGGGCTGAAAGCTGCTGCAGCCTCTAATCCGAATCGTTTGTCCGGCAGCAGATCTGATAGTACTCTCCCGGCGTCATCTGGAATTCTTTCTTAAACGCTCGGAAAAAGTGATTGTATCCGGCAAAACCTGCTTTTGCATATACATGGCTTACGGGCATCCCTTCCGCGATATATCTGGCGCAGAGAGCCAGCTTAGTTTTTATAATATAACTGTGTACGGTCTGGCCTGTCCCTTTTTTAAATTCTCTTTGGATATGTCTCCGGCTGATGTTGAATTCCTGCTCCAGCCGTTCCAGTGGAATTTCTTCCGTAATGTGCTCTTTGATATAGAACATCAGGGAATCTAAAAGCATTTCCTTCATTTCCGGTTCTTTCGGGGCTTCTTTTTCCGTCTGCCGGAATGCCCGGGCCAGAAAAACGGCTACCAAAGAGAGCAGTCCGAATCTATAGACAGAATTGCCCAGCTCTGATGCTTTTTCCTGTTTCGACAAATCCCTGATTAGATTTTTAGTAATCATTATCAGACTGTTTTCGGCAGTGACTGACACATATTTCGAAGGCAGTGCCGCAAAATGCGCCATAAAATTCATCTCCTCACCGGAAAGCTCCTGTAAAAGCTTTTCCGAAAATTGGATGGAGAGCAGTTCCGGAGGAAAAGAACCCGATGCACCGGACAGCGTCAGTGAAGCGTCCGGCTTGATCATCAAAATCTCATGGATGCCGCAGCGAAATTGCCGTTCTGCGTATTTGTAATTATAGCTTCCCGTTTTTGTGAGAATAAACCGATAGTATCCTCCGGAAGAGACCGAAATTTTTTCGGATCCTTCACATCTTATTTCCGAGATCAGATACCCATTCTTCTCCATGTCTGTCTCCTTCCATTTTGATTTAAGATTTCTTAAAGCAGACAATTTTTTGCCTGCGTCAAACGCTGCTTCGTGTATACAGCCTATATTTCCCAAACTGTTAAAGCAATTAGGGAATTGCCCGAAAAATGTATTGGCATCACATGGCATTTCTTCTCCACAGGCATTTAGTAATTAGTATGAGAAAAGCCTCCTTAAAAAATTTACAGCCATTATATATTTTATATTGGCAATTATCAATATTACCGCCGCCATGATGTCACTTTTTGCGTGCATCTTGTCCGTATATGTATATGATCCTTTTTATCAATTATTTATAATTGATTTTACAAGGAGGTATTTCATTATGAAAGCAAATGAACAAAAGAGGGTTACTCCTCAAAAGGCGCTCGTGTTTTCGCTGCTCTTCACCTTACTCTTTACTGCATTGTCCGGAGGGATTCTCCGAGACTGGGGAAAAATCAGTATTTCTACGGTAAGCTTGAGCACTGTGAGCGGAAACAGGATATCGGCGCGGATTTTCAAACCGGACTCCGCTACGGCGGAGCGTCCCGCTCCCACGGTTATTCTCACCCATGGACTGACGGTCAACAAAGAGAGCTATTCCCAGTATGGGCTGGAGCTTGCCCGCAGAGGGTTCGTAGTGATTCTGCCCGACATGTTAAATCATGGGGATTCCGACATTATCGGACCGGAGATTTATTTTGCACCCACAGAAGTAAACGATGCTTATGGCTCCTATGCGGCGGTGAGATATGCCAAAACTCTGGACTATGTGGATCAGTCCCAGATCGGCGTTGCAGGACATTCTGCCGGCGGACAGTCGGCAAATAACTGCGTCAGACTGGATAATCTGGAGGAAGCTCCTGCCATTTCCGCGGTTTATCTGATTTCTTCCGATCCAGCATTTACGGATGAAACGGGGGCTTGGACAAATATTTACGGCTCCAGAGACTTCGGGCTTTATTATACGATCTACGACCATGTCTATTTCAAGGGAATCGATTCGGAAGGGCAGCCGATGAACGTACAGCAATGGCTGAGTTCAGACAGTGCAAAGTCCCTGTTTGCCTTCGGACAGGATCCCTCTGCCTTTGAGGGCGGCCATGTGGTTCCCGGCCATACCTACATAGCTGAGATAGAAGGCCAGCAGGCTCTGCGCCGGGTCAATTCCGCCAAGGAAATACACGCAAAGCCTCAGGGCGGGTCTAATGCCCTTGCTGCTGTCTGCGACTTTTTCCAAGACTGCTTTGAAGCGCCCAATTATATAGTCGGCCAAAACCAACGTTATGCCCTTTTGACAGTCAGCAATCTGTTTGGGCTGTTGGGAGTCCTTATGTGCTGTGTATCCTGTTTGGGCTGTATGATACCGACAAAATTCTTCGCATGTCTGCAGAAAGGGGAAGCGGCTGCTCTGCGTCCGGCACCTGACAAAAAAGGGAAAAAATGGTTCTGGATACTGACGGTTTTGAACTGTGTTTTTGCCTTCTGCAGTATCAGCGGAATATTCTTTCTAGGGTTCGGTTATTGCTGTTCTACTGTTTTTTCTCAGCAGCCTTCAAACATTTACGCACTTTGGGCGCTGCTTAACGGAATATTTATGCTGATTACGTCTTTTGTCTCTTATGCATTATACGGAAGGAAAAACGGGGCTTCTCCGGAAGACTGGGGGCTGAAAATTTCGCCCGCACAGCTTCTGAAAAGCATACTGGCTGCTTTGGCCGCCTGTGCGGCGGTATTCCTTATCGTGGCGGCGGCAAACCGTATATTTGACGTGGATTATCATTATTACTTTTGGGGGTTAAAAAATATTCCCGTCAAAAATCTAGGTGTGTTCTTTGCATATCTTCCCGCATACCTGATTTTCGGTATCGCCGTATCCATTGCATTGAACAGCGCATATCACTGTAAAATAGGCAAAGAACCGGAATGGGTAAATGATTTGTTCTTCGCTGTAATGAATATGCTGCCGGCTCTCGTAATCACCTTCGTGGGCTATTATCTCTATGCAAAGAGCGGGGTGAAACCTTTTGTATTTGGTTCTACTTATACCTATACATATACAATCAATGCCATCCCTGTCTTCCCGGTAGCTGTCATTTTAATCCGGCGGTTGTTTAAACGGTGTAATAACCCTTATATTCCCGGCATCATAGCAGGTATCCTTTTATGCTGGCTGCAGGTATCCTGTTCCTTCACCCTTCATGCCAATATGTACTACGGGCCAATGGCGGCTTATCTGCCTTAACGGCTTAACGGATCTTAAATATTCCGCATAAGCTCCCGCACGGCGCAAGACCAAAATAGGATGTGACGAAATCAAAAGTACAGCGATTCCGTTACATCCTAATTCTATTCTACAATATTTAATTCTTTGCCCCTCTGCAAATCCTTCCGTTTTAAACGAGATGCTTCTATGTTTCAATATACCAAAGTATATCGGAAATAACAGCAGTTGTATTCAGATAGAACAGAGAATTATTTCGCTTTTGGTAAGGTTGATTATGCCTTCTTCTCGTTTACGGCAATCCATATCTCACAGCTATAGTCGGGGTTCTGCACATCGGCCGAAGGATAAACCTCAAGCTCAATGCCGCTGCCGTATTCGTAAACGCTGCTCTGAGGGAAGAACTCCGTGCATATTTTCTTGTAGGTCTCCCGAAATGCATCCGGCATACGGCCCTTGCATTGGAATACCGCATAGGTGTACGCGGGGATCTCCACGATTTCAAAACCCTCTTCCGCAACCGGCTGGCCGTTGTACTCCGCGCCGATTCCATAGGGGAATCCGGAATCCGCCATTTCTCCGGAAAAGCAGATGCCCAGCACGCCGTGCAAATGATCGAAATTCGCGTATTTGCAAAGTGCTTCCATGGTATTGTCCCGATTCATCTCGCCCCAAAACGCTGATATATCGGCAGTGGCAGTCTCACCCTGTGGTTTGTTAACCTGTTTTTTCCTGCAAATTACCTGAAATGCTTCTCTTTTTTCGATTCTGTAGTCCATCAGATTACCTCCGTCTATAATTAGTTTCACGGAAAGTCGGGAAAAGGATTTAATTTGGCCGCCTTTGCGGGCTTCCGTCGGTGTGATGCCGTGAAACCGGGTGAAGGCACGGCTAAAGCTTTCCGGCGTGTCATACCCATATTTCACCGCAACGTCGATTACCTTACTGCCTTTCCGGGACAACTCATCGGCGGCAATGGACAACCTGCGCATACGAATGTAATCGCCCAAAGTATAACCACAGAGCATGCTGAACATTCTCTGAAAATGAAAGGATGACGAGGCGGCCTCCCTTGCCACGGCTTCATAATCAATTTCTTCTGTCAAATGCGTCTCGGCATAGTTAATCGCGCGCTGTATTCCGGCAATCCAATCCATAGGTACTCTCCCTTCCGTATGACCTTATTATAGCAGTGTCAGAATCCCGTTTCCTGACATCCTGTGCGGAGCAGTGTCAGGGCCGTTCCCGGCAGCTTCACGGTACATCCGCTTGAGAAGACATATATCTCGGGATTGCAACCTGCTTTTTTGGTATATCGTATTTATTATACAACATTATTTTCTACACATAAATATTTATAGTCTTCTCAAAAACGGTCAACGGCGTATAATTATTACTGTGCACTCGCTGTCGCCGCGAGGTTTTATCACGCTGTTTCTGCGTGATAAAACCGAGACAGACATGCGCGAAATCGCTGCAGACAGCACCACGAAAGGGATAATATTATGAATGAGAAGTTCTTTTCCTTACCTTTGGACAAACAGGAGAAAATTATCAATGCCGGTTTTCGTGTATTTTCACAGAACTCCTATAAAAAGAGCCCTATGAGTGAAATTGCAAGTGAGGCCGGGATCAGTAAATCGCTTTTATTTCATTATTTCCGTAATAAAAAGGAGCTTTACCTTTTCCTCTGGGATAAAATGGAGGAAATTTCTTTAACGGAACTGGAAAAAAGCGGCTGCTATGAACAGAAGGACTTGTTCGACACAATGGCCAAGGGATTCCGTGCCAAAATTAATATTATGCGGAGATATCCTGACTTAGGCGCATTCTCATTAAAGGGCTACTATGAGACGGATCCGGAAGTCTCTGCCGATATTCAAAAAAGTCTCGCCAAATACGTCTCCTACAGATCTTACGGAAGGCAGCTGAATATGAATCCGGAGCAGTTTATTCCCGGACTGGATCTGGAAATGATGTATTTAGATATGTATTGGGCGGCAGAAGGTTATATTTGGGAGAAAATACAGCTCGGCATTATAGATGTGGATGAAATAGAACGAGATTTTTCCAGACTTTTGGACTTCTGGAAATTCGTTTATATGAGAAAGGAGACTCCCACAAGCTGAGTTGATACCTTCTTGTTCCGTAACAGTTACTTATACACACCAAAACAGGAAAACAAAGCAAATTTCCACAAGCTCCAATGAAACAGGAGGATAACATGAACGCTATTGAGATTACCGATTTAACAAAATATTATGGAAAAGCACGGGGGATCGTCGCCTTAAATCTTACCGTAAAGGAGGGGGAATTTTTCGGCTTTATCGGCCCGAACGGCGCAGGAAAATCCACTACAATACGTACTCTGCTGGGACTTATCAACGCTACATCAGGACAGGCAAAGGTCTTAGGGCTAGACATACAAAAAGGGATGCAGGACATTTTAGCCAATGTGGGATATCTGCCTTCCGAAGCCGTATTTTACTCCGGAATGAAGGTAAAGGATATCCTAAACCTGTCGGCCGGTCTGCGAAAAAAGGATTGTTCCGAGGAAGCCGGACGGCTCTGCGAAAGGCTTCGGCTGGATCTCTCCCGCAAGGCCGACGAACTATCCTTCGGCAACCGAAAAAAGGCTGCCATTGTGTCCGCACTGCAGCATAATCCCAGACTATTGATTTTAGACGAACCCACCGGAGGTCTGGATCCGCTGATGCAGCATGAATTTTTCCAAATCCTCAGAGAGAGAAACGCTAAAGGTACTACTATATTCTTTTCCAGCCATGTGTTGTCGGAAGTCCAGAGAAACTGCTCCAGAGCCGCGATTATCCGGGAGGGCCGCATCATTGCCTGCGACAGCGTGGAAGCCTTGGCGCAGACAAATGCAAAACGTGTCACAGTCCACGGGAAGCTGTCTCTGCAAGACTTAAACGGTGTCCGGGATTTGAAAGAGACGGCCGACTCCTGCAGCTTCCTTTACAGCGGTGATCTAAAACATTTGCTGCAGCGGCTTTCGGAGGAAGATATTGCCGATCTCTCTGTGGCGGAACCGGATTTGGAAGAAATCTTTCTACATTACTATAAAAAGTAACACGGCAGCACTGTTAACCGATGAAAACGCATTCGCCGAAATATATTAAAACTCTCGGCGAAGTGTAAACATGAAATGCACATGGGGAGGTATCATATGACATTATTAAAACATGAAATGAGGCAAGGATGGAAAACCCTTGCCGTTTGGACTGTTTCCATTGGATTCTTTATTGTGATCTGTGTGCTGATGTATCCGGAAATGGGCGAGGAAATGGAAGGCGTAAACGAAATTTTTTCCTCCATGGGTGCGTTTACATCCGCCTTTGGCATGGACAGGCTTAATTTCGGCACCTTATCCGGCTTTTATGCCATTGAATGCGGTAACATTCTGGGGATAGGCGGCTCCTTTTTTGCAGCGTTCATCGCAGTCGCCTCATTGGCAAAGGAAGAAAAGGAACGCACGGCAGAATTTTTGCTGAGCCACCCTGTGGGCAGACCTTGGCTGGTCACACAAAAGCTTCTGGCAGTGATGCTCCAAATCTTCATAATGAACGCGGTTGTTTTTGCATTGTCGGTATCATCGATTTTGATAATCGGAGAGGACATCCCTTGGAATCAGCTCTGTCTTCTGCACCTTGCACACTTTTTGGTTCAGATTGAACTGGCGGGTATCTGCTTTGGAATCTCCTCCTTTCTGCGCCGAAGCGGTATCGGTATCGGTTTGGGTATCGCCGCCGTAATGTATTTTCTGAATATTACTGCCAATCTATCGAAAAGTGCGGAGTTCCTGAAATACATCACTCCCTTTGCTTATGCCGAGGGCGCCGATATTCTGGCAGCGGGCAGTTTGGAGGGCAAATTGCTGCTTCCCGGAATACTGTATACTTTAATCGGAATTTGTACTGCCTATTGGAAATACTGCAGCAAAGATATTCAATAAATTCACATAAAACACCGGGACGCCTTATCAAAGGCTGTCCCGGTGTTCTTTTTTAATATGTTATCTTGTAAATCAATAGCGTTTTTGCTATTTGATACAAAATAGATCCTGTTTGTTACCGTTCACCATACATTAATCATGGTGCTTTTTACGATAAATCTTCACTCCGAATACGGACGCTGCACCTATTATGCACGCTGCCAGCAGAACGATCCAAACCCAAACGTTCATTTCGTCCCCTGTTTTAGTGGGAGTCGTAACAACGGGTTCCTGTCCGTCATCCTCCTCATCATCGTCATCGTTATCTTCCACAGGAGCATCCTTATATGCCAGCGCATATACGGAGAACTTATTTGTCATTATGGTAATGGTACTACTTTCCTGATCTTGGTCTTCCAGAACGTCTGTCTGTACACTTCCGTCCCCTGCCACATGGGTTCTCACAACGAAAAACTCTCTCTCATATCCTGATGCCGCATTCCGGAATTCCTCAGGGATCGTAATTACCAGAGGTATTTCTATATTAGCTTCCGTAATCAGCTGAGGAGCCTCGGCGTCAATGTACTTCACCAGATCAATGTTCATTTTTGCAATTACGTTTAATCCGTTTTGTGCCAGCTTGGCGCTCAGCGCTGCCAGAACCGGTGCTGAAATGTCCGCATCCTGCATTCCGTAAGCTTCTATAGCCAATCTGATATCCGCGCCGTTTATGAGCTTCTCCAGATCCTCTGCGCTGAGAATATTCTTCAGCTGCTCCTCGGAGATAGCCGGAACCTTGATGGCAGGCATATTTCCCGATGCCTCCACATCCATAGAAACCTTCTTCGTCAGAGTCAATCTGCACAGAATCGGTTCGCTCCAGCCGTCCACTATCATGAAAGCGTCGTACACACCGGCATGATCAAGGTCAACCTTGCTCACATCCCATGTTACTCCTGCCTTGCCTGTAGTGCCGTCCTTATATGTCACATCCACCACTGCGGGAAGCTTCGCAAGAAGCTCGTCAAGAGTCATGCCCACGTTCAGTCCTGTAATCACAGGAGTAACCACACCGGCTATCTCTCCTGTATATTTCTTCACCAGCGCTGCCTGTGCTGCCTGTAATGCCGCTCTCGCCGCTTCTCTCTCTTCGTTGGTTGCATCGGATTTGTCCAGTACGGCCTGAGCTTCCTTCAGCTTTTCGGCAAATACTGCCCATGACTCTTCCGTATAGAGGGATTGCTTATCCTCCAATGCCTTTGCAGCTTCAATAGCCTTCTTCAAAGCGGCTATGCTTACCTTGTCAGGTCCGTTGGGATCCAGCTTCAGTGCTGCCTGTGCGTCCGTCAGAGCCTTTGCCGCGTTTGCCACTGCTTCGCAATCAGGATATACGTGTTCATAAACCTTCTTTGCCTCCGCCAGAGCTGCTTGGAATGCCGCCCATGTTTCCTCGGTATAGAGCAGTTCGCTGTCCGCCAGTACTTCCGCATTGTCGATAGCTGCCTTCAGCGCCGTCTTATCCGCCTCAATCAAACGCACGATAATCGCATCCATTCTGCAGATATGGCCGGAAGGGAATTCGCAGGTCAGCTGACCGTCCGTCATTTCCACATTGATGGTCTTGATGGCATAGGTATCAGCGGTATTGGATACATTTGCGGAAATGCCTTCCACGGTTCCCTTAATGTCACTCTTGTAGTGAGATCCGCTGACTACTTCTACCATATACTTACCGTTGGGCAGGTCAACTACAAATGTCTGTCCGTCAGGAATTACAAAATCTTTGTAAACCAGCTTAGGAAGCACCCCGTTGAAAGTATAATCTTCGGATCTTCCTTCTATAACGGCTGCAGGATCTAAGAACCCATAGCCTCTCGCATCAGTATAGTTGATGCCGAGCTGCTCCATCGTCTTTGTGCCGCCCTTGCCGTTTACGGTAATCGCAGTCCAGCCTTCTGCCTCTTCTTTGGCATTGATACCGAAGTCAAACTTATATACAGCCTTATACTCTACACGGATCTCTGCGGTTACTTCCTCATCGAAGCCCTCCACGGTTCCCACAATCGTATAAGTGCCCACGGTACTTGTGTCAATGGCACTGATGCTGTCCGCATTCCATGTCACCGCTACCTGTTTGGAATCTCCTGCCGCAAAGTTAGCCGTAATCATAGACGGAAGCTGTGCACTCACATTATCCGAGCAGTAAATCACTTCGCCGTAAGCCTTGGGGACACTGATAATATAATTTTCTACTACCAGTACCTTAACGGTTACCGTGTCCGTAGTGCCTGCCACGGTACCGGTGACTATGTACTCGCCGTACTTATTGGTATCCAGTGTGGAAGTGTCCCAAGTAACGTCTTTCTTAGTCTTGCGGGTGTTCAGCCATTCAATCTCCACCTCTTTGGGAAGCACGGCTTCATGCCCGATTACTACCTTAATATCCTCGAAAGGCACATATCCCTTCACTGCATTTGGCGCCACGGTAACATGAAGAGGGATAGGATCCTTCCAGCCCTTAATCGTACCGGTAACGTCATATTCACCAACTTTCATAATATCCAGTCCGGTGACATCCCATTTAATCTGGTAATCCTTCTTCACACCGTCCGCCGTGGTAATCTCAACGGTCTGAGGCAGCAGGCTTGCCACCGTCTCCCCCTTATCAATAGGGGTATCCTCGTAAAGGGTTACGGGATCCAGTGTTTCTACCGAATTGATCTTGTCCGCGGTTTCGATCTCCAATGCTCTGGACATAAAGGAGGATCTCTCACCGTCTGCCGTTTTAACTACCGCTGCTACCTTATAGGAGTACGCCGTAGCGGCAGCCAGCCCGGTGTCGGTATAGACGTAGGTTGTTACATCGGAAGTATCACCGCCGCCTGTAGGAGGCTTAACCTCTTCCTTAGTATAGATTTCTACATTGTCCAGCGAAACAGTGCCCCATTGTCTTGATGCCGACATATACATACTTTTCAGCTCGGTAATTCCCGCATCCTTATTGACAAAATCCACCGTCTGGTTAAATATCTCACTGTCATCGCTGACTCTGGTCAGCAGGACATTCACCTTCTGATTCGTGAAGTCAATCTCTGCCCTTAAATGAATCCATCCGGTTGTGTCTCTCCGCATATTACGCCAATTACTGGATTCCTCATTGGGTACATTTCTATTTCCGGTAGTGACAAGCGCCTTATCCTTAATATCTTGTCCGTTGACAGTAATCTGATCTATCATTCCTGCCGTTCCGCCGGTAGTGACGGTCAGTGTCAGAATCTGCATTGTGCTTGCCAGACTGTTATCCTTAGAGCGGACATCTCCCAGAAGAGCAAAAACATCTGTTCCATTTTGGTATCCGCCATCAATACGGATATCTGTCTCCACAGTCAACCCGTCCTTATTACAGTTCGTCAGCTCACCGATATAAGCTCCCCTCGGGCCGCTGCCGTTGTTTCCATGGAATACAAAAATATTATCGGATGTATTTTGATTCTTGGTAGCTTTATCCGCACCAAATTCCACGGTGCCACCCACTACCTTATACGGTATTGCAGCTGCTCCCGACTCAAAATCGTCCTCATAGATCATATCTATCTTAGGCTCCGGGACTTCCGGTGTAGTGCTTCCGCCTCCGGTGCTCTCAACCAGCTGGTCCAGCGGAATCGTTGTGACAAGCTCATAAGCACCGTCGCTTCCCGCCAGTTTGCGGTAAATCTGATATCCGGTAATCTCATGGCCGTAAGTACCGTCGCTGGCTTTGGTAAAGTTCACTTGGGCATCTTCCGAACCGATCTCTCCCTCGGACAGCTGTGAAGTCACAAGTCCTTCGGAAAGCAGATAGCTCAGGTTTGCAGGCTGGTTATAGCCTACGTTCTGCCATGCCACACCTTCCCTGTATGCCAAATCTTCCAACAGACAAGGCACTACATAATCTGTCTGGATGGTTGTAGTATATACGCGCACTACATTCGGGTTCCCGGAAGTTCTGGTGATAATCTCTTCACGCCAGTCTCCCAGAATATCCGCCGCCAGACCCACATTTCCCTTAGTTCCGTTGTTAGACCATATCTCCTCGGAGTACAGCATAGTGTCCTGCTTCTCCGTCTCATAATTCCACTTGGAAATAATAACGCCTATGGGATCATATGCGCCGTTCTTATTGTTAAACTTGTGATCCAGTACCTCACTCAGCAAATCCCCGTCCCAGAAAATAGAGAAGTTGGATGCCGGAGAAGCCTCGGCAAGTGCAATCAGGTTATTTAAACTGGATGCCGCAGAATAAACCACGCCTCTGGTGGAATCCCATGAAGGCTCATCCTCCCCTTCCGCCGGAGTCCAGTTAGGGCCTGCGATAGCCCACCATTCCCCGCCTACCGAAGTAGGATCAATATCCGCTGCCACGCCTCGACCGGTATCTCTTCCCGTCCAATATCCCATGAGAATCTCTCCGGTTTCGGCATCATGAATCTCTACATGATAAGCCGCATCATCGTGCTCATGCACACCCATGATTTCCAGACCGGGATTCTGGGGAATCCAGTCGGATACATGCATGGCGTCACCGTGGCCAAGCCCTGTACTGTATTTCACCGTGCCGTCATGGTCAACGGTAAGGGCTCCGTAAATAATCTCGTCTCTGCCGTCGTTATCCACATCATTGACACTCAGTCCGTGATTTCCCTGAGCCTCATACTGTGATCCGGCATCTTTGGTGTCAAATTTCCAGTAAATATCAATTGTGTCACCTGTACCGTCGCCGTCGGTATCTTTCATATAATACGCGGTCAGACAGGTTCTGGTATAATAGCCGCGGCAGAACACTGCAAAAGGTGTCTCGCCGTCCAGATAAGCCGTTGCGGACAGGAATCTGTCGATACGGTTTCTGTATCCGTCGGAGCTGTCTCCCCATGTCGTAGCATTGCCGCCAAAAGGCTCATAAGCAACATCGGCCGCCGCCTTGGTTCCGTCTTCTCCGTTAAAGATAGAGAAGTATTCATGGCCTTCGGGAATGATGACATAACCGTTGGATGCACGATAATCGAAATTGCCGGCTCCATGGTTCACGGAGGTTGTCAGCACCTGATCGCTGGCCTCTCCCACATAATCGTTCATCTCAAGACTGTTCGCCGTACCGTCCAGACTCTTGTAAGAGGTGGTTCCGTCACCTGTCTTAACGGCGATCTCCGCTTTACCGTCACCGTCATAGTCCCAAACTTGGAACTGGGTATAATGCGCTCCGGAACGGATGTTGATACCCAGATTGATTCTCCACATCATGGATACCTGCCCCGTAGCCCAGTTTACGTCATATCCGTCCAAATAGGTATTACCCGTATATCCGCTTCCGGAATTATCCTTCGCGTTGCTGGGATACCATTTTACGATCAGCTCCAGCTGTCCGTCACCGTCCAAATCACCAACGGTCATATCATTTGCACTGAAGGAACAGGTACTGCCGTCGGGCATGGTCTCGTCTCCGGGACAGTAGAGATTCAGATCCAGATACTGGTTAGCCCAGCATTGAGTATCCACACTCTGAACGCCGATGGAGCCGTCATTGCTTCCCACAACCTTAAAGGTATCGCTTGCAGTGCCCCCTTCATATACCAGATTGGTCTCCTTGATACCCGTTGCAATAGGCGTACCGTTACAATATACGTCAAAGGTAGTGTTCAGCCGGTGATTACCGTCCATATCCGCCTCAAAGGCTCTCCAGCTCAAATACACTCCCTGAGTCAGCTGACTGCCGTCAGGCCCCGTTGCGGACACCAATGTCTGGGCGCCCTTACCGCCCGAGAGATTTACTGCCACCAGACCTCTGTCGCTGTAACTTTCTCTGCCTCCGGCCACCAGACTGCCTGTCACGGGAGTCTTGCAGCTCTCGGATTTTTCGCCTTCGCCGCCGGCATTTACAGCCGTTACCTTATAATACCAAGGAATATTCGTAGTTACCGTATCATCGGTAAAGCTGGTTCCGCTCTCCACGGTGCCTATCTTCACAAATTCTTTAAATCCCTTTTCTCCTTCCGCCTTGTCGGAACGATATACGTTATAAAGTATTACATTGTAAGGCTGGCCGTCTTTTCCTGTTGTAGCCGCCACAGGATCCCACTCTATGGTTACGGAACGCTGCAGATCCGTAGTTCCTTCCGCAGGAGCCGTACATCTAACATTCTGAGGCGCTGCCGGTGCAGGAACACCTTCCAGTACCGCCTTCACCGTGCAGATAGCGCTGGGCGCAGATTCTGCTCCGATGGAAGTAACGCAGGTCATATAGTACTGGTACTCGTCACCCAGACGTACCGACTGTGCTTTACAGTCAAGCTCCTTATCCCTATATTCTTCTACGGTAAAGCTCTTTACCAGCGTAAATTCTTTGTCCGTAGTTCCTTTTCTGTAAACATTATATCTTACCGCTTCATCCACGCCTACAAAGCCAAGCAGGAACGAATAGGAAGTTCCTTCCACCTTGCCCTCTGTCACAGTCAGGCCGGAAGGAGCCGCCAATACCTGAGTCACAGTCAATCCCATCATATATCCGCTGTTGCCGATGGTCAGCTTGCCGTCCGTCACACGTACCGTAGCGGTCATGCTTCCGATGGACTGTCTTGCGGATACAGACCCTATGGAGCCGCCCTCCGCAGAAAAATTCGCTTTGATCGTAGATCCGCCAGCTATCAAGTCTCCGGCATAACATGTGACCTCATAGTCGCCGTTGGGCACCTTTACTTCAAAGGTGCTGTCGCCCAGCATAAAGTCCCTGCCCATTGCCCCCAAAGGCCCTTCGGCATCCGGGACCTGAGTTCCTCTGTCTCGTCCGTTGTTGGGCGGAACCGTAAAGCCGTATCCCAACGCCTCATCGTACTTAAAATTCTCCCCGATGCCGGTCCATCCCTCCAAAGTGGGGGATCCTTTATAGTTAAAGTCGAACTTCCAGCCTGCAGCCTTGGTCTTTACCGTAACCTTGTCGGAAAAGTCGCCCAGACCCTTTTCGTTAAAGCCTCTCACTGCATACACATAAGTCACACCGGAAGCACAGCTGCTGTCGGTGTAGCCTGCCTTGGAAGAAACGGAATACTTTTCTGCATTGGAGAAATCCACGCTGTCCGCCGTCTGACCGTCTGCAAGCGCCTGACGGTAAATATAATACAGCTCCGCTCCCTCTGCGGGATCCCACGCCAAAGTAACGCTGGAAGCGCCTACCGTGACACTCTTCAACCCCGTGACCTTCTGAGGCACGTTGTTGGGGACATTCATTACCACCTTGGAAGCCAGATCACTCAGCGCACCGTTTTCCTGAATTCCCTGAGCCACGCACTGAGAGAACTTATATGCGCCGTACCACTGGAGATGGGTGGAGTCGTTGGCGCCGCCTGCATAAGCTCCCGGATACTCTCCTGCCTCCACCATCAAAAACAGAGACTTTGCACCCTCTTTTCCAAAAGCGTTACATACGGCAAGGGATCTCGCGGTCAGATCAATTAAAGGAACATTCTGATCCGCTGCCATACTCCGCATTACGTCGCCGTAGGCTTCGAAATTGCCCACAAAAGCATTGTCCTTGTCGGAATAACTGTATCTTGCAACAGGCGTCACCAGCACGGGAGTAGCCCCACGCTGCAATGCGCCGTCTATATAATACTGAATCCATTTCCCGAATTCCGAAACGGAGACAAATCTGTTCGGTCTGCTGTTGGTGGAATCGTTATGTCCCCACTGCACAAACAGATAATCTCCGGGCCGGATATCTTCCAGCAAATCATCCAGCTTGCCCTCTTCCACAAAGGATTTGGAAGAACGCCCGCCGATGGCGCGGTTTTCCACGATTGCATTATCCGCCTCATAAACCCGGGCCTGACCGTAATCACAGTCGTCCGCACTACGCTCCTCCACTTCGCCGCCGAAGAAATTAGCCAAAGTCTCGCCCCAGCCTGTCTGAGGTTCATAATAATCCTCATATGTCTGTACCGTGGAGTCGGAAGCCAGATATACGGTAGGCTTCTGGCCGGCAGCATTTGTAGCAAGCCTTGTAACGGTAACGTTGGACACGTAAACGTTCTGCAGCGCTGCAGAGTCCTTGGTGGTAGCCCCGCTGTCAACCAGAAACTTAAGGCTCAGTTCGCCGTCCACTACCACGGCAGTCAGCTCTCTCGTCACGCTGGCTCCCGGCGCTACCGAAATACCGGTTTCCTTGGTAATATCTTCCGCCTCCAGATACGCCGTATACTCGTCGCCTGTAGGATTAGTCAAGGTAACCGATACGCTGTAATCCGCATTTGCCACAGCCATGTCAAAGCTGGATGTCTCCTCATAGGTATATACGCCATACCCTGTGGACTCCGTTTCCGTCCAGACCTTACTTCCTACAGTCAGACAGCCGGTTCCCGCCTGTACAAAGGAAGCCCCTACAGTTCTTGTAGATTCTCTGGGATAATACACGCCTTCGTCCCAGCCCCTTGCCTCCGCAGGCCATGTGATGTCATAGAAACCCATATTCCCGTCAAACGGGGAAGCGGTGACATCCGTACCGAAATTCAAATTTGCTATTGTCTGATCCGCAGTAAAACTGTTATAGTCGCCGTCTCTTGCGATATCAAGCAGCGCAAAGCTGACGCCGAGGCCCAAAACACCCCCCCCCAACTTGCAAAAAACCGTCCGATCCGGAAACAACCTGTTCGGACATGGGAACTGTCGGATCCATAGTTACAGGATCCGTATTTGCCGAATCCGAAATATTAGGATCCGCATTTGTTGAATCCGTAACATTAGGATCCGCATTTGTTGAATCCGTAACATTAGGATCCGCATTTGTTGAATCCGTAACATTAGGATCCGCATTTGTTGAATCCGTAATTGCAGGATTCGTATTTGTCGAATCCAAAACCTCAGGATTCGCAGTCTCAGGATCCGTATTTACCGAATCCGTAATCGCAGGATCCACAGGCACCGAACCTGCTTCCGCAGCGTGTACCTGCTGTCCGTCCAGCACACTTCCGGCCAGCATGGCAGCACTTAGAACCAGTGCCATGGTTCTGCTAGAAATGGATTTACGTCTTGTCCATCTCTTCATAATAGATACCTCCTCCTTTAAAGTGCAGAGTAAATCTTAACCCTACGCACGATTTCACTTCAGCCTTTGCGACAAGCGCGCTTTCCCCCAAAGACGCGCAAGGCTGCTCTTTGTCCTAATTTTATTACAAGTATAACAACCCGCTATTTTATTATCAACGACTTACACTTCGATTTCATAGCAATAATGACCATTAATAATACCTGACTTCTTAATCTCTTTGTGAATTTTTTTATTTTTTTTGCTTATTATGCTTTTCAAAAAATCTCCATTACCGCAAAACGCACAAAATATTTTCCCCGACGCAATTGTCCGATATGGTCAATTATAAGGCAAAATAGGTTTTATAATACGTTTTATTCACTCCAGTGCTCCATCCAGTCAGGAATCGGATTTTGGAGCTGTATGGTTCGTGCTAGTGTAATCCGCCCTAATTGCCCGTATGTTTGGCGCAGGATAAATTTTCAGTCTG
>Ga0137308_100633_pt1 | contig 51688 bp, 47 predicted proteins | sample Inofrocosms_June_FD_97181 | JGI IMG/M metagenome (GOLD analysis project Ga0137308, IMG submission 97181) | Mouse cecal microbial communities from Vienna, Austria - N-Acetylneuraminic and N-Acetylglucosamine D2O microcosms_June | ecosystem: Host-associated > Mammals > Digestive system > Large...
AATTAGTGCACTATCTTCTCTTAGTGAAAAAGACCTGTATTACCAGTGGATGATAAATAACAATTCAACAAGCACAATGCTTAATGCATTATCAGGTAATTCATCAGATTCTTCTAACATGAATGGAATGTCAGGTATTGTAAATGCAATAAGTTCAGGATATTCTTCATTGGGCATGGCATCACTTTTAGGCTCACAGCTTGGTACACAAGGACTGGCATCACTTTTTGGTTCTTCGCTGGGTATGTCAGATGGAGGTATAAGTTCACTAGGGACAATTTCTAGTTTTTCATCTATATTGAAAATGTACCTTAATTCTGAAACAAGCCAGGCAGCAGATATGGCAGACAAGCTTTCAGAGGCACTTGAAAAGGCAGATGAAGCAGGAGAGTCTTCAACTAATTCATATAAAACTGTACAAGAAATATATGATTATTTCGTTGACAAGTCTTCAGTGGCAGCGCAGGCTCTTTCTTCTTCTAAGACAGTACAGGCTAAAAAGAGCATGGCAGGGATTAATGCAGCAGCACAAGCTCCGTCAGCAGTGGAATTTAACTTTGACAGCTACATAAATGGAATTGAAGAAGGTATTAATAAAAGCATAAGTGCTTCCACAGCACATGCTGGTATAAGTATGTAATAATATTTTTATATAAGCAAGTTAATTTATATTTTAGTTAATATATACATCTAGTAATTCTATATGTTTTGGGGAGTTAAGGCATTCCTATATGCAATGGGATGTGGATAGTAACTAATTTTAATAAAAAGTAATAAAAAAGTAATATATAATATATAAAAATGACATAAAAAGATGGTAAGATAAATAATTAATAATTTATCTTGCCATCTTTTTATGTTCAGATATTAAGATGCATAAAATTATATTTAATTTTATATTTAATAATAATTCCTGTAATTATCCTCACTAATATGTATACAATAATTATTAATGAAGGAGCTAATCTAAAAGGAAGGCTGTATGTGCTGTGGTAGTATACTTTGATATGCCACAGCAGAAGCAGGATAAGTGTAAAAGAACTGCCAAATTTTTCGTATTTATAGTTTTCTGTGGTAAAATGGTATCTGCCTGCTGTATATGCAAGGGTAAAATTATCTTTTTGGTCTTTGGCAGGCTGTTGTGAAGCAGAAACTATTCTGGGCACTACCGGGGTTAAAATTGCTGCTATAAATATATATGCAGGTGTTATACGCATTGGGTAATATATTATGGCAAGCAGTATAAGCAGTGTATATTTTGAATAAAGCAGGCCAGCGTACCTGCTTATTGATGATAATTCATAGTTTAATTTTTTAATGTCTGTCATATAAAACTCCAATCTGTCCTGTGTATGGCATAGGTATATTATTAAAGTGTTATATATGGCATAAGAATAATGCCATGTTATTATATTAATAGGAAATTGCTATAAATTTAAAAGGCACCAGCAAGGATTACTTTGCAATTCTTGCAAGAAGTGAGTGTGCTGGCACTTGCTTTTTTATTATAATGCATATAGCAAGTTTAGTCAAAGCCTGTTTGTAATGTAAAAGTATACAAAATTTAAAATCCGCTTTCAAATTTATGGTAAATGGTATATAATGATATAGTGTATGTTTAATTTAGTTTAACTTTGGAAAAAATAGAATAGTAAGTTGCGTTGAAAGGAGAAAATAAATGGTAGGCAGTGATATCGGAATTGATCTGGGTACAGCTAATGTACTTGTATATATAAAGGGTAAAGGCGTAGTTTTAAGAGAGCCTTCCGTAGTTGCATTTGACCGTGATACAAATAAGATTAAGGCAATTGGAGAGGATGCAAGGCTTATGCTTGGACGTACACCAGGCAATATTGTTGCAGTACGTCCATTACGCCAGGGTGTTATCTCTGATTATACTGTAACGGAAAAGATGTTACGCTACTTTATCCAGAAGTCATGTGGCAAAACACGTTTCAGGAAACCACGTATAAGTGTATGTGTGCCAAGCGGGGTTACTGAGGTTGAGAAAAAGGCTGTAGAAGACGCAACATATGAAGCAGGTGCAAGGGAAGTGGCAATTATAGAAGAGCCAATAGCAGCTGCTATTGGTGCAGGTATTGATATTGCAAGGCCATGTGGCAATATGATTGTTGATATAGGAGGAGGTACTGCTGATATAGCAGTAATTTCGCTTGGCGGTACAGTAGTCAGCACCTCTATTAAGGTTGCAGGTGATGATTTTGATGAAGCTATTGTACGTTATATGCGTAAAACACACAATCTCCTTATAGGTGAAAGGACAGCAGAAGATATAAAGATTAAAATTGGTTCAGCATATAAACGGCCAGAAGTTGAAACTATGGATGTAAGGGGACGTAACCTTGTTACAGGTCTTCCAAAGACTATAACAGTTACTTCTGATGAAACATTAGATGCGTTAAAAGAGATAACTTCACAGATAGTTGAAGCTGTCCATGCTGTTCTTGAAAAGACACCTCCAGAACTTGCAGCAGATGTTGCAGACAGGGGAATTGTGCTTACAGGCGGCGGCAGTTTGTTATATGGACTGGAAGAACTTATTGAAGAAAAAACAGGAATTACTACAATGACAGCAGAAGACCCTATGACAGCAGTTGCAGTAGGAACTGGAAAGTTTGTTGAGTTTTTAAGTGGCAAACGTGATGATAATGAATAAAAACAGTCCCAGCATGTAACCAATGTTATCTGGATATGGGCTAATGTTTTTACGGTATTATGACGATATAACTAAGGTAGTGCATAATTGCTGCATATATGCCATTTTATGGCATTACGTTTTAAATGGAAGGGGAAAACAGATGGTTAGAGGGTTATACACTGCATATACAGGCATGGTTAATGAACAGAAAAGGCTGGATGTTATTTCAAACAACCTGGCTAATTCCGCAACAATAGGATATAAAACCCAGAATGTGACAAGCCAGTCTTTTAAAGATATGATGGCATATAAAATAAGGGATGGTTCAAATGAATATGTGGATCAGGCAATAGGCAATATGAACCTTGGTGTCAAGATAGGTGAAACCTATATGGACTGGGTGCAGGGGTCTTTAAGGGAAACTGGCAATACATATGATATTGCTATTGAAGGCAATGGCTTTTTTGCAGTAAAAGTAGCATTTGCTAATGGTGAAGAGGAAACAATGTATACACGTAATGGCAAGTTTACAATTACAAGGGAGGGATACCTGGTTGACTGTGATGGCAACCATATCCAGGGTGCAGGCGGTGATATACAGATTCCAACAGATGCAGCAGAGATTGCAATAAAAAATAATGGTAATATTTATGCAGATGGTGTGCTTGTAGATACAATAGCACTTTCAGACTTTACTGATTATGATTATCTTGAGCTTTATGGTGAAAATATGTACAGGCCAGTTGATGGTGCAACTGAGATGGCTTCTGATGCAAGTATGCTGCAGGGATTTACAGAACAGTCTAATGTAAATGTAATTGACCAGATGGTGTCAATGATTACAATAACACGTGCATATGAAGCTAACCAGAAGATGATACAGACACAGGATACCCTTATTGGCAAGGCAGTAAATGATGTTGGTAAGGTATAATTAATATCCTGTTTACAGGCATAGCAGGAAAGGATGGTTATAAATTATGATGAGGTCGCTTTGGACTGCTGCAACAGGCATGAAAGCCCAGCAGACAAGTCTTGATACTATATCAAACAATCTGGCCAATATTAATACAACTGGCTACAGAAGGGAAACAACAGAGTTCCAGTCACTTTTGTACCAGACTATACAGGAAAAGACTAACGATACCAATGGTGTTACAAAGCCTATTGGTGCACAGGTCGGGCTTGGTGTAAAGGTTTCTGCAATATCAACGTCGTATGTTGATAATGGGGAACTTATTGACAGTGATGGTGATTTTGACTTTGGTATACATGGCCGTGGATTTTTTATGGTTGAGATGCCAGATGGCTCTACAGCATATACAAGAAACGGACATTTTATTATGGCAATAGGTTCTAACGGATTGAACCTTACTACAGCAGATGGCTACTCAATACTTGATACGAATGGCAATCCTATTACATTTAATGCAGATATTGACACTTCAAAGCTTTATTTTGACAACTATGGAAATATAAATTATATAGGTGCTGATGGTAATCCAGTACCAATGAATCTTTCAATAGGAATGGCACAGTTTAATAATCCTTCTGGCCTGGATAAGATAGGTGACAGTTACCTTGCAGAATCAGTTGCATCAGGTGCAGCAAGGATTGAAGGAATAGATGCTGCCCTTAAAAGAAGTATTGTTAAACATGGCTGCCTTGAACATTCAACTGTGCAGGCAGTAGATGAAATGGTTGACATGATTGTTACACAGCGTGCATATGAGATGAACTCAAAAGCAATACAGGCTTCTGATGAAATGCTCCAGCAGGCAAATAACCTTAGAGGATAATAGTATATAATTATAATAGTCTGTAATTATAGAAAGGCAAGGTGGGTATATGGCATCTGTATTAGATACATCATCAATATATGATACATATTATAATAATATAAATTCTGTTTCAGGTTCATCCCTTAAGGATAAGATTGGCAGTATAGGTTCTTCATGCAAGGAAGATGAACTTATGGAAGTCTGCAAGGATTTTGAATCATATTTTGTACAGAAAATGCTTGAAGAAGCTAAGAAGTCACTTGAGAATGAAGATGAAAAAGGCGAATATATGCAGTATTTTAGTAATATGCTCAATGAAACATATGCTGATGCGGTTGTTGACGGTGGTGGATTAGGCCTGGCACAGCAGTTGTATGATTCTATGAAGACACAATATAATCTGCAGTAGTATTTGTAAAACTTTATAGATAACTGTTAATATGGATTAAGTAAAAAGGGCCGCTGCATATACCGCAGTGGTCTTTTTGGGATTATGCAGGCATTGTTCTAGAATGTAAAGCCGGTATTCCAGCAAATTAGTCAACTGGATATCTGCAATCTGCATTGCCTGTAAGCAGGCATTGGCTGCTTGCCCAATAACAAAACAACCTCATTGCCGCTTTGCTTAGCCTGCCAAAACAGACCCGCCGCTTAAAAAGCGTGTATTTTAAAGGGCTTACTTAATAAGGTTAAAGACTGCGCTTGCTGCATGTAGGGCTGTTTTGTACAGAAAGGACTGTTTTGTGATGAAAGAGGCCGAAGGATATGTTGACCGTATTACTTTCAGGAATGAAGAGAATGGTTATACAGTACTGTATCTGGCTAATCCTTCACCAGATGAAGGGGAGGACAGTGAAGTGTGCTGTGTAGGCTGTTTTTCATTTGTATCAGAGGGGGAATACCTTGTAGTCCAGGGAAAAGAAGTAATCCATAAAAGTTATGGCCCACAGATACAAGTTGAAAGTTATAAAGAGAAACGGCCTGATAGTGAAATTGCGGTTGAGAGATATCTTGGTTCAGGTGCAATAAAGGGTATAGGACCTGCACTTGCTGCAAGGATAGTAAGAAAGTTTGCTGCTAATACTTTTAATATAATTGAGAAGGAGCCTGAACGGCTTGCAGAAGTTAAAGGAATTAGCCTGAAGATGGCTGTAAGCATTGCAGGACAGTTTTTAGAAAAAAGACAGATGCGCCAAGCTATGATATTCCTGCAGGATTATGGAATAAGCATGAATATGTCTGTAAAGATATATAAAAAATATAAAGATGATGTTTATGAAGTGCTGCAGAAAAATCCATATAAGCTTGCAGAAGATATTTCTGGAATAGGTTTTAAACTTGCAGATGCTATTGCCCAGAGAGCAGGCTTTGGTAAAGATTCACAGTCCAGGGTACAGGCAGGGATTATGTATGCGTTACAGCAGGCTGGAAGCCAGGGGCACTGTTATCTTCCAGAAGATGAACTTATAGATACAGCTTCTGGAATACTTATGCTGGATAAAGATATAGTTTCCAAGGAAATAGATTTAATGTCTATGAATAAAGAAATTATTATACAGGAAACTGGTGATGAAAGAAGGCTGTATACAAGCAGGCTTTACTATATGGAATTAAATTGTGCGAGAATGTTGCTGGACCTGGATATAACATTTCCTGTTAATGAGGGCAGTATTGAAAAGAAAATATCACAGATTGGCAGACAGCAGGATATAATTCTTGACACCCTGCAGGAGCAGGCTGCTTTACAGGCAGCAATGAATGGTGTGCTGGTAATAACAGGGGGACCTGGTACTGGTAAGACCACTACAATAAATACAATTATCAGCCTATTAGAAGAAGAAGGGCTTGAAATACTTCTGGCAGCTCCTACAGGAAGAGCTGCTAAGAGAATGTCTGAAACTTCTGGCAGGGAAGCACAAACAATACACAGGCTTCTGGAAATAAACGGCGGTATGGGTGAGGATAATGGCAATATAGATTTTAAAATAAATGAATCACAGCCACTTGAAGCTGATGCTGTTATAGTAGATGAATTTTCAATGGTTGACATATATCTGCTCCATGCACTTTTAAAAGCGCTTGTACCAGGTACACGCCTTATAATGGCAGGTGATGTAAACCAGCTGCCTTCTGTAGGGCCAGGCAATGTATTAAAAGATATGATACAGTCAGGATTTTGCAATGTAGTCAGGCTGGCTCATATATTCCGGCAGGCGGCAGAAAGTGAAATTGTAACTAATGCCCATAAAATTAATGCAGGCATCCAGATAAGCCTTGATAATAAAAATATGGATTTTTTCCACCTTGAAAGGGATAATCCACAAGATGTAATGAATGTTGTAATCCAGCTTATAATGAAGAACCTTCCTCCATATGTAAACGCATCTTCATATGATATACAGGTGCTTGTACCTATGAGGAAAGGAGTGCTTGGGGTGGAGAACCTGAATAAAGTGCTTCAGGGATATATGAACATGAAATCACCAGATAAGAATGAGAGAGAATTTCATGGTATCCTTTTCCGGGAAAATGATAAAGTAATGCAGGTTAAAAATAATTACCAGATTAAGTGGACTAAAGAAAATAATTATGGTAATGTGTATGAGGAGGGAATGGGAGTCTTTAACGGGGATATAGGGATAATCAAAAGTATACTTGATATAGAGGAAATGGTTGTTGTTGAATTTGAAGAAGGAAAGACTGCCAAGTATAGTTTCTCTGAAATGGATGAAATGGAACTGGCATATGCTGTTACAATACACAAATCACAAGGAAGTGAGTATCCTGCTGTAATAATCCCGGTTCTTGGAGGTCCCAGGATGCTTCTGAACAGAAATCTGCTTTATACAGCTGTTACACGTGCCAAAAAGTGTGTAACACTTGTTGGAAGTTCAGCAGTAGTATACCAGATGATAAAAAATGTCAACGAACAGAAACGTTACTCCGGTTTGTGCCAGCGCATAGTTGAAATGGAGGAAAAGGATACTGAAGGATATAACTAAATATGGCAAAGGATTGCTAAAAAATATTGCAGGAATTGTTTATCCAGACAGATGCCCTTTGTGTGGCAAAGTAATGTATACTGGAAGTGGCATTAGTACATGCATGGAATGTACAGGAAAGGCAGAATATGTAAAAGCTCCTTTTTGCATGAAATGTGGAAAACCTGTCAGGCAGGATACAGAATTGTGCCTGGACTGCCAGGGGAAGGAAACTTCTTTTGAATGCGGCAGGGCAGTATTTGTATATAACAGCTGCATGCAGCAGTCAGTTGCACAGTTTAAATATGGGGGAAGGACGGGATATGCAGGTTTCTATGCCAGTAAGGCAGCAGAACTGTATGGAAGCTGGATAGAAAGCATATCCCCAGATGCATTTATACCTGTACCAATACATGGGAAGAGAAGGCTTAAAAGAGGTTTTAACCAGTCAGGAATAATAGCAGGCCTGCTTGGGGAACTTATGGGGATACAAGTTATACATAATATGGTAGTGCGTACAAAAGATACAGTCCCACAGAAAAACTTGTCTGATAAAGAAAGAAAACTTAATTTATCAGGTGCATTTGAGGTGGTTAAGGAAAGCAGGGAGTTGTATCAGAATATTAAATGTGTTATAATAATTGATGATATATACACAACAGGCAGTACCATTGAGGAATGTTCTTTTGTACTAAAACGTGCAAATATTAAAGAAGTTTACTTTTTATGTACTTGTATAGGAAAAGGATATTAAAGAAGAGGAGGTATTAACATGGATGTTAGAAATTGTAAAAAGTGTGGAAATCTGTTTGACTATACGGGCAATCCAGTATGTCCTGCCTGCGAAAAGCAGATGGAAGAAAAGTTTCTGGAGGTGAGGCAGTATATATATGACCATCCTGGTGCAAGTATGCCAACAGTTGCAGAAGATATGGATATTCCAATCCAGCAGATAAAAAAGTGGATACGTCAGGAGAGGCTGTGCTTTACTAAAGATTCCGGGGTTTCAATTGATTGTGAAAAATGTGGGAGACCAATACTTACAGGCCGTTTTTGTCCAGAGTGTAAAAAGAGTATGGCAAATACACTGAATAATTTATATGTTACTACTGCACCGCAAAAGGATAAGAAATCAGCGGGAGCAAAGATGAGGTTTCTGGGCAATTAATGTCTGCAGTTAAAGGAGGGAGCCTAGTGACAGATATGGAGGTAGATGAGATTTTCGATTGTGCTTTCGTATCGGTATCTAAGAAAATAGCTTCGTTGAATTTAAAGAGGAATGTTAACAGGGATCTAAACGGAGAAGATAGTTATACCGGTTCAGTATATACAAAAGGAAAGTTTAATTCTCTGGTTGTCTGTGAAATTTCATCCGATGTTTATGAACATATTATATATGTTATGAATAGCGGGGAGCCTGCTTCTGATGATGAAAAGCTGCTTTATATTAATGAATATATAAATATTGTCTGTGGTTTTGCACTGTCAAATATCAGCAATAAGATAGGGGGTTCATCAAAGCTGACTGTACCTGTATTCTTAAAGAAAGGTGAAACAATCAGGGAGAAAGATAGAAAATCTAAACATATTGTATTATATTATGAAACTGATATCGGGGTTTTAAGGGTAACAGTTTATTATTAATGGACGTTGTGATTAAAGGAGGGTGACAAATGGGTAAGACAACTATTGTAGTAGTGGATGATTCACCATTTGCTTCTAAACAGATTAAAGATATTGTTGAAGAAAATGGATATGAAGTTATAGGTTATGCAAAGAATGGAGAAGAAGGAATAAAGATGTATGAGGAACTCCGTCCTGATATAATTATTCTGGATATTATTATGCCAGGCATTGATGGTCTGGAAACAGCACAGATATTAAAAGAAAAAGACCCTGGCGTAACAATTCTTATGTTAAGTTCATTGTGTGATTCAGGCACTCTTGAAGAAGTAAGGGCGATAGGTGTAAAATACCTTATACCTAAGCCATGGGAAGATGATGTGCTTCTTGCAACTCTTGAGCTTCTTAAAAGGCAAAGAGAGGAGCAGCTCGCAGCAGACAAGGAAGAAGACTGATAAAATGCTGGAGAACCATATTGATATATTCTTAAGATGGGCTGCATGCCAGCCATGAATGTATTATTATATGGTTCTCTTTGTAATTATGCACAAAAATTTCAGGAAAATATATGCGAAATTACAATAAATGTACGGTTGACGAACACTATATTTATAGAATATACTTTCCTTGTTTATAAAATATTTTGATATACAAAATATGATTAAGGCAGACCTGCCTTAGACAAATACAATAATTATCAGGTAAAATTGATGGATAAGGCTTTAGATATTATAAATGCAGAATTAACAGGGATTTTTGATAATATTATCCGTGCTGAAGCTGCTTCGGTTTCAAATGAATATAAAGAAAAGCTGTCAATGACAGAAGTCCATACAATCGCTGCCATTGGGACTGGTACGCTTAAAAGTATGGGTGAAGTTGCAAAAGCATTGCATATAACAGTCGGGACATTGACAGTTGCTGTAAGTAATCTTGTCAAAAAAGGGTATGTCCAGAGGTTTAAAAGCGAAAAAGACAGAAGAGTTGTAAGAGTTGGTTTGACTAAACAGGGCAAAGAAGTGTATCATATACATGAGAAGTTTCATACTGCCCTGACAGATGCTTTAGTTAAAGACCTGGATAATGATGATATGGAGATATTGGTAAAAATCCTATCAAATCTTGACAGCTTTGTTGCACAGTTTTATGATTAATACTGACGGATTCACAGATGTAGATAAATTATGGATAGGAGTAACACATTATGACAACAAGAATAATTGCTACAGGTGCATATGCCCCTGGACAGGTTATAACAAATAATGACCTGGCAAAGATAGTTGATACAAGTGATGAGTGGATTACACAGCGTACAGGAATTAAAGAAAGACATATATCATCAGGTGATAACACATCTGTGCTCGCAATAAATACAGCAAAGCAGCTTCTTGAAAGGGCAGGTGTGGAAGCGGAGTCAGTAGATTTAATAATTGTAGCATCAGTAACACCAGATTATGGGACTCCTTCCCTGGGATGCATGGTACAGAAAGAAATAGGTGCAGTAAATGCAGTTGCATTTGATGTTACTGCTGCCTGCAGTGGTTTTATGTTTGCCTTAAGTATTGCTGATAAATACATAAGGACAGGTGTATACAATAATGCAATCGTAATAGGAGCAGAAACACTTTCAAAAATTGTTGACTGGTCTGACAGGTCTACTTGTGTGCTTTTTGGTGACGGGGCTGGCGGTGCATTTGTTGAGAAATCTGAAACAGATGGTATAATAAAGGAAGAAATTGGCACAAAAGGTGAATTATATGATATACTTACAGAGGGGTACACAAGCTGTTCTAATGCATTTAATGGAAATGAAAGTGGTACAGACCCGTTGTGGTATGTTAATATGAATGGCAGGGAAGTTTTTAAATTTGCTACCAAATCAGTAGTAAAAAGTGTAGAAAGGGTTCTTGCCAGTGCGGATGTAAGCCCGGATGAAATTGCATATGTTGTGCCACACCAGGCAAATGTAAGGATTGTAGAGGTTATTTCTAATAAACTTAAGATTCCATATGAGAAGTTCTATATGAATATGGACAGGTATGGTAATACTTCATCAGCAAGTATTCCAATGGCGCTTAATGAACTTAATGAAAGAGGGCTTGTTAAGAGAGGTGATAAAATACTGCTGACAGGTTTTGGCGGTGGTATGACTTGGGGGACTATGCTTGTTTCATGGTAGTATGTATTACTGCGGCAGTATAATCTGCCTGCAGTGTATATAAACATATATTAATAAATTTATATTTTAGGAGGAAGAAATTATGGTATTTGAGAAAATCAGGGAGATTATAGCAGAGCAGACAGGTAAGGATGAAAGCGAAATTACTCTTGAAACTAATGTAAAAGAAGATTTAGATGCAGATTCTTTAGACCTGTTCCAGATTATCAATGATATTGAAGATGAATTTGATATATCTGTAGAAGATCCAGAAGCTATTGTTACTGTAAAAGATGCAGTTGATTTTGTTGAAAGTCATAAGAATTAAGAAATACAGTTGTCTGGCGGTACCGGTAATTTTTCCGGTGCATGCCGGACAATTCCATAATATTGGAGGGTTTAGATGAAAACTGTCTTTATGTTCAGTGGCCAGGGTGCACAATATGCTGGTATGGGTAAAGATTTGTATAATAATTATACAGTTGCAAAAGAAGTATTTGACAGGGCAGATGAAGTGCTTGGTTATTCTATAAAGGATATTTGCTTTAATAATGAAGAAAAGCTTGGTATGACAGAGTTTGCGCAGCCAGCAATACTGGTTATGAGCATTGCAGCCCTTAAGGTTATTGAAGAACGTGGTGTGCGTGCTGATATGGCGGCAGGCTTAAGCCTTGGGGAGTATTCTGCATATGTAGCAAGTGGTGCTATGGATTTTGAAGAAGCAGTTGCCCTTGTCCAGAAGAGAGGAAAATTTATGGCAGAAGCAGTCCCTAATGGTGAGGGTGCTATGTATGCCATTATAGGATTAGATACAGAGTTAGTAGAAGAAGCCTGCAGACAGGCTGTAGAAGAGGGGCTTGGACTGGCAATACCTGCAAATTATAATGCGCCTGGACAGGTTGTTATTGCAGGGAAGGCAGAAGCAGCAGCAAGGGCAGCAGAGTTTGCCAAAGAAAAAGGAGCAAAAATGGCAGTAAAGCTTAAAGTAAGCGGGCCATTCCATACAGAACTTCTTAAGCCGGCAGCAGATAAGCTAGGTGAAGAGCTTAAGAAAATAACAATTTCACCTATGAAGATACCTGTATTTACTAATGTAAATGCAGAAATAGTCCAGTCAGAGGATGATATTATACCAATTCTTACAAAACAGATATGCTGTCCTGTAAGATGGGAACAGATAGTCCGTAATATGAATGAAAAGGGTGCAGATACATTTATTGAATTAGGTCCAGGGAAGACTTTATGTGGATTTGTTAAACGTATTTTAAAAGGTGTGGTAAATGTAAATGTTGAAGATACATCTACGCTGGAGAAAGCATTAGATAAGCTTAATGCATCAGCGTAGTTTTATAACTGTAAGGTTGTATACAGGGAAAGAGATGGTCCAGTAATATGTTAAAAGGAAAGACAGCAGTAGTTACAGGTGCAGCGAAAGGCATAGGCAAGGCTGTTGCCATTGCATTTGCAAAGGAAGGCTGTAATATTGTACTTAATTACCATAGTTCAGTATCAGATGATACAATTAATGAGATAGAGGAATATGGCACCAGGTGCATGCCTGTGCAAGGGGATGTTGCAGATTTTGGCTTTGCGGCGCAGCTTGTAAAGGATATAAAGAAGGAGTTTGGGACTCTTGATATACTTGTAAATAATGCAGGTATAACAAGGGATATGCTTCTTATGCGTATGTCAGAGGAACAGTTTGACCAGGTTATAAATACAAACCTTAAAGGGACATTTAATATGGTGCGTCATGCAAGCAGCCTTATGCTTAAGCAGCGTAGCGGGACAATTATTAATATGGCATCAGTAGTAGGGGTGACAGGCAATATTGGCCAGGCAAATTATGCTGCATCAAAAGCAGGTATAATAGGTCTTACAAAATCTGCTGCCAAGGAACTTGCACAGAGAGGTATCACATGTAATGCTATTGCCCCTGGTTTTGTAGAAACTGATATGACAGATGTACTCGCTGAAGAAACTAAACAAGAGATGTTAAAGGCTATTCCGCTTAAACGTTATGGTACAGTGGATGATATCGCTTCTGCTGCAGTCTTTCTGGCTAAAAACACATATATTACAGGCCAGGTGCTTAATGTAGACGGCGGCATGGTTATGTAAGATATACCAGGCTGGGGTAGTTCCCGCCTTTATGGGTAGTGGGTAACGGGTGGGATTTTGTGTATGCGCTGTTTAACACAAATCCTGCCTGCAATACAAATCAGCGCAGAAACGAGGTTTTATATGTCTAGAAGATGTGTTATTACAGGAATGGGTGCAGTTACCCCGTTAGGAAGCACTGTTGCTTCATTCTGGGATGGAATTAAGAATGGTGTATGCGGAATAGGCAGGATTACAAAGTTTGACACAACAGATTACAAGGTAAAAATTGGTGCAGAGGTTAAAGGATTTGATGCTGAAAAGTATATGGGCAAGAAGGATATAAAAAGAAATGATTTATATTCAGTTTATGCAATGGCAGCAGCAGCACAGGCTATGGAAGACAGCGGGCTTGAAATTACAGAAGAAGATGCCTTAAAGACAGGTGTTATTGTAGGTTCTGGCATTGGCGGCCTTATGACTATGCAGGAGCAGGTTATACGTCTTAATGAGAAAGGCCCGTCCAGGGTTTCACCACTTTTTATACCTATGACAATTGGAAATATGGCAGCAGGTAATATTGCTATACAGTATGGTGCAAAGGGTGAATGTGAAAATATAGTTACAGCATGTTCTACAAGTACACATTCAATTGGTACAGCATTCCGTGATATAAAACATGGGTATCTTGATATATGTATAGCAGGGGGTGCAGAGGCTTCTTTATGTGAAATAGGCATTGCTGGTTTTACTAACCTTACTGCACTTTCAACTAATGAAGACCCTCTGGATGCATGTAAGCCTTTTGACAAGGAAAGGGATGGTTTTGTTATGGGTGATGGTGCAGGCATACTTATTCTTGAGGAACTGGAACATGCACTTGCACGTAATGCACATATATATGGAGAGATAGCTGGCTTTGGCTCAACCTGTGATGCATATCATATGACAGCACCTTCACCTGATGGTTCAGGCGCAGCAAGAGCTATGAAAGCTGCAATGGAAGAAGCTGGAATAACACCAGCAGATGTATCATATATTAATGCACATGGAACAAGCACACATGCTAATGAGGCATCTGAAACAGCGGCAATAAAGCTTGCGTTTGGCAACGAAGCATATAAAATCCCTATAAGTTCAACTAAGTCCATGACAGGGCATCTGCTTGGCGCAGCAGGGGCAGTGGAGTCTATTGTTTGTTTAAAAGCTCTTGAGGAAGGTTTCCTGCCTCCTACAATTAATTACCATAATCCAGATGAAGAATGTGACCTTGATTATATCCCAAATGTTGGAAGAAAAGCAGATAATGCTTGTTATGCATTGTCAAATACATTTGGTTTTGGCGGACATAATGGTGTACTTTGCTTTAAAAAGTGGAATAGTTAGAGAGAAGGGGATGGAATTATGCAGTTTGGAGAAGTAAAAGAACTTATTGCCATATTTGAGAAGACAGACCTTAACGATATGGAAGTACAGCTTGATAATGCTATTGTACGCCTTAACAGGGGAAGGACAGCACCTATGGCGCCAGCTATACCTGCTATGCCAAGGGATTTTGGCCAGCAACATGGACCAGAATCTGTATTTGTAGCAGGAAAAACAGCTGCACCTGCCAGTGATATTTCTTATGAAAAGGAAAGCCTGACAGAAGAGGAAATAGACAATCTTTTTGGTACACTTCCAGCAGATGAAAATGAAAAAAATGCTGGTCCAGGCACAGATAACGGTAAGATTATAAAGTCACCTATTGTTGGTACATTTTACCAGAGTGCATCACCAGAGAAGCCTCCTTATGTAAATGTAGGCGATACAGTTGCAAAAGGTGATATTGTATGTATTATTGAAGCTATGAAATTTATGAATGAAGTTGCAAGTGAAGAGAATGGAAAGATTGTAGAAATCTTTGTTGAAGACGGGCAGTTTGTAGAATATGGAGCCCCACTTTTCAGGCTTGTTTAGGGAGATAGTGTGAAAAAACCATATACGGAAGTTTTTTCACATGGCAGATTTGTGCCTGCGGCCCAAAGTCTGCGGGTACTGGAAAGGTATGGGTATTATTATGGCAATGGATATAAAAGAAATAATGGAAATAATTCCACACAGGCAGCCGTTTCTTCTTATTGACAGGATAGAGGAAATAAAAGAAGGTGAATCTGTTACAGCTATTAAGAATGTGACATATAATGAACCTTTTTTTGCAGGGCATTTTCCAAGTGAACCAGTTATGCCAGGTGTGCTTGTGGTTGAAGCGATGGCGCAGGCAGGGGCTGTTGCTATACTTTCAATGGAAGATTTTAAGGGAAAGACGGCGTATTTTGGTGGTATTAAAAATGCTAAGTTTAAGAAAAAAATAGTTCCAGGTGATACATTGCGTCTGGAAGTTAAGATTGAAAAGTTAAAGAAAAACGCAGGTATTGGACAGGGCGTTGCTTATGTTGGTGATAAAGTGGCAGCACAGGCTGAACTGGTATTTATGATTGGTTAGCTGCTGTACTTGCAGCCGCCTGATTGGAGGAGTTTATGTTTGACAAGATTTTAATTGCCAACCGTGGGGAGATTGCAGTCCGCATAATCAGGGCATGCCGTGAAATGGGTATTAAGACAGTGGCAGTATTTTCTGAACCTGACAGGGAAGCATTACATACACAGCTTGCAGATGATTCTGTATGTATTGGTTCTGCCAAAGTTTCAGATAGTTACCTGAATGTCACCAATATAATAAGTGCTGCTGTTGAGAAAAAAGTACAGGCAATACATCCAGGGTTTGGCTTTCTTTCAGAAAACAGTACATTTGCTGCTATGTGTGAAGAATGCAATATTAAGTTTATAGGACCATCTGCCAAAGTAATAGATGCACTTGGCAATAAATCTAATGCAAGGGATATGATGATAAAGGCAGGTGTCCCTGTTATACCTGGCAGTGATGGTGTAACCCAAGATGCCAGCCAGGCACATGAAGTTGCTGCAAGGCTTGGATATCCAGTAATAGTTAAAGCATCTGCTGGCGGTGGTGGCAAAGGAATAAGGATAGTCCGTGCAAAAGAAGACCTTGAAGAAGCTTTTGAATCTGCAAGAAGTGAGACAATCAAAGCATTTGGCGATGACAAGATGTATATGGAGAAGCTGGTTGAAAATGCAAGGCATGTAGAAGTACAGATACTTGGTGATTCATTTGGAAATGTTATACACCTTGGTGAAAGGGATTGTTCATTACAGAGGAAAAACCAAAAAGTGCTTGAGGAAGCACCATGTCCAGTTCTTTCAAAGGAGGTACGTGAAAAGATGTGCCATTCTGCTGTGCTTGCTGCAAAAGCAGCAGGATACCAGAGTGCAGGCACTATAGAGTTTTTATATGATGAAGCGTCACAGAACTATTACTTTATGGAGATGAATACGCGTATACAGGTAGAACATCCAATTACAGAGATGGTTACAGGTGTTGACATTGTAAAAGAACAGATTAAAATTGCTGATGGCAGTAAGCTTTCTTTAAAACAGGAAGATATACAGATAAAGGGACATTCTATAGAATGCAGGATTAACGCAGAAAATCCTTCACGTAACTTTGCACCATGCCCAGGGATTATAGATTATCTGCTTATACCAGCAGGAGGCTTAGGGCTGCGTGTAGATACGGCAGTATATGAAGGATATGAGATACCGCCATTCTATGATTCTATGATAGCAAAGGTAATTGTACATGGAAAAGACAGGACAGAGGCAATTTCAAAGATGAAACGTGCATTATATGAGTTTATTATAGATGGAATTGATACTAATATTGAATTCCAGAATAATATATTAAATAATCCGGATTATCAGAAGGGGAATTTTAACACTTCATTTTTAGAATCTTTTTTAGAAGAGAGGAAGGAATGATACGGTGAATTTATTTAGTAAAAAAAGTTATTTTTCATTAGATGGAAATGATGATAAAAAGAAAAGCGACCGTAGAAAAAGGCGGAATGAGCCATCTATACCTGATGGTATGTGGATTAAATGCAATACTTGTAAGTCTATAATTTATAAAAAAGAAGTTACAGAATATAAATTATGCCCAAGCTGCGGGGCACATTTCAGAATGAGTCCTGCTGAGAGGATTGCAATTACATGTGATGAGGGAAGCTTTGTAGAACTTGATGGTGGCATGAAACCTAAAAACCCTATGAGATACCCTGGTTATGATGAGGTCATTGAAAAGGCACAGGAAAAGGCTGGGATACCTGAAGCAGTAGTAACAGGGCATGCCAAAATTGATGGTTATGAAGTAGTCCTTGCTATAATGGACAGCCATTTTATGATGGGAAGCATGGGTTCAGTAGTTGGTGAAAAAGTTACACGTGCTGTTGAATATGCAACAGAATACAGGCTGCCGCTTGTAATATTTACAACATCTGGCGGTGCAAGGATGCAGGAAGGTATTATGTCCCTTATGCAGATGGCGAAGGTGTCATCAGCACTTGCAAGGCATGATGAGGCTAAACTTTTATATGTGACAGTCCTTACAGACCCTACTACTGGTGGCGTTACAGCAAGTTTTGCAATGCTTGGTGATATAATATTGTCTGAACCTAAGGCACTTATTGGTTTTGCCGGGCAGAGGGTTATACAAGGAACTATCCACCAGAAGCTGCCAGAAGGCTTCCAGCGTGCAGAGTTCCAGCTAGAACATGGATTTGTAGATAAAATAGTACACAGGGAAAAACTAAGGGACGAACTTGCAACTATTTTAAGGCTGCACAGTATTTAGCCTTGCCATACAGCAGTCTGGTATGAAACTACAGGCTGGTAATAATTATCATTACACTTAAGGCAGCTATTTGTGTTTGTACCTAAATTTGCGCAATTTGGTAAGAATAGGGGATTATTATGAATGATACAATGAAAAAGGTAGCAATTGCCAGAAAAATTGCCAGGCCTAATACAAAAGAGTTTATAGGAGAAATTTTTGAAGATTTCCTGGAATTCCATGGTGACAGGCTTTATGCAGATGACGGGGCTGTTGTAGGCGGTATTGCAAGTTTTGAAGGTGTGCCAGTGACTGTTATTGGAATACAGAAAGGACATGACCTTGATGAAAATGTAAAATGTAATTTTGGACAGCCAGACCCTGAGGGATACCGGAAGGCACTGCGTCTTATGAAACAGGCAGAGAAGTTTAACCGTCCTGTAATTACTTTTATAAATACAGCAGGGGCATATCCAGGAATAGGTGCAGAGGAAAGAGGCCAGGGTGAAGCTATAGCCAGAAATCTTAAAGAGATGTCAAATTTAAGGACACCAGTAATAAGCATTTTCACGGGTGAAGGCGGAAGTGGCGGTGCCCTCGCACTTGCAGTTGCAGATACAGTATGGATGTTAGAGAATGGAATGTTTTCTGTACTTTCACCAGAAGGTTTTGCAAGCATACTTTGGAGAGATTCTTCAAGGGTTGATGAAGCAGCAGCACTTATGAAAATGACTGCCAAAGACCTTATGAAAGACCATATTGTTGACAGGATTTTCTATGAACATAAAGAAGGCATTGAGAATAACCTGCAATACACAACAGACCAGATAAAGCTTGCATTAAGGGAAACACTTCCAGAATTAAGGGGGCTTTCTATAGAAGGGCTGCTTGGCAGAAGATATAAAAGATTTAGGCAGTTTGGTGAGTTTATAGAATAAGATGGGATGGATTAACTGAAGCAGGATATATTAAATATACCCTGCTTTCTTAAAGCTGTTGTTTTTATATAATATGGATTCCGTCTTTTTCAATAGTTATAAGTTTTTCTTTAAGAAGATGTCCAATAGCACGTTTAAAAGCATTTTTGCTCATATGGAAGTGCTGTTTTATATCATCTGGTGTGCTTTTATCATTAAATGGCAAAAAGCCTTGTGAATTTTCAAGGCGGCTTAGTATAAAGCTGGCATCTTCATTCATCTGTTCTGGTATTTTCTTTTTGACACTTAATGAAAGCTTCCCATCTTCAAGTACCTGTGTAACCCGTGCATGGACAGGCTGGTTGATACGGTATGTTTCAAATACTTCTTTTTTAGGCAGCAATGCTGAATATTTGTCGTCAACAGCTATAAATACACCAAAGTTGGAACTGGTTTCATATACCCTTCCATCAACCTCGTCATCTTTGCTGTAAGGTGAATTGCAACACAGATGTTCATATACTTTCATGGATGCACAAAGCCTTTCACTTTTGTCAAGGTAAAGAGTAACTAATACAGCATCACCTGTCTTTACTTCATACAGCTGTTCTTTAAATGGAAGCAATAAATCTTTGGCAAGTCCCCATTCAAGAAATGCTCCGATATGTGTAACTTCTTTTACATATAGACGTGCAACACCACCAAGTTCAATATCTGGTTCAAGCATAGTTGCAACAGGCCTGTCCTCTGAATCTTTATATACAAATACATTTAATACATCTTTAAGTTCTGTTCCTTCTGGTACCTGTGATTTGGGAAGAAGGATTTTTTCATTTTCTTTACCATCAGGAGTGTTTAAATATACACCAAAATCAGTTTTTTTAGTGACAACCAGTTCCTGTGTTTTGCCAAGTTCTATTTTTTGTTTCATAATATCTACCAAGCCCCAGGCAGGGATAATTGTATTTTATCTGGGGCACAGACACAAAGGGTGGAAGACCTGTGTCTGTATTTTATCCTTTCTTCTTTTTATAATATTTTATATTGCCAGGTAATTAATATTTTATGGCAGCCAGACGACATTGTCAACAATGAAGTGGATACAGTATTATTATATAATTTATCGTTTGCTATGTAGTGTATATATAATATGATTTTGTAAACCTGATTATTGCAGGTATCTGGGAAGCCAGTCCGGTGGCTGGCAAATGCGTTTAAGCATACATTACTGCCTGTTTTTTATCTTAGTATAGTAATATTGGAATAAATATGAAGACATTGTAATCCGCTTGTATTATTAAGAAAAAAGTAGTAAAATAAAATTACTATATTTAATAAAGAAAGAGGGGTTTTTATTGGGGAAGAAAACGAAAAAAGCACATTCAAAAAGACGTATAGCGGATGAAATTATGTTCCAGGTGGGGAGAAGTGTTTTACTGGTATTTTTAATTGTAGCAGTTGTTTCTGTTTTTTTGGTACGCTGGCTGGTTACAAGTTCAAAAGAAACAGAACTGGAGCTCCAGTCTGCATCAGCAGCAGACAGGATGGAAGGTTTCTTTGTGCAGTATACGAAAACTTCAGCACAACTGGCAATAAATCCAGAGATAAGGTATGTACTTTCAGAGACAACACCTGGAGATAGTATTCTGGATACAGACAAAATGGAAACAGTAAAACAGAATTTAATAAATGTTGTAGAAACTGATTCCGAAAATATTATGGCAACATGGATTGCGGACCTGGATACAAGTACAATTACACAATCGGATGGTTTTACATCAGGACCAGAATGGGATATTACAACACGTGTATGGTATGAGGACTGTATTGGAGGGGAGAAGACAGTTCTTACAGAACCATATACAGACCCAGCTACAGGTAAGGTTATTATAAGTGCAATTACACCTGTTTATGGCAGCGATGGCAAAGAAATATTAGGGGCAGCAGGTGTTGATATTTCACTTGAACGTCTTACAGATGTTATGGACACATATAAAATAGGCAAAAAGGGGTATGTTTTTCTTGCATCTTCTGACGGGATTATTATATATCACCCACAAGAGGATTTAAAACAGAAAAATTTAAAAGATGCGGGAGTATCACAAAATGTATTAGATGCAATGAATTCAGGAGATGAACAGTTCCTTAAATATAAAGTGGGAGGTGTTACAAAGTATGGGGCAGTACAGAATGTTGGAAGTACAGGTTATACAGTAACAAGTAATATGCCATTTATGGAATATTATTCACTATTGTTTGGAATAATGGCGGCACTGGCAGCTATATTTGTTATTGGTATAGTAATGATAGCATTTAGTATAAGAAAAAGTGCTGCAAGCCTGTCAAAACCTATTATGGACCTGAACCATACAGCACAACAGCTTGCTGGTGGGAATCTTGATGTACATATTGAAATAATATCAGAGGATGAAATTGGGGAACTTGGAGCGTCTATTGGAAAGACTGTGACAAGGCTGAAAGAATATATTGTATATATAGATGAAACAGCGGAAGTGCTGTCACATATTGCAGACGGGAAACTTGGAATAGAACTTAAAAATGATTATACAGGTGAATTCCAGAAGATTAAGAAAGCACTTCTTAATATCTCTTCTTCTATGATTGATTTGATGAAAAGTATAAGCGAAAGCTCAGAACAGGTTTCTATAGGTGCATCAGAGCTTTCCGATGCTTCGCAGATGATTGCAGAAGGTGCACAGGTACAGGCTGAGGCAGTACAGGAGCTGGCAGCAGCAACTAATACAGTTACAGAGCAGGTACAGAAAAGCCGCAAAGATGCAGAAGCTTCTGCAAAAGCTACTGTAAATGTCACAAAAATGATGGAAGATAATAAAGACAAGATGAAATTAATGATGAATGCAATGGATGGCATACATGAAACATCACAGCAGGTTGTTGGGATTATACAGACTATAGAAGAGATTGCTGAACAAACAAATTTATTATCACTTAATGCTTCTATAGAGGCAGCACGTGCAGGTGAGTCTGGCAAGGGATTTGCTGTTGTGGCTGATGAAATAGGAAAACTTGCATTGGAAAGTTCAAAGGCTGCTAATATGACAAGGGAACTTATTGGTGTTTCAATGGAAGAGATTAATAAAGGTAATGATATTGCTAATGATGTTATGGAATCTCTGGAGGAATCTGTAAATGCAGTAGACCATGTAAACCGTATGATAAGGGAAGTTGCTGAAAATGCAGCAGACCAGGCAGATAATATGGAAAAAATCCGTACAGGTGTTGATGGAATAGCACAGGGGGTAAATGATAATTCTGCAGTATCACAGGAAACTTATGCAACATCTGAGCAGCTTGCGAACCAGACAGTATCACTAAATGACCTGGTACAGAAGTTTGAATTTTAGATTATAATTATTGGAATTTATAATATACCATTCTGGGAAACCAGAATGGTATTATTTATATTTAATTAGTAATATAAATTAAATATAATTGGAGAATATGCCATATATTATAAAGTTTATCATATTTTATACTGGTTTTTAAAAGGGCTGTATGTTATAATAAAATTTGTGGGAAAAATATGGTAATTACCAGCAATATCCTGCTTTAATATGAAATGGAGGTAATGGTTAATTATGAAGAATATAATAAGTACAGATAAGGCACCAGCAGCAATTGGTCCATATTCACAGGCTGTTGAAGTAAATGGAGTAATATATACATCAGGGGTGATACCAGTTAATCCAGCTACAGGCGGGATTACCGGAAGTACAGCGGCAGAACAGGCAGAACAGGTATTTACAAATCTTAGAAATCTGTTGGAGGCATCCGGGACATCAATGGAAAATGTAATAAAGACAGTAGTATTTATAAAAAATATGGATGATTTTGCATCTATTAATGAAGTTTATTCAAAATATTTTCCTGCACCATATCCTGCAAGGTCATGTGTTGAAGTAGCAAGACTTCCTAAAGATGTTTTAATTGAAACAGAAGCAATGGCAGTGAAATAGTGCAGTTTGTGTAGTAAATATGCGGTTTATGTAGAACGAAAGACCTTTTGTTCTATGTAAGTAGAAAAATTCTAATAGTGTAGAAGAATGTGTAATAATTTAAGGCTATTTAACAGAGTTAGTCATAATTCCGGTAAAAACCTGCCAAAATAGGTTGTTTTTTGTTAAATTTATGTTAAAAAGAGGTGTTGACAAATAAAAGCTACGTTGTTATAATTGATTTTGCAATGTAATAGATGTAATATATTTGTAATAATTGTTATGTGATTTATAATAGTTATGCCTTAGTACAGTAAATTATTTATAAAGAAGAACTAATTGGAGGTAATTATGGTTAAGACACATTGGGTTAAGCGTGCTGCTGTATTTGGAACAGCACTTACATTATCGCTTGCTTGTTGTAATGTTTCTGGCGGGGCTGCTGCTTCTGCATCAATAGTTTGCCAGGAAACAGAGATGGCAGGTCTTTCCCTATCTTTAGATAAGTATTATGCAACTAATTTTGTTGAGAGAGAAGCTGAAGAGGAAACAGCAGACCTTACAACAGCACCTGAGACAGTAGTGCCAGAAAGTACAGCTGAGAAGACAAAAACAGCATCAAAAACTGCTGAATCAACAGTTTCAGAGCGCTGGCAGACAACAGGTATTTCAATAGCAAGTGATTATGTTAATATCCGCAGGCATCCTTCTACAAAGGATTCTAAGGTTCTTGGTAAATTATACAGAGGTTCAGCTGCTAAAATATTACGTAATGTAAAAGGTGGCTGGGTACAGATACAGTCTGGTTCTGTTAAGGGATATATTAAGAAAGAGTATCTTGCAATCGGTGCCGAAGCACAGGAACTTGCTGAAAAATATGGAACTAAGTACATAACAGTTAAGGAAGGTACAGTTACTCTTAATGTAAGGTCAAGAACAAGCACAAAGTCAACAATAGTTACACAGATACCAGAAGAAGAGAGATATTATGTAGAGAAGTTATGTGGTGATAACTGGGTAAGGATTTCTATTGATGATGGAAGAGGCTATGTTGCCAAAGAATTTGTAAATGTAAGAGTAAGGTTTAAAAAGGCCATTTCTATAAAGGAAGAGCGTGCAAGGGCACGTGCAAGGGCGGCAGCAAGAAGGGCAGAGCAGGAGAGGCTCAGGGCACTTGCAGCACAGCAGAATGAAGAAAGTAGTCCAGAAAGTTCTTCTTCAAGCAGTTCAAGCAGTTCAAGCAGCTCAAGCTCATCAAGCAGCAGTTCATCATCAGGAAGTTCATCAAGCAGCTCAGGCAGCCATAGTTCAAGTTCAGGAAGTTCATCAAGCAGCTCAGGCAGCAGCCATAGCTCAAGTTCAGGAAGTTCAGGCTCAACTACAAATTATGGAAGCGGCACAGGTGAACAGATAGCAGCATATGCACAGAAGTTTGTTGGCAATCCATATGTGTATGGTGGTACAAGCCTTACAAATGGTACAGACTGTTCAGGATTTACAATGAGTGTATATGCACAGTTTGGTTATAGCATTCCAAGGACTTCAAGTGCACAGTCAACATATGGTACAAGTGTAAGTCTGTCAAATGTAGAGCCAGGTGATTTGATTTTCTATAAGAATGGTGGTTCTGTAGGCCATGTTGCTATGTATATTGGCGGAGGTTCTGTTGTACATGCAAGTAACCCTTCAGATGGTATTAAGATTTCAAGTATGTATTACAGGCAGCCATGTAATGCAAGGAGAATTGTAGGTTAATAATATATAAAATAACTCTATACCGGGAGAGGTTTTCTCCCGGTTTTTTGCGTGGACATTAATATATAGATATTTGTAATATAAAATTATAAATGGAAATGTTATTTGTTATTGCTGGAAGGAATATTCCGTTTGTTATAAGATTAATTTAGTGTCCAAGAAAAAATGGTAATTATCTGACAATTACCATTTTTAAATGTAGAAATCTGATATATTCTGTCGGAAACTGTCGTAGAAAAGAGAAAAAGAACAAAATTAATGAGAAAAATGTTGACAACTTTATACTTATCAACATTTTATTGTTGTTAGAAAGCTTAAAATATAAGTTATCCACAGAGTTATCCACATTATCCACAATTTTTAATAAACATTATTCAACAAGAAAAATGTAAAAATATTGTGTGTCAATTTAGATTAATTTTCAGATAAAAAGTAATAATTTACTGTATATTATAAAATATATCTAAATATAACATGGAAATAAAAATGAAATTGTGCATTTTTACTTGAATTTGTTTTACAGGTACGATATAATGAATACAACAAACAGCAAAGGAGTGGTATTCATGCAGTATATTATTAGTGGTAAAAATATTGATGTAACAGAAGGACTTAGGTCTGCGGTAAGTGATAAGATAGGGAAGCTTGAGAGGTATTTCACTCCAGAGACAGAAGTACATGTTACCCTTAGTGTAGAGAAAGAGAGGCAGAAGATAGAGGTTACTATACCTATGAAGGGGAACATAATAAGGGCAGAGCAGGTTAGTGATGATATGTATGTTTCTATAGATTTGGTTGAGGAGATTATTGAGCGCCAGTTGCGTAAATATAAGAATAAAATTATTGACCAGCAGCAGTCAGCAATAGGTCTTAGCAAAGCTTTTGTAGAAGAAGAAATTGAAGACGATGATGAGATTAAGATTATACGTTCCAAGAGGTTTGCAATGAAACCTATGGACCCAGAAGAAGCTTGTATCCAGATGGAACTGCTTGGACACAGTTTCTATGTTTTCCGTAATTCTACAACGGATGAGGTAAATGTTGTATATAAGAGGAAAGGAAATACATTTGGGCTTATAGAGCCAGAGTTTTGATTATACAAAGATAATATAATTTATTAAGAAGCTATAGGGGATTTTGTATTAAATCCTCTATGGCTTTTATTTAATTAACCAGAAATTGCTGGAATGTCCATTATAAAAAGAAAGATATATCTTCTGGTATCTTATATAATATAAATAAAAACTTATCGCAACTATTGTAACAATGTGTTGACGTATATGCAAATCTGCAATATAATATACCTAGTTAAGAGAGAAAGGAACAGAAAGATGTGGCAAGATACACAAAACACAGAAGAGTTTAAATATGTTTAAATTCTGGTATAGAAGATATGAAAGAGGTGGACATTATGTTATAGAAGGAAAGTTTACAACGTATTTTGAAGATATGGAACAGAAGATTATAAAAAAGGCATTAAGTAAGGGGGATTGAATAAGGACGTAGCCATAGTATAGATAAAGTATGAAGATTACGTATTGTATTATAAAAAAACTTTCATTATCTGATTAGGAGGTTTCTAGTAAGACGGGAACCGGTTTGGAAACAGTGCGTAAAATAAGGGAGGGTCTTATGGGATTTGTATAATATATCAGCTTTGTGATATATCGGGATAAAAATATAAGTTGATTACCAAATGATTTAATGATATACTTTAGAATAGTTTGTTTTATTATTACATTTAATTAAGATTGTATAGGAGTGAAATTCATGAGTTTAATTAGTAAGATATTCGGAACACATAGCCAGCATGAAGTTAAACGTATAATACCAATAGTTGACAAGATAGAGGCTCTTGCTCCAGAGTATGAGAAGCTGAGTGATGAAGAACTTAAGGCAAAGACACCAGAATTTAAGGAAAGGCTTGCTAATGGTGAGACGCTTGATGATTTACTGCCTGAAGCATATGCAACAGTCAGGGAGGCGGCTACACGTGTACTTGGCATGCGTCATTACCGTGTGCAGCTTATTGGTGGTGTAATATTACACCAGGGACGTATTACAGAGATGCGTACTGGTGAAGGAAAGACTCTTGTATCTACACTTCCTGCATATCTTAATGCTCTTGAAGGCAAAGGCGTACACATTGTAACTGTCAATGACTATCTTGCGAAACGTGATGCAGAGTGGATGGGACAGGTACATGAGTTCCTTGGGCTTAAAGTTGGTGTAATCCTTAATAGTTTAAATAGTGATGACAGAAGGGAAGCATATAATTGTGATATAACATATGCTACTAATAATGAACTGGGGTTTGATTATTTGCGTGATAACATGGTGGTATATAAGGAAGAGCTGGTACAGCGTTCCCTCCACTATGCAATTATAGATGAGGTTGATTCAGTGCTTATAGATGAGGCACGTACTCCTCTTATTATTTCAGGACAGAGTGGTAAATCAACGAAACTGTATGAGGCTTGTGATATATTTGTAAAACAGCTTGAAAAGGGTACTGCCAGGGAATTATCTAAAATAGATATTCTTATGAACGAAGCAGAGGAAGAAACTGGTGATTATGTTGTTGATGAAAAGGACAAGAATGTAAACCTTACTGCAGAAGGTGTGAGGAAGGCAGAGAGGTTCTTCCAGGTTAAGAACCTTGCAGACCCTGACAATCTTGAACTGCAGCACAACATTAACCTTGCGCTCAGGGCACATTCACTTATGTTCAGGGATAAGGATTATGTTGTAAATAATGATGAAGTTCTTATTGTAGATGAATTTACTGGACGTATAATGCCAGGAAGAAGGTTCTCGGATGGTTTACACCAGGCCATTGAAGCAAAGGAACATGTAAAAGTCAAGAGGGAGAGCAAGACACTGGCAACTATTACATTCCAGAACTTCTTTAATAAGTATGATAAAAAATCAGGTATGACAGGTACAGCTATAACAGAAGAAAAAGAGTTCCGTGATATCTATGGAATGGACGTTGTGGAAGTACCTACCAACCTTCCAGTAATACGTGTTGATTATGAAGATGCAGTTTATAAGACACAGGAAGAGAAATTTAATGCTGTTGTGTCAGATATTGAAGAAGCGCATAAAAAAGGACAGCCTGTACTTGTTGGTACTATTAATATTGATACATCAGAGTATCTTAGTGACAAGTTAAAGAAGAAAGGTATAAAACATAAAGTCCTTAATGCAAAGTTCCATGAACTTGAAGCTGAGATAGTAGCTGATGCAGGACAGAAGAGCGCTGTTACTATTGCCACTAATATGGCAGGACGTGGTACTGATATTAAACTCGGTGAAGGTGTAAAAGAACTTGGCGGGTTAAAGATTATAGGTACAGAACGCCATGAGTCAAGGCGTATAGATAACCAGTTGCGTGGCCGTGCAGGCCGCCAAGGTGACCCAGGTGAGTCAAGGTTTTATATTTCACTTGAAGATAACCTGATGCGTCTGTTTGGTTCAGAAAAGCTTATGGGTCTTTTCTCTGCGATGCCTGATGGAGAGCAGGTAGAGCATAAGATGCTTTCTAATGCTATTGAAAGTGCACAGAAGAAGATTGAAGGCAATAACTTTGGAATAAGGAAAAACCTGCTTGAATTTGACCGTATAAATAATGAACAGAGAGAAGTAATATATAAAGAGCGCCGCCAAGTTCTTGATGGCGATAATATGCGTGATACAATATATAAAATGATTACTGATGTTGTTGAGAAATGTGTAAATTCAGTAATAAGTGATGATACCGCTGCAGAAGAATGGGATATACATGAATTAAATAATATTTTAAGGCCTATTATACCAGTAAAGAAGATAAAACTTTCAGAAGAACAGGTTAAGCATATTACCAAGGCAGAACTTATCCAGCAGCTTAAAGAGGAAGCTGTAAAGGTATATGAAGCAAAAGAAGCAGAATTTCCTGACCAGGATAATATACGTGAAGTTGAGAGGGTTATACTTCTTAAGGTTATTGACAGGAAGTGGATGGACCATATAGATGATATGGACCAGTTACGCCAGGGTATAGGACTCCAGGCATATGGACAGAGGGACCCGGTTGTGGAATATAAATTTGCTGGCTTTGATATGTTTGATGCAATGATTGATGCAATTACAGAAGAAACTGTAAAAGCACTTACACATATCCAGATAGAACAGAAAGTTGAACGTGAACAGGTAGCAAAAGTTACAGGTACGAATAAGGATGAAACTGTACAGTCTGCACCAAAGAAAAGGACAGGCAAGAAGATACAGCCAAATGACCCATGTCCATGTGGAAGCGGCAAAAAGTACAAGATGTGCTGTGGCAGGAAGATATAAATTCCTGTTTTCAGATATAGATATGCAGCAGTTTATAGATAGCCATGGAATAGAAATTGAGGTGAGTGGATGATAGAGTTTGATAATATAAAAGCGGTACTGGCAAAATATGAAGAACCTCTTAAGAATATGGCTGGTTCACTCGATTTAGACAATAAAAAAGACAGGGCAGAAGAACTTGATAAGACCATGGAAGAACCGGGTTTCTGGGATGACCCGGCTTCTTCTGCGTTGATAGTGCAGGAAAGCAGGAAAATAAAATCTGTTATTGAGAGATATGAAAAACTTTGCAGTGACAGGGATGATATGCTTGTACTTATAGAAATATCAGAAGAAGAGAGGGATGTAGGAACTCTTCCTGATATTGAGAATTCATTAAAAGAGTTTGAAGAAGAATTTGAAACATTAAGGATAGAAACGCTGCTTAGCGGGGAGTATGATAAAGATAATGCCATACTTACACTACATGCAGGTGCAGGTGGCACAGAAAGCTGTGACTGGGCAAGCATGTTGTGCAGGATGTACCAGAGATGGGCTGAGAAAAAGGGTTTTTCAGTTGAGATGCTAGATTTCCTTGATGGTGAAGAAGCAGGTTATAAATCAGTCACATTACAGATTAATGGTATTAATGCATATGGATATCTTAAAGCAGAACATGGTGTGCACAGACTTGTAAGGATTTCGCCATTTAATGCAGCAGGGAAAAGACAGACTTCATTTGTTTCATGTGATGTTATGCCAGATATAGAAGAAGACCTGGATGTTGATATATCTGATGATGATATCCGTATTGATACTTACAGGTCAAGTGGTGCAGGCGGGCAGCATATTAATAAGACATCTTCTGCAATACGTATTACTCATTTTCCAACAGGGATAGTAGTACAGTGTCAAAATGAACGTTCACAGCATATGAATAAAGATAAGGCGATGCAGATGTTGAAAGCAAAGCTGTATATGCTGAAACAAAAAGAACAGCTTGAAAAAGCAAGTGGCATAAGAGGGGAAGTAATGGATAACGGCTGGGGAAGCCAGATAAGGTCATATGTTATGCAACCATATACTATGGTTAAAGACCACCGTACAAGCCATGAGGTTAGTAATGTTTCAGGAGTTTTAGATGGTGATATAGATTCATTTATAAATGCCTATCTGGCATGGATTACACAGACTGCGTAAGCAGGGAATGGAGGAAAAATGATTAATGTAAGTATATTAGGATATGGCACTATAGGCTCCGGTGTTTTCCAGATAATAAGGGAAAACGGCCAGATTATAGCAGAAAGAACTGGTGAGGAAATAACAGTAAAATCTATACTGGATTTAAGGGATTTCCCAGGGGATATTGCAGAAGACATAATAGTCCATGATTTTGCAGAAATAGACAGTGATGACAGTGTACAGATAGTAGTTGAAACTATGGGAGGTCTGCATCCTGCTTATGAATTTGTAAAAGCAAGCCTTGAAAAAGGAAGAAGTGTGTGTACATCAAATAAAGCGCTTGTTGCTGCATTTGGACCAGAACTTCTTAAAATAGCAGAAGACAAGAAATGTAATTTCCTGTTTGAGGCAAGCGTTGGTGGTGGTATACCAGTTATACGTCCTCTCCGGTCTTCGCTTGCACCAGATGTAATTGAGCAGATTTCAGGTATTTTAAATGGTACTACAAACTATATACTTACTGAAATGACAGAAAAGGGCTCAGACTTTGATACAGTGCTTAAAGATGCACAGGCAAAGGGATACGCTGAAAAAGACCCTACAGCTGATATAGAAGGGCATGACGCATGCCGGAAGATTGCAATACTTACATCTCTTGCATATGGGCATCAGCTGGATTTTGAAGATATATATACAGAAGGAATTACAAATATTACAGACAGGGATATAAATTATGCCAAAAAGCTTGGAGCTAAGATAAAAATATTTGGTTCAAGCAAAAAAGAAGGTGAAAAGGTTAGTGCTATGGTTGCACCAAAGCTTATTACAGTTTCACATCCGCTTTATAGTGTAGATGGTGTATTTAATGCAATACTTATAAAGGGAAATATGGCGGGTGATGTTATGTTCTATGGACAGGGCGCAGGAAAGCTTGCTACAGCAAGTGCTGTGGTTTCTGATATTATGGAAGCATCAAAGCACCAGGGCATAAATATAAAGACAATATGGGATAACCAGAAACTTGGGCTTGTGCCATTTGAAGAAAGTATTTCAAAGTTCTTTGTAAGGCTTAAAGGTACAAAGGCAGACAATGAAGCAAAAGTATCAGAAGTATTTGGCAATGTCACACCTGTAGATGCGGGATACAGTGATGAATATGCATTTATCACAGAAGCCATTACAGAAGCAAAGTATACAGGCGCTTCAGAAAAGCTTGGCAATGTTATAAATAAAATCCGTATTGATGTTTAATTAACTTGCAAAGGCTGACACTGTAGAATTTAAGTGAAGGCAAAGGCAAGTCGGTTTATAGATTGGAGGAAGACAATGAAGTACATTGTAGTTCTGGGAGATGGAATGGCAGATGAGCCCGTTGGGGAAATAGGCGGGATGACACCTCTTGAATATGCAAAGACACCTGCTATGGACAGCATAGCGCCAAAATCAGAGATAGGGCTTGTTCATACTATCCCAGAGGGAATGAAACCAGGAAGTGATACAGCAAACCTTGCAGTGCTTGGTTATAACCCAGAGAAATATTATACGGGGCGTTCCCCGCTTGAAGCACTTAGCATAGGGGTACCTATGAAAGATACAGATATTGCAATACGCTGCAATATAGTTACATTATCTGATGATAACCTTCCATATGGTGAGAAGACAATAACTGACCACAGTTCAAGTGAGATTTCAACAGAAGATGCGGCAATCCTTATGGAGGCAGTACAGAAGGAATTAAATAGTGATATATACCAGTTTTATGTAGGAACAAGTTACCGCCATCTTACTATATGGGATAAAGGGGAAGTAACAGAACTTACCCCTCCACATGATATACTTGGGCGTGTAATTGGGGAATATCTTCCAGAAGATGCCAGACTGCGTGAAATGATGGAGAAGAGTTATGATATATTAAATAACCATCCATTAAATGTAGAACGTGCAAAAAAGGGACTTAATAAGGCAAATTCAATATGGTTCTGGGGAGCAGGCACACGTCCTGCACTTGATTCGTTTGAAGGCAGGTTTGGCAAAAAAGGTGCGATGATATCAGCAGTTGATTTATTAAAGGGCATAGCAGAAGGTACACAGATGCTTAACATAGATGTACCTGGTGCCAATGGTACACTTGAAACAAACTGGGAAGGTAAAGCAGAGGCAGCAGTAAAAGTGCTTCTTGAAGATAATTATGACTTTGTATACATCCATATGGAAGCCCCAGACGAAATGGGGCACCAGGGCAGCCTTGAGAGAAAGATAAAAGCTATTGAATATCTTGACAGCCGTGTATTGGCACCACTTGTTAAGAAAATGGATAAATCAGGTGAAGATTACAGGATGTTAATTATGCCTGACCATCCAACTCCAATATCATGCCGTACACATACATCAGACCCTGTACCATATATGCTTTATGACAGCAGGGTTAATAAAAATACTACATGGATGTATAATGAAAAAGATGCAAAAGCAAGTGGTAATGTGGAGAAAAAAGGGTATACACTTATGGGCAGGCTGCTTGAAAATTAAATATTTTACAAGTTGTGTGGCATAGAAATAATTGTTTCTATAATAAAAATAAAACCATAATTACTGTCTGGATGGAACAATAGCAAGTTTGTGACTGTGCGCTGCTTGCACAAACTTTGTATTATGTGCACAGGGGCAGCGCAGAAATGAGGAAAATTATGTTAATAGTTAAGAAATTTGGTGGTACATCAGTTGCTAATAAAGAGAGAATTTTCAATGTAGCAAAACGTTGTATTGAAGACTATAAGAATGGTAATAAAGTAGTAGTAGTTTTATCTGCTATGGGAAAGCAGACAGATGTCCTGCTTGACATGGCAAAGGATATTAACCCAAAAGCATCAAGACGTGAGCTTGATATGCTTCTTACAACAGGTGAGCAGACATCAGTTGCACTTATGGCAATGGCAATGGATTCACTTGGGGTTCCAGCAGTTTCAATGAATGCGTTCCAGGTAGCTATGCATACAACAGCAGACTATGGAAGCGCAAGGATTAAAAGGATAGACACAGAAAGAATTAAAAATGAACTTGATAACCGCCGTATAGTTGTTATTACAGGTTTCCAAGGTATTAATAAGTATGATGATTATACAACACTTGGAAGGGGTGGTTCTGATACTACAGCAGTAGCACTTGCAGCGGCACTTCATGCGGATGCATGTGAAATATATACAGATGTAGATGGTGTATTTACAGCAGACCCAAGAATAGTTCCAAAAGCACGCAAGCTTGGTGAAATAACATATGATGAAATGCTTGAACTTGCAAGTCTTGGTGCAGGGGTTCTTCATAACCGTTCAGTTGAGATGGCAAAGAAATATGGTGTACAGCTTGTTGTGCGTTCAAGTTTAAATACAAGTGAAGGAACAGTAGTTAAGGAGGAAAGTAATATGGAGAAGATGTTAGTCAGTGGAGTTGCTGCAGATAAAAATGTAGTGCAGATAGCAGTTGAAGGACTTGAAAATAAACCAGGAGTTGCATTTAAGTTATTCCAGCATCTTGCTAACCATAATGTAAATGTAGATATGATACTACAGTCAGTAGAACATGATGGTACACAGGATATCAGTTTTACAGTAACAGAAGATATGGCTGATACAGCAATTGAAACAATAGAACGCCATGCACATACCAGCCTTAAGTGTTCAAATACAGAAGTTGTAAAAGATGTTTCTAAGGTTTCTATTGTAGGTGCGGGTATGATGACAAATGCAGGTGTTGCAGCAAAAATGTTTGAAGCCCTCTATGATGCCGGTGTAAATATATTACAGATTTCTACATCAGAGATACGTGTAACAGTACTTATTGAAGAGAAGTATACAGAAATTGCATCACAGGCTATACATGATGCATTTTCACTTGAAAGCTGATTAACCAGGTCTAAAAACTTTTACTATTTATGGTTAATGTAGATAATTTCCAGTTTAATGGGGATGTATGGTTTCCGTGCCCATACAGGAATTTTCCATACATGGGCACGCTTCCACTACAATGCAATGTCATTTAGTTAAGGGTATTCTCTGTAAATAATGGACTTATGGATGTTTGAAAATTAAATATTTTACAAGTTATGTGGCTCTGGCAATTCCAAAATTTTACCACAGGCAGCACGCTCCCGCTTGGATGGGATGCGCAGTGGTGCATAAAATCTGAAAATACCAGATTTAAGCACCAGCGCCCCCATAACAGCTGTCTTTTGGTAAAACATTTGGAACTTGCCAGAGTAATATAATCTTTGTATAAATTTAATTTTCAAATACCAATAAGCCCTTTATTTATTAGGCTTTGCTTAACTAAATGACATTGTGCTTGGACGGGATGCGCAGGGTGCATAAATTCCTAATATTTCACAGAAACATTTAACACGGGGCTTAAGCACCAGCGTTTCATAAATATTATTTGTATGCTTTAATTAATATTTTTCAGAATATTGATGGGAAACAGGCATTTTTCAAACATGCCCTAGTTGTTTTTATTATTATATTTGTATTTTACAAATATGTTGTATACAGCGTGTTCCAAGTGTCACAGTTAAATATTTTCTGTGACAGGGGTGCTTTGGAAACGCCAGTGCTTAACCCTTGTATTTTAAGGGTTTATGCACTGTTGCGTTTCCATCGCAGCGGGAGCGTGCCCCTGGATAGAAAATATTTAACTGTGACATTGGAATTGCGTTATATTGCCATTGTAAAGTTCAAAGATAACTGGAAATTATACTTATTTGTGAATAGTAACCTGGAATGGCGGCTGTATAGCCGCCTGTGTTGTATGGAGGATTGATATGGATATTGCAGAAAAAATTGCACAGGAACTGTCCATTGCCAGATGGCAGGCTGAAGCTGTAATAAAACTTATAGATGAGGGGAATACTATTCCTTTCATAGCGAGGTATAGAAAAGAAGCACATGGTTCGCTTGATGATGAACAGATACGTAACTTAAATGAAAGGCTTTTATACCTTAGAAACCTTGAAGAGAAAAAGGAGCAAGTGCTTGCAAGTATAGAGGAGCAGGGAAAACTTACAGAAGAGCTTAGGAAACAGATTACTGAGGCACAGACACAGGTGGTTGTAGATGACCTTTACCGTCCATACAGGCCAAAAAGAAGGACAAGGGCAACTATTGCCAAAGAAAAGGGACTTGACGGGCTTGCAGATATAATTATGGCACAGGAAACCAGTGAAAGCATAGAAGAAATTGCAGCATCTTATATTTCAGAAGAGAAAGAAGTTAAAAGCGCAGAAGAAGCAATAGAGGGTGCCAAAGATATAATAGCAGAAATAATTTCTGATAATGCAGAGTACAGGATGTATATAAGGAATATAACTTTAGAAGAAGGAAAGATAGTTTCCTCTGCCAAAGACAACAGTGTCCAGTCTGTATATGAGATGTACTATGACTTTTCTGAACAGGCTGGAAAGATTGCAGGCCACAGGGTTCTTGCATTAAACCGTGGTGAGAAAGAAAAAGTCCTTATAGTAAAACTTGAAGCTCCAGAAGAGAGGATACTCAGGTATCTTGAGAAAAAAATAATTATAACTGCTGCTGGCAGAATAAAAGATATTTTAAAGGAAACCCTGGAAGACAGTTATAAAAGGCTGGTTGCCCCTGCAGTTGAACGGGAAATACGGAATGAATTAACTGAAAAGGCTGAGGATGGCGCAATAAAAGTATTTGGAAGAAACCTTGAACAGCTTCTTATGCAGCCTCCTATTGCTGGCAGGAATGTACTTGGATGGGACCCGGCATTCCGGACAGGCTGTAAGCTTGCAGTAGTTGACAGTACAGGAAAAGTACTTGATACTACAGTGGTATATCCTACAGCTCCACAGAATAAAGTAGAAGAGACCAAGAAAACAGTAAAAGCACTGGTTGACAAATATAATATATCTCTTATATCTGTTGGCAATGGCACAGCATCACGTGAATCTGAACAGATAATAGCAGATATGATTAAAGAGATACAAAAACCAGTACAATATATAATAGTTAATGAAGCAGGTGCTTCTGTATATTCTGCAAGCAAACTTGCAACAGAAGAATTTCCAGAATTTGATGTAGGACAGAGAAGTGCAGCATCTATTGCAAGAAGGCTGCAGGACCCTCTTGCAGAGCTTGTAAAGATAGACCCTAAATCAATCGGGGTAGGGCAGTACCAGCATGATATGAACCAGAAAAAGCTTACAGAGGCACTGGCAGGAGTAGTGGAGGACTGTGTAAACAGAGTAGGTGTAGACTTAAATACTGCATCTGCCCCGCTTCTTGAATATATATCAGGCATCTCAAAGACGGTTGCTAAAAATATAGTTTTATACAGGGAAGAGAATGGAAGGTTTACTGACAGGAAACAGCTGCTTAAAGTTGCAAAGCTTGGACCTAAAGCATATGAACAGTGTGCAGGTTTTATGCGTATACAGGATGGTGACAACCCGCTTGATGCAACAAGCGTGCATCCTGAGTCATATAAAGCAGCAGAGATGCTTCTTGAAAAGCTTGGAATAACATCAGAAGACTTGAAGAAAATACAGGCGGAGGCGGCAAAGAATAAAAAACGGCCAGAAGAAACAAAGAATAAGAAAAAAGATAATACAAAGAAAAAAGAATTTGTAGTGAAAAATACAAATACTGCATTTGGTGCAGCATTTGCCAAGGCGTTTGGAAGCAGCGCAGTGCCAGCAGATAGGACAGAAGACAAAGACAATAAGAATACAAATAATACAGGAAGCCTTGCTAGAAAGATTAAGGATAAGAAATCAGTAGCAGCAGAACTTGGAATAGGTGAGATAACACTTGAAGATATACTGAAAGAACTTGAAAAACCTGCAAGAGACCCACGTGATGAAATGCCGCTTCCAGTCCTTAGGACAGATGTACTTGAAATGAAAGATTTAAAAGAAGGAATGATATTAAAAGGCACAGTGCGTAATGTAATTGATTTTGGTGCATTTGTAGATATAGGTGTGCACCAGGACGGGCTTGTACATATATCACAGCTTTCTGGCAGCAAGTTTGTAAAACACCCCCTTGACGTAGTAAGTGTTGGTGATATTGTAGATGTAAAGGTACTGGGTGTAGATTTGAAGAAACAGAGAATACAGCTTACAATGAAGCTATAAGGAGTAATTAATGGGATTTCTGGATAAATATTTTATTGAAGTTAAAAATGGCTCTAAAGTTACTTATAGTGAAAGTGATTTAAATAAGCTTGACAGGATGTATGAAAATGAAGTCCTTGCCAAAACTAAGAAAAATATTAAATCCCCAATGCGTAAGGAGATGCAGAAAAGTTTCCATTCACAAGTCAGGGATTATGCATTTGAACGTATATTAGACAGGCATCTGTATACATTCCAGTACCTTTTGGTAATCCCTGACCCATATGGTGTTGCAAAGCAGACAGCGCTTATTTTATTTAATTCTTCAAAAAAGTGCAAGGTACATTACTGTGTAATTGGTGATAAGCCTGAGTATAACTTTGAGGGCATCTCAGCGCTTGGGGTGAGGCACAGGGTAGCTATAATGGGGCTTTACCAGGGCAGGAACAATAAAATTGACCTGGAACTTATAGATGAAGAGGGAAACCTGTTAAAACACCAGATAATAAATATATATGTTTCAGCAGTACATGAAAAAACAAAAAATATAGTATACCAAACAGACAAACAAATGTCACATTTTCCATTTATTCTTTTAAATGGAATATTTTTCAATCCCGTTGTTATAGATGGTGACGGGCAGCTGCGTTATTCACTGCAATGTAAGACAGGAAAACTTGGCATGGTGCCTTTACAGAATGGAAGGTTTCTTCTTGCAGATAAAACTGCAAGCCGTATGGATGAGTATGGCAATATACAGGTATGCAGGTACCATGAGATGGATTATATGGGCAGGGTTTACAGGACCTTCCTGCTTGAGAACAGTATAGGGCGTGCGATGGCACAAGATGGCAGTTCGCTTTTTCTTGTTACCTCATCGGACGGGAAACATATTTCAGATTGTATAACAGAGTTTGACCTGGACAGCGGTGAGATAGTACAAAAATGTGATATGGCAGCAGTTTTAAGTGACCAGTACCGTACAGTAAGAAACTGGGCTGATATAACAAGGCTGGAATACCATGAAGGAATGTTATATGTTACAGTTAAAAAGCTGCACTGTATATTGAAGCTTGACTGGAAGAAAAGAAAACTTAAGTGGGTTTTGTCACCTTTACCAGTATGGAAAGGTACATTTGTAGAAAAGTATCTTCTTTCAGGTGATGAAACAAAAGAAGCAATATGCTCCCACCCTGAGTATATAACTGTGCCAGGCAGCTTTACTGGTGAATATGATATTATAATGTTTGACACATGCATGAAAGGCAGGGTGGACAATGGATATAAGCCACGCAGTGTTTCAAGTGTAAAGGTAGTCCATATAGACGAAGATAAAAAAACTTATAATGTTATAGAAAAAACAGATGTTGTAAAATCGCCAAGATATGGGAGTGCACTTTATTCTAAGGACAGGAAATTCCTGCTTGCCATGGAAGGAATTTTAAAAAAACAAAAAGGCAAGCGGAAATCATGTATTTTAGAAATTGATGCACAAGATGGAAAAACTGTTAAAACAACAAACTTGTCTAAAGCTTTTATAAGTGCATGGGAATTTGCACCTGATATAAAAGACTATTGTGCACCATTGGAAAGGAATGAAAATGTTGTTTTTGGTAATTTAACACCACCAGAGGAATTTGAGGGGCAGATACCACCTCTGGCTGATGAGAAAATTGACAAGGATTATTTTGGCAGGATAAGGTTGTGTGGAGGACTGTTCCTTTTTGCAATGGTTCCAGGAATGATAGACAGAATATATTTTATTGGAGAAAAGAATAAGTATGTACAAGATTATTCAAATATAAAACCTTTAGATAACAAAAGGTTTTTTGCAATTATGCTTGAAGGTTTTAAGGAAGATGAATATTTTGTATATGTGGAAAGTGAAGGTGTATCATATAAATTAAGGAATGAAATCAGGGTTGTAAAGAAAGAATAATATAATTACCAGTACAACTGTTACCATCCAGGCATTATGTTGCCTGGCAGTAATATTAAATATAAAGAAATATGGAAGATAATGTGGAAAGCCAGAGATTTTTCACATGGCAAATTTGTGCTTGTGCCCGGATTTGCGTATTTTGACAAAGATGGAGGTTTATTATGAGTCAGTTATCACATTTAGATGAACTTGAAGCAGAAGCAATTTACATTATGCGTGAGGTTGCGGCAGAATGTGAAAAGCCTGTTATGTTGTATTCTATTGGAAAAGACAGTTCAGTTATGCTTCATATTGCTTTAAAGGCATTTTACCCAGAGAAGCCGCCTTTTCCATTCCTTCATGTAGATACTACATGGAAGTTTAAGGAAATGATAGAGTTCAGGAACCAGACAGCAGAGAAATATGGACTTGACATGCTTGTGTATACCAATGAGGAAGGCAGGAGCCAGGGTATAAACCCATTTGACCACGGTTCTGCATATACAGATATTATGAAGACACAAGCTCTTAAACAGGCACTTGACAAGTACCAGTTTACAGCTGCATTTGGAGGCGGAAGGCGTGATGAAGAGAAATCAAGGGCAAAAGAAAGGATTTTCTCATTCAGGAATTCCGCACATGCGTGGGACCCTAAGAACCAGAGGCCTGAGATGTGGAAGCTCTTTAACACAAAGATATTTAAAGGTGAAGAAGTAAGAGTATTCCCGCTTTCTAACTGGACAGAAAAGGATATCTGGCAGTATATAAGAAGAGAAAATATTGAGATACCATCCCTTTATTTTGCAAAGGAACGTCCAGTTGTATACCGTGATGGCAATATAATTATGGTTGATGATGACCGTATGAGGTTAGAGCCTGGTGAAGAACCTGTAATGAGAAAAGTACGTTTCCGTACACTTGGATGTTATCCGCTTACAGGTGGTATTGAATCAGATGCAGATACACTTGATGCTATTATAGAAGAAACATTAAGCGCAGTGTCTTCCGAGAGGACAAGCAGGGTAATAGACAATGAAGCAGCAGGAAGCATGGAGAGAAGAAAGAGAGAGGGGTATTTCTAATATGCAGGGTTTACTTAAATTTATTACATGTGGCAGCGTAGATGATGGAAAATCAACCTTGATAGGCCATATGCTTTATGATGCAAAGCTGCTTTTTGCAGACCAGGAAAGGGCACTTGAACTTGACAGCAAAGTTGGAAGCACAGGCGGGGCAGTTGATTATTCACTTCTTCTTGACGGGCTTATGGCTGAAAGGGAACAAGGAATTACTATTGATGTGGCATACCGTTATTTTACAACAGATAACAGAAGTTTTATAGTTGCTGATACACCAGGCCATGAAGAATATACAAGGAATATGGCAGTAGGTGCTTCATTTGCTGACCTTGCAGTTATACTTGTAGACGCATCCAAGGGTGTGCTGGTACAGACAAAGCGCCATACACGTATATGTTCTCTTATGGGAATTAAGCATATTGTATATGCTATTAACAAAATGGACCTGATAGACTATGACCAGAATACATTTAAAGATATTTCAAGAAACATTAAAAAGATGACTGCTGAATATGAGTTCAGTTCAATGTTTATAATTCCTGTATCTGCTACAGTAGGTGATAATATTACTAATGTATCATCAAGGATGCCATGGTTTAAAGAAGGGACACTTCTTAATTATCTTGAAAATATAGATATAACTGATGAGTCTGGTGAGGAAGGTTTTGTAATGCCTGTACAGAGAGTGTGCCGTCCAGACCATACATTCCGTGGTTTCCAGGGCCAGATTGAAGCAGGAAGCATATCAGAAGGTGATGAGGTAGTGTCACTTCCAAGTGGTGAATCTGCCAAAGTCAAGGCTATATTTTCACAGGATGCATTTGTTACTAAACAGAAATCTGGCAAGGCATTTAAGGGACAGGCAGTTACAATACAGCTTGACAAAGAAGTGGATGTGTCACGTGGCTGTATGCTGTGCAAGGACACTGGACTTAATGTAGGTAAAATGTTTACTGCAAAGCTTTTATGGATGGATGATAACAAGCTTGTAGCAGGTAAAAACTATTTCCTGAAAATAGGCACAAAAATGGTTCCAGCAGTTGTTATGAACATTAAGTATAAAATTGATGTTAATGAAGGAAACCATGTACAGACAGACAAGCTCTATAAGAATGAAATAGCTGTATGTGATATTTCATGTTCAGATAAAATTGTATTTGATGAATTTAAAAACCATAAGGAACTTGGTGGTTTTATACTTATTGACCGTATAAATAATATGACTGCTGCTTGTGGTGTAGTTGAACATTCACTGCGCCGTGATGATAACCTTACATGGCACAATATGGATATTACACGTAAGCTCAGGGCAGAGCAGAAGGCACAGAAACCTGTAACAATATGGCTTACTGGTCTTTCTGGTGCAGGCAAGTCCACACTTGTCAATGAACTGGAGAAGAAGCTTTTTGCAGCAGGTAAGCATACAATGGTACTTGATGGTGATAATATACGAATGGGCCTGAATAAGAACTTAGGTTTTAAAGAACAGGACCGTATAGAAAATATAAGGTGTATTGCAGAAGTTTCAAAGCTTATGAATGATGCGGGCATAATTGTACTTACATCATTTATATCACCATTCCGTCTTGACAGGCGCAACGCAAAAGATATTATTGGAAGTGACAGCTTTATTGAGGTATATGTAAGTACACCACTTGAAGAATGTGAAAAACGTGATGTAAAAGGCCTTTACAAAAAGGCACGTAGTGGTGATATACCTAATTTTTCAGGTATTTCAAGCCCATATGAAGCTCCTGAAAATCCACAGATAGAGATTGATACAACAGGAAAGAGCCTGGAAGACTCAGTGAGTTATATAATGGAACAGTTAGAGAAATATATGTAGTTACCATAGCAGAAGATGGGGTTTGCGCAAATGGCAGACCCCATTTGGGTATATAAAAGTGTATATGCAAAAATGGAGGTTAGTGTGAAAAATATATCTAAGGCAGCAAAAAACGCTACCTAAGATATATTAAATTTCACACAGGAAAAATGTAAAACCAGCATTTTTCATTATTATTTGTGCCGCCCAAAGGCGGCAAGGGGGATTATTATGGATTTGCAAAGGGAACTGGAAATATCTAAGAAAGCTGCAATAGAAGCAGGGCTTGCAATTATGGATATTTATAATAATGCAGAAGATATGCAGATAACATATAAAGATGGTGATATGCCGCTTACAGCTGCTGACAAAGCATCCAATAAAATAATTGTTGGAATGCTTAAAAAAGAATTTCCAGAATACAGTATTTTATCTGAGGAAGAAAAGGATGACCAAAGCCGTCTTGATAATGACTATTGTTTTGTTGTTGACCCGCTTGATGGTACTAAGGAATTTATAAAAAGGAATGGCCAGTTTACTGTAAATATTGCTTTGTCTTATAAACATAAGTCTGTAATGGGTGTTATATATGTGCCCGTAACAGGTGAACTGTATTATGCTTCAGAAGGGAATGGGGCATTTCTTGAAGATGGCAGCAGTACACGCCAGATTAAAGTATCAGGATGTACAGATATAAAAAGCCTGCGTCTTGTAATGAGCAGTTCACATGGATGTGAACAGATGGATAAGCTTATAGAGAAATATAATTTCACTAATTTTGTGAAAATGGGAAGCTCACTTAAGGGATGTGTTGTTGCAAAGGGTGATGCAGAAATTTATTACAGGTTTAACCCTACAATGGAATGGGATACTGCAGCAATGCAATGTATAGTGGAAGAGGCAGGTGCAGTATTTATGCAGATGGATGATACACCTATGGTTTATAACCGTGAAGATAACAGAAACTCAAAAGGCTTTTATATTATAAATAATATAGCTAATAAACTTGAACTTTAAAGAATAGAAGTTTAAGCGTATACAGAATACTAAGAGGGGCTTGTAATGGATTCTTTAAATAAAATTAACAGGCAGTTATCTACGACACAAGTTATTGCATTAGGATTTATAAGTGCAATATTAATTGGTGCTGTTGTTCTTTCATTGCCTGTATCGTCTGCTGATGGTAGTTTTACACCATTTATTGACAGTCTTTTTACATCAACAACTTCTGTGTGTGTAACAGGGCTTGTTGTTGTTACAACAGCAACGCACTGGAGTTTGTTTGGAAAAGTGGTAATACTTATACTTATACAGCTTGGCGGGCTTGGTATTATTTCATTTACAACAGGTATTATGATGGTTATAGGCAGGAGGATAACATTAAGAGACCGCATGATTCTTGAAGATGCTTTAAACCTTGATACACTTAAAGGGCTTGTCAGGTTTCTGCAGAGAATATTTAAGGGTACATTTATGGTTGAAAGTATCGGTGCAGTTTGTTATTCACTGGTATTTATACCACAGTATGGAATTATAAAGGGAGTATGGTTTTCTATATTCCATTCGGTATCTGCATTCTGCAATGCAGGTATTGATATACTTGGTGAAAACAGCCTTGTGCCATATGTATCAAATCCATGGATAAATATTGTGACAATGGGTCTTATAATAACAGGTGGCATAGGTTTTCTGGTGTGGTGGGATATTACAAATAATATAAAGAAAATGGCACAACATGAATATACACCTAAGATGGCTGTTAAAAAGCTGCATATACATTCCAAAATAGTAATAATAACTACTTTGTGCCTGGTATTTGGTGGGGCATTGCTTATTTTTGCACTGGAATTTAATAATCCTGAAACTATAGGAAACCTTAGTTTTTTTGAAAAGATACAGGCTAGCCTGTTCCAGTCTGTTGTACTTAGGACAGCAGGTTTTATGACATTTTCACAGGCAGGTATGCATGGTACATCTATTATTGTATGTCTTTTCCTTATGTTTATAGGAGGTTCTTCAATAAGTACTTCAGGAGGGATTAAGACAACAACATTTTCTGTATTATTTTTAAGTACACGTGCGACAATAAAGGGAAGCCCGCATCTTGTTGTATTTAACAAAACAATCCCTCATAAAACTGTACAGAAAGCACTTGCTGTTACAGTAGTAAGCTTTACAGCCCTTATAATAGCTACATTTATGCTTCATCTTTTTGAAGGAGGTTCATTGCTTGACGCTACATTTGAAACGACAAGCGCAGTTGCAACAGTAGGGCTTTCAAGGGATTTTACAGCATCAATGGGGATTGCTGGCAAGATAATAATTACTTTCTGTATGTACCTTGGAAGGATAGGACCTATATCTATGGTAATATTCTTTAACAGGCAGCAACAGGGAAGCAGGTATTTTTCATATCCACATGAGGATATTACAGTAGGATAGAGATTTGTGTTAATAAAATGGTTATTTTACTAATTAGATTTAAAAGTGTATAATAACCATTTTTTTAAGCGGTACTTTGTTTTGGCTTATATTTAGAAGTCCGGATTTCATTTTAATTATATCAGTATTCTATAAAATTAACAATATTTGTAAAGAATTTATTCTTTATATGGAATAATAATGTATCCAGGATGGTGACAATTACATATCTATGAAACTTCAAAGACGTCTTGCTTCAAGTGAGGTAATGGCTATATGTGCTGTATTCCACTTATCTGGTTACAGGACATTTAAGTGGTTTTACCAGAAACTGGTTTTAAAAAATTACCATAAATTTTTTCCAAATATTGTAAGTTATAACCATTTTGTGGAACTTATGCCATATACTGCACTCCCAATGGTGTTTTTTGCACATCCACGCTGTGGGGAATACACTGGTATAAGTTTTACAGGTTTCACAACTATTGATGTATGTGACATCTAAAGGATACGGCAGCACAGGGTATTCCATATTCTGTAAACATAATTTTACAAAAAAAGTGTTTTTATATCCAAATAAACTAAAGTATTAAATTGTATATTTTACTTGGTTTTATTTCGGACTGACGTTAAATTTAAAAAAGTATTCCATATTTATTACTGGCAGAAATATTATTTTAAAATATAAAAACAAATTGACTATATACAGTAATATGTAATAATATTATATAAAAGGCAGGTGTATATAAATGGAAACATGTTTACAACCATTATGGGATGTACTGCACAATGAAAATATATTGGATTTAGATTGGAATACAGATGAGATAAAAAGATATATAAATAAAATAGAATTCTTTTTTAAGATATTGCAAGATAACTTAGACCAGAAACATAAAAGTATAGAAAAAACACTACATATAGAAGCAATGTCATTTAATTAGATGTGTGAGCCATTAAGTTAAGGAAAATCCGTCATAACAGAATTTTTACATTTCTAAAACACAAATTATTTCATTTAAGAAAAACTTCTTAAATTCACTGCTTGGTTTGGCGGACAGATGAATTATTTTATGTAAAAGCAGGGATTTTGCCTTGGAAATCGACTGTTTTGAAAGAAGAATAGGACTACTCGGATTTCATGCGAAATCGGGGCAACCACTTAAGCGTGCTGTTTTTGCTGGTAGAGGGCAGTTAAGGAATCTTGAAGCACCTGGGAAAAGCTAATATGGTTATTTTCGGCAAATGTATTGAGCCATGTGGGAATGGTAAGATTTTTTCTTGTAACTTTCTCACCATACTTTTCAGCATAGGCATCCATGTCCAGAACTAACATGCTTACGAAACCGTCGGTCTCTGGGATAATGCTTTCCAATGGGCTTGCTTCGGGTGTGGGTTTTCTGTCCTTCGGTTCGATTGCATGATTACATTAGGCAGTATTCAGCGTTATGCAGTATAACAACCTGACAAATCTTCACAAGCCGGGAAATGTAATCATCTTAAATTGCTTCTATAATAGGCTTCAACAGGAGGAATAAAGTATGGAGTGGATAGCAGCAATGCAACAGGCAATTACTTATATGGAAGAACATCTTATGGAGGAAATAAACTATAAAGATGTAGCGAGGCATGTACACACTTCGAGCTATGAGTTTCATAGAGCATTTAGTTTTCTTGCAGGGATGACTGCCAATACTTATCTTCGCAACCGCAGGTTATCTTTAGCAGGTAGAGAAATTGTGGAAACCGATGCTAAAATAACAGACATCGCGCTGAAGTATGGTTATGAAACACCAGAGAGTTTTACAAAGGCATTTACAAGGTTTCATGGAATTGCGCCTAAATTTGCCAGAGAAGAATCTGCGAAGCTCCTGCTTTTCAATCCACTTGTTATTAAAATAACCGTGGAAGGTGGTAAAAGTATGGATTACAGAATCGTACAAACAAAAGAACAAAAATTTATTGCAGTGGTAAGAAGTTTTCAAAATGAAATCATTAATGACGAGGAAAATCATGATATTCCTGATTTTTGGGGAGAGTGTAATGACAAAAAACTTATAGAGCCGGTTTGCAATCTGCGGCCAGAAGGAAAACGAGACCTGTATGGGTTATGTTCTCCGACGAAGAAAGGTGTGGATACGTTTGAATATGGAATTGGTGTCTTGATTGATGAAGATACATCGGAGTTTGATTTCTCAGAAATGCAAAAAGCAGGTTATAGCATCTGGGATGTGAAACCGGGAACTTATGTTGTATTTGACTGCATCGGTGAGGATGGTGATTGTATCGGTGACACTTGGGCTAAATTCTATAAAGAATTCTTGCCACAAATGGGGTATGAAGCAGAAGCAGAAACAGATTATGAAATATATTTTGAAAAAGGAAGAAGTGGTCTATTCTGTGAACTGTGGATTCCGATAAGAAGAAAATAATGAAGCCAGGTATGTTAAGAATGCGAAAATTTCAGTTTGATGCAGATTGTTATCAAAAAGAGTACCGCTCACTTTTGCGAAAGTGAACGGTATTTTTAAACATTAACTTAATGTTGTTGGACTTAACTAAATGACATTGCATATAGAAGAGTATATTAAATTATTAGAGAGAGGAAACCAGCAGAAATTTAAACAGAATATCGAAGATGTTGAAAGCCAGGCAGATAAATGTAATTTATGTGCTGTCTGCCGTGGCTGTTCAAAAAAGTTTTATAATGATGTACAGAAAGGCAAGATAACAGAAAAAAGTCTTCCATATGAATTAGAAAACTATTTTCTGAAAAAACTACAAATGTATTATTATAGGGAAAGTATGGGAGAGAAAAAGGAACGTACATATTTAAGAAACATGTTTATATTATTAAAAGGGTTTTCTTCATCAACTCCTGTTATATACTCAGCATCATTTAATATAGAATGTAATGGAGGAGGTTTTTATTTTAATTATAAAGGTACTGGAATTGTAGCAGACCCAGGAATTGGTTTCGTTAAATCAATGCATAAACATGGAATTTTTATTGATGATATAGATATTGTGGTTATTACACATGACCATCTTGACCATAATGCAGATGCAGAAACATTATCTTCATTATTGCATGATTTTAATAGTTTTAACCAGAGAACCCCGCATATTATGTATGATGTTTTTGGAACTATACGCCCCTTAGAACATGAAATATTATGGATTACAGATGAAAATACAAAAAGAAAATTAAAAGGCAAAGTTAAAAAAATTAAGAGTCTTGGTGATTATACAAGATATGACAGAAAAGAAATAATTCCAAAAGAAAAGGGGCTTTTTTTGTCTGCTATAAAAACAAAACATATTAAAGACAGTGAAGAATCTTATGGAATAAAATTTTTTGCACAATATGAAAAAGAGTGTATAATTAGTTATACTTCTGATACAGCGTATTTTGAAGAATTACCCCGTTTTTTTGCAAAACAGGATATTTTAGTTTTTAATGTAAGTGATATATATAAAAAAGATGTAAAAGGAATTAAAAGCAAAACTTCACATCTGGGCTATAATGGTAGTATAGAATTATTGAAAAATACAAATTATAGAATTGGGATTGCATCAGAATTTTGTTGTAAAAATGGAGATTTTAGAATAAATTTTATTAAAACAGTAAAAAGGGAACTAGAAAAGGAAAAACATAGTTGTATCCTGCCAGGTGAAATGGGGTTTAATATTTCTTTACCAACATTACAGTCTGAGTGTGCCATTTGCAAAAAAATGTCAGATACAGTAATATTATATGTTATTTCACCTTCTAAGGAGTATGGCAGAATCCAATATATCTGTAGACATTGTGCTTTGGGAGTGATATAATATCCAGGATATAGTTTTATTATTATATAAGGCAGGACAGTAACAGGATGAAGGAGTATGAATATATTGTATTAGCAACAGATGAAATTTTTAGCCATATGATTAAAAGTGTTATATGTCTGGAGAATTACCATAGGGATAACCTGAATGGTGTCTTTAGAAATATCTTTGCAATGTTTAATGGATTAAGGGAAGATTATAAAAATACTATATTATTAATGGAAAATGAAGAAGAGGAATTACAAAGAGCTTGCATGAAAACAAAATGTATATGTAAAAGAGAAAAAATACTTGATGGATTTATTAAAGAGATGGAAAATATTGATGATACCATTAATTACAGGCAGGAGACTGGTAATCTTTATAAAAACCTTGAAAAGTAAGATGTTGAAACATTAGAAATGCAACTTATGGTTTATCCATATTTGTTGTCAGTTTTGCGTAAGAAAGAAGAGGGGAATAAGGATGGAAAGAAGGATAATTGATAAGTATGCAGAACTAAATAAGGCATGCAGGCAATATCCAGCAATAGAGCTGTCTAGCATAGAAGACAGAGGCGGGTATGTGCAACGGGACAGACAGCCTGGAAAATTTCATAAGCCTGAAGGATATGCCAAAGATGGTTTTGTTGAAAATTTCTGTCTTTAATTAAGGGTATATGATATGACTTTAGAAAGGATACATCCAGTCGAAAAAACTCATATTTGTGAAGGAATTTATGAAAATTATATAGTGAAATCATCAGAAATCCTGCTACAGTATGAACTTTATGCCAATACAGCAAATATCTATTTACCTTGTGGGTATTATACTAATTTCAGGGATGCTTTGTTTCACTTTAGAAAACTTGCATCTTCTTATGAAGAGAAAGAAATTGAATGCCAGGCATTCGCAATTAAAGAACATTTATCAAGAGCTTTAACTGATGCTGCTAGTTCTGTAATGGATAACATATCTTTTATAGCAGAGAGATTACTAAAAGATGAAAATATTAATGATATCCAGAAACAGAAAACAAGAGAGATGTTACATAAGATGAAACAGGCTAATTTTAGAAAAAGGTTTTCTGGAATGATGTTATCTAATGATGGTATTAAAATTGGGCATGAAGATATGTTAGGGCTTATTGACAGTTTTTTTGAATTTGCTAATAATAATTGTAAAGAGGAGTTTGCAAAATATTCCCATGAATATCAGCAAGTTTAATTTTATAAAGGGAATTTTTATTAATTGATATACATAGAGTAAAAATAATAATAAACTCTATCTGTTATATGTAATTAGTTAATGCGGAAGAGAGGAAAATATGGATAAATCATTTGCAGTTTTTGGGCTTGGCAAGTTTGGGCGCAGTGTTGCAACAGAGCTTGCTAATGCAGGTGCTGATGTACTGGCAGTTGATATTAATAAAGAAAGGGTACATGCCCTGGCAGATATAGCAACATGTGCAGTGGCAGCTGATATACGTGATACAGAGGCTATGGAATCACTTGGAATATCTAATATGGATGCAGTTGTTGTTGCAATTACAAGAAGCCTTGATGCAAGCATACTGGCAACAATATTTGCTAAAGAATCAGGTGTTCCATATGTAATTGCAAAGTCACAGGATGAAACACATTCAAAAATACTTAAAAAAGTTGGTGCAGACAAAGTAGTGCGTCCAGAACTTGAAACTGGCATAAGGACTGCAAGGCATCTTGTGACAGGAAATATACTTGATTTTGTTGAACTTTCTGAAACGATAAAAATGTTAGAGATAAATATAAAGCCAGAATGGGCTGGATATACTTTAAGAGGGCTTGACCTCCGCAGCAAAGAGCATATCAATGTTATTGCCTTACGCAAGAATGGTGAACTTGTGGTTAATCCAGACCCTGACAGTGTATTGTCACCAGATTTATCAATGTTAGTGACAGTTGAGAAAAAGTACATCCACAAGCTTATGAAATAATTGGTTTAACCAGGACAGGTTGTGTCTGGAAGCTAGATATTACACAAAGTTACCAGTTCTGGCAACTTTGTGTAATTTGTCTGGTTATCATTTAAGTAAAGCAGCAATATCCAGCTATAATGCCAGTCTGGCATTATTTGTTTTTAAACAAGTGATTCATAAAGTTTAGTAATATCTTCTACACTTGTTTCTTTTGGATTACCTGGCCTGCATGCATCATCATAAGCAGACTGTGCAAGGAATGGTATATCTTCTTTCTTTACAATATCCTTTAAATCTGCTGGTATCCCTACATCAGATGAAAGCTGTCTTACAGCATCTACAGCAGCTTTGCGGTATTCATCCTGTGACATGTTTTCTGTGCCGTGAACACCCATTGCCTTTGCTATGTCACGGTATTTTTCACCTGTTGCTTCTGCATTGTACTCCATAACTGTAGGAAGGATAATAGCATTGGCAATTCCATGAGGGGTATCATATAAAGCTCCAAGCGGATGTGCCATAGAGTGTACAATTCCAAGACCTACATTAGAAAACCCCATACCTGCTATATACTGTCCAAGAGCCATGCCTTCACGTCCTTCTGGTGTATTATCTACAGCACCCCTTAATGAACGTGATATAATTTCTATAGCCTTAAGATGGAACATATCTGAAAGTTCCCATGCACCTGCTGTTATATAACCTTCGATAGCATGTGTAAGTGCATCCATACCAGTAGCTGCTGTAAGCCCTTTTGGCATAGAGGACATCATTTCAGGGTCAATAAATGCAACAACAGGAATGTCATGTGGGTCAACACATACCATTTTGCGGTTCTTTTCTGCATCTGTGATAACGTAGTTAATAGTAACTTCTGCTGCTGTTCCTGCTGTTGTTGGTACAGCAAGTACAGGTACAGACTTATTCTTTGTAGCGGCTGTGCCTTCAAGGCTTCTGATATCTGCGAATTCTGGGTTATTTATAACTATACCTATTGCCTTTGCAGTATCCATTGAAGAACCACCGCCTATTGCAATAAGATAATCTGTGCCAGCTGCTTTAAATGTTTCCACCCCTGCTTGTACATTTTCAATAGTTGGATTTGGCTTAATATTGGAATAAAATTCATAATCCATGTTATTTTCTGCCAGTACATCAATGACTTTCTGTGTAACCCCAAATTTTACAAGGTCAGGGTCAGAACATATAAAAGCTTTTTTAAAGCCCCTTGTTTTAACTTCTGTAGCAATTTCTTTAATTGCACCAGCACCATGGTAAGATGTTTCATTTAGTATAAATCTGTTTGCCATTTTAACAAAAACCTCCTCAAAATTTATTGCTGCACATTTATCAAAATATTTATTTATAACTATCTC
>Ga0137308_100634_pt1 | contig 51646 bp, 38 predicted proteins | sample Inofrocosms_June_FD_97181 | JGI IMG/M metagenome (GOLD analysis project Ga0137308, IMG submission 97181) | Mouse cecal microbial communities from Vienna, Austria - N-Acetylneuraminic and N-Acetylglucosamine D2O microcosms_June | ecosystem: Host-associated > Mammals > Digestive system > Large...
ATTCTCTTGTCAACACTATTTTTCAAAAAATTGTATATTTTTTCAAAACATTTCCATTTGCACAAAAAAAGCCCATAAAATGGGCTTTTTTTACACTTGTCTTTCACTTTCTTTTCTGTTTAACGCTTTAATTCAATGAAATTGTAGCTGTTGCATCTTCATTTTTAGCAATAAGCGAAACCTCGCCTACCGAAGCCGCCTGTTCCTCCTGGATTTCACAGACCACAACCAGCTCTGTGCTTCCTCCCGCCTCCAGGGGTCCCTTATATGTTGCAAGGTCATTTAGCAGCATGGTGGAGAGCGCATTCTTCGTCTCTCCATTTACAGTTATCCGAAACCGCACGCCCGTGCCGAGCATATCCAGTTCCCTGTCTTCCCCGGCCTGATTATTCACCGTAAACTTCAGCACAAGCAACGTTGTTCCGGGCGTGGCGTTCATTGAAAAATAGGCCCCGTCTCCGGCTGGCGGATAGGACTGCAGAGTCTCGTATCCGGTATAGGTAAAGGCAACGCTGTCCATCTGGAGGAAATTCTCCAAGGATACTTCCGCAGGAACGCCGTTTCCTCCAAAGGGATCAATGATTTCCACATCCGGATCCGGCTGCAGGGCGGAAGCTTCCGGTGAGGGTGCGGCCTGTTCAGGCTCGGCAGCGGTCTCTTCTGCGGCCGCAGGCTCCTCCCTCATTATCTCCTTCAATCTTCCGGCATGTCTCTTATCGTACTTTTTTACGATATCCGCCGCATACTCCACCACCGCTTCCTGATCGTTCTCATTTAGTTCCGGTATTTCGTTGCTGCATCCGCTGACAAAAGCCATGATTCCAAGCAGAACGCTTCCCATACAAATTAACTTTTTCATTCCTCTCTGATTCCTTCCTGATTGTTTTCTGTTTTCTTCTCAAAAAGTCCTTCTGCGGACTCCTGTTGCTTACCTTCGAAAGCCTCCCCGAGCTGCGCTGCCGTAAGCATCTCCCCGGATGCGGGCTCTTCTTTTTTTTCCGTCTTTTCCTCCGCTTCCTGCTTCTTTTCCAGATGGATATACAAAAACGAGATGCCAAGGGCAATCATTCCGACGGAAAAGAATACAATAATCCTCGGCAGGGAATCCAGCCCCCGGAAATCATAAATCACCAGCTTCACGCAGACCACAGCCGCCATGGACAACCCGCCGATGCGGTAAACCCTGTCTTTTAAACGGAACCCGATGCCTACGCATCCTATGGATACGATCATGAGAAGAATACTCACGGTCACAGGAGATTCGTAGTGCGCCGTCAGGATCATTACGACTAAAAAAGAGGCCAGGATAAGATATTTTCTCGGAACCGGCATTCCATACCGCTCTCGGAACACAATCACAATGGCGGCGGCTCCTATCAACATTGTAACAGAACTGACAGCAGAGTCAAAGGCAAACCATGCGGAGAAACAAAATAATCCCGCAAGAGACGCATTTATAATATTGTAGGGAAGCTGCCTTTGTCCTCGAAGCCATGGCAGATGGTTAAACAGCAGGAAAAATAACAGCAAAAGCGCCGTACATGCGGGAATCACCCAGTTTCCGGAAAATTCAAGCCGGATACAATAGAGCGTAAACAGGGTGATCACAATCTCATGAAAGAGCGCAAGATGCCGGATCCACAGGACAGATAGCACAAACGCCGCAAAAAAGAACCATATGTACCTGCCTGTGTCATTGTAATAGGAGGAAAGTGAAATTCCCTCCAGTGCCGCCAATACGGTTACAATGCCGTCAAGCACTTTCAGTTCCTGGATTTTGGACAAAATTCCGGTCAGCACAAACACGGTCAGAATTCCGACAGTCTTCTCCCAATTGTAAAGCCCAAACCCATTGAGTGCGACCGCCACAGCCGCCATCAGATAATACAGGATCCACCGGGATCTCCTCTTCTCCCACAGAACAAAGAATACGATCAAAACCGCGATTGCCATCACTTCCGCAATGAGCCTGTAGAACAGCTGCTGCTGCATCTGTGCGTCCGTGCCATACCGAAAGCCCGTGGCCGCCGCAAGAAGCATGACACAGAAGCCCGCCGCCATGGAAAAAATTGCCGCAAACCAGGCCTTGGGATCTTTCTTATGGCCCAAAAAGATCAGATTCAGTATGATGAGCGAGGTGATTATAAAGCAGGCCGGATAAACGGCGTCCATTCCGGCCTCCAGTGCGCCTGCAGCAACCGCACCGGTAAACAGCGGATGCAGCGCCATGTGTACCGTATCCGTCACGATCCGGTTCTTCTGGTTTGGCAGTAAGATAAATACCAGATTGATCAAAAGGATCATACCTGTCACGATCAGGAAATTCAGCTCCGATTCAAAGCTCTGAATCGGCCAGAAACTGACATAGCATCCCAGGATCGTAATCAAACGGATGGAAGCGGCGTCCTTTTTGCGGCTGGTCAGGACAGCGAGGAATACGATTACAAGAGTAATCAGGCAGGCCGCCATCTCACCGATCACTTCCAGAACCACATAGTTGATCACTGTGGACAGAAACAGACCGGCAAGGCCGATCCCGGTAATCACCCGGGCAAACCTCCCGTTCAGCCTCCTGATCAGAAGCTCCGACGCAAGCATTATGATGAGGGATGCGGCATACAGACATACGCCCTGCCAGATTCCGCTCATAAAATTCAAACCGAAAATCATGAATGCGGCCAGTAAAAATACAGCGCCAACCACGCTGAAAATTCCTGCGCCTATCCGAAATTCCATTGAGTTTTTCCCTTTGGGCTTCACTCTTTCCAGATAAAGACGGTAAGTCCTCTGTGCCTCTCTTTCCACCTGGAAAGGCGTCGCCTTCCCGGATTTCAGATCCCGCATCATCTGTTCCAGGTATCTGTCATAATCCGGATCCTCTGAACCCGCCAGCAGGCTTTGAAGGTATCTTTCTACTTTTTCCTTCTGATCTTCCTGCCCTGGTATTCTCTCTGTTTCTTCTTTTATACTACTCATTATGCTCTCCTGCCATTTCCAGCTCAAACCAGAACTCCACGCCGTTGTCATAATTGATCACGCCGTATTCCTGATTCAGGGATTCCATGATCGCCTTGACAATGGACAGCCCCACGCCGCTGCCTCCGTACTGCCTGGTTCTGGCCTTATCCACTTTAAAAAATTTTTCCCATATATGGTCTATGCATTCCTGTGGAATGGGACGCCCCGTATTGAACACGGAAATACGGACCGTTTTTTCTCCCACGGATAATTTTACATCAATCACCTGCTCATCTGCAACATGATTCATTGCATTGCTGAAATAATTTCCAAAAACCTCCTCCACCATGAACTCGTCAGCCCACACGTAAACAGGCGGGTATCCACTGTAGATCACCCGGATCTGCTTCTGCCTGCACAGAATATCGGCGGACTGGAGATAATTGGCAATCAGTGCGCTGATGTCAAACCGCTCCATGGTAATGGTGTCGTTCCCGAATTCCAGCTGATTCAGGGTAAGAAGCTTCCTGACAATGTTGTTCATTTTGGAGGCCTCATCCATGATTACTTCACAATAAAAGTCCCGGCTCTCCTCATCCTGCGTGATCCCCTCCTTAAGGCCCTCCGCATAGCCCTGGATCAGGGCTATGGGAGTTTTCAGCTCATGGGATACATTGGAGAGAAATTCCCTGCGCATTTCATCGATTTTATTTTTCTTCTCAATATCCCTTTGCAGTTCGTTGTTGGCGCTCTTTAATTCCGAGATGGTCTTTTCCAGGGTGCAGGACAGTTCATTGATATTCTGTCCCAGCATAGTCAGCTCTCTTCCGCTCTTTCCCGTGTACTTTGCGTCAAAGTCGAGCTGTATCATCCGCTGGGATATCTGCGCAAGCTCCAGGACGGGGTCTGTGATCTTTCTGGAAACCCACAGGATAACAAGCGCACTGAAAATGGCGGAGCCGATTCCCACATAAGCCAGAAAGCGGTTGGCAAGCGTCACGCTCTCCTGAATGCTCTCAAGGGGGATGCGGAACAGGAAAAGATTCCCGTTATCCAAAACGCCCCACATTTCCATGTATTCCGTCTTCATCTTCTCTTCGACAGCGATCCGCAGTTCATATGACTTTTCTTCCACCAGCAGGCTTACATCGGGAGAATTCTTCTGTCCGAACAGATTGTCGAGAAGAAGTCTGCCCAGGTATTCATAATCGTAGGTGGACGTCTTAAGAGTCCTGGTCTTTGCATCAAGAAGCACAAAGTCTATGTTGTATCTCCCGCAGATTTTCTGAAACTCGATATCAAATTCATCCGAACCAATCCTGTCCTCATTGGATGCCGAATTCATCACCTGATAGGCTCTCATCAAAGCCTTCTGTTTATCCTTCAGATAATATTTTTCCAAAAAAGTGTTGTTAATAAACCAGCACAGCAGGATCGTCCCCATCATCAGAAGGCTGAAAACAACCGCAAGCTGCCTCCTGATTGAATATTTCATAAGCCAATCTCTCATATGAAGCCATCACCTTCCATCGATCTCTATCGCCCAAGAGGAACCACGATAAAATCTCCGCCCTCTTTCCGGTCTTGTAATCCTTGCAAAAGCTTTCTGCGGACGCTTTCCTCATATTCTCCCTCTTTCAGCATGGTATCCGCAAACTCCGCCCGGATGCACAGGTAATCGGAGCCGTAATACCGTTCACAGATATCCGCAAAGGTGTCCTCCGGGCTTATCATTCCATCCACCACGTCCGGTCTGTAATAGGAAGAACGGAAATCAATGTCATTAAAAACAATCACCGATTTTTCCGGTATCTCTTCATAAGCGGCATCCCATTTTCTGACCAGGGCTTCGTAATAGGCGTTTTGATCATCCATGCCTCCGGTCTCAAACACCGAAAGCACCGCCAGGAAAATCACCGCCCCCGCCGCGACGCCAAAACAGCCGAATCCCCTCTTCCCTTTCAGACGCGCAAGCACAAGCCCGGCCATCCCCATACAGAACAGAAAACTGCCCGGTTCAAAAAAGCGGAAGTAGAAAGTGTCCATGGATGAGACGTAGCGGATCCCGATGAAGATAAGATAGTACGCTGCCGCCAGGGTAATCAGCACAGACTCCAGGGTAAATCTCCTGCAGCTTTTCCGGATAAAGGAGGCGGCCGCCGCAAACACAACCGCAAGAAAGAGTACCTTCATCTTATAAGGGAAATCCTCCACAAGCCGGGGAACCTGCAGGGAAAACACATTGAAGATTTCCACCAGCAGCGATTCGATGAGATCATTGGTCAGTTTCTCGTAATCGTCCCACCAGAGACTTCTGCTGACACCGGAGGCCATTCCGTTTGCAAGCTTGTTCATGAGAAGATAGGCAAGGGAAAAACAGCCTGACACAAAAGCCGCCGCTCCAAGCCCAGCGGCCTTAAACAAAAGCTTTCTGTCTCTCTGCTTCCGGTAATTGATCAGCAGAAGCAGCAGGTAAAGTCCTGTCACCATCCAGACAAAGATCCCGTAATATCTTGTGAGAAAGCACAAATATCCCGCAATTCCGAGCAGCACATACCACCGGATTTCCGGCTCCTGCTCTGTAAGGATCTTTGCAAGCAGAAGCCCGAACAGGAGCAGGAACAGCATAAATGGTATTTCACTCCAGGTATAAAGGCAAAGTGCAAGGAAGCCCAGGTTGGTCAGACAGAGCGCATAAAACCAGGCATTTTTTTTGAAGCAGAGGCGTATTACCAGCAGCAAAAGCCCAACCATCACCATGGTAAGTATTTTTGACGCCAGATAGGCCTCACTCCCTCCAAGCCGCATCACGGCCGCTATCATGGCGGGATACAAAATGGGCCAGTTGGCAAACCAGGTGTCATACCCGGCCAGACCGTCATAGGAAAATCCATGGCCTTCGGCCAGGTTCACGGCTTCCCGCAGATACCCGGCTGAATCCGAGGTGATGTACACGCCCTTCAGATACGCCCGGGAATATATATGAATACAGATCGCCCCAAACAGCAGAAGCAGGAACAGGTCGTTTCCATATTTCCCCAAAAACCATGAGACGGGAATTTTCCGGATCCATGCGCACACCCTCTCCCGGTCAAACAGGATCACAACGAAACCGGCGATCAGAAGCAAAACGCTCAGGGGGATCGAAAAATAGAAGATCTCCCCAAAGGTTACGGCCTCCTGTGTCACGGTATTGATTCCAAGGGAAATGCCGCATTCCAGAACCTCTCCCTGGCGGATCACTGTCTCCGTAAAGGGCAGGGAAGCCTCCGCCTCCTCCAGCGGCACCTGCATGAAGTAGGGCTCGCTCTCGTCCGCCACGAGAACGAACCAATACTTTTGCCCGGCCGCAAGGCTCATTTCCATTGCAACCGTAACCCATTCTCCCGGCGTAATGGTATCCACAGGGATTACCTGATCCGCAAGCAAGCTGCCCGCTTCGTCCTTCACTGTAATCTGGATGCTTCCCCTGCTCTCACCGGAAAGGTTTACCAAAAGCAGCCGCAGGCCGCTCACCGTAAGATTCTCCTTCGGCACAAGTATTACCTCAAGCTCCCGCCCCTTTTCACATTCCACATAGACCGGCACATCCTCCACCGGCGGAATCTGTTCATGGGTCTTTCTTCCATCTTTTACCTCATGGGAGAGAACCATCATCACCGCGGCAAACAGCACAAGGAGCAACGCAAGCAAAAAACTCTTTATCAGATATTGTCTTTTCATACCAGCCTCCCTGCCGCCTCAATGGCAAGCTCCACTACCGCATCGGAATTGTAATGGACATGTTCGCCCCATCTTCCAAGGCCGTACACGCCCCTGCTTTTTCCAAAATCCAGCAGTCTGCGCATAATCTGCGGCTTTTCAATTGTATTCAGAGGATATGCGTACTCATTCATATAGTGATATTTATCCCCCTCGTATCCCCCGATCCTCTCTTTGCGGGTCTCCATCCAGTATCCCCGGCTTTCCGGGCAGAAATTGTGGCGAATCAGGATTCGATGGCAGGAAATCTCCGGATCCGGCAGGTAGATCCACTGCGCCCCGGTGTCAAGGTTCTCCGGGACATATCTCGTCTCTACAGCGCTGTGCTTAAGAAGGCCAAGCGAATCGGCAAGCTGCTGCGGCATTCCCGTTTTGTCCTCGAACTCCAACCAGGGAATGGTCGTTATAATCCGGTCAGCCCCAAACCTCTCGCCTGAGGAAACGGTTATGCTCCTTTTATCAAAATCAATGCCTCTTACCTGTCTGTGGTAGCGTATATGTTCTTCCATGGACCGGGCAATCCGCAGCCATACTTCCCCATAACCATACTTTTTGGGGTAATAAAAAGATACGTGTCCCGGCTGGGTGCCATAGGGTCTGCGGGCAAGGCAGGACATCAACGTCTCCTCAAAGCTTACGCTCGGGAGCTTGTCGAGCCAGTAGGTACCGAGCTCATTCAGCTCGTCCGCAAACATTTTCCGGTTATAAGGAAGCATATAATCCTCTGCGATTTTATCGCCAAGCTTCCACCGAATCCACTCCACAAAACGCTCCGGAACAGGCTCATCCCGGTTACAGCCGGCCCTTGCTATGGAGACCAGATAATCCTTCTGACTTTCCAAATCAAGCTGCCAGATATTGGCCTCAAAGGGATGTGAGACGGTTTTCCCCTGAAAGAAAATGCGGCTGTCCCGCTCAAACAGCTCCCACTCTGACGCGGGCAGGAAACGGAAGAGAAATTCTACCACAGCCGGCCGCCGCACGTCCAGAAAGTGCCCGCCTCCCATATCAAAAGGACTGCCGTCTACAATTGTAGAGCGGCAAAGGCCGCCGGCAGTCTTTTCTTTTTCCAGTATAAGAAAGGAATCCTCTCCCAGATCTTTTAAGGTTCTGGCAAAGGCAAGCCCCGCAGGGCCGGCCCCCAGAATCAGATATTTTACATGTTCCATTTTTATCCCCCATACCTATCAAGTCAGGTTTCATTTTCCGCCCGCTGTATCGTCCGCCCCATCACCTGTACCTCATGGCTTTTCAGTTGAAAGAGTATCCTTAAGGCTTCCGTCACGGAGCTTCCTTTCAGGCTGGATGAGCTTCCCGCATAGTGGATCGGGATCTCAATGGTTCGGAAATTTCTGCAGTAATAACGCATTTCCGTCTGATACATATGCCCTGTCGACAGGAACCGATCCAGATCCATGCCCTCGAGAACCTCTCTCTGGAACGCCTCAAATCCGCTGGTCATGTCCCTGAGCTTTGTGCCAAGCACAAAGTTGGAGAGATAAGTTCCGCCGCCGCTTAAAATTCTCCGGTACAGCGGCTGTCCGCTGATGCCCCCGCCTTCAATAAACCGGGATCCCCAGACACAGTCGTACCCCTCTTCGAGCTTTTCGATAAACCTGGGAATTTCCGACGGCAGGTGGCTTCCGCCTCCGTCCATCTCGATAATGCGCTGCGCACCGTCATTCAGGGCCTGCCGGAAGCCTTCCAGATAGCAGGAAATCACTCCCCTGGACTCCCTGTAAAAAATACACTTTACCTTATCGTTCTGCTTCTGCTTATTTCGGATAATCTCCTCTGTCCTGTCCCTGGAATAATTATCAATCACGGGATAAAGATAGAGGTCGTCATAGGGCAGGCTCAGAATCTCGTCCAGAATCCGCCCCATGGTCGCTTCCTCGTTCGCCACCGGCATCACTATGATTGTCTTTTTCATATCCACCCTCATTTGTCAGCTAAATTACTCCGGGGAAAATTTATATCCCATCCCCCAGATCGTCTTGATCAGCTCTCCCTTGCCGCCCATCTTGCTGCGAAGTTTTTTTACATGCGTGTCAATGGTTCTCGCATCCCCGAAATAATCGTAGTTCCATACATTGTTCAGTATCTTTTCCCTGGAAAGGGCGATGCCCTTGTTCTCCATGAAATAGGTGAGAAGCTCGAATTCCTTATAGCTCAGCTCCACATTTTCTCCGTCGATCACCACGCTGTGAGCCGCTTTGTTTACCACGATCCCGCCAGCCTCCAGCGTATCATCTGCGCCTAGCTGGTTGGTTCTGCGAAGGATCACCTCGACCCTTGCCACCAGTATCTTGGGACTGAAGGGTTTTGATATATATTCATCCACACCCAGCTGGAATCCCTGCAGCTCATCCTTCTCGTCAGACCTGGCCGTAAGCATGATAATCGGAACCTGGGAATACTGCCTGATCTCCCGGCAGGTCTCCCAGCCGTCCATCTTTGGCATCATCACATCCAGAATAATAAGCGCTATATCCTTCTGTTTAAAAAATAAATCCAGTGCCTGGCTTCCGTCCTCCGCCTCGATCACGTCATATCCGCTCTTTGACAGAAAGTCCTTCACAAGCTTGCGCATCCGCGCCTCGTCATCCACTACCAGAATTTTTAAACGTTCCATTCTCCGCTCACCTCAACCTATCCTTCCGTATAACCTGAAAATATGTAGAAACTGTGAAACTACTCTTCCTTCGTATCCGTAGCTTCCTCTGCCGGATACGAAATGCCGAGCAGCTCCTGCTCCTTTTCCCGGATCCTGTTTTCCCGTTCCGTCAGGTTCTGTTCCCAGGACGCATACTGGTTCGTCAATACCTGCTTATAATTCAGGATATTGGGATTGTCGCTTTTTAGAGTGATCAGGAACATGCCGGCCACCAGAACCGCAAGCAGGAAATTGACGCACAGTGAAACCCGGAACCGGTAATCCTTCTTTTCCTTCCTCTGCGCAATCGCCTCGGCCTGCCGCATGGCCGCCTTCTGCGCATCCTCCTGTACCCGATAGGTAAAGCCGGTGTACAGCGTGATGGGCCGGACCTGATCCGGAGAAATGTCCGACTTAAGGATCTCCTCCTGCAGCTGTTTTAAATATTCCCAGCCGACCGGTGTTTTAAACACCTTCTCATCCAGAAGTTTGTCGTAGAGGGCAAGGAGATTCCCCGCCGTGCGCCCTCTTGTCTTTTCCTTGAAATATGCGATCGTCTGACTCTCGTTTCTGGCCTCTTTTGCGTCCTGCAGCGAACCAAAGCAATATCCGTTTACCCATAAATCCTCTCCGTCCGACATAAGCGACTCCTTTCTTAACCGTACAGCTGTGCAAAGTCAAATACCCCGCAGCAAACTGCGGGGTATTTGACGAAATGGAACCAAATGCGAAGTTTACAAACTCACCGGGTAAAACCTTCGCGTTCTAGTGGATTAGGCGGGAGTCGAACCCGCGTCCAAAGACCCATTCCCTGTCCTTCTACTATCATAGTCAGTTATTGCGGGAAACCCTCATTCCCTCCCGAACCGGGAAGCTGACACCCCGATCCGTTCAGTAGCTTCATCCTACGCCCACGGGTGCAAAGCTTAGCCCGTGTCGTTTCCTGCATAGTCGATGCCTGAATCTTAATGTGCAGGTGCACTAAGTCAGACAGCTGCCATTAGGCAGCAAATGCTAAATTATCTTCAGCGTTTGTATTTATTTTTGCGATTTGACGCATCGCCTGCGGATAGCTTCTCCAGCTGCAAGGCCCCTGTCGAAACCTTTACTAACCCTCATTAAACCGCTTACAGTGACAGTATAACACAAACACCATTTTCAGGTCAAATCATTTATGAAAATCAGACCCGCAGCTTCATCTTCATTTCCTTTTCCGCCTCCCGCCTCTGGTCCTTCTTCGCAATATCCTGGCGTTTGTCGTAAAGCTTTTTGCCCTTGGCAAGGCCGATCTCTATCTTGGCCTTTCCATCCCGGAAATAGACCTGCAGGGGCACCAGCGTGTAACCCTTTTCCGCACTGCTCCCAATAAGCTTTCGAATCTGCTGTTTATGCAGAAGGAGCTTTTTGGCCCGCAGGGGATCCTTGTTGAAAATATTCCCCTTTTCATACGGGCTGATATGCATGCCGTAGGCATATACCTCTCCGTCCTCGATTCGGATAAAAGCTTCCTTGATGCTGCACTTTCCCATGCGCAGGGATTTCACCTCCGTTCCATGGAGCACGAGGCCAGCCTCATATTTTTCCTCTATGAAATAGTCGTGGTAGGCTTTTTTGTTGTTCGCCACCAGCTTCATCTCTTCCTTCGCCATACCGCTGTTCCAGCTCCCTTCTCTGGCCGCGCCGATTCCGGCAATCAGTCAGCCAGTACAAAATCAATGGTTTTTGACATTCTGTCCACACCGTTCACCGCAATCCTTACCTTCTCTCCCAGTTTAAAGGTTCTGCCCGTATCTCTTCCTGTCATCTCATAAGTCTCTTCCCGGTAGTAAAAATAGTCTCCCTCCAGCTTTGACACGTGAATCATGCCCTCTACCGTGTTTGGAAGCTCCACGTAAATTCCCCAGGCCGTGATTCCGGAGATCACGCCCTCGTAGATATTGCCGATTCGCTCCTCCATATACTGGACCTTTTTCTGCTTTTCGGTCTCACGCTCCGCCTCGTCCGCCCTTCGTTCCATCTCCGAGGAATGCTTTGCCACCTCCGGCAGGATCTCCCGGTAGCGGGCGGCCTTCTCCTCGCTCATCCTGCCCCTCAGCTGATCCTTGATTATCCTGTGGATCTGCAGATCCGGGTATCTGCGGATCGGGGAGGTAAAGTGACAATAATAGTCACAGGCAAGCCCGAAATGGCCGGTACAGTTTACCGTATATTTAGCCTGCTTCATGCTCCGCAGCGTCAGCCTTGCAATCAGCGCCTCCTCGTCCGTGCCCTCGATTCTGCCAAGAAGCTTTTGAATCTCCTTGGGGTGGATCTCGCTATCCCCGGTTTTTCTCTTGATATGATAGCCGAAATTGTTGATAAACGTACCCAGCTTTAAAATCTTTTCCGGATCCGGGCTCTCATGGGTCCGGTAAACAAAGGGAAGATCCAGCCAGTAAAAATGCTGTGCCACCGTCTCATTGGCAAGCAGCATAAAATCCTCGATGATCCTCGTCGCCGTATTCCTCTCATAAGGCTTTATGGCAACCGGAACGCCTCTCTCATCCAGCAGTATTTTGCTTTCCGGAAAGTCAAAGTCAATGGAACCCCGCTTTTTGCGTCTCTGACGCAGAATGTGCGACAGCTCACGCATGAGGCGGAACATGGGAACCAGCTCCCCGTATTCCCGGATCGTCTCCTCATCCTCGTCCTCAAGGATTTTTTTCACCGCCGTATAGGTCATCCTCCGATCCACATGGATCACGGATTCCACGATCTCGTAATTGATCACTTTCCCTTCGGGGCTTATGGTCATCAGGCAGCTCAGCGCAAGGCGGTCCGCTCCCTGGTTTAACGAACAGATTCCGTTAGACAGCGCATGGGGCAGCATGGGGATGACCCGGTCCACCAGATAGACGCTGGTCCCTCTCTTAAGCGCTTCCCGGTCCAGTGCGGAATTTCCCTGGACATAATTGGTCACGTCCGCAATGTGCACCCCGAGATGATAGTTTTCGCCTTCCTTTGTCACATGAACCGCATCATCCAGATCCTTGGCGTCCTCCCCGTCAATGGTGACCATCCGGATCCCGCGAAGATCTCTTCTGCCCTCCATGTCCGCCTGCGAGACATCCCTGTTCAGGCGCTGCGCCTGGCCAAGCACCTTCTCCGGAAATTCCATGGGCAGATCGTAGCTTCGAACCACTGAGAGAATGTCCACGCCGGGATCGTTCACATGGCCCAGAATCTCCACGACCTTTCCCTCCGGCTTATGACGGCCGTCCCCATAGTCCGTAAGCTCAACCACCACCTTGTGTCCGTCCACGGCCCCCTTGGACCGCTCCAGGGGAACAAAGATGTCCGCTCCCAGTTTGTCGTTGTCGGGAATCACAAAGCCGAAGGTTCTGGATTTCTCAAAAACACCCACGATCCTTGTAATACCGTGCTCCAGTATCTTTACTACCCTGGCCTCCTGCCGTTTTCCCTGCTGCTCCTTTAAAAGCTCAACCTCCACCTTGTCCATATGGAACGCTCCGGCCGTGCAGTCCTGCGGTATGAACAGATCCTGCGCCCTCTGCGCTATTTCCACGAAACCAAAGCCCCTGGCATTGCCGATAAAGGTTCCCACCAGCTGCGCCTTTTTACCCTCGCCCTTTAAGTATCTGCCTCTCTTGGTGATCTGCAGTCCGCCCTCCTCAAGCAGCTCCTGCAGCACCCTCTTTAAATCCGCCCGCTCCTGAGGGGCCGCCTGAAGAAAGATGGCGAGTTCCTTCTCCTTCATGGGCACGTAAAATTCGCTGTCAACAAGCTCAAGAATTGTTTTTTTTCGTTTCTCTGACAATTTGGAATTCATAGTTTCCTTTCGAAAGAAAAGGCATTCCACAAACGAGGAATGCCTTACTGCCTAAAATACATTAAGATTCAGTATGATACTGATCAGCATAAAGCCGATTGCAAGATACTTGGTAATCTGTACCAGCTTTCCTTCCATGGAACGTCCCTTGTTCTTGCCCCAGTATGTCTCAGCAGCCCCGCTGATCGCTCCCAGCCCTGCTGACTTGCCTTCCTGCATTAATACCAGCACGGTTAATGCAATGCATATTAAAATAAATAGAACCTGAATCACTATCCTTACTACCGCCATTTCACACCTCCTAATGCCAAACAAGCACTATTTTATCATAGGAATCACATGATTTCAAGCATTTTTTACCATTGTCAGGCAAATTGTCCCTCACACCCGAATCATAGTCTCACGGAATGCGCAGCCAGTGCGCATTCCTGACCCGCAAGGTACCTTTCACGCACCTTCCTGCGTCTGCGGATCTTCCGCCGCAGGAGCTGCGGGTTCAGCAGGCGTCTGCGGGTCCGGCTCTGCCGGCTGAGGCGGCGCTTCCTCCACGAGAATTCCTTCCGGCGTGGTATTATAGGCTTTGCCCTCCAGCTCCACATGCTGATTTCTGACAAGAACGCCTGTCTCATCAAAGTAATAGGGCTGATCTGCTATCTGACAGGCGCCGGTTACGATCCGTCCGGTCTCATCCGCATAATAGGTGTCGTCTCCCACTGCGAAAAACCCGTGACAGAGACGGCCGGATTCCGTATCGTAATAATACCTTCCGCTCTCTAAAACCACCCAGCCCTTCATCTGAACGCCCTCGGCGGTAAAATAGTATTCCCCGCCGTCAATAACGCACTGTCCTCTGGCAATGCTTCCGTCCTGTGGGGAAAGGTAGTAAGTCCCCGTCTGGTCGAACAGCCATCCCTTCACGAGATTTCCCGCTCCGTCCAGAAAATACCGGGTGCCGTTATAGTCCACAAAGCCTCTCTGCATCCGCCAGTTGCTGTAGAAACGCACGCTGCCGTTGTGCTCTATAAAGCCCTCGGGAATAATCAGCTGGCTGTAATCCTTGTACTGGTAGTTCACATCCGCCCGGGTGGGAAAACCGTTCACTTTTCCATTGCTGGTATACTGCCAGAAACACACATTGTTGTCATATTCACAGGTATCGTTGTACTGTGCCACCCATTTATCCCATCCGCAGATCGCCAGCTTCCCCACAAACATGTTTTTGCTGGAATACACCATGGGATAATACCCCGCCGCATCAATCGTCGCACAGAACGCATTGATAATATCAATCAGCTGCTGGTCGCTCAGGTTTTTGTGGCATTTATCCTCAATGTCAAAAACCACCGGGTAATTGACCGTGTATCCGTCAATCCACTGGAGCACCAGATTCGCCTCCTCGGCTGCCGCCTGTGGGGTTGTGGCGTAAGAGTAGAGATAAACTCCCGTGCGAAGTCCCGCCGCCTGGGCATTCGTGATGTTGGCGGCAAAATAGGGATCCACCCCGCTCTTCGTGCTTCCCACCTTGATAAAGGTAAACTTCATTCCGTCGCCGGCCACCTTTGACCAGTCCACCGCGCCGTTGTGCATGGACACATCCACGCCTTTTGCAATCGCCCCGTTTGCGCTAACCGCCCGGGCCTTAATGGGATACAGCAAAAAGGCGCAGACCGCAGCCATAAGAAACGCTGCGAGCCTGACACCTGCCGCTTTCCTGTGTTTTCTCATTCGTCCTTTTCCTTCCCGCTCTTTTGTTGTTGCCTGCGGATCCCAAAGTTCATGCACAGATATACAAGTGTATCAAGCACGAGCTTTTGACCCTGGCATCCTTATATTTTGTTAAAGGGTTCCTTGTAGCAGGCTGACGTACCAAGCTCTTCCTCGATTCGAAGGAGCTGGTTGTATTTGGATACCCTGTCGCTTCTGCAGGGTGCGCCGGTCTTGATCTGCCCCGCATTCACCGCCACCGCAAGATCCGCAATGAAAGTGTCCTCCGTCTCCCCGGATCTGTGGGAGATCACTGCCCGGTAGCCGTTTTTCTGCGCCATCTCAATAGCCTCCATGGCTTCCGACACGGTTCCGATCTGATTCACCTTCACCAGGATGGCGTTTGCCACCTGCAGCTTGATGCCCGCATCCAGTCTCTTGGGGTTCGTGACAAACAGATCGTCGCCCACCAGCTGAATTTTGTTTCCCAGCCTCTGCGTCAATAGCTTCCAGCCGTCCCAGTCGTCCTCCGCAAGACCGTCCTCAATGGACAGGACGGGAAACTCGTCGATCAGTTCCTCATAGTAGGCGATCATCTCCTGGGTATCCCTCACGATGTCCTTTCCCTTGAGAGAGCTCTCCCCCGGGAAATGGTACATGCCTGTTTTTTCATTGTATAATTCACTGCTTGCCACGTCAAGTGCAATTTTTATATCCTGTCCCGGAACATAACCTCCCCGCTTTACGGCTTCCACGATCAGGGACAGCACTGCGTGGGCATCCGGAAGATCCGGGGCAAATCCCCCCTCATCCCCCACGCCTGTGGAGAGACTTTTTTCCTCCAGGATTTTTTTCAGGTGGTGATAGATCTCCGCACAGATCCTAAGTCCGTCCGCAAAGCTCTCCGCCTGCACCGGCATGATCATAAACTCCTGGAAATCCACGGTGTTTGCCGCATGGCGCCCCCCGTTTAAGATATTCATCATGGGAACCGGCATCAGCCTTGTGTAGGCGCCTCCCAGATACTGGTAGAGAGGGATATGAAGCGACCGCGCCGCCGCTCTTGCCGCGGCCATGGACACCGCAAGGGTCGCGTTCGCTCCCAGATTTCCCTTATTATCCGTTCCGTCTGTCTCCATCAGGATCCGGTCAATCTCGATCTGGTTTAAGCCGTTCTTCCCCGCAAGCGCCTCCCTGATCTTCGTGTTGACGTTAGATACCGCCTTTCTTACGCCAAGACCAAAGTATCTTGTCTCCCCGTCCCGAAGCTCCACCGCCTCAAACCGGCCGGTGCTCGCCCCCGAGGGCACGGCAGCCTTCCCTCCAAAGCGCTCTCCGGTCATGGTGTCGGTAAGCGTCACCTGCGCCTCCACCGTGGGATTGCCCCGGGAATCCAGTATCTCTCTTCCCTGGATATTTGTAATCTGCATATATCGTTTCATCCAAATGCCTCCTGTTTCTCTTTTCCAAATAATATATCCAGATTTCCCCTTCCTTAATCGAAGACTGTCAAATATTCCGCAGCCTTGGCCGCACGGACGGAATCTTCTGCCGTTCTCCGACCATAGCCGCAAATCCTGTTGCCAGCAAGCCCCGGAATTGCTATACTATAGGGAGCAAAAAGAGGAAGGATTATTGTTATGAATAAAAAAGACGCCATCTGGCTTGGAATTTTGTTAACCGTCTTTGCTTCTCTCGCCTTTTTCCGGCTTGGAAACAACTTTGCGCCCCAGAGCGCCTACCGCATGACCAGTGAAAACAGGGATATTGTCCTTGACTTCGGAGACTATCTGGATATCGGCTCCATCTCGGTTTTTCTCGGCAGCCTGAACACAAGGCATTTCTCCATCTCCGTCTTCAATGAGGTGACCGGAAGCTGGGAGGTGATTGACGGTGAGGCGGCGGCGGAGTCGGTTTTTTCCTGGAACAGGATCGACATCAATTACAACGTGAGATATGTGGGCCTGGTTTCCACGGACGACGAGGCCGTATTTAACGAATTTGTGGTACAGCGGACGGACGGCGCAGTCATTCTTCCCGTAAATGCACAGGATTACCCGGAGCTCTTCGACGAACAGGAAATGTTCCCGGAGGCAAAAACCTATATGGACGGCACTATGTTTGACGAGGTCTACCACGGCAGGACCGCCTTTGAGTTTATCCACTCCCTTCCCACCTACGAGACCACCCATCCCCATTTGGGCAAAATCCTCATTTCCCTGGGAATCCGGTTATTTGGGATGACGCCCTTTGGCTGGCGCTTTATGTCCGTACTCTTCGGCATCCTGATCCTTGCGGTGATGTACCTGTTCGCAAAAAAGCTGTTCGGCAGTACCTTTATCGCCGCGGCAAGCACGTCTCTGCTTGCCTTTGACTGTATGCATTACACGCTCTCCCGCATTGCCACCATTGACATTTTTGCCGCCTTTTTCATCCTTCTGATGTATTATTTCCTGTACGAATATTTCTGCAGGGACAGTGCGCTCAAGCATTCGGCTAAGTGTGAGCCGCCCTCGCAGCTCTCCGTGGATGTGCTTGCGCCCCTTGGTCTCTGCGGCCTTTCCATGGCCTTTGGAATCGCCACCAAATGGACGGGCGTGTATGCGGGCGCAGGCCTTGGAATCCTCTTTTTCTGGTACACCCTGACCCATTTTTCCAAAAAACAGACCGCAAGGCTGTTCGGGTTCTGCTGCGTCTTCTTTATCGCGGTTCCCCTTGTCGTGTATACCCTCTCCTTCCTTCCGGTTGTGGGGCATACGCCATATAAAGGCCTGATCGACAAGGCCGTCAGGGGCTCCATCTCCATGTTCGAATACCATTCCAAGCTGGTAGCGGAGCATTATTACAGCTCCCCTTTCTACGAATGGCCCGTTGTGTGGATGCCTCTTCTGGACGCCAACGATGCCGTCAGCGACACCCTGGTCAGCTCCGTCAGCTGTATGGGCAATCCTGCGATCTGGTGGGCCGGAATCCCCTGTTCGCTTTTCGTCCTCTACCGCTGGCTCGGAAAGCGGGATCAAAAAGCCGGTTTCCTGTTTCTCTCCTATGCCGCCCAGTATGTTCCCTGGATGAGCATAGGCCGCATTACCTTTATTTACCATTATTTCCCCGCCATTTTGTTTGTGATGCTGATGATGGGATATACCATGGACTATGCCGTTGGCCGTTTCCGGTACGGCAAAAAGGCAGTTATCCTCTACCTGATAACTGCCATCCTCGTCTTTGCCCTGTTCTTCCCGGTGATCTCCGGCCTTCCCGTCTCTAAGCAGTGGGGGCTTCATCTGCGCTGGTTAAAGGACTGGATCCTGGTGCTGTGAGATTCCGTTGAATCTGCCCGTAAAGATCATAGCCCACGAAAAGGATCAGCCCCAGAAGCCCGATGGCAATATACTGCTGGGGCACGATATCCACCGCAATCAGATAGGGCATAAAGGTGAGAACCGACACCAGCATAAAGCCGCAGCATATAGGGAGCCTTCGCACATTATAAACGCCGTAAATAATTGCGAACAGATCAATCAGAAAGCCGTATCTGTCGTGCATATGGGGCAGCGTATACACAATCAGGGCCACGGTAAACAGGGCGAGGCTTACGCAGATTTCATCTGTAAGACGCACCCGGCTCGTGTACAGATAATAGGCGATACAGCCAAGCAGCAGGATTGTCATTGCGGTTCCCGCACCGCTCACCTGATCCGCATGGCGCAGATCCGGCATGGCCTCGCCGAGCAGGGTGTACACGTTGGGATAATTCAGCGTTCCCCAGGGATAATAGCCCGACTGGTCAATGTAGATGCGAAGCAGTTCCTTCAAATCCCTTCCCAGAAGCCAGCAGGGCAGAATGCTGACAAAGTAGATTACCGGCACGTACAGGTAATGCCGAAGCAGGATCGTCCTTTTTTTCATCCACATCATGAGGAAAAAGGGAAGCAGAAACAGCGACTGGAGCTTAAACATAAAGGAAAGCCCGAAAAAGACCGCCGACTTTGCACTGTCCTTTTTCAGAAAGAAATAAAAGGAATACAGGAGAAATGTGGTATAGATGATATCGCACTGGCACCAGTAGGCGCCGTCGATAATCACCGTGGGGGACAGCAGAACCCCCGCCATCCCCAATATGGATTTTCGCATACTTGCCGTCATGTGGTACAGGATCAGAAATACCGCCCCGCAGGCCAGATAATCAAAAAGTACGGATACAAGCTTGAGCGCATAGAGATCACTGCCCTTCCCGTAGGAAAGCAGTGTCATAATATACATATAGGGCGGCGTATAATTGGATATGCTCATGGACAGGGAGCGGAAGCCTCCGTTTTCCCTTATGCTTCTCATCCAGTCTTCCAGAAAGCCGAAATAATCCGCCGATTCAATGGGCATGAGCCTCCAGCGGATCAGAAATGCCAGCACGAACAGGCAAAGGACAAAGGCGGCGTCCACCACCCTGCACCGGATTCCTCCCACCTCAAATTCCCGGTTCAACCATCTGTCTATCAAACGTTCTCTCATCTGCTTCCTCCTTGGAGCCAGCCCCGAAACGCAGCAGGGAGCCAGCAAAATGCTGACTCCATGTTATCCTGTTTTGGGAAAAATTACAACAGGATTATTCCTGCCATGTTGTGGCGTCCACCACAAACTGCGGCACCTTCCCTCTCTCAAAGCAGTAATTTCCCACGCTGCCGTTATCCCTGGCCGCCTGACTCCCGCTCTTGAAGTAGACCGTGACCACGTAATCCCAATCCCCCTGCACATTCATATGGAAGGAGTTTCTCAGCCAGTCGCCGGGATAAATCATTCCGCACAGCTCTTCGATCTCTTCCTCCTTATCAACGGAGAGGTACCGCCAGTAATCGGACTGGTTCCAGTCCATGTTCTGTGTCTCCTTTTCGGCTTGTGCAAGCATCCCGCTCTCTCTCCACTGCTTCTGTCTCTCATCCGAGACGCTGCTGTTGTAATTGGTGATCTGAATCTTCTCCACGTCCTGAGGGTTCACATGCTGCTGCATGTAACAGCCATGCTCCGTCAAATACTCCACACAGTTGTGAAAGAACGGATAGATCATCACCTCCATATTGTAATAGCTGCTGTACAGAGGGTAGGTCTTTTCAATGGAAAACCGAAGGCTTCCCGCCGGAATGCTGCTTCGAAGCTTTGAAAAACCGGTGTCTTTGATGTCCTCCCGGTAAAGGGCCAGCAGTTCCCGGGCTTCCTGCCTGCTTAATTTATTCTCATAAATATTGTTTCCATAGTAAACCGTTATTCTGTTTTCCTCATCCGCCAGCATATTGGCAAAGCCGTCGGAGGCTGCGGCATAAATCCCGCTGATATATTCTTTGGAGCTCTCGATCCGGTCAAGAAGCTCCACCACCTCCGGATTGTTCACGTTCACATAAATATTCCGGTACACATTTCTCTTGTTTTTTAGCCGGAAGAGAAGCGTGACCTCATACCATTCCTTCTCGTCCTCGTACATACCGGAAAGATCCTCGTACTCGGAGAGTTCCTCCACAGAGATCTTCATCAGCTGGTTCACCGCACCCACATCCGTAAGATACATATTATCCTCCGCATAACGCACCTTACTGACCGGATTCATATTTTCGTTGAAAAAGCTCTCTCCGTAATACCTGTATTCATAGGGCGGGACCACCGCCGCACTCGAGACGCTCTCCACGTCCGGAATATAATCGTCGTATCCAAACACATCCATGCGAAAGCTCAGGAAAATAACGGCAACCATAGCTGCGGAAATCAGGATATGGCGCTTTTTGTGCACAAGGCCCATGATGTCAAACTCATACAACACCTGAATCAGGCAGGAAGCCGCCACCGTCACCACCGCCATGGTGAAAATGACATAACCAACGCTTCCGCTTCCGTAATTGGGCTGATAATTCACGATACTGCCCACCAGACAGCCGGAAATCAGCGCTGCAGGCACGACCAGAAGGATTTTGATAAAGGCCTGGGGAAACTGAAAGGCCATGGATCTTCCCGCCGCCTCCGCCGGCCGCCTCAGGTAGCACAGATAAGCGATCAGCAGGACAACGCCCGCAAACAGCAGCAGATTGAAAGCTGTCAGAAGCGCGCTTCCCTGCCCCCTCGCATGCTGGTCCATAAAATTTCCAAGAATTGCAAACGGGGACAGTCTTGGATTGGATGAGGTTCCGTTGCGTGAAAAGAACCGGAAAAACAGCTCCTCATAGGTCAGAATCATGTTCCGCACCGCCCACTCATAGAGAAAAAACACAGCGGTTCCAAAGCAGGTAATAATCACATTGCCCGTAAGCATCACGGCAAGAATCGTAAGATGATACACCCCCAGGTAAAAGGCAAGGCGAAGGCCGAAGGCCAGTGCGCTCTCCCTCAGGATCTCGCCCGTCATGGCCCCGTTTGCCGCTGCGATCACCCCCGCAATTACAAGGCCCAAAAGCTGTGGAACCACATGGATCAGTACCCCGTTGATCCAGATAATGGCAAAACGCCTGTTTCTTTTTACCGGCATACCCATGTAAAAATCTATTTTTTTCCTGCTGTAAAGGTATGAAAAGCCCTGAATGGCGCTGACCACCGCCACAGCCGCGGCAAGCATCATCAGGAAAACGTCGGATACGCCCATAAACGCCTTCACCACCTCGAGAACCTGGCTGTGCACGGCTGCCGCCCCCAGCTCCTCGCCCAGGGATTCCACCAGATATTCCTTTTCCATGGTCTCCCTGCTGATTCCCATTGCCAGGGCTGCCGGATAGACAATCATATAGCTGAAGGCCGCAAGCAGCCATACCCATATTCTTCTCTTGTTATTTTCAATCAGACTAACCCAGAATGAGTTTTTTGATGTCATAGCCCACTACCTCCGTTTCACTGATAAAGATTTCTTCCAGGGAAAGAGGCAGCGCCTCAAAAAAGATGGTATTGACCGTTGCAAAGATCGCAAGAATCTCCGCCTTATTCCCACGGACCGTCAAAGTGTTTAAGGATCCTCTCTTCTCGTTTTTCATGATATCCAGGGAGGCGATCACCTTCGCCTCGTCCTCGTTGGTCTTAAAGACGCACTGCACCTTCTGAATGTTGCACTTCATATCCTCCAGATCCTTGGATAAGAGCACTCCGCCCTTATGGAGCAGCCCCACATGATCGCAGATATCCTCAAGCTCCCGCAGGTTATGGGAGGCAATCACCGGAGTCATCCCTCTTCTCTCCATCTCTCCCGCAAAGATACTCTTAATCCCCTGGCGCATCACCGGATCCAGGCCGTCAAAGGTCTCGTCGCACAGAAGGTACTTTGTATTGCTGCACACGCCGCATATGAGAGCCAGCTGCTTTTTCATTCCCTTGGAATAGGTGTTGATCTTGCGCTTCTTGTCCAGTCCGAAATTCACCAGATAGGTGTAAAAATCCTCCACGGCAAATTCCGGGTAGATCGTGGAGAGATATTTCTGGATATTCACCGCATTGCTGTTTGCAAAAAAGTAAGGTTCATCCGCAATAAAATAGATTTTCCGCTTGGCCTCCATGTTATCAAATACCGCAAGCCCGTCAATGGCGATCTCCCCGGCGTCCGCCTCCAGCACCCCCGCCACCATGCGAAGCACCGTGCTCTTTCCGGCTCCGTTTGTGCCGATCAGGCCAAACACCGTGTTCTCCTTTATGGAAACGCTCACATCATCCACCGCCTTGATGTTGTCAAAGGCCTTGCTCACATTTCGAATCTCAATCATAACTTACCCCACCCCCTGATATTGTCAATGATCTCGGTTTCTGTCATACCGACGGAAAGCGCAGTCCGGCAGATCTCCTTAAGCTGCTTCAAAATCTCTTCTTTGTACCGGCCAAGCAGATTTTCCCTGTCTGACGCAAAGTTTCCCTTCCCCTTGACCGTATAAATATACCCCTGCCTCTCCAGCTCGCCGTAGGCCCGCTGAATGGTATTGGGGTTAATGGACAAATCCACTGCCAGATTCCGGACCGACGGCAGCTTTTCATCCGGCTCGATCGCGCCCCTGAGGATCAGTATCTTGAATCTCTCGACCACCTGTTCATAGATTGGCCGGCTGTCCTTCAAATCTATGAGTATCATACAATACCCCTTTCTGTTCAGTCCCGTCCCATGTCTCCGCAACTGTACTATTACTGTTAATACACTATGTAAAGATATCCTATCATGGAGGCACTGTTCTGTCAATCGGAAGCGGGGAGAATTAAGGGTTCTTTAAGAAAGAGAGCTTTGATTGGATGACAAAAAAGAACACCTCCAGGTTTTATTCCGGAACGTGTTCTTTTCTGTCTGGAAGCTTTTTCACGGCCCCAGCTAAAACGCCTTTCTATTTTTTGATGAGAAGAGATTTACCCGTCATTTCCTTTGGCTGTTCCATACCCATCAGCTGGATCAGAGTGGGCACGATATCCGCCAGACATCCGTCCTCTCTCAACGTGTAAGCAGGATCCGCATTTACCAGGATAAAGGGAACCGGGTTGGTGGTATGCGCCGTGAAGGGAGCCCCGGTCTCATAATCCACCAGCTGCTCCGCATTTCCGTGATCCGCACAGATGAACATCTGTCCGTCCGCTTTCTCTATGGCTTCCACGGCTCTTCCCACACATTCGTCCACGGCCTCAACCGCCTTGATGGCAGCCGCCTCCACGCCTGTGTGCCCCACCATGTCGGGATTGGCGAAGTTGATAATGATCACGTCATATTCTTTGGACGTAATGGCCTCCACCAGTCTGTCGCACACCTCATAAGCGCTCATCTGGGGTTTCAGGTCATAGGTGGCCACATCTTTGGGTGAATTCACAAGGATTCGGTTTTCGCCCTCGTTGGGCTTTTCCACGCCGCCATTGAAGAAAAAGGTCACATGCGCATACTTCTCCGTCTCCGCAATCCTTGCCTGCTTCATGCCATGCTCCGCAAGCCACTCTCCAAAGGTATTGGTCACGGAAATCTTGTGGAACGCCACCTTCTTGTTGGGAATCGTAGGGTCATAATCCGAGAAGCAGACATAGGTAAGATCAAGCCTTTTTCCTCTCTCAAAGCCCTTGAAATCATCATCACAGAAGGCTCTTGTGATCTCTCTGGCCCTGTCCGGCCTGAAATTAAAGAAAATCACGGAATCCTTATCCCGGATGGTGGCAACCGGCGCTCCGTCCTTTACCACTACCGTGGGTTTTACGAACTCGTCCGTCTCTCCCCTGTCGTAGGAAGCCTGAATGCCTGCGGGCCCGCCTTCCGCCGTAAGGCCCTCTCCGCTGGTCAGAGCGTCGTACGCAAGCTTTACTCTGTCGTAATTGTTGTCACGGTCCATGGCATAATAGCGTCCCATCACGGAAGCGATCTGTCCTGCCCCGATCTTCGCCATCTCCTGCTCCAATTCCTCGGCATAGCCCTTGCCGCTTGCGGGAGGCGTGTCGCGTCCGTCAAGGAAGCAGTGCACATACACCTTGGAAAGGCCGTTTCGCTTCGCAAGCTCAAGCAGCCCGTACAGATGGGTGTTATGGCTGTGAACGCCGCCATCCGAGAGCAGACCGAACATGTGAAGAGCGGAATCGTTCTTCTTGCAGTTCTCCACTGCCTCAAGCAGGGCAGAGTTCTCAAAAAACGTGCCGTCCTGAATTTCCTTTGTAATTCTGGTAAGCTCCTGATACACGATGCGCCCCGCGCCCATGTTCAGATGTCCCACCTCGGAATTGCCCATCTGGCCGTCCGGAAGGCCCACGGCCATTCCGCTGGCATTTCCCTTTACAAAAGGACACTGTGCCATCAGCTTATCCATAACCGGAGTCTTTGCCTGCGCAACGGCATTTCCGTCTTTTCTTTCATTGAGGCCGTAGCCATCTAAAATCATCAATACTGTTGGTTTTTTCATATCCCACTCTCCTTCTCCTAATCCTTACCAATTACGAATTATACACGCTTTTTGCGCATCTTGCAACTGCAAAAGTCATAGAATGACGTCTGGCTTCTGACTGAATGAACAGTAAACGAACTGAAACGGTATACCGAAAGCCCAAAGCCATTTCGTGATCCATCTTTTGGCATCCTGCCCTCTGAGCGTCATAGAGCCTTGCAGGGTTGGGGAGCCTGCCGGAGGATTGATTCCTCTCCGCCCTGCCCCTTATCCTCTGGGCAGCGCCACAATATAGTCCCCAAACCTACTCACCTCAAACCGCTCCTCGTCAAACCACGGGCGCTGCCAGTCCATCACCACAAAGCCCGCATTGCCCTCTCCATAGATTTCCTCAGAGGTGGGATCCTTATACCGGAACCGCCGTTCATAGGGAATTTCATTTCCATAGGAAGTCCCCTTTCCATGAAGGCTGTCTGTATCTCCACGGTAATACTCCGCATCGATTTCCAGTGCGAACATGGTCAGGATCTCGTTTCGCTGGACGGAGGCTCCATATACGGGAGTGTCCGGCGTGATGTAATACACATCGCACTGCGCCTGCCCGGCATATTCCACGGCCTCCAGAAAATCCTTGTAAAACATGTCCTCCATCCGCTGCGCCCAGGAGGTGAAATACTGATGAAAGAAGAGAACGCTCTGCAGGCAGTAAATCAGGATAACCGCCGCAGCTGCTCTTTTCCACCGCTTTGCCAGATCGTAAATTGCAATTCCCGCAAAGAGGATATGGCTGTAAAAAATAATGTTAATCCGGTTCACATTGACATAATTAATGCAGAGCCCTGTGAAAACACTGCAGATCCAATAGACCAGAAGCAGGAGGAAGGAAAGCCTTTTGCCCTGATCCTTGTTCTTCATCACCTGACAGACGCTGATCCCAAGACCCGCCAAAACAAAAGGCATGGAGCAATGATACATGGTGCCGAAGCCGTCAATGGCATTCCAGACAAGGTCCGGCTCTTGAAGAAAAACCACACGAATCAGCGCATTCAGATTGGCCTTAAGCTGACTTAACGGATGTTCGGAAAAAAATACGATATCCCCCGAGCGGATGCTGTCCGCAAAATACGGCATGGTGGTAAAGGGAAGGCGCACTGTATCCCATTTCATGAAATTGATCAGCATGGTCCCGTAGATGGGAAAAGAGATCCCGAAATAAACCAGGGCGCAGACAAGCGCCTGCCTTATGCCAATCCTCCTTTGCACCAGGAGAATCACACAGGCCGCAAACAGAAAGAAAGGAACCATGTAAAAGGATACTCCGTAGGCGTACATGCAAAGCCCGAAGAAAACCATGGACAGATACAGCCAGCCCTTTCCACGAAAGAAAAGCCCGGCAGACGCACCCCTGGATTCCTCTGCCGGCTGCGCAGAGGCTCCTCTCATCAGAAAATACAGGCCCAGCAGAAACAGATGCGGAAACGCATTACAGTCAATCGCCCACCGGCTCTGCATGAAATGCCAGGGATTCACCGCAAGAAAGGCAAGGACACAGATAGCGGCCCTGGATGAGATCAGCTTTTTTGCGATTCCATAAGCTGCCCACGCCCCTGCAAGGCTTAAGGCCAGCATGGGAAGCCGCACGCTCAGGCTGTCAAATCCAAACAGCCAGAGAAAAGGCACGGTCAGATAGGACAAAAAAACACTCATCTGAGAATAGCCCCAGGCCGTAAAGTGCGCCGGAAGCCAGGTACCGAAACGATCCGTCCCATGCCTTGCAAGGGCCAGGGCGTCCACGGCCCCCATGGCCCCGTCCTGATTGAAGCCGCCCGGAATTTCCCCCAGGCCGATACAGCGTATGGCGATCAGCCCATAGAGCAGCAGAAGCCAGAAAGGAGAACCGTATCCTTCCTTTTCGCCGCATGCCCCGCCATGCACCCTCCCCTCTTTCCTTTTCAGGACGCAAACGGCCAGAACGCCAATCGCCGCAAACAGACTGATCCAATTGATCGTTTTCATCTTGTCATACACACTCCTTTCACAGCCAGAACATCACCTGATACTTTGCAAAGGAAAAGAGATCCCTGCGCAGATCCATGAGGGCCTCCCCGGTATCCAGGAAAAAAATACAGCTCTGATAGACCGCTGCCGCAAGCAGGCACACCACCAGAAAAAGCCGCATCAGCCTGTGCGCCGTCCCTGATCCGGCCTGGTCATACAAAGCCAGCCAGGAAAGAAGCGCCGCAATCCCGAAGAAAATGGCAAAGTCGCTGAAATACCGCATCAGGATCCCGGACATCTCCGTATCCGCCAGAAGAATCACAAATCCTGCAGCCAGGCTGGCAGCTGCCAGCGCAAATGCGCTGCCGCACCGAAAACGCTTTCCCGCAAGAAACCGCACAGGAACGGTCAGGAAAAAGGGGCTTACCGCAAACAGGCCTCCGTAGGTGGCCTCGGTTATGGTGACGCCCAGATAACTTGGATTGAAATAATTCGCCTCCACAAACGGAAAATCCAGCACCGTCTTCACCGGGGCAAAGAGATAGGCCCAGATCCCCAGGGGAATCCTGTCCCAGACAAAGCCCCTCCTTCTCATATCATTGAAGCACAGATTATAATTGGCCCCAAAGTCAAACACAGAGCCGAACCTTGCAAAATTGTAACACATAAGGGGCAGCGCCACCGCCGCCATGGGAAGCGCAAGGGCCGCCAGGCGGCAAAGTCCCTGCCTGGTTCGAAGACGGGAAGGCGCAAAGAAATCTTTTCCCAGAATCACGGCACCAGGCGCTGCCAGCAAAAACAGCTGAGGCCGGCATCCCGCCACCAGCGCAAGCAGAAAGCTCCCCATGGCAATCTTCCCCGTTTCATAGCTTCCGTCCTCCCTCCTGGCACACTGAAAATGCCAGAGCCCCAAAAGGCCGAAGCCAAGGCCCATAATGATGGGAACCGTATACAGATCCGTCCTCTTGCACATATAGATGAGGTTACTGCAAAGGGCCACCAGCTCGGTGAGCAGAAACCATGCGCCCGCACTGGTTTTTGGAAACCATCTCCTTATGATCTGTAAAACAAGTCCCATGATCCCGGCCAGCACCAGGAAAGCCCCGATCAGAATCACCGGCCGATTGTGCAGATCCTCACCGGTCAGCAGATAATAGGGAAGATAAAAGAGCACCACGGGCACCACCCCGAAATACACATAGTACTTCCCCTCATAATAGGCGTGATCCCAGCGGTAATCCTCCCCCGCTTCCCCCAGCACCCGATGCCGGTGCCCCAGATCGTAAGGATTCTCCATGCCCTTTAGCGCCTCTCCCGGCTCCTCGAGCAGCGAAAGCTGCCCGTTTGCAAACGCCCTTGCCAGACTCTGGTATTGCTGCTGATGAACCACGCTCTCCTGCTGGAAAAAGGGATTGAGACCGGAGATCACTTGCAGAAAAAGGAAATTTCCAACAAGAAAACCGATAAAAGCCGCCTTCCTTCCCGCTTTCAGTTCCAGGAAGGGAACCCTCCAGATTCGGGAAGAGGGCCGAAATCCGTACAAAAAGGCGAAGAGAATCAAAAGAAAAAGCACCCGGTACCAGGAAAAAAACAGCGGGATCACAGGATTTAAGGCAAAACGCAGCCGGATCCTCTCTCCCGGGCGCAGCCCCAGAGACAACCGCAGGGATTTGCAGAGGCCGTAAAAGTGATAAGTCAGATACTGGCTCCTCTTTTGTCCGTGCCAGATCTGCCTTGCCGGAATCCCGTAATACTCCTCGTGGGATTCATCTCTGGCCCACTGGTTCAGCGATACCGGCTCATAAGTCTCCTCCTCCCGGCCCTCCGGCTCCACGTCAAAAAACAGCGTATCCAGCCTTCTGTCAATCTGCGTAAACTCCAGATAAGCCTCCCCTTCCCCAACAAGATAAGAGCCGTCCTTTTGCCTGATCAGGGCGTCCGACACAATAAGGCCATAATCCGTGATCTCCTCATGGAAAAGGGACTCAAAGTGCCTGTAATTAAAGATAAAGATCTCCGCAAGCAGGATCAGGAACACGGCTCCTGCCGCATGGCGGAACATTTTTGACATGTTATTTCCTCCCCTGTTCCCGTTACATGATCTGCTTCCACTGATAACAGCCGATCATGTACACCATCATAAGCATCAAAGATACCGCAAGCAGGATCTCCCCCGCTCTCTTATGATCCGTAAGATATTTCCCTCCAAGCATGAAAAGAGGCAGTGCGCTGAGCGTATACCTCCCGGCGCTGATCAGCCAGGTGGAGGAATAGGTCAGCAGGAAGAAAGCGATCAGATAAACCATGTACACAGGCCGCAGTTTTTTTCGAAAACCATAGGCGATCACCGCCAGATACAGGAAAAAGAGCACAAGCTCCGGCACCCACAGGCTCATTCCCGAAGAGGTAAACCATCCGTCCGCCGCATATGTCCTGATATAGGAAACGGTATTCCATATGGGAGTCAGGGAATTGTTCCAGTGAGTCCTCTGGTAATACAGAAAACGCAGGGGATCCCCCTCCACCGCATAATTGACGTACAGATAGACCAGAATGCCTCCCACCATAGGCACGCACCGGAGTCCGGGCCAGAGGATCTTCCTTGCAAAGCTCTTCCATTTTCCCCCTGCGAGCAACGCAAAACCGTGCTGATCGTAAAACAGTTCCGCCACCACGCACAGGGTCAGCAGCACTCCCTGCACCTTGGTAAGACAGGCCAGAAAGCCCACAGCCGCAACGCCTGACCATCTGTGCTTCCGAAGGAACCAGAAAAAAGCCGACAGAATCGCAAAATACAGGGATTCCGTCAGGATGGAGCCAAAGAAAAAAGAAAAGGGAAACACCGCAAGAAGGGCCGCCGCCCTCCCAGCTTCCTCCTGCCCGAATTCCAGCCGCATCAGCTTATCCAGAAAGACATTCCCGATCCCGAAGCAGACCGTTGAGATCAGGATTCCCGCAAGCCTGTAGTCGCCCACAAGCATATGGAGCGCCCGGATCAGCCAGGGATACAGCGGGAAAAACACCAGAAAAAGATGCTTGCCGTCCTCAATGGCGCCGGCATAACCGTTTTCCGCTATATTCAGATAATGGGCGGAATCCCACCGCTTCCATGCCTCGAGAAAATCGCAGAAAGAAATCCCCTCCCCGTAATCCCCAAAAATCGCCATCACGCAGACAGACACCAGATAAACAAGGAGCCGCACCAGTATCGCTCCGGCAAAAACGCGGATGCTTCTGTTTCGTCCGGTCCCTCCAAAAAATGTTTTCAATGCCATTGTATCCCCCTTTGTCCCGCATTTTCCCAAAAAGTCAGCTGTACGCCTTATCCACGTCGATAACGACAAAATAATTTTCGTTGATCTGCTTCACCTGCCTGCGGATGTAATCCGCAACCTCCTCGTCCGTCATCCCGTAATCATAGGGAACCACCACGTCAAAGATCAGATTGGTGTGGGTAGGTCCGTGAACAATCCGGAAATCATGGAAGGTGATCCTCCCCTCCATATTTTTGATAATCGCCGCCACCTGACCTTTGAGCTCATTGGTAAGCGCATCATCCGCACAGACCGGATCCATGTGAATCACCGCACTGCACGTAAGTTCTTTTGCCAGCCTGTGTTCAATGGTATCGATCATGTCATGGAGCGCCAGGATGTCTCCCTCAGCCGGCACCTCCACATGGACGGAGAGCATCACCCTTCCCGGTCCGTAATTATGTACCACCAGGTCGTGCATTCCCATCACGCCCTGTTCTTTATATTCCATGATGATCTCCTCGATACGCTTTACGAATTCCGGCTCCGGCGGCTGCCCCAGAAGAGGGCCTATGGTCTCCTTTGCCGCAGAAAATCCCGCAAAAAATACAAACAGCGCCACCAGCACGCCGCAGTAGCCGTCGATCTGGATCCCTGCAAACTCGGAAAGAAGCGTGGTGATCAGCACCACGAACGTTGCCACCGTATCGCTTAAGCTGTCCTTTGCCGTCGCGTTCATGGCCGCACTGTCGATCTTTTTCCCCACCATCCTGTTATAAAGCGCCATATACACCTTTACCAGAATGGAGGCTACAAGCACTGCCAGAACCAGCGGTCCGGCCTCCACCTCGGCGGGATGCAGAATCTTTTCAACAGAAGTCTTTAAAAGCTCGAAAGCCATGATCAGAATCACAATGGAAACCAGAAAACCGGATATGTACTCGATTCTGCCGTGGCCAAAGGGATGATGGCTGTCCGGCTTCTGTCCGGCCATCCGAAATCCAACCAGAGTGATCACCGAGGATCCCGCATCCGACAAATTGTTGAAAGCGTCCGCAACAATAGCAATGGAACCGCTGAAAAACCCTGCCAGGGCCTTCCCCGCAAACAAAAGAAGATTCAGCAGAATTCCCACGGCTCCGCAGAGCATTCCATAGGCCTTTCTCACCTGCGGATCCTTCGTGTCCCCGTAATCTTTGATGAGCATTCTAGCAAGCGCTGTTACCATCCTCATTCCCCCTTTTGTTAACTCACAATTGTTTCCATTTTAAGTCATTCCCTCCAAAAACACAATTAAAAACTGCATTTAAATGAAAAAATGTGTTGACAAACCGCTCTCTGCTGGCGTATGTTAATAACATGCTGTAACAACAGCCGTCTGAGAAGACAGCTGTTCCCATATCACTTAGAGAAAGGAGGAAGCGCCATGTTTAACCGTTTCGTAACCCGTAAACCCGTATTCAACCGCATAACCGCTTTCATGGTCAAATTACCTCCCTTTTATTTTTGGCGGCCGGGCCTTTTCCGCTCTTTTGGATAACTCGACGGTTTTCCTTGTTTTCAGGCTTTCCGCAAAATAAAAACGCTTATCGGGCTGTCATGGTAATTTCCATGACAGCCTTTTTTCATCATGCTATCTTAAGGAGGGGTCTATTTTGAAAAAGTTATCTACCTACATCTGGGAGCACAAATTTGCCTATCTGTTTGCCATTGCTTCCATGGTCATCAGCATATCCCTGGATATGCTCTCACCCCAGCTCACAAGGCACATCGTGGATGACGTGATCCTGGGCGGCCAGACGCAGAAGCTGAAATATTTTCTGATCGGGATTCTCTGCGTGGGAATCGGGCGCTGTATCTTTTCCTATGCGAAAGAATATACCTTTGACGTGGTGGGTGCCAATATCGTAGGCGACATGCGCCAGAATCTGTTCCGCCATATCCAGTCTCTGAGCGCCGACTTTTTTGACCGGTTCGGCACCGGGGAGCTGATGAGCCGGATCAAGGACGACATCGACCGGATCTGGGATGCCATCACCTTTGTGGGCATGCTGCTTCTGGAGGTTATCTTTCACACCTCCATCGTGCTCTTCTGCATGTACAGTCTGAGCTGGAAGCTGGCCATCCTGCCCACCTGCTGCATGGTGCTGGCCGCCTTTGTGGCCATCTTCATGGAAAACAAGCTGGGAGCTGTGTACGAGTCCATCAGCGAGGAGAATGCGGTTCTCAACACGGTTGCGGAGGAAAATCTGGCCGGCGTGCGGACCGTGAAGGCTTTTGCCAGGGAGAAGCATGAGATCGGCAAGTTCCTCTCCCACAACAAAAAATATTACGAGCTGAACATGAACCAGTCCAAAGTGTTTGTAAAGTATCAGCCTTACATATCCCTGATCACCAAGCTGCTTCCCCTTGCGGTTCTTCTGCTGGGAGGCTCTCTGGTAATGAAGGGAGAGCTTACCCTGGGCGCCCTCACCGCCTTTATCGAATATTCCATGAATATCGTCTGGCCCATGGAGATGCTGGGATGGCTGACCAACAGCTTTTCCTCCGCCATCGCCTCCAACAAAAAGCTGAAGGCCATTTATGCGGAAAAACCCACCATCACACAGCCGGATACGCCGGTGGTTCTGGAACAGGTGCAGGGAAAAATCGAGTTCTCCCATGTTTCCTTCCATAAGGCGGATCTGCACGAAATACTCCACGACATCAGCTTTACCGTGGAGCCCGGAAAGACCGTGGGAATCATGGGTGCCACAGGCGCCGGAAAAAGCTCTATCATCCATCTGCTGCGCCGTCTCTATGACGTGACGGAGGGCGGCATTTCTCTGGACGGCGTGGATATCCGAAAGCTGTCCCTCGGACAGCTGCGCAGCTCCATCTCCCCCGTGATGCAGGACGTGTTCCTGTTTTCGGACACTATCGCCGAAAATGTGAAGCTGGGGAAAAAGGATTCCCTTCCCATGGAGGCCGTCAGGAGGGCGGCCGGGGACGCTCAGGCAAGAAGCTTTATTGAGCGCATGGACCAGCAGTACGACACGGTAATCGGCGAGAGAGGCGTCGGGCTCTCCGGCGGCCAGAAGCAGCGCATCACCATCGCAAGGGCCTTTGCCAAGCAGGCCCCCGTTCTGGTCATGGATGATTCCACCTCGGCTCTTGACATGGAGACGGAGCAGAGCATCCAGGAGACTCTGCGCAGCCTTCCCCAAACCACCAAAATCATTATCGGGCACAGAATCAGCGCCGTCTGCAATGCGGACGAGATCCTGATTCTGGAAAACGGCTCCATCGCAGAGCGGGGCACGCACAAAACCCTTCTGGAGCAGAAGGGCCTTTACTACAAAACCTATATGGCGCAATACGGAGAATATATAAAGGAGGAATCGTAAATTATGGGCTTTAATTCCTACAAGGATGACGAGCAGTCATCCCAGAGTGGCAAGCTGAAAACCATGAAACGCCTGTTTTCCTACCTGCATGCCTACCGCAGGACTATACTTCTGGTTCTGCTGATCATGACCTTTTGTGTATTCGTCTCCCTGCTGAATCCTCTCTTTATCGAGGCGGCCATAGACGATTACATCTCAAAGGGTAACCGCCCGGGGCTGTACCGGCTGATCGCGCTTGCCTCGGTACTGAACCTTCTCATGATCCTTGGCGTGAAAACGCGTATGTATGTGATGGCAAAGGTCTGCAACAGCATCCTGGTCACCATACGCCAGGAGCTTTACACTCATATTCAGACACTTGACTTTAACTTTTTTGACAGCCGGCCAACCGGAAAAATCCTGGCCCGCATCATAGGGGACATTAATTCCCTGAAGGATGTGCTGAACAACTTTGTCACCACACTGATACCTGATTTCGTGACTGTGGCCGCAGTGGCCGCCATCATGTTTGTGAAGAATCCTGTTCTGGCAGCAGCGGCCCTGTGCAGTCTGCCGTTGATGGCGCTGATGCTCGCCCTGATCCAAACCTTTTCTCACCAGCGCTGGCAGATCTTCCGGAAAAAGGCATCCAACCTCAACGCCTTTGTGCACGAGGACATGTCCGGAATCCGTGTGATCCAGAGCTTCACGGCGGAGCGGGAAACCGAGGACACCTTCCGAAAGCTGGTAGGGGAGCACAGATCCGCTTTCATCCGCGCAGTACGGATCAACGATTCTCTGGGCTCCGCCATCGACCTGTGCTGGGGGTTCGGCGTGGTCGCCCTTTACTTTACCGGGATTTGTATCCTTGGAACCGACAGGGTTTCCATCGGAACCTTCATCGCATTCGGAACCTATATCGGTATGTTCTGGCACCCGATCATGAACCTGAGCAATTTTTACAACCAGATCATCACAAATATCGCCGCCGCAGAGCGGGTATTTGAAATCATGGACACGAAGGCGCAAATCACGGACGAGGACGGCGTGATACAGATGCCTCCGGTCAAAGGACAGGTGAGCTTCCGGCATGTGGGCTTTTCCTATGATGAGGACACAAAGGTGCTGGACGACGTCTCCTTTGACATTAAGCCAGGCGAGACCATCGCATTGGTTGGACCCACGGGAGCCGGAAAGACCACGATCGTAAACCTGATCAGCCGTTTCTATGACGTGCAGGAGGGAACCGTTTGTGTGGACGGCTATGACGTAAAAAAGGTTTCCATTGAGAGTCTGCGCAGGCAGATGGGAATCATGACACAGGACAATTTCCTCTTTTCCGGAACCATAAAGGACAATATCCGGTACGGAAAGCTGGATGCCACCGATGAGGAGATCCTTGCCGCCGCCAAGGCCGTCCACGCCCACGAGTTTATCACGAAACTGGAAAAGGGCTATGACACGGAGCTCTCGGAGCGGGGCGGCGGCCTCTCAAACGGGCAACGGCAGCTTCTCGCTTTTGCCAGGACAATGGTATCCGACCCGGCTATCCTGATTCTGGACGAGGCCACCTCGAGTATTGACACCAACACCGAGCTGCTGGTTCAGGAGGGAATCGAGGCGCTGCTTAAAGGCCGTACCTCCTTTGTCATTGCCCACAGGCTTTCCACGATTCAGAAGGCCGACCGTATCTTTGTGATCGACAACGGCGGTATTGCGGAGGAAGGCACCGTCCATGAACTGATCGCAAAAAAAGGAGCCTACTACAGGCTCCACATGGCGCAGATGGCGCTTCCTGTATAAGATTAACAGAAGGGCTGTCCCACATCGGACAGCCCTTCCTATATCATCGCTTTTTTAACTCTTCTTTTAACTCTTCTTTCCAAGCTTTACGCCGCTGAGAATGGATTTTGCCTTCTTCTTTTCGCCTCTGGCGCTTTCCCTGTCTCTGTCACGCCTGTGTCCGTTTTCTCTTTCCCATTCACGTCTTAAGCTCTCCCTGCGCTCCTCGCGATTGCGGCCTTCCTGACCGCGCTCCCTGCGTCTGCGCTCTTCGCGTCTTGGCTCATCCTTGTCCCTGTGGCGGCCGCGCTCTTCACGACCGCTTTCCGTGCGGTTTCGCCTGTCTCTTGAGCCCTCTTCCCGCCTGCGTCCGTCTCTTGAGCCCTCTTCGCTGCGTCTTCGCCTTCTGCCTCTGGAGCCCTCGCTGCCACGGCGCCTCTCGAACAGCCCTTTCTCCTCCCGGATTTCCTCCGGCTCGTCTCCTACCTTCATCTGCATAAAAGCAGCCGCAAGATCAAGCACGGTAAAGCCGTTTTCCTCCGCACATTTAATGATTGCCTCTTTTAAAGATTCCAGGTTCTTCTGCTCCATGACCTCCATGGCCTCGGCAAATACCTTGCCGGATTTCACCCGGGTAATATCCTTTGGTGACGGCAGCTTTCTCTCCCGGATTTCCGTGTGGCAGACCCGCTCGATATCCCGGATCTTGTAGATCTCCCTGCCGCACACGAGAGTGAAGGAGCGCCCCTTCTTTCCCGCCCGGCCCGTACGCCCGATCCGGTGCACATAATACTCGATGTCCTCCGGCACGTCATAATTAAAGACAGCGTCCACGCCGCTGACATCAATGCCTCTGGCCGCCACGTCCGTCGCAATCAGGATCGCGCATCTTCCGTTGCGGAAAGCGTTCATCACCATATCCCTCTGGTGCTGGGACAGGTCGCCGTGAAGCCCCTCGGCCTGATAGTCTCTGTCCTTTAAGATCTCCGCCATCTCGTCAACCATTTTCTTGGTATTGCAGAAAATCAGGCTTCTGCTTGGCTGGTAATAATCCAAAAGGCGGCAGAGCGCCTCCATCTTGTCCTTTCTTGCAATCCGGTAGTAAGCCTGCTTAATGGATGTCACCGTGATCTCCTCCGGAGTCACCCGGATATACTCCGCATCCTTCTGGTATTCATGTGTGATATCAAGAATGGGCTTGGGCATGGTCGCTGAAAAGAGCGCCATCTGGTGCTCCTGCGGCATATCCGCCAGAATCGTCTCGATATCCTCCCGAAATCCCATGTTCAGCATCTCATCCGCCTCGTCCAGAACGATCATTCGGATATCTTCTGTCTTGATCGTGTGACGGCGCATATGATCCATGACGCGGCCCGGCGTTCCCACCACAATCTGTACGCCTTGGGAAAGCGCCCGGATCTGTCTGGATATTTCCTGTCCTCCGTATACGGGAAGAACCTTGATTCCGTGGGTATATTTCGCCAGCCTTCGGATCTCCTCCGCTGCCTGAACCGCCAGCTCCCTGGTTGGACACAGCACGATTCCCTGCAGCTTTTTCAGATAAGGATCCGTATTCTGTATCATGGGAATTCCAAAGGCCGCCGTCTTTCCCGTTCCGGTCTGGGCCTGACCGATAATATCCCGTCCCTCCAGCAGCACCGGAATCGCCTTCTCCTGGATCGGAGACATGGTTTCAAATCCCATCTCCTGAACCGCTCTCAGAATCCCACCGTCTATATCCGCATCTTCAAACCGCATTTTCTGCTCCATGTCGTTTATTTCCTGCTGAGTTGTGCTCATTTCTCCCGTTTCCTGTCCTGATTTGTTCATTTCCTGTTCCATTCCAACCTCTTATCTTCCAATCTCATTTTCCAGTAACATTGTCCTCATTCTCATGCCAGACAACAGAATCCACGCTTACCGGGGATTCCGTTGTCATGAAGAAAAGACACCACTTCGATTGAAAAGTGCTGTCTTTTTCACGAACTTCTAAAGTATATCTGCAATTAATCATTCTGTCAAGGGTTAATCTGAGATTTATGCCCGGTTCCCGGACCGGATAAAAACAGCCGGTTCGGAATGGCAATTATTCCTTATTGAGAAACTCCTCGATAAGATACCTCGGCCTCGCCTTGGTTTCCAGATAGATTTTGCCGATATACTCTCCCACCACTCCAAGTGAGAGAAGGATCAGCCCTCCAATCGCCCACACGGAAACCATAAGGGTCGTCCACCCCACAATCGTCGCCCCCGTGAAATGACGCACCAGACTGTAAATGAGCATACCGATACTTACAAGGAAAATGAAGAAACCAAGACCTGTGATCATCCGAATCGGCTTGGTACTCAGGGAAGTAATCCCCTCTATGGCAAAAGAAAGCATCTTTTTCAGCGGATATTTACTCTCTCCCGCAAAACGCTCCCCTCTTTCATAGTAAACCACGTCCCATGAAAAACCGATCATGGGAACAATGCCCCGAAGGAACAGATTGACCTCCTGAAATTCAGAAAGCCCCTCCAGCGAACGCCTGCTCATCAGCCTGTAATCTGCGTGATTAAATACCGTGTTGGCTCCCATGGTATTCATAATTTTGTAGAAGCCCTCGGCCGTTGCCTTCTTAAAAAACGTGTCCTTGGCACGGCTGCTTCTCACCCCGTAAACAATGTCGATTCCCTGCAGGTACTTTTCAATCATCTCATCCACGGCATCAATGTCATCCTGCAGATCCGCATCCATGGAAATAACCATGTCCGCATAATCCTTTGCCGTCATCAGCCCGGCAAGAAGAGCATTCTGATGCCCCCGGTTTCTGCTGAGATTAATTCCGCTGTAAAGCGGATCCTGCTCGTGAAGCGCTCTGATTATCTCCCATGTCCGATCTGCGGAACCGTCGTTCACAAAAAGAATCCGACTGCCCTCGTCTATCTTTCCCCTCTGTATCAGGGCTCTGACCTTATCTTTCAGCCTCTTCGCCGTTTCCGGCAGCACTTGCTCTTCGTTGTAACAGGGAATCACAAAATATAGTTTATTACATAACATTGGGGAAGCCTCCTAATCCTACGAAATCAATCTGATTATAGCATACTTCCCCAAATAGATACACAGTATTTCTTAACTTTTATGAATTAATCAATGGTTTATGGCTATTCCTTTACTTGCAAATTAATAGTTCACGATCTTACCGAAATCAGCCTTCAGGGACGCACCGCCTACCAGGCCGCCGTCAATGTCAGGCTGTGCGAACAGCTCAGCCGCATTTTGGGCATTTACAGAACCACCGTACTGAATGCGAACCGCCTCTGCAGTGGCCGTGCCATAAATCTCTGCGATACAGTCACGGATTGCCTTACAAACCTCCTGCGCCTGCTCCGTAGTCGCCGTCTTGCCGGTTCCGATTGCCCAGATCGGCTCATACGCAATTACCATGGAGGCAACCTGATCTGCGGTAATTCCAACAAGATCGGACTTGATCTGCATACGGATCCAGTCAAGGGTGATCCCCATCTCCCTCTGCTCCAGGGTCTCGCCGCAGCAAAGAATGGGCGTAAGCCCTGCCTCGAAAGCCTTCTTTACTTTCTTATTCAGAAGAGCGTCATCCTCCTTGAAATAATCACGTCTCTCGGAATGGCCGATAATCACGTACTTCACGCCTGCGTCCACAAGCATATCCGCAGAGATCTCTCCCGTATAAGCGCCCTTTGTCTCGAAATACATATTCTCAGCGCCAACTTCCACGTTGGTTCCCTTTACCGCTTCCACAACGGGAACAATATCGATTGCCGGAACACAGTAAACCACGTCCACCGTGTCGGATTTCACCAGATCCTTTAACTCATCGCACAAAGCCACTGCCTGACTGGGAGTCATGTTCATCTTCCAGTTGCCGGCCACAATCTTTCTTCTTGCCATTTTCCTCTTCTCCTCTTTTTACTTATTATCTGCCGCAACCACGCCGGGAAGCTCCTTGCCCTCCAGGAATTCCAGGGAAGCGCCGCCGCCTGTGGAAATATGGCTCATCTTGTCTGCGAATCCAAGCTGGTTCACTGCCGCCGCGGAATCACCGCCGCCGATAATGGTGGTAGCGTCCGTCTCAGCCAGAGCCTTTGCCACGGCAATGGTCCCCTTTGCAAGGACGGGATTCTCAAACACGCCCATGGGTCCGTTCCACACAACGGTCTTGGCAGACTTAACAGCCTCTGCGTAGAGTTCAGCCGTCTTGTCTCCGATATCAAGGCCTTCCATGTCTGCGGGAATCTTGTCGGCATCCACAACGGAAACCTCAATCTCGGCGTCAATGGGATTCGGGAAGGATGCCGCAATGGTGGTATCCACCGGAAGAAGCAGCTTCTTGCCAAGCTTCTGCGCCTTCTCCATCATCTCCTTGCAGTAGTCAAGCTTCTCCTCGTCAACCAGGGACTTGCCGATCTCATAGCCCTGCGCCTTTAAGAAGGTAAACGCCATACCGCCGCCGATAATAAGGGTATCGCACTTTTCAAGCAGGTTATTGATAACGTTCAGCTTGTCTGCAACCTTTGCACCGCCAAGGATCGCAACGAAGGGTCTCACCGGATTCTCCACCGCATTGCCCAGGAAATCGATCTCCTTCTGCATCAGATAACCCACTGCGCACTCTCCGCCCTTTGCGCGGATAAATTCGGTAACGCCTGCCACGGATGCGTGAGCCCTGTGGGAGGAACCGAACGCATCGCATACATACACATCAGCAAGATCAGCCAGCTCCTTGCTGAACTCTTCCCCATTCTTGGTCTCTTCCTTGCCGCGGAAACGGGTATTCTGAAGAAGCACCACGTCTCCCTCTTTCATAGCGTCCACTGCAACGGTTGCCGCTTCTCCGGTCACGTTGTAATCGGATACGAAATTTACTTCCTTTCCCAGCTTCTCGGAAAGTCTCTTTGCAACAGGCGCCAAAGACTCGCCCTCGTTGGGGCCGTTTTTCACTTTTCCAAGATGGGAACAGAGAATTACCTTGCCGCCATCCTTGAGAAGCTTCTGAATTGTGGGAAGAGCCGCAACGATACGTGTCTCGTCAGTAATCTCCCCGCTCTTGAGAGGTACGTTAAAATCGCATCTTACAAGGACGCGCTTTCCAGCCACATTGATATCGTCGACTGATTTTTTATTTAATCCCATGACTAAATCCTCCATTCAAAATTTATCTGTACTACGGCAGGGCCGTTCACCCTGCATAAATATGAAGAAAGGATCCGGTCCATAAGACCGGACCCCTAAGGTCTTCTCAGCTCCGTAATGCGAAGCGGTTTATGCTAACTCAGAGAAGTACTTGATTGTTCTCACCATCTGGCTTGTGTAAGAATTCTCATTGTCATACCAGGAAACAACCTGTACCTGTGTATTTCCATCGTCCATGGGAGCTACCATTGTCTGTGTAGCGTCAAAGATGGAACCATAGGTGCTTCCGATCACGTCGGAGGATACGATCTCATCCGTGTTGTATCCGAAGGACTCGGTGGATGCAGCCTTCATAGCCTCGTTGATCTGATCCTTTGTAACGTTTCCTGCCACGACTGCAACCAGGATTGTGGTGGATCCTGTAGGGGTGGGAACACGCTGTGCGGAACCGATCAGCTTGCCGTTCAGCTCAGGGATAACAAGGCCGATAGCCTTAGCCGCACCTGTTGAGTTGGGAACAATGTTCTGAGCGCCCGCGCGGCTTCTTCTCTTGTCGCCCTTTCTCTGAGGTCCGTCAAGGATCATCTGATCGCCTGTGTAAGCATGAACGGTTGTCATGATACCGCTCTTGATGGGTGCAAGGTCGTTCAGAGCCTTAGCCATAGGCGCCAGACAGTTGGTTGTGCAGGAAGCTGCGGAAATAACCGTGTCCTCAGCCTTCAGGGTTGTGTGATTAACGTTGTAAACGATAGTAGGAAGATCATTTCCGGCAGGTGCAGAGATAACTACCTTGCGAGCGCCAGCTTCGATGTGTGCGCTTGCCTTTGCCTTGGATGTGTAGAAGCCTGTACACTCAAGAACCACGTCAACTTTCAGATCTCCCCAAGGAAGATTCTTAGCATCTGCTTCTTTGTAGATTGTGATGGTCTTTCCGTTTACTGTGATGGAGTCCTCGCCGAAAGAAACGCTGTCCGCATATTTGTACTTACCCTGTGCGGTGTCATACTTTAACAGGTGTGCCAGCATCTCAGGACTTGTCAGATCGTTGATCGCTACAACTTCATAACCTTCTGCATCAAACATCTGTCTGAATGCAAGACGGCCAATACGGCCGAAACCATTAATTGCTACTCTTACTGCCATTTTAGATTCCTCCTAAAATTTAATAAATGTTTTATTTTTTTTGTAATCTTGTTAAGATTGACAAAATTTTATCAACAGGATTATTTTACCTAATCTGTAAGAAAAGTTCAAGATGTAAATGAAAAATAATTGCATTTTCCGGGAATATTTTATATTATTTTAATAATTGAGAGGATGCCAGGTGCAAAAGGCCGTGCATGATATGCCCGCATATCCATGCATGACTTTGAGACCACCGGCATCATGATTAACCGCAAAGAAAAGGAGGCCTCCCTATGCCGATCCAAGCCGACTACCATCTTCATTCCAGTTTTTCCGGGGACAGTACGGCTCCCATGGAAGAAATGATCCGAAAAGGAATTTCCCTTGGCCTTCAGTCCATGTGTTTTACGGAACATATGGATATGGATTATGTCTATGACAAACCGGAGGATGAGGGAATCTTTGAGCTGAACACCGATTCCTATCTCTATGAGCTTGCCACTCTGAAAGCCAGATACAGCGGCAAAATCCGGGTACTCTTCGGCGTGGAGCTCGGACTGCAGCCCCATTTAAAAAGAGAACTTGCCCTCTATGCCAGGAGCTTTCCCTTTGACTTTATCATAGGTTCCTCCCACCTGTGCAACCGCAGGGATCCTTATTATCCCGCTTTTTACGAGGGCCGCAGCGACACGGAGGCTTACCGGGAATTTTTCGAGGCCACCCTTGCGAACATAAAGGCCTTTGACAATTATGACGTGTACGGGCACCTTGACTATGTGGTGCGCTACGGAAAGACAAAGGACGACGGCTATTCCTACGATCGCTATAAGGACATTCTGGACCAAATTCTGGAAGCTCTTCTGGAGAGGGAAAAGGGCATCGAGGTGAACACGGGTGCCATCGGCTACCGCCTTAAGGATCTGAATCCCTGCCGCGGCATTCTGAAACGTTACCGAAAGCTGGGCGGCGAGATCGTCACCGTGGGCTCCGACGCTCACGAACCCTCTGACCTGGCAAGAGGGTTCGACCGGGCCGCAGAGGTTCTTACGGCCTGCGGCTTCCGCTATTATACCACCTTTGAAAACCGGATGCCGGAATTCCACCGGCTCTAGCCCGAGCGTTCAGTCGATGACACCGCCCCCCAGAACGTATTCCCCGTCATAAAACACCACGGCCTGTCCCGGCGTCACCGCCCGGACGGGTTTTTCAAACCGGCAGAGAATCCCTCCGTCCTTTTTCTGTTCGATGCTGCACCACTCTCCCCTGTGCGCATACCGTATTTTTGCCCACACCCGGCGGGAAACCGGGAGGGATTCCATGCCCATGAAATTCACCTGTGCGCAGGTCAGTTCCCTCTGAAAGACGTCCTGCGAGGCGCCAAGCACCACCTCGTTGGTATCCGGCCTGATCTGCGAGACAAAGACAGGATATCCGAAGGAAAGGCCGAGCCCCTTTCGCTGGCCTATGGTGTAATGGGTAATTCCCTTATGTCTTCCCAGAACTGTCCCGTCTTCGGAAACAAAATTGCCCGCCCCCGGCACACGTCCCGGCGCCTGCCTTTCAAGGAAGCCCGCATAATCTCCGTCCGGCACAAAGCAGATATCCTGGCTGTCCGGCTTATGAGCGATGGGAAGATTGTTTTTCACGGCGATTGCCCGTATTTCCTCCTTACGGTACTCTCCCACCGGCATTAACGTGTGTTCCAGCTGAAACTGCGTCAGATTATACAGCGCATAGGTCTGATCCTTATCCGCCGTCACGGAGCTGCGGATGGCATATCTGCCGTTTGCAAGAAGCGCCACCCTGGCGTAATGGCCGGTAGCAATAAAATCCGCACCGATCTCCATACTGCGTCTCAGCATTGCCTCCCACTTGACATGACGGTTGCAGGCAATGCAGGGGTTTGGCGTTCTTCCCGCAAGGTACTCTTCCACAAAGTAATCCATGACCCGGCTTTTGAACACATCCTTAAAATTCATCACATAATAGGGGATGGAAAGGATCTGGGCCACTCTTCTCGCATCCTCCACGGCCGTAAGTGAACAGCAGCCACTCTCTTCTGTCAGGCTTTGTTCCTCATCCTGCCAGATCTGCATGGTGACGCCCACCACCTCATATCCCTGTTCTTTGAGAAGCAGGGCGGCAACGGAAGAATCCACGCCGCCCGACATTCCAACTACCACTTTCTTTTTCATCACCAGAGTATCCTTTAATCTTCTTCCCGCCGTTCGTCCTCGTGGATATCTTCCTTTGGTTTCTCAAGCCCCTTGATGACCAGATGATTCTTCTGGGCGTAATCCCAAAGCGCCGCATGGATCGCCTCCTCCGCAAGCAGAGAACAGTGCACCTTCACCGGCGGAAGCCCGTCAAGCGCCTCCATCACCGCCCGGTTTGTGACCTGCATGGCCTCCTCTATGGTCTTTCCCTTTACAAGCTCCGTGGCCATACTGCTGGTGGCTACCGCAGCCCCGCAGCCAAAGGTCTTGAACTTACAGTCCCTGATCACATGGTTCTCATCAATATCCAGATAAATGCGCATGATATCCCCGCATTTTGCGTTTCCCACCGTTCCCACGCCGCTGGCATTTTCGATTTCCCCCACATTACGGGGGTTGCTGAAATGATCCATTACCTTTTCGCTATACATTCATTTTCTCCCATCCATCTACAGGGTTTGGGCCTGCGCCTTCTCCTGTTTCTTTATAAAATCTTCATACAGAGGTGACATGTTCCGAAGCTTATCCACGATCTCCTTTATGGCCTCCATCGTAAAATCCAGCTCCTCCCGGGTATTTTCGCTGTCAAGGGTAAGCCGCAGGGAGCCGTGGGCCGTCTCGTGGGCAAGCCCGATGGCCAGCAGTACGTGGGAGGGATCCAGGGAGCCCGAGGTGCAGGCCGAACCGCTGGAAGCGCAGATTCCCTTCATATCCAGCATGATAAGAAGTGACTCGCCCTCCACAAACCGAAAGCTGAAATTTACATTGCCCGGCAGCCTCTGCGTCCGGTGGCCGTTGAGCCTGCAGTAGGGTATCTCCTTTTCTATCCTGTCAATCAGATAATCCCGCAGCTGCCTCTCCCTCTCCATACGCTCCGCAAGGGTGTCCATTGCCTTCTTTGCGGCAGCGCCAAATCCCACAATGCCGGGAACATTCTCCGTCCCCGCGCGGCGCCCTCTCTCCTGCTGTCCGCCGTGGATAAAGGAGCGGATCCTGACGCCACTGCGGATATAGAGGAAACCGATTCCCTTAGGGCCGCCGATCTTGTGCGCACTGGCCGAGAGCATATCAACCGGATACCGGGAAAGCGTGACGGGCACGTGCCCGTAGGCCTGCACGGCGTCGGTGTGGAACAGGATTCCTCTCGCCCTTGCGATCTCGCCGATCTCCTTTATTGGCTGGATCGTGCCGATCTCATTGTTGGCAAACATCACGGAGATCAGAATCGTGTCCCGGCGGATAGCCGCCTCAAGCTCCTTAAGCTTTATCACTCCATCCTCGTCCACATCCACATATGTGATCTCAAAGCCCCTCTGCTCCAAATACGCGCAGGTGTGAAGTATGGCATGGTGCTCAATCCTGGAGGTAATGATGTGTTTTCCCTTGTCACTGTTCGCCTCCGCCGCCGCAATCAGCGCCCAGTTGTCCGCCTCCGAGCCGCCTGCCGTAAAGTATATTTCCTGGGGCGTCGCCCCGATGCTCTGCGCAATCGTCTCCCTGGCAGCGTTTACCGCTTTTTTGCTCTCCGCTCCCAGGCTGTAGATACTGCTGGCATTGCCATAGCTTTCCATAAAAAACGGAAGCATGGCGTCTACCGCTTCCTTCACCGTCCGGGTAGTTGCCGCATGATCCAGATAGATCATCTTTTTCATGGTCTGTACTGTCCTTTCTATTATGATAGATACGTCTCTGCATTATTCCTAGTTTTCTCATAGGTTTTCTATGTCTTAATATATCACTCCCGCCCGGTTCTGTCAACGTTCCCATCCGCATATATTTCAGTAACACCACACTGTGCAGGCCGCAGCTTTGCGCCACGCCTGTATCCGGGAGATCCAAATGCCTCTTCCAAACCGCAGAAATCCTCTGATAACAGGAACCATTATTTTAACAGTCACCGGTTTTGCCAGCCGTTTCATCGGGTTTTTTTACCGGATTTTTCTCTCCCGTGTTTTTGGTGCGGAGGGTATGGGCATCTATCAGCTCACCTCGCCGGTTCTCGCCCTGTCCTTTTCCCTGACCGTGGCGGGAATGCAGACCGCCATCTCAAAATACGTGGTTAAGGAAACCGCCACCAAAGATTACCGGGATTCCTTTTCCCATTTATTCGCAGGCTTTGTGATCTCCATGATCGTCTCCGTCCTGTGCACGCTTGGCATCTACTGTTATGCCGAGGAGATCGCCGTGTATTTTCTCATGGAAGAAAGGACCGCTCCTCTGCTTCGGATTATCTCTCTCTCCATCCCCATGGCCACCGTCCATTCCTGCATCAACGGCTATTTTTACGGGATCAAAAAAACCGCCGTCCCCTCCCTCTGCCAGCTCTCCGAGCAGGTGGTGCGTGTGGGAAGCGTCTATATCATCTACTATCTGTGCCTCCAAAAGGGGCTTGCCCCCACCATCGGCTTTGCCGTGGTCGGGCTTGTGATCGGGGAGAGCGCCTCCATGATCGTGTCCCTCATTGCCGTCAAGGCACATTTCGAGCATGTGCTTCCCAAAAATTACGGCCCTCTCCTTGCGCTTCCCAGAGGCGCTTTCACAAAGATATCAGCAAAGCTGCTGCGCCTTGCCGTGCCCCTGTCCTTAAACCGGGTGATCATTAACTTTCTGCAGAGCGTGGAATCCATTTTTATCCCCAACCGGCTTGCGGCCTACGGCTACGACCATGTCACGGCTCTTGGCGCATACGGCATACTTACCGGTATGGCTCTTCCCCTGATCCTGTTCCCCAACGCCATCACCGGTTCCATCTGCGTGCTTCTTCTGCCCGTGGTATCGGAAGCGGATGCCACCGGAAACAGACGCGCCATTCAGAAGGCCGTGCGCAAATCCGTGGAGTACGGGTTTGCACTGGGTATCCTTTTTACCGCCCTGTTTTTGTTTTTCGGCCGCCTTCTCGGCAAACTGCTGTACCAGAATGAGCTTGCGGGAAACTTTATCATGGTTCTCGGCTTTCTATGCCCTCTCATGTATATTGCCAGCACGCTTGGCAGTATCTTAAACGGGCTCGGAAAAACAGGGCTCACCTTCGCCTACAGCATGGCGAGCCTCCTCGTGCGTCTCCTCTTTGTCTTCTTTGTGATTCCCCTTGCCGGAATCAACGGATATCTCTGGGGTCTTCTGGTCAGCCAGCTCGTCCAGACGCTTCTGTGCCTGTATGCGGTGCGCCGCTATTACTGAGTCTCATACACCACAAGGAGCCTGCCTTCCCTGACGCGAATCAGGGAGGGGGTTCCCACAAATTCGTTACTCACGCCAAGAGGTTCTCTGTCGATAAGCCGCGCATCTGTCAGCGTGTACTTCAGTCCTTTGATGGTGACGCCCCTGGCGGTCTCCCCGTAAGAAAAAACCGAGACATATCCTGTTCTCTCTTTCGGAAATTCTATGCTGTCGTTCTCAATCAGCGTGACTGTATGCCTGCAGCCGATCAGAAACCCTCTTGCATGCTTCTTCGCCAGATAGGCAAGGCACTGGATGTTGGCCAGAGTATGGTCAAATCTGCCGCCGCATCCCCCGTAAATGTGAAAAATCCGGTACCCCCTCTCAAGCCCCCGTTTCAGGGCAATCATCATATCCGTGTCGTCCTTCTCCGGTTTCAGGCGCACCACGTGCGGATGCTCCGGCACGTAAGAGAGGGAATCAAAATCCCCGACCACCAGATCAATCCGGCTTCCCCTCAGTTTCTCATAGCCTCCGTCCACCGCAATGACGTAATCTTCCCTGCCGGCCTGTAAGAGGAGCTTGTCACACTCCCCCGCTCCCACCACATAGCATATTCCCTTTTCCAAAACATATTCTCCTCTCTTTTTCCATACGAAAACTGCTTCGGGCAGCTGACGTATGGAAAAACCTGTGAACTGATTATAGCATGTTCCTTTTGATTTTCCACTATGCTTTTCCTTCAAAAAAGGGTAGAATGGAAAAAACAAGTTACGATTCGCAGCAAAAGGAGGTATTTCTATGAAAGTACTGTTTATCGGAGGCACGGGCACCATCAGTATGGCGATCTCCCGCCTGCTGCTCTCCCAAGGTCATACCCTGTATCTTCTCAACCGGGGAAACCGGAATACGGGGCTGTCCGGAAACCTGAGCGAGCTGAAAGCCGACATCAATGACGAGGCGGCGGTTTCCGACCTGATCCGGGATCTTGATTTTGACGTGGTGGCGGATTTTATCGCCTTTGTACCCGAACAGCTTAAGAGGGATTACCGGCTGTTTGGCGGGAAGACAAGGCAGTTTATCTACATCAGCTCCGCTTCCGCCTACCAGAAGCCGCTCTCCGACTACCGGGTCAGCGAGGGAACGCCTCTTGCGAACCCCTACTGGGAATATTCCAGGAACAAGATCGCCGGGGAGGATTATCTGATGCGCCTGTACCGGGAAGAGGGCTTTCCCGTCACCATCATCCGCCCCAGCCACACCTATGACGAGCGGTCCGTTCCCCTCGGGGTTCACGGGAAGAACGGAAGTTACAGCGTAATCCAAAGAATGCAGGAGGGCAGGCCCGTTATCATCCACGGGGACGGAACTTCCCTCTGGACTCTGACCCACAATTCCGACTTTGCCAGGGCTTTCGTGGGTCTGATGGGAAATGTGCACGCCATCGGGGAGGCGGTTCAGATCACCTCTGACGAGTCTCTTACCTGGAATCAGATTTACGGCATTATCGCCGACTCCCTTGGCGTAAAGCTGAATGCGGTCCATGTCTCCTCAGAGTTTCTGGACGCCTGCGGGGATTACGATTTTGCCGGAAGCCTTCTTGGGGACAAGGCAAATACCGTGGTCTTTGACAATGGGAAATTAAAGCGTCTGGTTCCCGGATTTACGGCAACGGTGCGGGCTGACCAGGGGATCCGGGACACCATCGCCTATGTGCTCTCCCATCCGGAGTGCCAACGGCAGGATCCAGAGTTCGACAGCTGGTGCGACCGGGTGATCAATGCCCTTGACGCGGCGAAAAGAGCCGTCCGGCAGGAGCATGCGTGATATTTTTCAAAATACCAAAAGGAGGATACATCGTATATGAATAAATGGACAAGAGCGCTTTACCAGCCAGTTCTTCCTCTGGGGGAAAATGGCGCCAGAATTACCGGATGCGCCTCCCACATCGCATTGTCGCGGGAAGCCGCCGGCGAGGGGATGGTGCTTCTGAAAAACAAGGACCTGCTGCCGTTAAAGAGAGGGGCGAAGCTCGCCCTGTTCGGTAAGGGGTGCATTGACTATGTAAAGGGAGGGGGAGGCAGCGGAGACGTGACCGTGGCCTACACCCGCAATCTCTACCAAGGGCTCTGCGAGAAGGAAAAGGAAGGGAAAGTTTCCCTGTTCCATCAGCTTCCCGCTTTTTACCAGGATGAGATGAAACTTCAATATGGACAGGGCGCTGTATGCGGGCTCACCAAAGAGCCTGTAGTTCCAGAAAAACTGCTAAAGGAGGCAGCTGCCTTTACGGACACGGCCCTCATCTCCATCTGCCGTTTTTCCGGGGAAGGATGGGACCGCAAAGCCTCGGAGAAGAGCCTTGAAGGCCAGGATGCCATCGAATCCCAGCGGGCAAATGAGATTTTTGAGCGAAGCGACTATTATCTCTCCCGGGCGGAGGAAGCCATGGTTGAACAGGTCAAATCTGCCTTTACCAATATTATTGTGGTTCTTAACGTGGGCGGAATGGTGGATTCCTCCTGGTTCTTCTCTGACCAGGCGCTGCCTAGCGTTCTCCTCTCCTGGCAGGGTGGCATGGAGGGCGGACTTGCCACGGCAGACGTTTTGTGCGGGGACGTAAACCCGTCAGGTAAACTGCCTGACACCTTTGCCTCCTGTCTGGAGGCTTACCCCTCCACCGAGGGCTTCCATCACTCCAGAGAATACGTGGAATACACCGAGGATATCTATGTGGGCTACCGCTATTTTGAAACACTGCCCGGGGCGGACAAGAAGGTGAATTATCCTTTCGGCTTCGGTCTCTCCTACACGGACTTTGGAATCTTTTATGTGGAGGGAAATGCGTCTGACGAGACCATAAGCGTGCGGATGAGGGTGACAAACAAAGGATCCCTTCCCGGGAAGGAAGTGGTACAGCTCTATTACAGCGCCCCTTGCGGTATTCTGCAAAAGCCTGCAAGAGAGCTTGCGGCTTTTGCCAAAACCTCTCTGCTTATGCCAGAAGAATCCGAAGAGGTTACGCTCTGTTTTGCAACAGCTGACATGGCTTCCTATGATGATCTGGGAAAAGCCGCAAAGTCCGCCTATATCCTTGAAAAGGGAAAATACCGTTTCTATGCAGGAAATTCTATCCGCTCTGCCGCAGAACTGCCTTTTTCCTATGAGATCGGTGAGACCCGGATTGCCAGACAGCTCTCACCAAAGCTTGTCCCCCCGGCATTGCCCCGAAGGCTCCTCGCAGACGGAAGCCTGGAAAGTCTTCCCGCCTTTGAAAGACAGGAAACAGCCTCTCCCCTGCCGCCTCTCGATATCGACACTCTGGAGGGTCTACTCCCAGAAGTGCGTCCCGTTCCCGCCAAGCGGATCTGTGAGGCGGAAGAAGAAAAAAAGGGCCGGATATTCCTGCAGGATGTCTTTGAGAACAAGGCGACCCTCTCCGATTTCCTCTCCCAGCTTGACGAGAGCCAGCTCATTGATCTTCTAGGAGGGCAGCCGAATACGGGAGTTGCCAACACCTTCGGTCTGGGAAATCTTTCGGAATACGGCGTCCCCAATATCACCACGGCGGACGGCCCTGCCGGCATGCGAATCCAGCCCCAGTGCGGCATCCATGCCACCGCATGGCCCTGCGCCACGTTGCTTGCCGCAAGCTTCAATCCAGAGATCATTTCCCGTATCGGAAAAGCTTGTGCCAGGGAGCTCAAAGAAAATAACTTAGGAATCTGGCTTGCTCCGGCCGTAAATATACACAGAAGCCCACTCTGCGGCAGAAACTTTGAATACTATTCCGAAGATCCGCTGCTTGCCGGCAAATGCGGTGCGGCCCTCATCCGGGGCGTCCAGTCCGAACATATTGGCGCAACCGCCAAGCATTTCGCCTGCAACAACAAGGAGACCAACCGCAAAGACAGCGATTCCCGGGTTTCTGAGAGAGCGTTGCGCGAGATTTACCTGCGCCCCTTTGAGATCATCGTAAAGGAATCTGCCCCCTATGCAATTATGAGCTCCTATAACCTGATAAACGGCGTTCAGGCCTCCGAGTCGCAGGAGCTTCTGACCGATATTCTCAGGGATGAATGGGGCTTTGACGGCATGGTGACCACAGACTGGTGGACACACGGTGAGCATTTCAGGGAAATCAACGCCGGTAACGACTTAAAAATGGGAAGCGGATATCCCGAGAGAGTAAAGAGCGCCCTTGCGGCAGGCGCCATTTCCAGGAAAGAGCTGGAAATCAGCGCAGAGAGGATTTTGCGGGTTATTTTGAAGGTTGACTAATCACAAATAAACGTTTTATAAGAACGGGCCGATCAAAACGTCCTCCACAAAAACGCAATTGCGCAAGGATTTTGATCGGCCCTCTCAATGCTCTCCTGACTTGAAAAGGACTGCTAATATTCCTTATCCAAAGGCAGCTTCCCCATAAATTTTGATCAGCTGCTTGTAATTCCCAGGCCTTTCGCCTCAACCCCAACCATAGAACATCCTTCATACCAGACGGAGGGAATAATCCATGGCGACTACGGACCTGCCCAGAGATTCTATATAAAAAGATTGTGAATCGTATCATCTCAAACCATATCAGTTTGTTTATGACTATACAAATTTTACGATACTGCTCACAAAATAAGACATTACCTTCTTTCTATTATTTTACTATAATCTAATCCAGAAGCTTCTAAAAAAATAAATTTCGAGGTGATGAGATATGGAGCAAACTATATTTTGTGAAAATTTAAAAAAATTCCGTTTGACAAAAAATTATACCCAGGAACAGGTGGCCAACAATCTGAATGTAAATGTACAGACTGTCTCAAGATGGGAATGCGGGACAACTTTAC